>Ga0123337_10000683_pt1 | contig 52682 bp, 65 predicted proteins | sample frozenSSSSmetaG_FD_89792 | JGI IMG/M metagenome (GOLD analysis project Ga0123337, IMG submission 89792) | Glacier valley bacterial and archeal communities from Borup Fiord, Nunavut, Canada, to study Microbial Dark Matter (Phase II) -... | ecosystem: Environmental > Aquatic > Freshwater > Ice >... | reverse complement strand
TCACGCAGAGCAAGTCATGCGGATCTAAAGTGCTAGATTCAATCTAAGGAGAAAAGAAGAAAAGAGGAAAGGAAAGAGGAAACAAGAGATCTATATACAGGTAGGCTCTAGCACACAAGCACACAGCCGACTAGCGAAGGTAGGGGCTCGAAGTAGGAAGTGTGATAAGATATCACCTCGTGGTATCTTATCACTAGTGGTAAGTAGGCACGTTACTAGTATATGCCACACAAGAAGTGAAGCCTTGATATTCGTGACATATCCCTACTTATATATATAAGGATAATTAGAGTAGCCTTACATTAGCTAAGAACTTAGAGTATTACTAAAGGACGAAGCATATTAACATTAAGCATTATTTTATTTAACAGTAAATTAAGACTAAAGGTAAGACTATTATATATACTAACTGCTAACATGATCGCTAATGGCATAACGAAGCTGCTTATAGCTGTTAAACACAACCTATTTATTTAACAATTAGGCCTTAAAGATTAATCCTAATAAGTAAACCTAAATATCATAGTAAGCACGAACTATAGGGATCTACTAACCCCCTCACCGTTGCTCTCGCTCTTAAATTTAAACTAGCCCTCTCGCCGCTAACAGTTAGTTTAAAATCTAAGACCATTCTCATTACTAAGGATACTTATCCCCATCACTATACAATTATCACTATCATTACTATGCATATATAGAGTTTTTATTATAAAATTCTCATTACTATTTAATTTATCACTACTTATATGACCATTTCTAGCCTAAGCCGCACCATTAAACCTACCCTCTAGAACTCCTAGGAAAATCAATAGCAATTCTCACTAAATTAACAGCTGTAAATCCGCCTAATAAGGCATATACATGTTAGGAATATTTGCTTAAGAAATAAGGATTAGAACACTAAAAGGCACCTTTAAATAGGGGACAACTACTGCGGGGGGGTGTTAAACATTAGGCATTTCGCCCATCTGTTACCCCTATTTAGGGGGCCCAGATCACATGACCTAGGCTAGAACGGCGAAGACAAAGACGAAGACTCTTCACGCTAAGACTAGTATTAGCCCTATTTAAAAAGGCACATATATATATATTCATAGACTAGATAGATTTACAATACATGCTTTTATTAATTGATCTTCTGTGCCACCATACTATTTAGTATAGTGTTTAACACTTTCTGCAAACTAACCTTTAACATAAAGGCTCCTGACACCTGGCGGGCGAGTGTTGTATGTTGTATGACGAACTGCGGAGATACGATATTCCGCAATATCATGTGATTTAGCGCGTTTTTCTGCAAACTAACCTTCAACATGACAGCCGGGACGTCCAGACAGTCTTTCAGATTGGATTCTTGCACGTGATCACGGGACGCGCACACACGCTTCAAACTTCAAACTTCAAACTTCAAACTTCAAACCATCCCATCCCACTTCCCACTTCCCATGAACATCCATGATCCCATCCATGCCCAATGTTCCTTGTTAGTCCCTACGCATCCTCTCGATCAACAAGCGACTTCAGATCACCTAGCGACTATCGCGCATCGTAAGAACCATTGGATCAGTTAGGCCTCTCCATTCAGCAGGAAATCAATCAACAGCATGGAACCCATGAAGCTACCGAAGACACTGACTGGCCTCCTCGTGCGCTTTCTGCCTTCCTAACCCGTCTCCGAGATCTCACTGTGGAAGATTGCAACAAAAAGCATGGACTGCATATCTCACTGCTGTAATGAATGATGCTACTTGCATGGCCCGACTTCAGAAGTGTATCCTAGCTAACCTAAGTAAGACAGGCCTATTAATACAGCGAAAAGAAGTCCATGCAAGTTAGACGGTGCAGGTTACATAGAATTTGTTCTCTTGCATTAACCTTGCCATCGCCGAGACCGTTTTCTTAGTGGCTACCCTTCATTTTCGCTATCATCGAACTCGTCTTCGCTACTGTTCATTTGAATCATTTCGTATTCAATGCCTTTCATCACATCTTCGTCTCTATCAAGCTCCTCCTCTTCCTCCTCTTCCTCCCCGTTAAGTTCTTGCTCCTCGTCAAGTTCGTTGCTACCACTCAGTTCGACGTTAATGACTGGGAAAAAATTCTCGATCTTTCCCGGAAGAGGAGAGCCTTTTAAGTTGTTGAAAAGATACTGAAGGATCTTTCTTAGCATCTGGACATCGGGGCCAGCGTAATGGGCTTGCGAAAGTAGCTCACTGTCTTCGGGATACAGAATCTCGAATAAATTCCCCTGAGTTAGACTTAGATCCTTAAGCTCTAGAGCCGCCTTTATCTTTCGCCACTAGAGAAGAGGACGGTGCATCGCTAGTGGCGTAGGTGGGAGTAAGCGTTCAAAGCCGACAGACGCAAGCCCTGCGTATACTCCATGCCAGTCGGCGCTATGTGATGACCAATCGAACCATGTGACAATCGTTCCTTCTTTCTCAATGTAGGCTTCAAGCTCTTTGCCTAGTTCCTTCCAAGTTGCAGTTCGTTTGCCGATTCCTCGAGCTTCTGTTGCGTCGACATCGCCGTAGAATTTGCAGAACGCAAGACTATTCAAAAGCTTCGCCGCATTCACTCTGAACAATTCCTTCTTTGTCATCTCATGATGAATTATTGTTGGTGGAATGATCCATTGGCCTTCTGCATTTGCGATGGCAATTTCAAACACGTTTAGATGGGATATTGAATGGCCGAGATTGCATGCCTCAATATCACAAATGGCGATGTTTTTCGGTTGCTGTGCCCATTTTTGCGCCGACTCAGATATGGAAGGAAGCCGCCAATGTAAAGACTGACCATCTCTGCAAAGAAGAACGGACCGAAAGCTCTGCTTTTCGACTTCTGTGTTGTCTTGGCTCTTATGGCCTAGTATACGTTTTTCAGCATGTTCCTTGCAGAGGTAAAGGCTTTCTGCTTGAGGGCGAGCACAAGGTGTACTACCCACATGTTGCAGCCAGCCGCAGTATCCAGTACTCCGTAAGGCACACCTCTTCTCGAATAGAACAGCGAAGCAAACTGGCCTGTGATGAGGGTATTCCTTCTTTAGCACCGCCGTGATGCATCCGGAGCAGCGCACAAACTGGCAAATGTAAACAGAATCTCGAGGAAACCGCTTCCGACAACTTGGGCAAAGTATGATGTTGCAATTGCTTTGATGCCGAGGGAATTCTTTCTCTAAGATACCGACTTTTCCGCACTGGCAGCAACACTTCTTTCCGCACTCAAGTTGCAAGTGTTGAGGGAATTCTTTCTTCGGGATACAGCTTTTGTAGCACTGCCAGCACCTTTTAAATTCGCACTTAAGTTGATGTTGAGAGAACTCTTTCTCTAAGAAAGGTTTTGTGCACCTATAGCACCTTTTCAATCCGCAGTCAAGTTGATGTTGAGGGAAGTCTTTCTCTAAGAAAGTTTTTCCGCACTCATGGCACTTTTTCCTACCGCAGTCATGATAACCATCCCGTAAGACCGTACGTGAACAGCGGAAGCATATCTTGAACTTGCATCCAAGTTTATGTTCATTAAGCTCTTCTCTGAGAATGCACTTCCGGCATCTTGGACATTGTCTCCATTGGCACGCTTTCCGATGGTCCGCAAGTTCTTCAGGCTCGAATTGTTTGGAACAGTGGGAACATTCCTTCTTTCTGCTTCGATTTGGCGACGGGCCCGGACAAATATGGGTTTGATCCGGAGGTATCCTCTTCCGGCAGCGACAGCAACGTCTCCATTGGCACGCTTTCTGATGATCCGCAACTTCTTCAGACTCGAAATATTTGGTACAGCGGGAGCATGTCTTCTTTCTGCGTAGGATTTTTGGCCTTTTATCCATGTTGAGGGTCGTTCTGTAGAAAGAGGTCGTTTTTCGAATATACTAGGCTCTGAGGTCTTCAAAGGCGAAAGAGGAATCCAGTGGGTTTATTGTTTGAGGACAGGCACGTACGCAGAGATGAGGCCTGTTATGACTGCATAGTACGTACGATGAAACTCTGTTCCTTTTGTGGTGGAAGGCTGTTCCTGTATTAACCTCCAGCCTAACGCCAGTAGTCTGAACTCTGTTCCTTCCCTTCTAGAAAATGTATCCATTACATTGCTACTCTAGTATCGCCGGAACCGATTTAAGCCTCTCGAATTCATCCCCCAGGTGTGGCAGTGTGCCTGAGAAACCTTTCAATTCCCACGCAGAATGGGCGGAGATATCCTAGCGATGGGGCCCCGACCCCCAAGTCGAAACTGATCACGAGTACGAGTCTGATAAGGGCCCTAGTGACAATGGCCATGGCATCGTCACTGGCAATTCAAACAGCATTGTCCCCACAACGGCACCCAAACCTAAGATTTCAACGCTTTGGAGAGTTAGGAGGATGACCGCAGAAGGAGAGCAGGCTTGGCGTGTGCATACTGCTGAAACAAGGCAGGCCTCCCGTAAATGCCGTGCAGAAGAAGTTTCAAAGGAGAAGGCCGGCATGACCGAAGAAGAGAAGCTCATTGACCTCGAGTAGGAGCACATTGCGCGACAGAGACGTATATATAAAAATGTGCTTCGTGTTGCGAGGGTGTTAAGAGGAACGCCACCACCAAAGTCAGCATCTTTCGTCTGACCTAGTTAGGAGCGGCATTGCGTCAATAATGAATAGCCTATTGACCTAATGTTTGTACGAGTTCTTGAGTGACGGGCCGAAATCCAAGCTAGGACGGTGCCCGAAAGCTCTCTTCTTCTTCTAGATCTTAAATCCATGTTAGAAAGGATGACAATTTGCGCTAGCGGAGTTCAACTCTGGAAAAGTTCTAGTCAATTGTCCCGTCGCCTATGACTGTTCCGTGGAAGAGATGTTAGGGGTACAAGAAAAAGTGTTTAGGAATATTTCAAGAAATATTGCTTATGGTACTCTGTGCAATGTATATGCAGGCGATGGCGATCCGAGAAATTGCCCTAGAACAAAGACAGCTACGGAAATCGCATAGATGATCATTAAGGCTAAGGTCCCTCTTGACGCAATCGTTTTGGTGTGGCATTCATCGACGCAAGACCTTGATCTTCTTCAAAAGCTTATGACGAAAGTAGGGCATCAAAATATCTTGCCGAGGGTCGAGAATTGTATCACAATAGTGCAGCATTATCAAGCAGGCTTGCCTACTGATCCAATTACTCGTAAAGGATTTCCTGCAGCTCTGGATGTTCTGTTTCCTATTCTGTTCGCAGGCCATAGTTTGGTAGGTAGTAGCCATCGGGCGCTACCTGACATTTTTATGCTTCGGGAAATGGTACTGCTTCTTATCCAACATCAAAAACCTCCACCAAAAAGAGAGCTGGGTACTTTCTTAGAGGTAACGCGAGTGTTCGTTGAATATGGTCAAGGTCCACGCACATTGCTTCAGAGGTGGCTTAGAGCTGGCATCACAATCGTGGCGGGCTCCGAGGCTGAGGATATAGCTGTTGAAGGGATCACAACCATAAGTAGTTCTGGACAATCAAATGACAATGATGAAGATGAAGAGCAGATCAAGGCCGACTAGATGGTTAGTTTAAAAACTCCCAACGTCGCACGAACTTTGTGAGGAGGGCGGCGAGTTTATAATAGTTCGCAAGAGTAGTTTCTCGAGTCTACGATTGGCGAGCTTTGATAGAAAGGTGGTAGTAAAAGAAAAATCAAGAGTATATCTATATAAAATTTAATAAGCCTCTGCAGGCACGTACCACTATAGACTAAAGAGAATAACCTCTAGATTAGCAGATTAGTAGTTGGGTGGGTGACCACTAGCGAATACCTGCTGTTGTATGTTTCGTCTTCTTTATTTTTATTTTTATTTTTATTTTTATTTTTGTTATTTTTTATCTTTATTATTTTTGTTTTTGTCTTTTTAGATATTGAATTATCTCTTTCAAATGCTCCTCATCTAATCAAAAGAATAAATAACTAGGCGTGAAGCGAGTTGTCCCATCGGAAGCGGAAACGGAAGCAGGTTTGTCCCCGGAAACCATGCCGTATATCTTTCTGTTTGCTTCGTTTGCATTTCTTATATTCGGACAAATCTATCTCCGACGGAATGCCCTCCGCATCGGGCCCTTAAATCCCGACAAACACACAACATACCTTGAGGGCTAGATCACCTGACTTCCCCGGTTTGTTGACTGATACTTGATACTTCGTATTATTGCAAATGGATGCCCCAGAGGACATCTGGGGCGAAATGCATCACGAGCGACGTCTCATGCCTTCGCATCCGAATTCCGCTTTATATAGTTCTCATTCTACATCAACTTTCAAACATCTCCATCCCCTTCTCTCCTTCTCCTTCTTGGGTTGGCATTTCCCCTACCACCAACGACACGGAGTAACGTTCGTCCTTGCATGTATCAAACGATGTCAACCATGGGGCTCCGCACTCTCCTGCCAAGGCTGCCCCCGCACTTTCGCGGGACAGAGCCGCCGAGCCGCCGAGGCACCCTCCTATATTATATTAGGTCGTGGGTGCCCCAGATCAATGTCGGGGTAATCCGGGGTAGACTTCAATATCTGAGATCAGGAACAACCATCTGTTCTTGAAGCCATCTGAACAACCTATCCTCCCTCACATCTCACATCTGTATTTCACCTCAAGCAAAGCAGAATGGCAGCACTAACGACAACCGTGGCCTCCCTCGCTCCCCCGGGAGTCCCTCTACCGCCTTCACCAACAGGCGACAGCTTCACACAGGCACAATGGGATATCCTCATGTCCATCATGGATGCCATCATCCCCCGCATAGTGCGGCAGTCGAAGGCCGGGAGCCTGAGGGGGAAGGAGAGGCTCAACACACACATCGTCCCCGAGGACGTGTATCAGATTGCAATTGCGCACATGAGGGAGAATGTCGTCGATCCCCCGGATGAAGAGACGTTGGATGCCTATCTGGCGGAGAGGCCGAGTGATAATGCAGAGTTTCAGGATTTGTTGCTTCGGCAGTTGGTTCATTATTCGAGGGAGGACCAGAGAAGTGGTTTGAGGTTCATCTTATCGGCCTTGAGGTGAGTTCCTTTCTTTCTTTTATTATATGGAGAGGATAGAGTAGGGCCACATGTGGGTTTATTCGTGTCAGACAGGAGTGGCTTCTTGCACAGATCTACCATATGGCGGCTGAACATGTACTCTATATCACGATCAGTAATCGTCCAACATCACCCTCCCTCATACTCACCTCAGTCAGAGCTAATAATATCATATATCAGTACTCGCGCAGGTTCGCTCCTCCTAACCGGCCATGCAACCCCACTCAATCAACTCAATGTCAAAACCCGAGCACAAATCATCAATTCATGGCGTACTCACTATCTCACACCGATTCAAATCGTCTACAAATCCTTCACCAGTCTGGGAAAGATGATCTTCTTGAAGACTTCTCCTCTCTTCCCTGCAATAACAGGATACACCCGGGTTCCGCACAACTACACCGTCGGCCAGTCCCACGATTATACATTCATTCAGTTTCCTCAATCTCCTTCGCCTGTCGTCCTCGACTTCGATGTCGTTATTGTTGGATCTGGGATCGGTGGTGGCGTGTCAGCAAAGATTCTGGCCGAGGCAGGCTTCTCTGTTCTCGTTGTCGACAAATCATACTACTACCCACCCTCCCAACTCCCAATGTCCGAGGCCCAAGCCTATATCCACCTCTTCGAGAATGGTGGTGTGGACACATCCGTTGATGGGTCTCTTAATGTCATCTCCGGATCAAATTTCGGCGGCGGCGGAACTGTCAACTGGTCAGCATCTCTTCAGACTCAAGGGTTCGTTCGTAAAGAATGGGCGCGGGAGAGAAAACTTCCCCTCTTCGAGAGTGAGGAGTTCCAGGAAGCCCTGGATCGAGTATGTGAGCGTATGGGCGTCAACGACAAGCACATCCGCCACAATCATGGAAATCAGGTCTTGTTGGAAGGAGCGAGGAAGCTTGGCTATGCCGCAAAGGCTGTGCCGCAGAATACCGGCAACACTGAGCATTATTGCGGACACTGCACGCTTGGCTGCTCGAGTTGTGAGAAGCAAGGGCCAAACGTCTGTTGGCTGCCTGATGCAGCGAGGGCCGGCGCCCAATTTATTGAGGGACTTGAAGTTGCGAGCGTGTTGTTTGAAAAGAAGAAGGGAAAGAAGACAGCTGTTGGCATCAAGGGTTTGTGGACGTCGAGAAATAAGAATGGCGGTGTTGATGGAGCGGTTGAATTAAGGGTGAGAAGAGAGGTGGTGGTCAAGGCGAAGAGAGTCATCATGTCTGCTGGCTCTCTATGGTCTCCTGTGCTATTGGCGAAGAGCGGTCTCAAGGTATGTCTCTCCTCCATCCACCTTCAACTGCGCTAACGTTTTCAGAACAAACACATCGGCCGGAACCTCTACATGCACCCAGTCAACGTTGTGTCGGGTGTCTTCTCCCAGGACGTCCGCCCATGGGAAGGCGCTGTCCTCACCACCGTCTGCACCTCCTTCGAGAACCTCGACGGCCACGGCCACGGCGTCAAGCTCGAGGCAATCTGCATGCTCCCCTCCCTCTCGCTCACCATGCTCAACTGGCAGGACGGCGTCGACTACAAGTTCCTCCTCACCAAGTACCGCCACCTGAACTCCTACATCCTCATCGTACGCGACCGCGACCCCGGCCGCGTCTACCCTGACCCGACCACGGGCAAGCCCCGCATCGAGTACACGCCCTCGGCCTTCGACCGCCGCCACGCCATGCTCGGCCTCCTCGAGATGGCCAAGATGCTTCTCGTCACCGGCGCCACCGAGATCCACCCCAACCTCCCCGGCACTGTCCCCTACGTCCCCGCCGCCGACGAGCCCCGCTCCCCCAACCACCCCCGCTTCGTCGCCTGGCTCGCCGCCGTCGAGGCCGTCGGCAATGCACCGCCCATGGGCACCTACGCCTGCGCCCACCAGATGGGCAGCAACAGGATGTCGGCGGCTCCCGCTGACGGCGTCGTCGACCCGGACGGCCGCGTCTGGGAGTCCGAGGGCCTGTACGTCGTGGATGCGAGCGTGTTCCCCAGCGCGTCGGGCGTGAATCCAATGGTGACGAATTTGGCCATCAGTGATATTACGAGTAGGAAGATCGCGGCGGGGTTGAGGGCGGAGATGGCGAGTGCGAAGTTGTAGGGGGCAGTGGGGAGGGGAGTGGGGTGCCGGGATGTGTATGTAATGTTAAAGCTCTATGCAGCATCTCTTTAGCAGCGACTGTGGATATTCTTCTTTATAATGTCAAAACTATTCCATCTGACTTTTACTATCTTAAGCAGATTTGCCGAGGGTAGGCCCAAGCTCACGAAGAACTCGACAAACGCATCTGTTCGTTCCCAGCGGCTCTAGTAGTAGAGAGAGACTGAGATGGAATGACTGTATCTTTAACTATACTAAAACAGTGCACACACAGACACTGCCCGCTTAGAAATACTTAGGCAACGGTATCCGTCCGACGTAATCCGCACCCACCTAGGGTGGATGCGGCCCATTAATTAATACGAGCGTTTATCACTGATCCGAGCATTTTTTACGACGAACATCATCCTACAGAGTAGATAGATGAATATACTACCATTTTGACCTAAATGCCCTTAATTAAAACGGCTGCCTAAGACGCTAGTATTCGTGAAGCCCTAGATGAATTGTTAGCTAATCTAGACCTTAAAGTGGCTCCTCTAGCCTAAAATTAAAGTCTATCTATTATACGTTGTTCTACTCTTTTTATAGTTTAATATATTAGTGTTTACTACTTATAGTGAAGATTCTTTTAATCTCTTACTAAAGCTTATATTTAGTTCTAATAAGCATTTGTGTTACCTCTATAGTGAGCATTAAGTAAATTAAATTAGATATGTTAAGCTTTTCGTCTCTTATAAGAGGAGTTGTAAGAGGACACTTAGCTTTGTTGTTAAGATATCTCTATAATAGTTAGTTTCTTAACTAGATTAGGATGCCTATATAGACAGCCTATTCACTATAATTCTTATTAGTGAGCTTTAGGGTAGTATTTAGTGTATTAAACACTATAACTCCTTTTACTTTTACCATTTTAAATATAGTATTAAAGATATGAAAAGAGAGAACAGGGTCTTTTAACTAAACTGTCTTAAAAAGCAAGAAGTTTTAAGATTTTCTTAAAAGTAGCAGTTACGCTTAATCTAGGCTTATAACTGTTGAACTAAATGCAATTGTGTACTAAATTGAATTAAAACTATCGCCCTATAGAGCTCTATTTGAATACAAAAAGAGTGTTTGCTATTGAGTTTGTGTTTGCTTCGAGGATCCCGAAGATCCTCATGCACCCTTTTCCGGAACGGAGAATTCGACCCCTATTCAACAAAAGCATCACTAAACTCTAATGACAATTCCCTCATTATATCCATTAAGCAATTAAGCCGCCCTTATATCCTACCTAAGAAGTCTAGATCCTCCTAGTCCCAACATTTAGTTACTGTACTCCAATTAGAACATCCAAACAAGGCCATGTAGCTGTACTGTACGTTAATTGTTTTATTATTCCGCGGGTCGCGTTATTGCTCCCCGGAACGACTGTAGAGCGCAAGCTGGATCGATCTGGTCATGTGACCCAAACATCTAGAATCTCCGCGCCTTCTTACGAAGTTCAACGCGACCAGCTTTCACTGCTCACATTCTTTATTAATTTGTGTCTTTGAATTTTACAAGACAAGCCGCAAATAAGTCCTCCTCGCCAGGTATGGCCTCACACATGAGCGCTTGGAGAAACGCCCTCAGGAAAAGGCCGCCCTCCTCTAAAGCGATTTCAAACAGCTCCATTATTACTCTACCAGTGGATATTGCTATTGAGGAAGAGACCCTTCCTCATTATGACCCTGAGCAATTTTATCCCGTGCACATCGGAGACGTGTTCAAGGACAGGTATCAGGTCGAGGGCAAGCTTGGCTACGGCGCCTACTCAACAAGTTGGCTATGTCGGGATCTTCGGTAAGTAACTAAGACTGACTTGAAACCAACCATTCCGTTAATACGGCTTCAGGAACAATCAGTATAGCGTGCTGAAGGTATCGACCTCGCTCCGAAGGTTCCCCACTGCAACCGATCGCGAGACCAAGATCTACGGGCATCTCGCAAGAGTCGATTCGGCACACGCAGGACAATCGCTGATTCGAGAACTTTACGACACATTCGATCTCCAGGGACTCGCTGGCAAATACCGATGCCTCGTACTTCAACCGATGTACATGACGCTTCTTGAGATGATGAGAGTGAACCCGAGGCCATTCGACCTACCCCTGCTCAAAATGACACTTAGACGACTACTTCTGGCGCTTGATTTCTTGCACACCGAAGCAGATATAATACACACTGGTACGTTGCCTCGCTTCGGAAACGCGTAATAAATACTAACCGATTTGTGTTAGACCTAAAGACTGACAATCTGATGCTTAGCCTAGAGGATAACACCATGCTGGTCGATTTCTCGAAAGCGGGGGTTGAACAACCAAGCCCTCGGAAGAAGATAGATGAGTCACGCATCATATACAAGAGTCGGCCTTTTCGCCGACCCGTTGGAGGCAAGGGGTATGGTCTCCCAGTTCTTTGTGACTTTGGCGAGGCAAGAATTGGGAAAAGACACGAGTCCGGCCCGTTTGTGCAGCCTCACATATACAGGGCACCAGAGGTCATATTTGAGATGTCATGGGGAAGTGTTGTCGATATTTGGAACCTGGGAGCTTTGGTGAGTGTGTTCTCGCCATCCAAATGTTGCACTGTCTCGCTGATAAGTCGTTAGATTTGGGATCTTTTTGAAGGGAGACATCTCTTCGGAGATATCTTTGACAGCAAAGGTGATCACGATCCATTCAAGCACCTTGCACTCATGGTCGCCCTGATTGGGCCACCCCCAACCGAATTTGTCCAACGCAGCGAATCTACCACGCAATGCTTTGACCCCAGCGGTAGGCGCCCCGCCTTCTCTCATTGAATTTTGTTTGGCCGAGCCTAGCTGATACTCATAGGCGCTTGGATTGCACATGAAGACGCGGCCGTACCTTTGCTCCCACTGGAAATTCTTGAAGAGCGACTCTCGGGAAGCGAAAAATACTTGTTTCTTCGGTTTATGAGTTCCATGCTCAAGTGGCTGCCCGAGGAGCGCAGGACGGCAAGAGAGCTACTCCAGGACCCATGGCTGCTCTAGCTGCAGCGAACTATTTCCTGGTCGTCGTCTCCGAAACATGCAATTTTATCATTTCTCATTCGATAATTAACACAATTGCGACCACCAGATAGATAGTGAAACCTAAGGCACCTAAGGCGCCAGATCTGGCGCTTACACCATTATGCCAAGTTCAAGCCCCAGCGTTTCGCTGGGATCGGCCTAACCGCTATGTTTCAGGAAACGCCTAAATAGCTGAAAGCCCAACTTTGCAACCCAAGAGTATTATCCCTCCTGCTGGATCACTGGGCGGCCATAATATTTAAGTGCAGGGCCGGCCAGTCGCCTCATCAGCCAAAGGCAAACCACATCCTTCCACTCCAGATTATCCCGAAATCCAAAGTCCAAACTTCTTATCAAACCTTTTTACGATGTCAAATATCATCCATGGCTTCATTTCCTACGTTGGGAACATCAAGTTGAGCGACTTCAAGGACCGGGCTCAAATGGCCCTTGTTGACAAGTACTGCATTGACTAGGAAACGCAAGTAAGTTGTCCTCCGCCACCTGCTATCGAACATGGTTAACCGATTCATGTTAGGATTCGCGCATCAAGCAAGCTTCGATCCAGGGAATGAAACTGCACAAATCGCACAAGGACCCGACAGATCCGAAGAAAGTCATCTCTATTCAATTCCTGGATGCAAAGGGAAAGAGAGTGGGAACGGGGCATCTTCACGACGATGGAACGTCGAAGTTTCGCTACAAGCAGAAGCCACTTTCTGAGTCGTGCAGGTAGAAGAGGACAGTCTGAGGGACTTGAGCGAGATTGCTATACAACCAATCCTACCAGCTCCACACTATAAAGGCTCGAGCTTTCTTTTTCGTTGTCAAATCATATCAGTCTCAGAGTATTCTAGCTTGCACTTGCGAAGAGAGCCGCAAGAGCCAATATCTTGCAATCCCGAGAGAGGCTCCGCTCCTCTTCCAGAAATATCACACTAATGAAGTGATAATCTGATAAGCCTTTCCCAATCAGTGACCGTGAAATACTTGGCCCTCGTACGGCAATTGCATTAAGTAGACTCCAGCAGATAATAGTTATAAGGCCTTCCCTATATAGTCCTCGAAAGGCCATTCGAGCGTGCTCCGAAAGTTCTCTTGGCGACAAGTTGAAATGATCGACGGCGAAATCGTTGGCAAAATTTTTGTATACCAATAAAAACTTGCAGAGCGGTGGACTCGAGAAGTAGGTGGAGATTTAGCAAATGTGACTGAGGGTATGCTCATGTCATGGCAGGTTAACTTCCACAACGATGCGCTGGAGAATAGAGGCATGATTGTATTATATCAAAGATTTACACAATAGCGTTCTTCTACCTAAGATTAAGCAGCACCTGAACATAATCAGACAAACTAGGAATCACGTTGACACTTTGCACTGCAGAATATCTGTAGTCTGGTTTAGCACGTGTATGAGAATGTGAGATGGACATTGCATCACTGCTACCTGATCTTGGGGTAATGCAGAGAACACCATCAATTTCAACCAACAAAAAGATAGTAGTTTCTTTGTACAGCTGTCTATCTCATACTCCTCGGCTTTGTCTTTCTGGCTGGTTATGCTAGGATCGTCCGCGTTCGGCGTACCTTTGGACATCAATGACAAAGAGCACCAAATGCATAGAACTGCCATATTTTCCAGAGAGCAATGTGTGCGTTGCTATGATAAGATCCGTATCCATATCAAGCATGGCTGATATCACAGGAGCAGAACAGCCAGCGCAAGCTACAAAACGTCCACTCCCAGCTGAACACCATGATGAGAACGACAGTGATGGCAATGAAAACACCAATCCACCTCCTCAAAACACCAAAAGAAGAAAGTATCGACTTACAAAATTAGCCAAAAAGTATGGTGAAGGCATCGATCTGGTAAGGATTTTGTGGCTGTCACTACTAAGGTCAAATGGTAACCTGTAACAGAAAGGCATAAGTGGATGGACACCAGTTCATCTATATGACAATCTTTCAGCAGATAAGATGATAGACATTGTCTTGCAAAATGAAAGGCAAAAGGATATGTGGCATGGATGGACTGCTGTTGAGCTTCAAGCTTGCGATGCACTCACGACTTTTCGGGCCACGATGCGGCAACCTACAATCAGGAACGCGATACATCCTATTTTCCAAAGACAAAACTGGGTAAAGAGAGAGGATCTTCCCAAAAACAAGGCCTTTTGGAAAATTGGCATGGGCCATGAAGGATATTGGGAGGTGAGGGCACTATTGCTATTGTAGACGTGAGACTGATACTTCACAAGGGAGATAATCAAATTGTTTGGGATCTTCTGGAACCTATTCTTCAACTTGCGTCAAGGATCATTACAGACGCGCATGTCGGAGGATGGTATATAACATCTACCTGTGCAATTTGTGGACTAAATAGTAGATTCAGCTGACATGTATAGGTGGGATGCTTTGCTATTCGGAGACATCAGACCAGTCAAGCCACCAGCTCCGCCAGACAAGTTTCATGTGCAGCATTCGTTCCATTTACGTCCCCCGATAATATCTCACTACCAGAGACATGAAGTACAGAACCTTTTCAAAAATGCAGCTAGAAACATTAGATTATATCTTGGGCATGGGGCCCTTGATCCCCACACGAGCCGCCTCGACAAACTTGATCGCCAGTGTTGTGGGTTGACTTTTAGGAGTTGGAACTATACCCCCCGCGAACTAAAAAATCGGTATCCACACGTATACATAATGATAGATTTTCGTGAATTTCAAGGGCTGCTTCGCGGAGGTTTAAACGTATGTATATGTACTCGAGGTGCCATGACTTAGGTCGCTAATAGTGAATAGGATGCAGAAACATTAGCAACACGCTTTGGAATTGCCATAACATTTGTGCATGAACTAGCTGTAAGTCCTCTTTTAGCTCTGTTCTATTATGGTTGATCAGATTTGTAATGCAGTGGAAATTGATAGCATGCCATGGGACATCTCTTTCACACAGAACGTCGCACTGGCATTCCATCGTCAGTTTTCATCGATGAACCTTTCTTTGAAGACGAAATTTTAGCCGAGCTTGGTTGGTCAGTTGAGAAGGCAGTGAGTAGATTGTAAACAGGGCTATAAGTTGCAATCCTAATGTGCCCATAGAGCTGGGGAATTACGGAACGATTGAGCCGAAGGGCAATTACATATGGATTTCTATCAAGAGAACTTCCAAACATGCGCGTTGGTCTTTCCACCAATACATTTTATCGGCACCAAGAAATTCCAGATGAGGCAACAGTTCGTCGCTGGCCGGTTCCCATGTCATATGTCGAAAATGTCTGGTCTGAGGAGTTTTGGGAGCATTTTGTACGGAAGTACGGAAAGCTACGACAGTATGGAAGTGCAGTTGCAAAGGGACAAGAATTAAGATCTGGCTCATTCGTAGAAGGGAGAGCTAAAAAAGCACGAGCGGGCGAGGCAAATTCTTGGCCAAACTATCCTGTAACATCAGGGTTCGATATGCTCTCTGAACTTCATGTTACATCTCGGTTCAAGATACTCTCTAAACTTCGTGCAAAGCCATCGCCCGCTCTGATCGGGGCGTATACTGTCGAAGTGGAAAGGATTAAGAATCGACATGCCGCAAGATCTGCATTGCAGACTGTTCGAGACAAGCTCTTAGAAGTCGATATGTCGATACTTCAAAAGAAAGTGAGCAATGTTCGAATAGACCAGCCAGGTACCTCGGCGTCTACAAGTCAACATGTTCCTGAAGCTTCGGATCTTTCGACAGATGATGATAACGATTCGAATTTTGCATACGAGGAATCACCAACTGTCGACCCTGTCCAGGCCTTTGCAGATATTCACCCAATAATGTGCGAGAACCACGACAGACTTGCACTTGCCACTATGCGAAATGAAATTGGCGATTATCTGCTCCTAAAATATGTCAACGACATCCAACAGCAGCGAGATATTGGATGGGAAGAGTTTTATCAGTATCTCAATTACATGTCGAATGTGAGAAAAGAATGCTTCTTGTAAGTCGTCTATCCATCCATATCTTGAACCAATGCTGACAGAATGCAGCTATCATAACAGTAAAGAAGGCGAACTGGCACGTGTTGGACAGGTCTCGTATAATCCTCAAGGATGGCCTTTAACACCTCCGCGACTTCCTGTTGCTCCGCTACCTTGTACACAGCGTCCAGCGACAGCAATGGCCGACTGTGCTGCATTTGTGCGTTGGTGTGATAGACCTGATTTATGGCATCCAACGTTTCCCGCCATGTTTCTAGGCGAGGTACCAACGCACGACATCGACATTGATGAGTTCCGGTCTCTTTACAATACTAATGAGAGTCCAACAGACCGAATTGATTTGGATTCTTTTGTTCACATACTAAGTCAAGCCAATTCATGGTGGGAGTAGGTCTTCTGTTTGGAAAAAATTTAGAGGAATGAGAATGACTGATTTATTATAGATTTGGACCACCAGGAATAGTTAGATGGTGTGGAGGGAAAGTTCCTGCTCCATAAGTTATTGATGACAACAATGGAAGCAATAACGGAGGGGGAGTGAAAATGCTGGCGAGAATGGAATGGATGGAGGCAAAGATGGCTCAGGAGATAATAGAATCAGTTAAACAGGAGGGCCAGGCCAATATGCTGCTGCTGACTGCACTCGATATGTCTATTAATCCATTTATCTCATCGCCCCAAGAAAATTTGAGATTTGCCACAGGCCCACGTAGTAGAGGAATCAGTGAGGTAGTTTTGCAGCATGGAGAAGGATAAAAACGTTAAGAAACAATTTGGTCGCATACGAAGATTCTCATATTTCCTGCGCTAGGCTTCTCAATTTCCATTCCTCGTCAAGCTGTCCTCTGAATGTTTTTGCAGCAAAAAATTGCTGCCAGCTCGATTCTCGCCTTCGCCTGCAACCAAATTTATGGCTTTCCATCTCTCAAAATTGTCATATACTGCCCTGGACACATTGGGTACCAAGCTGTCCACAATAAATCCCACTGATCAAATAGCTTGGGAGCACTGGATGGCTATCTCCTATCATACACAGCCGGTGAAATTTATCATATACTCAATAACTGCCGTAGCAGCACAATATCCACACACCGCAAGCGTACTCGACAGTTCCTTTTGAAAGCTTGAGATCGGAAGCTCATCATTTCAACATCGATCGTGGATCTGTCAATCGATGTATGCATGTCCTCAATAGAGCGCTACTAAGAATGGGTCATATAGGGGTAACTGATATGTTTCGCCATACCACAAAGTCGATGTTTTCGGACACGAATCGTGGGTGTACATGTGTGTTCTTGTCTAAAAGGCGATGATGCTGGCAAAAACGAATGAGTATACGAGCGTCAGAACTGCATATGCTACTACAGTCGGCAGTTTTGGAAGTTTCGACGAAGCAAGCCGAGGAACGACGTTCCAACGCTGGAGGCGCCGATGCCGAGCCAGATATACGCCGACAAGCACCAAAGTAGACCCCATGATACTTTGGAGCACCAGCTGAAGGAAAGCTTGGGATAAAATGTGCCCAAGTCCGTAGTCCAGAGCATAAGAATCCATTGCCCAAGTTGGATTCAAACTCGCAAACAAAATATCGAGGCTGTTGGCGAAGAATCCACCGATGAACATCTTCCCTTCGAGTGGTACGATGCCAGTATGTTGCAGGGGAGAAAGGAGAGCCTACCAACTAAAGAGGACGAAGAAGAAGAATAAGAAGAAGAAGAAGAAGAAGAAGAAGAAGACGAATGTTGAGATTGTTTCAGTGACGTGCACGACGAGACTGGTTATTTCGGGGATGGGATCGGGGCGCACAGCAGGGCGCACGAATTGGGGAGACAGCAAAAATCGAGTCCAATTGTGGGAAATGGGGAGAATGATGCTGATGTTGAATGGGGCCCTGATGTAGAGAGAGGGCGCCGCTGGAAGGGGTGTCTGAGACTTTTCTTTGCTGCTATTCCGTTGCGATGTTTTTACGAGTTGACTGTGACATTGTTAGGGACATTTGATAGGTATGGGAAAAGAGGTGAATTTAGAGTTGCTTACTTTCACTTTCTTCTCCAGACTCATAGTTGTGAGCTTATTTATTCGAAATCTTTGTAGATCTTTTTCTACAAGAGATGCATGTCTCATAAAGCAACTAGCAGTTGGAACAGGAATCCATCCATCATCACTATAAAGGCGACGAAGTTGAACATAGCTGTATGGACTCCGGAGTTCGATCGCCGAGTTTTGCCCAGATTTTCCACACGCTCATCCGCATCGTCAGGATGCGAAAAAGACGGAGAGAGGAGAGGGCGGCATAGTAGCACGCACCGCCGTCCAGACAAATTATACAAATCAAATGTCGGCACCGATTCCAGAATTATTGGACCATTTGACAAGAGAGAAGCCGACGATGCTGGGCAGCGAGTTCCTTGGCTTCTCATTGACATCCGAGGAGTTTGGGGCCTGCGAAGAGAGGAATCTTGTCCTGAATGAAGTGACTTCCTGCTGAGACGTTGCTGGTTGAGAGCAGGAGAAATGATACCAGAAGAGCCATTTTGGTCTGTGAAGAGAATAATGTTAACGACGACAACCCAAGTGGATTATGATGAAGGAAAAGATTGGTTGTGTCAAATCTTCGCCGCAAGTCGGTAAAGATAAATTTACCGCTTCAGTCTCGTCATCTATAGTCATTGGACCTACTGGTATCACATGTTCATTCTCTATTTTTTACAAAAAGTTAATGCCGACCCCAAACTGGAGTCCCTTCCTTCCCTCTTCTCCCCGTCTAATTACCAAGGGCAAGCTAAAGTTGAGCTCAAACCTCGCCATCGGATGCGCATAGACAACCCCAAATCCAGCAGCTAAACTAGGAAGACCATCCGCCAACTTCGCAACAGTCGAATACACATTATTCACCGCACTCGAGCCCTTCTGATCCAACGCCAGTAGTCTGCCACCATTTGCGAAAAGCTGCAATCGGAGCGGTGTATCCTTGCTGACACGAGGGAATGGGAAAAGTAAATTCACAGAACCGGCCGCAAAAACATCTCCGCCGACGGAATCTTGTCCGTCTCTTGGTCCTAGACCTCCGATCTTAAATCCTCGTACATCGGTTGGACCACCGAGTTGGAATCGATCATTCAGACGAGATGCTTGTGGCTCTGAGCCGATGCCGAGAGGAAGAGGGTATATCAGTCCTGCACGGAGACCTCCAGTTAACGAAACTCCGGTGTCTCCTTTGACGCCTGGCAATGGTACGGCTACAGCTCCAGAGGTTTCCATTTCTGATTTCCAGAATGCCACATCTCCTTGCAATGGACCCCATCCTGCAATCTCCGATACCGTCCGCATGAAGTAGCCACTTGTTGGAAGGAATGGGTGATTGCGTCTTTCTTTGAACCATGTATGCGTAATACTGCTCTTCACGCTATCGCCAGCATCGTGTCGTACAGAAGGTGAAGCATTTGCTGCAAGAGCAGTGATTTGCCGCCATGCTCCGGTATATGAGACCTCATGTCTACTTCCATTGACTTCTGCCCATCTAACCTTTGCGCTTCCACCTTTGAGAACCTCTTCGTGACTTGCCCATGGTTTCTGCGTCGAGCTCGCAAATCCATCGAGGGAGAACCGGAAATCGGGATTGCTCAAGATTGGGGTATCAAATGTAGCAGTATATGACGATCTTGTACGTGTACCAGCTGAGGCGTTGATGTTGAGCGATTCCGCGCCGCCAAAGATGTTTCTCAGCAAGAGATTTCCGTATGCCGAGCCTTCGGTATTCCCCAAATCTGTGCCTGTCTTCAGAGCTATCCTTCCTTTCTCTTTTACGGCGAGGTATATATCTATGTCGGAAGTGGTAGATGATGGATCGGTAGGGTCGGGTCTATCAATGAACATGGAAATGCCATCGTGGTATATATCTGCGGCGGGTTAGTGGTGCCTATCTCCAAGAATGAATAAATACCAACCGAACTTGCGCAGCTTATCACCAGCAGTGCCAGCAAGCTGCAGTGCTTCCTGAAGTGTCCATGGGCGGTCGTTGTTTGCGCTTAATAAAGGATTGAAAAGTCGATCGAGGAACGATCTTCGAGTATTTGGAGCTCCGATGACCCGGATGGATGAGATTGTGACGGGGAGAGTAGAGTTGGAGGATATCTGCGAATTGCCCATTGTCAGCAACAAAGGTAGGAGATGATATTGGCAGGACAAATCACCAGATCTTGCAGTCTCTGTTGTGCCTTCTCATATTGAGCTTGAACACGCTCTCGGACTGCCTTCTCGCGCTCTTCCCGTACGTCTGCATCGATGTCGCGTTTGAGAGCCTCGAAGATCTATTATGAAGGTCAGCATGCGTTTCGAGCTATATCTGGCATATATGAAGCCTCAATTACTTATACTTACTCCATCTTCGGAATCCTGTGAGGAGGCCATTGGGGACTTTGAATGCTATGGTTACTCTGCTCGTCGTCGAAGGCAGCATAGCTCCAGAGCTACAGCGCTTCTACGCGGCTGTGCGGCCTCGCTTAGTAATCAGCTGGATCCTCAAAGGGTCCGCGACAATCTTGTGAAAGTGAGACGGACAACACCTCTATACTCTACTCTGAGCCAGAAGCAAGCGAGCGGCTGAAATAGAATCATTTTAATCTTCTGTTTGTGACATTATTCTTGCTCTTTTTCCCATTATTTCTCTTCCGTTCTTCAACTCGACCTGTCTCTCAACTCTCGGTCGGATATCATTCCTTTCGTACGATCGATAGACCTAGATCGGCCATACAAGACCTCCACGTCATTGTCCTCGTCCTCGTCCTCGTCCTCGCCAACTTCTTTGATCTTCAATATGGCGAGTCGCGCAGCGAACAAACGGGTATGTTACTATGTGCAGATGCCTCCAGCATAGACATATGCTGACCTCAATCTACAGTTGACGCGCGAGTACAAAACCATCTCCGAAAACCCGCCACCATACATTGTTGCCCATCCTTCCGAATCCAACATCCTCGAGTGAGTCTCAACCTCAGCCTCGTTCTTTCAAGTCTCGCCTCCACTCACTAATCTTCTCCAGATGGCACTATATCATCACCGGTCCGGAGTCCACTCCCTACCATAACGGTCAATACTGGGGCACCCTCATCTTCCCTCCCGACTATCCTTTCGCTCCACCCGCAATCCGCATGCACACCCCAAGCGGACGCTTCCAGTCCTCCACTCGTCTCTGCCTCTCAATCTCCGACTTCCACCCCAAATCCTTCAACCCGGCCTGGGAGGTCAGCACCATCCTCATCGGGCTCCTCTCTTTCATGACATCCGAGGAAATGACCACCGGCTCCATCGCCGGCTCCGACGCTGAGCGCAAGTACCTCGCCGCACGTTCACGCTGGTGGAATTCGACGGGCGGCGGCAGCTCCACTCGTCTGTTGCCCGGCATGCCTGTGCCGAAGGGTAACGGCGCCATCAAGGCAGGCGACGGAGGTGCAAAGTTCCGAGCAGAGTGGCCCGAGCTCGACAAGGAGAATTGGAAGTGGATGGAGGAGAGTCGGATTAATCCTGCGACTGGGGAGAGGATGCCGGACCCGAATGCACCTGTGTGCAGCCCGGCAGCGGTTGCATTGGGAAGGAGGCCTAGTGCTGCGACGATTGGGGCTGCAGTGCATGGAGGACAGGTTGCGAGGGAGGTGGGACAGAGCTGGGTGAGGAGAAATAAGCTGTTGGTCGCGGGAGCGGCCATCTTTACATATGTACTAATCGCGAGGTTGCTGGGTGAGGGGACGAGTGGGATTTGAGGTGAGGTTGTGGGACGAACGGATGACAGTGCGCATCGAAGCTGAGGATTGTGGTTATGTTTCACAGTGCCAGAGCGTGTACTATACGATGGCGTGAAAGGAGTAAAGTAAGGAATGGCCGCGCAGCATGCATCGTGGCCGGAGTCTAGGAGTGTCGGGCGTTCTTGGGCGTGGAGAGACGGGATGGGGATGGGCTTCGTTCATAGATAGGGATCCGGCCTGCCTACCACGATGTAATTCGATTCTTTTGTCTTTTGAGCCATGCTACGTCTTCCGTATATCCATATTTTTTTGTCTTTCGAGCCATACTACGTCTTCCGTATATCCATATTCTTTTGGCCTATGAAATAGCCCCACCAAGAGATGCCAGCATACCATTGTTGTTCCGATAGGAGAGGAGCCATGGACATTCAAATTCACATCTCGGTGCTATTCATAGTTCATATGCCGCGCAGGGCCGTGGAGAGGGGACCACAGAGGCACACGCAGCATTGTCAATATTGAGTGAGCACAGTGCAAAGTCAAAAGTGATATGCATTGCCTACGATCTGGATCCAGCCTCAGCTTTCTCCGTTCAGGTATGTCAAGCGTGTCGCGATATCCGTATCCCCACCAGCCACCCAAATGAAGCCCTCCCTTTTCACATCTCAGCACCACCCCATCCTTATCCCATATGCCCCATCGATGATATCTCGGCGAACGCAGATAGGTGAAGTCGAGGCGAGTCCCGAGAGTGCGGTAGGAGAAGGCAGTTCGAGAGGGGGCTTATTTGCCGCAGGAAGAGCAGGAGCAGCTGGTGCCGCAGTTGCCTGTGTGGTGTCAGTCGGAGATCGAAGTCTCAGCTGTTATTCCAGCTGTGATGAAGAGCGCGATATGTGATGTCACATGAGGTCGGGGAGGAGAGCGGGGTAAACTTACAGCTAGAGGAACCGGAGCATCCGCATTCACCCATGATGTCTGATTTCAGATGTTCTGTTGTTTGTTTGTTGGTATTGCGTGTTGTATTCTTGATGATGTTTAGAAGTATAGAGTTTGTCGGCGGAGGGATGTCTGTCTCTTATATAGATAGAGACCTAGGTGCCTACATCTACGAATACACTTTCTAGGTACCCAGGTACCTGCCTTATCAGGCGAGGCTAGGGAGGGGTCATCCGGTCGCTTTCAACCTCTTCAAGCTCGTCGGGCCAATCACAAGCGAGAAGGCCGTCCGAAGGCTCCATTCTCCATTGTCCAGTCTCGTGTCTTTGGTCGTCTGTCTGATCAAAAGGTCACGTGCAAGGGTGCGAAGTCGTCTCGAACAAGTGACAAGACAGACCTCGACAAACCCCGCCAAAACCACGCAGCTTGGCAGGCAGTCGGGTCTTTTCTCTGCGGACCACAAGTATCACAAGTCCACAAGTACATCCACAAGTGCTAGAAGTAATACAAGTAATACGAGTACTACAAGTACCACAAGTGCCATAAGTACAAGTACTACAAATATCCAGCCACGACATCATCCGGTGCTTGGATGTATGTATGTATGTATGTATGATGTACCTGTATGTACAGCAGTGCAGATGACCAGCAAATACGGAGTATGTACTGTATGCATGGATATTATAGTACATGGCTTTGAATATAGGTACGGATATGCATATGCACTCCATTATTACTGGGACACCGAAAGTTGATAGATGATGCATCCGTAGGTCGGTAGGTACCTATTTCCTTGCACTTGCTTTTCGCCTGCCGGTGTGGGATGAACGAGAAGAAGTATTGGTAATAGGTAATAGGAGAACAAAGCAGTACAGTACAGTACAGTACAGTACGTAAGCATCTTTCCTCGTCCCCGTTTACCACCACATACGTACTTTTCTTTTCTCAACACACATGCTACTACGATGCTACTCTATATACAAATCCATCTGCATTGATTTTACTTGCTCTATTACCTATTGCTCTATTAACTATTGCTCTATTGCTCTCTTACTCTATTCCTCTACTACTCGCCAATGGAAACGTGCTCAACTCCCACGCATGCTTCCGCCTCTTGGCCGCCGCGAGTTGGCAGATCGCATACCTAAATACTTAAGTGCATGAGATCTGCAGAGCTGGAAGGTGGATCGTTTGATCTCCTCAGCCTTAGCCACTGGTGAAGGGACAACATACAGTATCTACAGTACCTACAGTATCTATAGGTATCTACACAGTATGCTGATGCATGGTGGTCCACAGAACGATGCACAGTACGTACATACATATATACATACATACATACGCTCATGCAGTGAGGGCTGAATCCATGAAATTGGCGTGGGACAGCAGATCCTGCATGTCATATCATATCAATGTTTTGCCCATGTGAGCCAGCATGCGGCAGTTTGAGGTGATTGTTTGATGTTGATAGCGAATCTGAATCAGCATCGGCGCTGGCAGGTTGCAATGGCCATATATGGAGATGGGACCTCAAAGACCTCAACGACCTCAAAGACCTCAAAAGACCTCAACGGACACCGAAATGCAGTCCGAGTATCGAAGGGAAGACAGCACACACGCCAGACGCCGCAGCCGCCATTATGGAAGGCGTGCAAATGCGGCTTCTTGGCCTCCGCCCATGATCACTTCCAGACTTTTAAGGTACGTACGTAAAGACTCCTTCCTTTCCTTCTTATGCGCCTTCGAAAAATTCTTCTCGCATATTTGATCCGGATATTCACCGGACCTTGCTCGCCCGGTGGGGGTGTTCCACTTGGGCATCATCCGCATGGACAGAATCGGCATCTCAACCTTAAATCCCACAAATACTGTGCCGTGCAGGAAAGAGTCTCATGTTGGTCACGTTTCCTAGTATGCATGTCTTGCCTACCTAGACCTGATTCTCCATCAGACCACACACACCGCACGCACGCCGGAAAGGTCGTCGGACTTCACCCGATCTTATGCGTATGAAGCCAGTGGCTCGAGTGTGTGGCTCCTATGCTGCAGATTGGAGTGTGGAGTGTGGTGCTTGCTGCTTGCTGCTTGCTGCTCGCTGCTCGCTGGCACCTCCGCAGATATGGCGACAGCTGTGTAACTCATAAACTGGTTCAACCGCTTCATTTAAGCCATTTTGGCTCTTCTTACCGCCTTCATTGCATTTGCCTTATCAGATTCTCTGGAACTCGCATAGCACCTAATTCACATCTTCAATTTTTTATATCTTTCCGTTTTCTGTACTTCGGTTTCTGTCTGCCGGATTTCACCCCACGTTCTTCGCTGCGTGCCAAATCCCAAGCAGCTACCCCACTCAAATATCGAGTCTAGGACGATGCAAAGCCCAAATACTGTACTTGGTTTGCGGATTTCCTAATCTGGCCTCCCGTTACACGAAGGACTTGTCTCCAATCCTTCAGCACTTCGCCCTTGGCATCTCTCGCCCCAGATTCCCATTCTTATGAAGTAATATGATTCATCTACGCTTCTTTGGAAGTGCTCTATTGGGACATGTCTGGAGATTTGGCTGCAAAGTAACAAATTTCCTTGTATTTTTTTGTCGTTGGTACTGACAGATCACTTCACCCCACGTTGGATGCTTTTTGATACGTGCGGATTGGCGAAGGAGGTGTGAAGCATCTTGTCATTAGTAAGTCTATCGGAAGTGTACCATCCATCAGACAACGACGGCGTCCAGTGTGGCATCCATAAGAAGATGAGGGGTAAGGACGACTATATAAACCTCTCAAATCCCCCCCCCAAGAGTGCCTTTTCTGTACAGCACTCTCCAAATTATCACACAAGCTTCACAACCGTACAACAAAAACCAACCAAATCACAAACAACAAGTCATCATGGCTCCTTGCTCCTGCACTACTGCTTGTATGCTCGATTCCCCCTTCAGTTCCTCTTCGCCACCATCCGCCATGTTGGTCACGCTTCGTTGCGAAGGCTGCTAATAAATACCAGGCTCCTGCGCCTCCGGCTGCGGCTGCTCTTCCTGTGGCTGCGGCTCATGCAGCAAGTAAACTCGTCCTCTCACCACGCCCTCGATGCCTACCTCAGGCCCGCCGCATCGAACTCAATTTTTGCATCTTCCTCCGGACATGAAGGACAGGATGGGCTAGGGTTGTGCATTGGGAGGTCGAATTTGTTGGTCATGACGAGATAGGATGGATCGGGATCCTAGGTGGGGAGAAGGGTTCTTTGGATAGTGATCGAGGAATTCATAAGGTTATCACCGTCCACGATCTAGACTATGATGCGGCGTGATGTGAAGTGTGAATCCATGGATTATAATGATATACCTTGACACTTTTATCCTTCTTTTCTTCTTTTCAAACTTGTGATGTTGATAAAAAATGAATAGAATATTCTTTTCGACATTAAATAGCATCTTGAATTCTTGATGCGATAATAAGTATATTTTCAATTTTCAATACGATTACAAGACAATGACTTATAAAAAGAAGCCCCAACACTAAAACTTGGCCTAAACTAATAATGTATCTATTCGGTGAGTTTCTTAAGAAGGGATCATTGGTACACAGCCTCAAATATCATATGCAGAATAGATGTTTACTCTCATAGGCTCAAACGTAGGCAGGTAGCCTCGCGGACAAGGCTGAAAATACACAGTCCTATCGATTAGCGCATTGTTAGGCGAGTCCCGAATTGGCGGGGCTCTTCTCCGGACCGTTTTCATGTCGAGGCTACAAGCTCTTACGCCTTGGCATTTTATAGATCGTAGCCTGCTGTCCGGGAAATATTTTTATTGAATACGAGAAGCTGTCGCTGGTTTGTTCATATAACGACCAGAGAGACCCTGAGAGATATCCGTATAGAAATATAGAACTTTGCGCTTCACCTTCACCTTCATCCTTCCAAGTTCAGGATCGGTTTCGACTTTGTCGACCCCGCTTCTCCTCAGCACTGCCGCTCGTCGCATACAACAACTGTCAAGATGGTTCGCAAAGTCTACCTCACCTACAACAACGTACGCACAGCAATCTCACCACCGTCTTGCACCGACTAATGTCGTCCAGATCCACCAGCTCTGCCAAGAAGCTGCTCCCCAAATTCTCAATGAATTCAACCCACAGCTCATGATCGCCATCGGCGGCGGCGGCTACGTTCCGGCGCGAATCCTGCGATCCTTCCTCAAGAAGTCCGGCTCGCCCAACATCCCAATCCAGGCTATCGGGCTATCTCTCTACGAGCAGCTGCCCACGACAGTCTCCGGCGCCAGCACGCCAGGCGAAGTTGAGCAGCCAGGCACGAAGGTGACGAGGACACAATGGCTGGATCTGACGAGCTTGGGAGAGATGAGCAATTTGATCGGCAAGCGGATTTTAATTGTTGATGAGGTCGATGATACGAGGACGACGCTAGAGTATGCGGTCAAGGAGCTGGAGAAGGATGTCGAGGCTGCGAGACAGAAGTTGGGGATTGAGGGAGAGACTACCTTTTCGATTTTCGTCTTACACGTAAGTGACTCTGAATGCGAGGGATGATGGGACGCGCGCTGACATGCGATAGAACAAGGATAAGGCGAAGAAGGGAAGCTTGCCAGAGCAGATGCTGAAGGAGAGGTATCTGGCTGCGAGAACGGTGGATGATGTCTGGATTTGCTATCCATGGGAGGCCACTGATATCGAGGAGCATGATGCGATGGCGGTGACCCAGCCGGGGATGTAAAGTGGGATATGACGACGAAGGAAGGACTGTCCGTGGATACCATTATCAGGAGGCATTGGAATGAAGGGCAATCTAAGAATTTATGTGTGCAGGATGCTCTAGCTGCAGCACGGGAAAGGAGAAGTGCTTGCTGTGTGACCATTTGGGGATCTGGTAGACCACAGCATGACTTCTCTGAGGGCGGCTGGCAGCAGTACCTAGATGAGTTGTCCACTGTCATACTGCCTTAGGGTAATGCCAACGTCAGTGACGATTGCTCGGAGGTAATTCAGTTTGCGAAGCGTTGTGTCCGCCTCGGGGTTACATTTTCTCAAAGTTTACAAAGCTATTTTGTCCTGCTCAGTAATCCAATCATTTCCACGTCTTACTGGGAATCAGATCGTCTCAGACCCAGCAAACATTCACCTCGGTCTGTCAGTCAGTCAAACGGACGCGTCGAGGTCTGATCCCCATCCGATTGTGAGGGAAGAGGGAAGACGAAGTTCTGCCCAGTACTCTATCTACTCTGTCTTATTTGTCTGTAATACGAGAGTACGAGGCTCCTCCGAAATTGCAGTATAAATATATGCGTGCGTCAATATATAAAATATATAATAGACTCCGCGACGCAGCTGCTGACAGACGTCCAAACAGGCTTCATTCCGCCGATTGATAACGAATATAGCGTCAGCTTATCGGTTCCGCACAGGCCGCTCTGTGTCGGCTTACGTCGCACCGACGATTGCCATCGTTCTGTCTTTTCCGTCTTCCGTCCTTGCAACATCCATCATCAGTCATCACCAAGACATTTCTCACCAAAATTAATGTTTGTTTATTAGTCAAATGCGATGATAATGATTAAAACGATATACATACGTACCCGCTGACGGAGGTAGAGAGAGGTATGGAGCTGCTTAATAGTAAGATAGCGGGAAAGTTGTGCTCACACAGGGACGCTAATGCTGCGTGTCGAGGTGCAGTCAACTTGGGTGAGGAGCTCGTCATTAGGGCGTATATAGACGACACCTCTCCCATATTTCTCTTGTCCATCCGTCTGCTTACATATCTGCTTCTTGATATATATATATATATATATATATTCATCATTCTCTCTTCTTCAAAATCTCTCTCACTCACCAATTCCTCCTTTCTCGGTATCTCCACCGTCTCCTAGCAGCTCTTCTACCTCTCTCATCTTGCTTCTCTTCACTGCTCATCTCACGACCAACCTTACAGGAGCAATTCTAATTCTTCTCGGCGTCAACGACGTCTCTTTCCTGGTATCTCTATTCCATAATAGTCCTGACACAATGGGCGGCGAATCGCTCTCCTCGCACCCGCAAGACCACCTTCTCATCATCTGGGCATTCCCTCCTCCCGAACAAGCCCTTGCAGAGATTAGCACGAAGCTACCTAATCTGAAAATCACATTTAAGCTCGTGTCTTTTGACAGAGAAGATCCAAATGGGAGTATCGAGGCGTTAGCCAAGGAGCTCACTGATGGTGGCGACCCTCCTCTCTTTCCCTCCACCAGGAAGGATATATTGACTAATAATAACAGAGTTCTGGCTCAGCATAACCCATCTCTGCACAATGGCTCATCTTCCACCGCCTTCAATTTTGCCTTCTCTCACTAATCTTCGGTTCATCCAATTCACTTCCTCGGGCATAAACCACATCGCCAAACACCCACTCTACACCTCCTCCTCAATCCCTCTCCTGACCGTATCGGGAATCCATGGCCCACCAATCTCGGAGTGGGTTGTGCTCCAGATTTTAGCGGATGGACATGCGTGGCGGACGATGGAGAAGTGGCAGAGCGAGAAGAAATGGGGGCATGCTCTGGGGACAGCTGTGGGGACAGGCTTGCGAGATGGGGTTGGTAAACGAGTTGGAATACTAGGCTACGGATCGATCGGGAGACAAAGTAGGTCGCTTTTATCTCTCTTCATTTTCTTCATCTTTCTCCATTTCAAGCGGAACAGGGAAATAAGTAAGAAGATAGCTGACACATTTAGGTGCCCGCGTTCTTGATTCAATGGGCTTTCAAATCCTCGCATACACTGCCACCCCGAGGACAACACCCGAGTCACGCCGTGATACCGGGTATATTGTTCCCGGCACGCTCGGAGACGTCGAAGGAAGCCTACCTATCTCCTGGCACAGTGGCTTAGACAAAGAGAGTCTTCACGCCTTCCTCTCCGCAGATCTAGACTATCTACTAATCTCCCTCCCTCTAACTACGGAAACGACGCACCTGCTTGGAAAGGAGGAGTTTGGAATCCTCGGCAAATCGAACGCGTTTCTGTTGAACATCTCACGCGGCGCGATTGTCGACCAGCCGGAGCTGATCCACGCCCTGAAGAAGTCAGAAGCTGAAGGAGGACTGAGAGGCGCGGCTTTAGATGTCACGGACCCGGAACCATTGCCTGCGGGACATGAACTGTGGGATCTCCCGAATGTCAGCATTACGCCGCATATTAGTGCGTTGAATGCGGCATATTGGAGTAGAGCATTAAGGGTGCTGACAGATAATCTGGAGAGGGAAAAGGATGGCAAGGAGCTGGTGAATGTTGTGGATAGGAGACGTGGGTATTGAGCTGAATATTTATTCGGTATTTATCGACCAAGATTGATGCCGATTTTGAGAATGTTGAATGATCAGTTGATTTGAAGTCTGGTTGCAGGCTCCGCCGCCCAAGTCAGCCGGACGCATGACATTGTCAGATCTGCGGAAGGAAGCGAAGATGTCAATCTGATATAGAACATCGATGTGATTGAGTATCTTTCTGCAGGAAGTCGCAATATAGCATATGGATTGCCGGATGCAAGGGTGAGGCCGAACACTACTCTGCGCGTGGTTCGCGATTTCGACGACTTCCCCGTGTTGCTGACTGATGAGGAATCAAGGCCAGATCAGACAATCGCTTTGTCTGCATTCAAACATGTGATCGTCCGGCGATGGATACTTATCCAACCATTTAATATATATATATATAGTATAGATCAATATCTATGGCCTTTCAATTTTACATCCTCTCTCCCTCATTTATTCTTCACCCCCTTCATCGCCTCCTCGACCAACGCATCCACAACCTTCGCATCTCTCCCCCAAAGTGCCATAACCAGCGCCCCAGTGGGTCCACTCACGACCGCCAACGCGGCACTCTTCGCCCACCAAGTTATCCCGAACTTGCTTGGATCCGCATTCCTCACCAGATTGGCCGCCCAAACCAGCGCCGCCGCCGAGGACACGTACATATCCCAGAGCAGGAAGATATGCGTCCCCTCTGCCAGACTGGTGATCTTGAAAGATGACGTTGGAAGCGGTGGGATGAAGACGGAGGCGAAGGAGACGTCCTTGTAGATTCCTAGGATGGGGAATTGAGCGAGGACCTCGGAGGGGAGGAAGCAGATTGCGAGGACGTTGAGGTGGACCGTAACGCAGATGGCCATGGAGATGATGTACAGCGGTCTCACGTTCCAGAGATATGCTACCGTCTTCACCTCGTCCGTCACGAGCTTCGATTTGGAGTTGCTCCCAACGGCTGTCCAGAAGCTGCGAAAGATGGTCTGGAAGGCGACAGTGTAGAAGGGAAAGAATTGCCAGACTGCGATCAAGCCTTGACGACTCCAGGTGCTGTTGATGCTGGGGATCGGGAGCATGAAGAGGACTGTTGGGAGGAAGAAGCCGACAAGGATGGAGAAGGGGAGGATGGAGAGGTCGAGAGAGGGGACCTTGATCGGGTTCATGAGGGCGCGCGCGCCTGTTTGGCTGGAGATGGGGGATAGGAGGACGTTGATGAGGAGGAAGATGGGGATTGTGACAGCGATACCGAGGTTTTGGAAGATTGCGCCTACAGTGCCGATACTGAGACTGTTAGCATGATTCGAGATTCGAGGATCGAGGTATTGACATACTAGCTCGCGGATGTTCCTTTATTTCCTGCGCGCAGACTCTCTAGAAACAACATCGCGTATTGCGTTCCACATTGTCCGATCATCCATATCCAAAATAGGTATGTGCTGTCATCGCTTTTGTCGCTCACGGGCGCGAAGAAGGGGATGAAGATTGCCAAATACGCGTCGACCGGCTTGATTCCGGTATAGACGCGTCGGTACGGCTCGGTCGATCCGGGAAAGTTCTCGGCGGCGATCGCGTCGTTGAATGTGTCGTGAAGCCCATTGGTGTAGCTGTGGTAGTGGAGGGTGTAGATGCCAGTGACTGCGAGGAGTCCGAGGGCGACTGCGGCGCCATTGCGGAAGGAGGGGGATTCGTCTTGAGGAGTGGGAGCGAAGGTCACAGACTTCGCTCGTTTCCTTGGTGTTTCGGTGGCCATTGTAATGTAATTGCTGGTCGTTCAGTTCAATGGAGGTGTTGTCGTTGTCGTAACGTCGTAAGAAGTTCGTCTTCGATTTCCACTTCGTCTTCGCCTCTTTCTCGCACACTGAAAGGTAGGATTGCTAGAGAGAAGGGCGGTGGACAGAGAAAGAGACCTGAAGCAAATCAAAGCAGATCAAACACGCAAGGCTCGGACATGAAACATCTAATATGTAGGTACATACGTAGGAAAGAGGAAGAGGTTCAAGAAATATGAGTGTGAGTGTATACATACATAGCTACAGAAAAGAATGCTTTTGCTTACTCTACTCTGGTGCTGCTGACCGTGCGGCCGACGGACGTTGTGGAGGTTCACGAGGCTCCAGGGTCGAGGGTCGAGGGTCGAGGGTCCAGGGTCCGTGAGGCCGAATTTGGACGACAGCCTTGCGCCTTGCGGCTTCAGCCTTGCGCCCGAGTGGTTGGCGGCGGCATCGGCATGACGGAAAAAGTCTCGGGATGTAGGAAGTCATTTGAGAGTCTGTCTTAGAATCCTCGTACAATCATCTACTTGAAGGTTTATATGTGTGTATATATGTGTGTATATATGTGTGTATATATGTGTGTATATATGTATGTATATATGTATGTATATATGTATGTACATATATATGTATATATAGATATATGTATGTACATATGCATCTATCTCATTCTCACCGCGTTTCATAGCCGCCCCCCTTCCTGCGATCTGCGTGCGTCCAAGCGCCGCCCGAAATAGACCTATGTATGTGCGTGCCAATCAGTCCCGTCGATGTCGACCCCCAAATCTACAGGCGCCAGCAATCCTCGCCATCATCCTCGTCGCTGTTTCATTCGAGCATTTGCACCTCTCCATCTCTCCATCTCTCCATCTCTCCATGAACTCGCATATGATTTGCTGGATGAAGAGTATACATATGGATACATATGTATACATATATAGATCCCCCAAAAGGGTTCCCCGGCGCATCGCTGTGCTGACAATCATGGCTTATACTGGAGCATTTTGTTTGGATTCTGTCTGGGCGGCTCTGACTCTGACCGTTGATGTTGCGCATCGCGGGTAAATACTGTAGGTCGAGATTCGTCACATCGTTTCTCCTTATTTAGAGGCCATCCTCACTGCTCAGCCTGCTCACCGTTTCTGGAGAGAGGAGTTTTCTGAATATCAGAATATCAGTGCTTTTTTGAACTTCTTGGAGTCTATCTTCCCTCGAGGCTATCATACGGCTGTGCCTACCGATTGTTATTATCTGTAACCTTTTCGTCTTGAACTTCAACATCATGTCTTCCCATACAAAGCAGCCATCTTTCTCGCCAGAATATCAGGAGTCTTCGCAGTTCGAGGACAACGACAAAACCTCCTCGTCGCGAGTACTGGAAGCTGTTCGTCTCGGCCTGACCGTTCTCGCTTTCTTCGTGGCGATCGTGATTGTCGGAACATCGGCGGACAATCTCAAGGTCTACAACCAGACCCACGTCTCGGACGACTTCCAACTCCCATTATGGCCATTTAACTTCAACCTTGGTCCGACCATTGCTCTTGTCGCTTGTGGAGCTATCATGATTGTTTCGAGTGCTGTATCTATTGCCGTTAGCAAGGTACCTTCGGTGAGCAGCCCAACCCCCTCCTCTCTTCAGTACTGACCTCATAGCTCCGCTACAACCCATCAATCAACACATTCATTACTCTCGGCTCTGCCTTTGCCGGCCTCGTCTCAGCCATCGTCGCGACATCCTTCTTCTACGGCGTCAACGCCTCTGATGTTGTCGCGACAATTCAGAGCTGGTCTTGCCACTGGGCCGACGTTGAGATGGATTCGGAGCCACACTTTGGTCGCATCTGCAAGCAGGCCGAGGCAGGTCTGTATTTGACTATTGTTATGATCCCATTACATATTATCATTGGTGTCGTCGGGATCATGACGGTGGTTAAGGAGAAGAAGTCGGCCACGATGGCTGAGAGGAAGGGCAGCCCTGCTCTTTCCTGAGCGCGCCGAAGGATGGTTGAGTCGAAGTGGAGTATATGCGAAAGATGAGGTAGATGATGGGCGAGATATCGAATATCTGAGGTCGCTCGATTGATCAATGGAATGGCGCTGTTATCGACTTGCCGCATAAGGCTGGATCTGGAGTTGAGCAACTGCTTTCAAATTTGGGATGTTGGGACCTTGGGAGCTTGGGACCACATAGCGGTCGACCTGAATTTATTGTACCTGTAGCCTCCTTCGGGATGTTTATACCCTATTACTTTATGACATAGTCACGACTATGTTGTTTGCTTGTTTCCGACAGGTTTCTTTTTTTTCTGCAGCTATCCGTCTCTGTCGGAAGCGGCCCGAGCTATTTGATATATAATTCACGAGCACGATAAATCCTTTTGCAGCCAATCGATCTTGACATTCAACTCGCAACAGCTTCACTCTATTCAGTTTCTTGTATTCTGAAATTTTTTCAAATGTCGAACGAAGTCTGAAGGAGCGTTGTAGACCATGTGTTGCTGCACCGACTCTCATATGCCTACGCAAAAAGGAAGTCACGTCCTTGGGAAATAGCCAACATTCAGCTCTTTCGCAGAACAGATACTTTGCACTCTGCACTTTGCGCCTTCCACCAAGACTTTGTTTGCTTTATTCTATCTCGACATTTACTCTCTTGACGTCTCGTGTCTCTTGTCTCTGGGACCCATTTCAACCTCACAACATCAACTCGCTCTTGTTCTCGCACACCTTCAAAACATCAGTACCGCCATTGTTCTGAAGTTCGTTTGTTGTTTGTTTGTATGAGGCATATCAACCGATGCATCAGCTTTGATATCGCGGAATAATCTAGCAGGCAGCTGTGGCAGCTGGACATCGAGAGCCTGGAAGAATCCTTTGAGACGGAGGTCCTTGAGACGATTACTCACTGCCATCGAGTCTGTGAACACCGCTGCGCGCCAACACACCCACAGCTCCGTCACATACAGCAACATGTCCAGTCAAGGACAAAGCAGCAGGCCTAGCAGTCATATTCCATCTTCCCCCGAAATTCAATATCCCAGCTCGCGCCAGTCTTCCATCAGTAGCAGGCCGTCAAAACTTACCTTCCATGAGCGAACATTGGTCAACTCCGAAAGTCACTCTGCCGATGACACTCGCAATTATCAATACCCTCAAAGCCCTCCAGATATTGTGCAAATTGAAATGGACAGGTTGGCTCGACCCCTCAGCCGTGAAGTACCAGGCGACACACAAAGAACACACCAGGAAAAGGAACTGGCCAGGAAGAAGAGTCAATATTATGAGGATACATTTGCCACAAGGCCATCACAATCGAGTGCAAGGGATCGTGTATTGAGGGAGACTGTTGTATTGGCGGAAATAGTCACGAACGTAACTGTATGTCCATACTCTTTCCAACTTCAAACACAGTATCCTGACCTCTCCAGATCGACGACGAATACACCTTTATAACCGACTTATCGTACAACCTGTCAAATAGGTACCAGCGATCCGAATCGTCCATCTTCTGCACCATGAAACATTCAACCCTACTCATCTTCGAAGGATCTTTCGATCCAGCATATGTACTTACCATTACCGCACATCCATCCCAACTTCAGCCTGTCACAAATAAACGTAACGCAATGATGCTGGCCAAAGGAATGACGGAGGCACTTCGGGTACCACCAAATCGAGGACTCATCCGCTTTGTGCCAGTCGCAGACGAATGTTACGCCATCGGAGGCAAAACAGTAGCTGCTGAAATCGAAGAACTTGAGCGCAAAGATATCGAATGGAAGACTGGACGCAGGTCGAAAAGTATCGTCGAGAAAGATCCCATCAAAGCCCGAAGAAAAAGTTCACTCACAGCCCTTCGTAGCCTCAGCATTCGCAAGAAGGCTCCCGTGCCACCACCTCTCTCAACCCAGCATGAAGAGGATGAAGATAAACCACAAGGCAATATTTCACCGCCAGCCAGTCCTCGCAAACCGCCTACAGAAGAGAGCTTGCGTGACTTGGATTTAGGTGTCGAGCGGAAACTGAAAAATCGCAAATCGTTCGCAGCGATTTTGTTTGGTCTTTGAGCCCCGCCGGCAGTATCACTTTGCTCTCATCTGGCCATTGAGAGGAAGCGCTCGTGGATGCGATGCAAAGCACGTCTGACTAAGGAGTGATGCGTTGTCAGGGTGATAGGGATTGGAGAACGGCAGAAATCAAGAGGAGTGTGGATGGAGGACGGGGTGGATCCTGAGGAGTTGAAGACCTCACGAAAGGCCTAGGGGTGGCTGTTTCTGCGACTATGAGGAGCGGTGGAGGCCTGGTGGTAGCCTGTGGCCAGAAACATGTCTGCTGTACCTTACGTGTTCATATTCAGCATAAGTCCTCAAGAATCCCTAGCACCCTCCTCTGCAACTCTACCAGCTCCTTCTCCGTAATTCTCTTCTTCCCTCGATCTGCATCTACCGCTCCATCATATCCTCCACCAGTTAATCTCGGATCCTTACCCTTCCCATGTCTTTCTTCCTCCATAGTGGGACCAGCACCATTCATCACCACAAGATCATTCCTCGTACCAAAGAAAGGAATACCAAGTCCCTTAAGCTTAACGCTCATTTCCCTGACCATTTGATGTTGCGCACGATACACCTTGGAGTCGAAGTTATTCAGTTCTACTTCCATATCTGGTAATGGGGCAGGAGAATCCGACACTGCACCGCCTACTGCCCTTCTATTTCGTGTTAGCAGAGAGACGAGGGGAGGGGGAACGGAGAAAAAAGACGTACAAAACATCATCTAATTTCTTCTGTCCTATTCTCCGTTCTTCGATCTTCATGATCAGAGCGCGGCGGGCAGCGTACCACTGTGTTTCATGGGTGTGTTGGGTTTGTATTAACTGTGCTTGTCAGTATGGTTCTGTGCTGTGAGGAGAAGAAGACGTCACGTGGGAGGAAGAACTGAAAAGGGCAGAGGATGGAGATGGCGAAGGAGAGGCAAAGTGATAGGAACTGTGATATGAGAAAAGGGGGAGGAGGAAAGGGGGATGAGGAGAGGAGAAAATTAAGGGGGCAGAGGAAAAAAGCCATACCTTCCGTATCTCGGCAATAATCCGTTCATTGTCCGCCACACTTTTCATGACACAACGGAGTCCGGTTGACCAGTCTATGATGCTCGCTGGATCTGGGCCTGTTGGTCTGGACGGTTGGATTTGAGTTTGAGCGTGGACCGGCGGAGGACGCTGCTCGTAGTTGTGGATTTGCAGGGGCTGGTGGTGCTGCATAGGAGGCTGCCATTGCTGGGGAATGTATTGCTGGACTGGCGGTGGTGGTGGTGCGGAGTATTGGAAGGCAGGTTGAGGAGTTGGAATCGGACTTTGAGTATTCTGAAAAGCGTCTTGATTCTCCTGAGATTGGCTCTGAGGGGCGAGAGCAGACAAGGTGCGGAGAATGTCTGCCAAATTCGACGGCTGATATTCATTGCTGGCCATGGTCCTTTTCCCACTTCTCCCACATCAATGCAACGAGTGCTGGACAAAGACAAAGGTCAACAAATAAATAAATAATAATAAAAGCAAGAGAAATGCGAAGATGCGACGTAGATACAAATTCAGAACGACGAGTGAATCGAAGTCCCGTGATCCAAGCAAGCAACAATACAATCATACGTTGCCTGAGAAAATAGGCGCAAGCGATGAATACTAGCAGCTCCCTCCGAGCTTCGAAAAATCTCCTGATACAGGTCGAAGCCATATCCGTATGGCAGCTTTCCGCACCACCACGCTCTCTGTCTCCTATCATCTCACCTAATCCATTCGTTCGTATTCTACCTCCCAAGCTCCAGGGAGCTTTGCCCCGTCAAGATGCCGCGTTCCGCCATCGACGCAACGCGCTTCACCTCCACCACCCCCCATGCAACCTCCGCCAAACCCTTCTACCCCGCGGCTTCGAATCCGGGCAGTGCCCCCATCGCCGCCAGGGCAGCGCCGGCACCGCCGGGAGAGACGCCGCAGCAGAAGGTGAAACGGTTGAGGGAAGCGGCGAGTCGGGCGAGAGATGCGAAATTGACGACGTTTGATAAGGCGATTGTGAGGGGGAGAGTATGGGCGGATCGGGCGCATCGGTTCACGGCGTTGACGTTGATTGGGATTACTGGTATGATTCCTTTTTCTGCGGGCAGTGAGATGCAGCTTGAAGATTGGGCTCGGATACGCGGACGAGAGATGGCTTATGGGAAGATGGGCGTGGGAATTTAAGTGATGGCTGAAGGTGGCTGACACTATGAACAGGTATTGCTGGAGTAGTTACAGTCTACGCCCTCGGCGACATGATTATCTACAACCGTCGCAAGAAAAGCGAATACTTTGCGGAACAGCGTGCCCTCGCTGCCGCGGTTCTCCACGAGGCACAAGTTGCTCAACGCGCTGGTACGGCGACCACCGAACAACTGGCTCTGCTCACTTCCGAAGGAAAGCTTTCACCACCGAAGACATCACCATCTACAGCGCCGCAAGCACACATATCCCAGTTCGAAAAGGGAGAAATAGCAGCAGCTAAGATGGACAAAGAAACAAGAGGTATCTGGGCAACAACCAAATCCTGGCTTTTCGCAGGACTTCAAAAGGAAGAAGAAGAGGCGGATCCACTGCACAGACTTGGGTTTGAGGCCACGAGTGAGGAAGACGATATGATGGGAGAGAGGGAGAGCGACATTCTGAGAGCGATCGAGGCGAAGAAGTTGGAGGTGCAGAAGAAAGCGAAACACGTTGTACAGACCGAGGTGGACAAGGAGAGGAAAGGTGGACCTTTGGATAGGTTGGGGACGGAAAAGGAGGGAAGGGCAGGTGTGAAGCCGACGGAGGGAGAGGAGAAGAGTGGAGGCTGGGCGAGCTTTATGGGGAGGAAATAGAAAGAATGGGAGGAAAATAACGAAAAGCTGTATAAAGAAAGTGTATGATGGAGAGGATCAGATGTATGATGCATGCATAGGCACATGATGATTTGTAGAGGGAAATGGATAGTGATAGATACTGAGGAATATCTCATCTTTATGGAAGGGAACCATCTGTTAACTCCTGAAATGCAAGCGAAATGGTATCTGTCTCCTCTGTGCTCCGCCTTCCCTGTACTCCTTCTACTCTCTTCCACACTTCTCATCCAGGTCGACTACCTCATAACACCAGGCCTCTGCTCCCTACACCAAACAACCCTCTTCCTAATCCACTCCACCGCCTCTTCCACTCCAGCTCCCGTCAACGCACTACAAGGCAGCACCCTACTATCTCGAATCCCTCCTCCTCCTTCTCCCTCGAACACACCCTTGACCAGGCCCTCCTTGATCCGTACAACCTCTACACAGTCCTCTCTGTCTTGTTTATTCGCCAAAACAAGTAATGGAACGCCCGAAGTATCTTCGTGGGACAGCACTGCCTCGAGGACTTTCTTGCACTCATCAAGCCGTCCTTCATGTTGTGTGGAATTCGACCGCGTTTTCGATGCTAGATCTCCGCCGTCTCCTTCCGCATCATCGTCCAGGCCACTGCCTATATCCGTCGAATCGACAATGAACACGATAGCGTGACAACTCGCATAATAGCTCGTCCACAGTCCTCGCAGTCCTTGTTGTCCGCCGATATCCCATACTTTGAGGTACATGTCGGGGAATTCCAGCGTCGCAACATTCTGGCCTACTGTCGGGACGGTTTTCTGGGATGCCGACGGATGATGAGGGAGGTATAACGACTTTATCTGGGAGAGAAGGGTTGTTTTGCCAGCGTTGTCGAGGCCGAGGAGGAGGATGGAGAATTCTGGGGAAGTTAGCGAGTTGAAGAGGGAATAGGAAGGGAAGGGAGGGTAAATACCTTCCTTGGAAGTCATTTGAAGGTAGAGAGATCTGGCTAGGTGATACATCGTCGCGTTTGTGGGGTATTGTGTCGAGGGGAAGGAGTGTGGAGGAGAGCTTGCGCTCGGCCGAAGGAGAGGTGCGCTCCGGCTCTCAGTGTCCGGAGTGCTTTATTATTTGATTATTTGATTATTTGATTATTTGCAGTGAATATGATATAATACGATATATCGACATGAATTACAGCTGTGAATTGAACGAGCGACAATTATGTATGTGTGAGGTCTTAGACCATGGCTTGCTCTACACATGCATGTCGAGTGCAATCTGGTGGCAGTACGAGGATCTAACGGTCCGTGTCTGTGTCCGTGTCTGCATCCGTGCGCAAGGCTGAAGGCTGAAGGCTGAAGGCTGAAGGCAGGTAGAGGTGAGGCTGCTGGGAGACGGATGACGTCGCAATTGTCAATTGCCAACGTTGGATCCTGCGACGAGATCATAACATACATCATAACAAACATCATAACAAACATTGGGATCACTGCAACGGCTCAATGAGGATATCTGAAGCTTCGACCCTCATTTATCGAAGATTGATGAATGCGTATTTGAGATCAGAACCCACGTAAACAAGAATGATGGCGCCTGTCGAGGTGAGATATGAAGCTAGGTGCGTGATATTACAATTTCCCTTCGCGTCTACGACAGTAGCAGGAATGCTTCAACAACATCAACAGCAACAACAATCATGTCTTCACCATGCTATGTTGTTACTGCCTTTTTCGAAAGAATCGCTAACATCCATAGTCTCGTCCCGATCACAGCCCTCGGCACCCACATCTTCCTCGCCATCTTCCTCACCTTCCTCGTCACCCGAGCATGTTATCGATCATATCTCGCTCTTCCACCACCACAAGGAACTCGAACTCGTGGAATTGTCAGACGAGACCATGTGAAAATCTTCGCCGCACTTGCGGCTTTGAGTCTGGGATTGGCTGGGTATTGGGCGTACACTTTCGCCCATCTATCATATCGTGTTTGGGCAGCTGAGAGAGGTGTTGGACTTCCTGGGAGGTATGCCTACCTCCTCACGTTTTATCCCATACAAGTACTGATGTGAAGCAGCATCTTTGGCGACAAAGGAGCATTCCGTGGAGGAGAGCATCCGGGAAGACTACAGATTGTCAGATGGCTCAGTGATACCCCAATCTACGAAGACTTTCTCGAAATCGTTGCAGAAAAAGCTCGCCGATACTGGTGGAGGCAACAGCTCGACCTCTCTAGCATCTCATGGGGCATGCTCCTCGCAATTGAGGGACGGCGTCGTAATATCTCTCATCTGTGGGCCTATATGCTCCTGTCCAATCTCGTCAGCCTATCATTCGCACAGAACCTCTTATACGTCGCCCTTCTACTCACACCAGTTCCGCTATCTGATAATGCCAGAGAGATAACAGAACCAAGAGCATTGACGAGGTGTGTCCAATGTGGCTCCGCAAAGTACCCAGCTGACTCTGCTAGACTTGCGAAGCTGCAAAAGCGTTGTTATACGAAACCGGAGAATTGGTGTCCTTCGCCGATGATGTACCTTCTTTGTCTCATCCCGTCATTAACAGCTGTTGGCCTCACACCGACGGCGACGAACACTACGTCTTTTATCACCACTACTATCTTGGCGCGTCTCCTCGCATTCCTTCCCCTCATCCTCCCTTACGTGGTTCCGGAAGCTTGGGGCACAGTCCATCCTCATCCTCATGATGCGCATAGCACCTACAATACACTTTTCAAGACCATCTCGATCATTTCTCTTCTCCTTCATGGGAAGTCAACAACAATAGCACTCTTCTACAATGACCCCGGAAGCCATGTCCATCGGCACAACCTTCTTGACACCTTCAACACAGAACAGCGCAACGCACTCGAGAGAGGAAGCACTGCCATTGGCAAGGTTCTCGGCGCGATTCGCGATCATCCAGCTGTTGGGGCCGCCGGATGGGATGCCCTGCTCTCAGGATTGAGTCTTGGCCTTTGGGCGGCAGTCCGCGGACTCGATGTTGAAGCTATCATCTCAAACTGCGGCTTTCCAACCGGTGAAATTACTCAGGCGAAGGAGGAAGCAATTGCTAAAGTAAAGGAGACTGAGTTACCAAAGAAGGTCGAACCGCCAGCACCTCGTCGTCGTGGTCGTCCTCGGAAGACTCAACGTAGCATCGATGATACCAAAGCTACGCGAAAAGGAACAAGAAAGGAAGAAGAAGATAAGGCATCCGTGCCTCCTGAGCCTCCATCTGCAGAGGGAGATGTCATTGAAGAGGACGATTGGGAAGTTGGTGCACTCGCATGGGGGATTGTATCTGCTATGGGACTTGGAGTTGGTAGTGCCGGGGTATTCGGGGCAGAAATCGCGGCAAGATGAAGAAAAGTGCGCCTCTGAGTTATGGACATGAATGTTGGAGTTATACGGGGAAGGGGGACGTTGGAGTTATAGGATGGGAAAGGATTAATCGTTGGTTTCAACCAACTGTACTCACCTCCGAGAGGTGGTTGGTAGAAAACCAACGATTATAATGGGATGGATATGGTACGGAATGCCTGGAGGAGCCTTGAATGAATTGGAGATTGGTTTTCACATAGCTTTGCCCCCCTTTTATCTCCTGAGCATTCACGTGCACAGTTGGCAGTCAGTTGGGGAAGTTGGCAGCCGATAATGGATTCTCGTGTCATTTCTTGTTGAAGAGCAGGGGAGGACATGATGGTCCTTAAGCATGTGAAAATGGATGTGCGATGCCTTGATAGTTCCATCGAAGCCGCGCCCGGATCCACTCCACCCGGCAGATCTCGAGAGGAGAGGTGGAAAGTACCTAGGTACCCAAGCATCCAAGTACCTACATGTACATACCCCAGTCTCCGCTATTCAACGAGAGCGGATGGTGGGCGGGGCGGAGCGGAGACTAAAGCTTACTTGGGCGCGATGGCCGGCAAGACACGTTTTGTTGGGAAGAGGGCAAGGCACCAGCGGAGGCCCGAGCTTTACGTTGGATTTGCTTGACTTGGAGGTTGTGTTGAGCTTGAGGAAATGAAGCTATTCACAGTTACGCAGGTACCAGGTACCAGGTACGAGATTATGAAGGTAAGGAAGGTAGGATAAGATAAAGAAAACACAGATGCATGGATTTATGAGGCTCAAATGTCTTGATGTTCGAGATGCCAGTGACTGAATCGGGAGGATTTAATAAAAGGCTGGGGTAAAGTAGGTAGGTACATAGGTACATAGGTCTAGGTCTACTTGCCTAGATAAGGCGACAATCGAGAAAGGATGATTGGCCTACTGGGCGGTGATGGTGATGGTGATGCTGCTGCTCGCCAATCCTCCTAATCCCGAATCGGAGAGGAATGACGCATGCGAGTCTAGCCACCGATTCACCCTCAACAAAAACAAAAAAAAAACATCCAAGGTGCGAAGTCCCGGACGGATGCGCCTCTACGAATCTGCGAAGATGTCTGATCTGACATGTGACATGTGCCAGAATACGGAATATGGAGTATGGAATATGGAATATGGAATATGGAATATGGAGGACGGGGCGGCCAAAAAAAAAAAAGAGATGATGCCGAGGCTGATCCATCGCGATCATTTAGAGTACCAGGTCAACAGATCAACAGGTCAACAGGTCAAACAGAGCACTGTGCAGTACTAACACTAAGCCCGCGCTACTATAACTATTCCGTACTGTACATGCCATGCCAATCGACCCTTAGTCGACGACTTGACTATCCGTACTCAACTACTCTACCTACGACCTGCTGTATATCTTCAAAATCCCCCTCTTCCTTCCTTCTCTTCCCCTCTTCCCCCCCAGACGGCTGGTACTGGTTTCCATCTTCGGAAGATCTCGACACAATCCCCACGTACAGGCACAGGTACACTGCCAGCCAGGTCGCAGACGAGCATCATGTCTCCCAACATCTACTTCACCCTGCCTTCGGCCTCCCTCTTCCAATTCCCTCCCTCTTCCGACCCAGCAACTCTTGCGGCCCCGGCAGCTGGCTCCTCGCCATACGCTCCTCCTTTCACGATCCCCTTGAGCATCTATTCCGAAGTCTATGATGCGAGGGTCCCTCTTACGATTGCGTCGGTCTACGCCGTCACCGTCGTGATTCTGAACCGCGTCAACGTCGCGCGAGGCAACAAGCCGTGGGCAATCTCGAAGACGGCCATCTTCCAGTGGCTCGTCGTTTTGCACAATGTCTTCCTCGCCGTATACTCGGCCTGGACATTTGTCGGCATGTGGAATGGTCTCAAGCGTACGATCCCTTCGCCATCCGGTCCCGACGGTCTGATTGGCGTCGTCGACTCTCTTTGCAAGCTGCACGGCCCAGCTGGTCTGAGCAACTCTGTCTCCTACTCTCCAGATGCTTCCAGCTGGGTTGGCTCCGCATCTCTTCTCGAGAGCGGCCTCCCGAGCGCAACGGTCAGCGGTAGACTTTGGAACGAGTGTTTGGCTTTCTACGGATGGTTCTTCTACCTGTCCAAGTTCTACGAGGTCATCGACACTGTCATTATCTTGGCCAAGGGAAAGCGCAGCTCTACCCTTCAGACTTATCACCATGCCGGCGCGATGATGTGCATGTGGGCTGGAATGCGCTTCATGACTCCTGCCATCTGGTTGTTCTGCTTTCTTAACTCTGGAGTTCATGCTATGATGGTGAGTCTTCAACTGGGACCTTGCTCGCTGCTGCGATCGCTACTGACAACGAATAGTACACCTACTACACCATCACCGCTTTCTCCATCCGCGTCCCGAAATCGATCAAGCAATCCCTCACAACCATGCAAATCATGCAATTCGTCATTGGCGTCTACTACGCCGGCGCACACTCCTTCATCTCCTACGACGTCCCCGTCACGTCCACCGTCCTCGCTGCCGGCCCAAGCACCATCAAGAAGATCATCTACCGTGCTGCCGGTGCCGAGGGTCTTGCTGAGAAGGTCGGCGCTGCTGCGACGGGCGTGAAGTACGAGACGGTCAACTGTATCGACACCTCCGGCCAGACCTTTGCCATCTGGCTGAACGTCTTCTACCTTGGTCCATTGATGTATCTCTTCATGCGCTTCTTCTACCGCTCGTACATCAGACGCGCGGCTCCGAAGCACACTGCAAATGGAAAGGTTAAGGCTGCTGAGGCGGCCTTTGGTGATGCCGCCAAGGGTGTTGAGCGTGGTATCAATGGAAATGCGGGCAGGCTCTCTGGCGGGAAGTAAATGGTGGCTTGGCTGCTGGTTGCACAACACACTGAGAGATCGAAGATGGAAGGATGAAGAGAAGTCCAAGCTGCTTCAACGAGAAGAGTGGTCGATTCTGGGGAGGTGAGAAATCGACAGAAGCTGATCTACTCGGGAGAAAACAGAAAGGGGAGCGTTGCATTGCAGGCGTTGATTTGAAAATGGTACTCAGGTTAGAAAGACGGTCAGACGTGTATTATTAGATGACGATCTTATGACAATAGGGGAGGGAGAAGAAAGGGTAGAATATCAATTTCAATTACAAATATACGTATATACATATATATGAGACATGCTTTGATATCCATCATGTGACTGTCTAAGTTTCGTGACTAAGAACGGCTTGTGCCGTTACAGTTAGCCGCTAAGCGCTAAGCGGGATCGGGATAATCCTCTCGAGCGAAGCCGGACCATGCTTGTAAACGGGTTACTTGTAAACCTTATTCCATTCTAGTGAGAGCCCATGAAGAAAGTCACAACCCACCTTGTATAATCGGGGGGCACGGCGAAACGATAAAATCAGTGAAATGATAAAAAAAAAATGAGAATATCTTAATAGATTTCATTAAAATGGAGAACGCAAATGAGATATATATGAAAATAGAGGCTAATACTTTATATACAGCTTAAAAAAAGATTAGAACCTATGAACATTGTCAGGTGCAGGTAGTTTTCATAGAAGAAGACCTCGTTTAGAAGGGGACAGGGGACACCGAGGACATATATATAGGAGGTTATCCTCAACAACTAGGAATTTCTTACTTTTTTTTAAAACTTTAATGAAAGATAACATATTTGTTATAGGTGGATTTGTAAGGGATTTCATTTTTATATAGGTTTGCTGTAGTCACATGTAATTTAATTAAAATTTTGTCATTTCGCTGTGCCCCCCCCCAAACAGCTGTGGTGTTTTTAGAGAGAGAGAGAAAAAAGGGGGGGGGGGGTGCATAGGCCAGGCCCCTTGATTAGTTTACCATGGCAGACCATAACTCCTATCTTGCGTACAAACGAGACACTGTAGTGGATGATTCATGCCTCTAACAGCGTCATAAAATCTTCATCTTCGCTACCAGTCTTAGATGCCGCTCCAACTGTGAATACAATGGACGAAATTCCAGTGTCCGCTCTCGTGCCTGTCTCGAAGCTCGTCGCGAAGCACATGAGTCCAATTCCATCGACTATATACCGCCTCTTCCAGTCAATCATAGCCGTAAGAACAGCTACTCATGCACTGTTTCAGCAGACTGTCGCGAAAAAGCCGGATCCGGAGATCGAAAGGAGTAATGCTTCTCACAGACACTTCATCGATGCTCTAACTGAGGCCTTTAAAGCTCTGGGAGGCGAAGTATGGGCTTTAAGGCAGAAGTCCGAGACAGACGACCTCGATGAAGAGGAGAGAGACAAGTCATTTTCATGAATAAAGTTTCTATTCTCGGCCTCGATGGGTCCAATGACGGGAAGAGGTAGAGGATGCAGTCGAGGGAGGATCCGACGGGTGTTCCACGGGAGATTCACCGATGCGCCGCCACACGAAGAAATCCACAAGCAAAGGAAAAAAAAGGGCAAACGAGGAAAGAGAGGCAGAGGAAAGCCGAAGTCAGCAGTCAAGGAAACTAGCCTTGACGAAATACCATTAGAGAGCTACCGTATCATCGAAGACGAAAGTGGACTTGTTATCAACTATCTGATGGCGAAACACTCACTGATCAAACAATGGATCGAGCTTCGACATTACGTGCAAGGGTTTGGCGCGAAGTATCATATGGCGGCCTTAACAGTGCTGTTTCCGGGGTACTGTCTAATATGGCCGTTGCTACAGTTAAGCAAACAGAATCAGCAATCTTTGTTGACTTTCCCGGGCATGAATCCTACGAGATCCTCATGAAAACCATCACACGTGGGGATCTAGACAAGGCCCACGGCATGTTTCACATGAACCTACATAGGATGCAACCCAGTGCTGAGGTGGTTGGAAAAGTTTAGGAAATAGATGTTGACGTTAAAGAGCAATTTTTAATACACGCTTATCGGGATCTTCTTGACTTCATAACGGATTTCCAGAAGACTCGCAGCGGCAAACCTACCAAGCCTATCGTGTCTGAAATTCGCGATTGGATCCCAATTTCGATCTCCAACGAGCTCGCAAGGAACAACGCATCAAGTGACGTCGGGCGTACACAGTAAATTGGGTGTATGACTTGATGCGAGCGACAATTGGACTTTTGTGGGTTCCAATCGCGATGAGATCGACGCTTGAGAATGAGACGTTGCGAGCGAACGTGCGCAATTTGAGGTTGTTGTTCAGCTCAAGAACACGTTTACCAATCTCGACAAAGCGTCTAAATACAGCTACGCAATTGAAGCTCTCTTGCAAGAGCTGGCCGGCCAGAGAATTCACTAGCACATCGACGCCCTTCCCATTGTGTCATGGACATTACATTGGGAGCAAACGATGGATCTCTGCTTGAAAAGATATGATCGGAAGGAACGCTGAAGTTCTGCATGATGTAATCTCTCTTTTCTTGTAACCTAAATAAACCTACTTCAAAGTGACAGAGCATTAGCAATATTACCAAGAGTCTCAATGCTTTGCTAGTGTTTGCATCGCGGACATTCTGGAATGCGATGCGCAGGCTTTGCAATACAGATGCGCAGTGGAGATACGTTGCTCGCTCCAAGTTAAAGTTTCCAGGCTGCTTGAAACAGAGGTGTGACCCGCTGAGAGCGAGGACAGTATGCATAAGCATGTCATCTGCATAACACAGAGGGATGATATATGTAACGAATGGGTTGATCCTGACAGGAGTCGTTGCCAGTAAAGGTCCAGTCTCGGCCAAATAATGCTCAAGTAGAACATGAGAACTTGGTGTCAACAAGGCAGCCCTCTCCGCGCTAAAGAAGGAACCTATATCTTTGGAGCAGTGGATTGAATTGTCAAAAGTAGAGCTAGGCAGTAGAATAGATGAATGTGAAAGTGATTGATTAACAAACTATGATATGGACCATCCTTCTCTTGATATAGGTGGCCGTGACAAAGGCTCAAAGAGCCGATGGAACGATGCATGGAATCATCCATGCATAACATGAAGATTCTCCAAAGTGAGAATCCCGGGGTGCCTACAGACAGGCACCAAACCTCTTTATCCAACATGAATTTCCAGTGAAACTGCAGTCGCCGCCTCGAGGTGCTCTATAGCTCGCGTTCTGCCCAACAGCTGCATCGTCGTCAAAGATATCTTGATGTTGGCCACATAAGGATGAAATGTGGCTGGATTGATCTACTGCTTGCTTTGATTTAGTCTGGGTCCTTTCAGTCCTCTCAGTCCTCTCAGACGAGAATGAAGAGACCGCTGAATATAATAAACGGAGCTGACGGATTGAATGGGGAAGATGGGGGAAGAGATGGCTCGGCCTGTCGAAGTGGAAGTGCAGGGTTGATGAAGCATTTCGGGGTGATGGACGTACAGACTGGCGTGGTTGCTTGCTTATCTAGTCAAATCTAGCCGCGCTCTCCTTCGAGAACTACTACGTACTGAACAGGCGCATAGCCGCTCTCATCTGACTTCTAGCCGCGCCAGCGTTCCAAACTCCGCTGGCTTATACGTCAGCAACACTGACGACGCACAGGCAAACACGGCAAAAATGACACCATCAAGCCCGTGGGTTCTCCAAGCCCGCCTTTCTCAGTGTTCAATTAGATCCATTCGCAGCTTCTCAGAAATATAGATAAGTGGCAGTCTAGCAGTGCATCATCCATCTCCCGAACAACTTGTCGATATCACATTCCGACACGCCTCGATCAAGACTCTTTCCCCAGCCACATACAGTATACTGAAAAGCTCAGAAATTCGACGCAACGATGGCTCCAAGAGATATCCGTCCATCCACCGACTTTGTTGGTTCACCAAGCCTCGCGGACCCTAAATGGTATTCGCATGCTGTCTCAATTAGCGGTCCAAGTCGCCTGGTCTTCACATCCGGGCAGGTCGGACAGCTTCAAGATGGAACATGGCCCTTGATTTTGCTGACCAGGTCAAGCAAGCCGTGTTAAATCTTGAGGCCGCTCTCAAGGCTGCTGGCGTCTCGCCAAGGGACATCATTAAGTTGAATTTCTATGCGGTCGACTGGTCCATGGATCTGGGTTTGGCACTTGTGGAGCCAATTCTCAAACTCCTGACAGAAGACTTTGGCCTTTCATACCGTCCCGTCACGACCTTGGTGCCAGTTCCGAAGCTCGCGTTTCCGGAAGCCAAGTTTGAGATTGAGGGAATGGCAGCGAGCGGTGGCGGACTCGCAAGACCCTGGAAAAATGGTTCTGTTGAAATTGAACTCCCGGTTGCTCCTGACGAGGTGGACATTCTGGTTGTTGGTGGTGGCTTCTCGGGTCTCAGAGCAGCTTCACTAGCTCAGAAGGCGGGTCTCAAGGTTGTTTTGTTGGAGGCAAAACATCGAGTTGGCGGAAGGAGTCGTACGCAGCAATTGAAGAGCGGACCAGGGCTCACCGAGATGGGCGCAACCTGGATCAACAAAACTACACAGCCAAGAGTCTATGCGTTGGCTCAGGAATTCGGCCTTGAGATGGTCCCCCAATATGTCATCGGAGACCGGATCTTTCAGGACCAAGAGGGGAATATCATGCGAGCACCAGACGGTGCAATTACCAATGTGAGAAGCCCCTGCCCACTAAGTTGTTATTCGAGCTCTGTTCTAAGAATAGTTTTAGATAGATGTCGGATCCAGAAGCTCAAGCGAAGTTTATCAGTTTCATCACCGCCGTTACTAATGAGTCTGAAGCGGTCGACATTCGAAATTTTGATTACCTAGCAGATGAAGATGTTTCTATCTCGGAATGGGTTGAAAAGAAAGGACTAAAAAGCCCTCTCATTAATGCATTGACTTCGCACCTCGTTAATGCCCTCGTTGGTCGCGAGCCCGAGGAAACTAGCGTTCATTACCTACTTAATTACATCAAGCCAGGCTGTGGCTACGATAGTGTTTCAAGTGAGGGGGAATTAGGAGCGCAATCGTTGAAGGTAAAGCAGAGTAAGTTACAGAGAAACGGTTAAAAGCAAACTAGGTTTCGGGATTGAAAAGTGCTAATACAATGATTTCTTTCTAGGTACCTCAGCGATTGCAACTGGCCTTGCCGGCTCCATGGAGCTAGGATCTATCGTTATTCACTCTTCCGTTGGTAGCATCTCCTAATATGGCGATGGCACAATAGTCACCACCGCAACTAGTAGCCGTTTCAAGGCTAAAAAGGTGATCGTAGCAAATCCCACTAACACCTACGACTACATTAAGTTTTCGCCACCACTTCTAGTTGCGAAAAAAGCCCTTGTTTCTCGTACTATACCTAGTATTTATGCTAAAATCATTATAAATTACTAAAGCGCATGGTGGAAGGAAGCCAGACTCGTTAGCAAGTTTACGAGTTTGAAGGGGCCCATCTACTTCTCGTGGGATATTTCAGACGCTCCATTACAGCAATACTCTCTTGGATTTTTCAAGCGAGCTGTCAGCTAGCACCAACTAACTGAATTGGGCAGTAAGGAGGCCATCATCAACCACCTTGCTGAACTTGTCGGCCCCGACCTCCGTGAAAAGGCAGTGGATGTCCTAGAGTTCAATGCGATTGAGTGGACGAAGGAGGACTTCGTGTACGGCGCCCCGACCTCCGCAATGGGCCCTGGCCAGCTGTCCAAGTATGGCTGCGCCTTGCGAGAATAATACCTTAATATCCACTTTGCTAGCGGGGAGACCGCTTACGAGTGGAAGGATTACCTAGAAGGTGCCATCACAGCTGGAGAGAGAGCAGCAGAGGAAGTGATTAAAATCCTGACACCGGGACGAGAAGCGGGAGCTGTCGCAATCAACTCGGTTTAACGAGCGTTGTACTTTCACGTAGTCTCTAAATAATGGATTAAATATACTACGTTTCTTTCTTACCCTCACCGCGATGCTCCCAATCCAGGGGGTAGGCTTCTTTGAATCTCGGAATGCCCTTAGATGCACATTTGTTGAAATTTCTAGAACTTTAACCTTGGCATGTACATAACTAATAGTCACTGTGCCGTACAATCCATATCGACTACATCTCGACCGGGCTATGCAACGTCAGCATAGGTCCAGTATCCATTTGTCCCTCTGCTGTTCTTGAACCTCGGTTCTCCATACCTTTTCACTCATTCCACCCTATACTGCCGCCCTAGGGATTTCCCTACAACCATTACTTCTTTAATACCGTTACGAGAACGTGCCAATAAGCTTCCTCCCCTCTCATGAACGGTAAGAGTGGATGTGAATGGATATCGCCCATGCTGTGTGTTAAGTTTTGTTTTGGGCTTCTCGGGCGCCGTTACAGACAAGAGACTCAGCATTCCCCATTCTCGACTTGGTTTCAGGGGTCCGGGGCCGGGGTCAGGATATGGTGGTTGAGTTAGAGGGCGGGCGGGCGGCCGTGATTGGGACAGAGACACCAGTGATGTGAGAAGAGTGTCGATGGTGTTTTGACGGCATAGGGGGATGTTGGGTGTGGGTTTGAGAGAATGAAAGGCCTTATTAAAAAGGGCACTGGGAGTGGAGATAAGGAAGATATAGCCGCAAGAAGCAAAAATAGCCCAATTCAAGATGGTCGCATTCACGGGGACTTCTAAGGTTGGGTGGATTTGCTCAAAGTGTCGGGATAAGAAGAGCGCCTTACCCCTTGCGAAGGCCCAAGTGAGACGTGAGGATGTTTGGAAAACGGCATTCAGGATAAAGAATGACAGGAACGGTGAGATGATCAGGAAAACAAGCGCTGCTGTATCTGATCTCATTGCCTGCCTGTTGATCTCAAAAGACAGGTACCTAAAGGAGATCAGTGGCCATTTTAGTGGAGTGCTCTGAGTTGATGATGCTACTTACCCTTGAATAGCTAATATCGCTTCAAAATCCGAAATGCTGTATAGAAGTGCGATCGTGAAGAGGAATGCAGTGACAAATCCAATGCAAACAGCAAGAATGCTGGCTCTAGGAACTGACCTTCTTGGGTCAGGTGCCTCTTCAGCGAGATGAAGTGCTGCATCGAGACCAGCATACATGAAGCAGGTTGTGAGAAGGCCACCGAAGAAACAGATACCATCATTCCATCCCGTCTGATTGATAAAGGTATTCCATACAAATTGATGACTAGCCTTTGGTGATGAGCGAGCTAGGAGAGTGACGAAAGTCGCGAGGAACAGTGTGATTGTCAAAAAAAAACTAAAGGGGGAGTCAACCAGTGTTTCCAGTAGTTAGTCAGTTAGTCAGTTTGTTATGCAGTTAAACAGTTGGTTTTCACATTATGCAGTTCTTAGCAGTTGGTTTAAAGATTACGCTGTACAGTTCGTAGTTGGTTCTTAGCAGTTTAAACTGCAGTTCAAACTGCAGTTTAAATTGCTTAATTAGGCAATTTTATCAGCCTAATATATGAGTACATTATGGTGAAAACTCTGCATCTTCGTAATCTATAGCTTCATTCTTTAGCAATAATGGCATCACAACAGTCTAGCCTACTGTTAGATTTTAACAGTACTCAGTTTGAGACATTTGATACTCAAAGCGACGCACCCACACAATCCTCTTTGGCTCTTACAAGCCGAAAACGTCCACGTACATCAAAAATCTAGGACCATACACC
>Ga0123337_10000682_pt1 | contig 52693 bp, 43 predicted proteins | sample frozenSSSSmetaG_FD_89792 | JGI IMG/M metagenome (GOLD analysis project Ga0123337, IMG submission 89792) | Glacier valley bacterial and archeal communities from Borup Fiord, Nunavut, Canada, to study Microbial Dark Matter (Phase II) -... | ecosystem: Environmental > Aquatic > Freshwater > Ice >... | reverse complement strand
TGCCACTCTCCGAAAAAGTATGTGGTGTTGCATCCACTGCCGTAGTTTCATTCTCAAAATCCTCCGTTGCCGTAACTTGTGCAAAAGCATGGAATAGACGTCAACAGAACAGTGCAGAGAACCAGTAGCCTGGCAGTGAGCCGCGAAAATTGTCCGGCGAAACGAGTGAGCAGGTTTTGTGGGGTAACGTTCATTGCTTGTAAGGAAGTTTGAGTTTGATAAAGGAGGATTGTAAACAGAGTCGTTGTGACGGTGATCCACAGTTAGTAAAAACTGATGAGTTTTGAGTCTGATAAAAAAAGCATTAGAATTGAGGGCAATATATTGATTTACAAGTATTTACTCAAGGCATGGTCGCATTTTTTTAATTTTGAATAAATGATCCTGTTTCACTCACTGCCGAGTGTGGCTGAGGTAGTGACCAGATGATTGTGCCAATATTGAGGGTAATGTATTGATTTACAAGTATTTACTCATGGTATAGCTGCCTTTTTCTCAGTGCTGGACACGGAAGAAAACTAAGCGTAGTGGTACCTTGAGCGGCTTGCTGATTTGATCCAGTAGCCAATCAACAAAATGTGCAACATTCACTAACTCGCTCACTACCACCGAATAGCCCTGGTGGAAGACGGCTTCCCGCAAACGGAGCGGCTTGTTGACCGCATTTGTCTTGGCCCGGATACGGTCAAACTACCGTAGGCCTTCAGCCACACAAATCACGTACGGCACCACGACGATGGCCACCAGCGTTTGGGGCGAAATCAACCCCAGTTCTTCCAGGTCAAAGCCGTTGCTTTTGAGGTGTTTGAAGAAACATTCCGTCGTCCAGCGAATTCGATACCGTTGGGCGATGGTCTGTTTTGACCCCCTTACATTGCTGACCAACAACACCAGCGGGTCGGCACTTTGTGGCCCATCCTGATGGCACAGGGCAACGAATTGATAGCGGTGGCCCGCTAGCTCGAACCATTGACTCACCACCCGACCGCAGCGAACCCGCGCCGGGTAGAAAGTTGACGTGTATTCATAACTGATCTGGGTTGAATTATAGTTGGGTTTTCCGACGGCAAAGTTCCGGCTATACCCCGCTTCGGCTCTTCCGCTATTGTTCCAATCCTTACGTCATTGTTCCATTTTGCCCGGTGAGGCCGGTTTCTGTATATTTGAGATTAGGTTACCATCGAAAACGTGCCAGCCGTTAATAAGCTCTTCTTCAGCTACTTATTACTACTGTGCAGTCTGGCCTCCGGTTCGCTTTGCGCCAAGCAGATCGTTTCCCGGCTGCTGCGTCAGTTTAGTGCCGTACCGGGGGTGAATTTCAGAGCCACTGCGATGAGTCAGGATGCCGGGGGGCGGGTATGGATTGCGTCCGAAGACGGCGTGGGGAACGGCCGCGCCGGTATCGACCAGGCTCTGGCTACGATCCCGGACGTGGATGGCTATACGTTGGTCGAAACCCTGAAACAGGACGAACGCACCAGCCATATTCCTATTTTGATGCTGACGGCCAAATCGTCGTTCGACAGCCGGATGCCGGGGCTGTATGCCGGGGCGGATGATTACCTGAGCAAACCCTTCAGCTTTGCCGAACTACACACCCGCATCCGCAATGTGCTGCTTACCCGTCGGCACTGGCAGCACCACCTGACAGCCAGTCAACCCCCGGAGGCCTTTCATGCCTCCACCGGCTTCAGGTCAAAATACGTCTGGTAAATGGCCGTACCAACGTCGTTAATGCGAATTTGCAGATCGTCTAAGTACTGGTGAAGCCCCACTTTGAAAATATCAGCGGCTTCGGCAAACTCGATGTCGGTACGTAGTTTGGTCAGGGTCCGCTCGGCAGTGTTGGCGAAACCAACGGTGGGGTTATTTCCCGAAATTTCGTACAGCGATAACTCGGCCTGGCGGACGCAGTGGGAAATGGAACGCGGAAACCGGCGGTCCAGCACCAGAAACTCCATGATGCTGGCAGGCGTCAGGCTCCGGTGCTGCTGCCGGTGCATATTGTACGCACTCACCGACTTCAGCACCGCCGACCAGATCATCAGGTCGATAGTTGTACCAACCGATTCGATATCGGGCAGGAGCGTAAAATATTTGACATCCAGGAAGCGCGAGGTTTTGTCGGCCCGTTCCAGAAATCGGCCCATCCGCCCAAAGTGCCAGGCTTCGTTACGGGTAATGGTAGCGTCGATGATGCCGTAGAAAAGCTGGGTGCTGTTGCGAATTTCGGTGAAAAACTGCTGTGTCTGACTTTCTTCCCAGGCCCGTCTGGGTGCTGCATCGCGCACCATCATGTAGAACTGATTCAGGTGTTCCCACATCTCTTTCGAGATCACCTCGCGAATGGTGCGGGCATTTTCGCGGGCGTTGCTCAGGCAGGCCACAATCGAATTTGGATTGCGTTTGTCGAAGGTCATAAAGTGAATGACGTTCTCGCGGGTGGGTTTGTCGTAGAATTTCTTGAACAGGTGATCGTCGGCGGTGGCAATGAGCAGCGGCTCCCACTGTTCGTTGACATTAGGTGGCAGATCGAGAGCCAGGTTGAAGTTTACGCTCATGAACCGGGCGTAGTTTTCGGCCCGCTCAATGTAGCAGTGCATCCAGTAAACAGAGTTGGCAACGCGGCTCAGCATAGTGGTCAGGTGGTTGTATTGACGATGGGTAATCGACAAAAATAGGGTTTTAGAGGTGTTTCGCAACAGGTTTCACGGCAAAGACGCGAAGAGCGCAAAGACTTAGCGAACTTAGTGCTTTCTTTGCTACCCTTGTGTTTAACTCCTTTAATTCAAATGTTCAAGCAAATCCTATTCCTCCTGCTGGCCGTTGCCACCGTTGCCACCGCCAAACCCAAACCGTCTGGCAAACTGTACGAAATTCGGGTGTACCACCCCATGCCGGGCAAATACGCCGAAATTGTGGACCGCTTCCGGCAGTACACTACAAAGATCTTTGCCAAACATGGCATGGAAAACATCGGCTACTGGACACCCACCGACACTACTAATCAGGAACTGGTTTACATCCTGGCCTACCCCAGCCGCGAAGCCCGCGAGGCATCTTGGCAGGCGTTCAGCAACGACCCCGACTGGAAAGCGGTAGTGGCCAAAACGCAGGCCAACGGCAAACTCGTTGAGCGCGTCGATCAGACGTTCATGACCGAATCGCAACTTTCGCCCATCATCAAAACGGTTGCAAAGTCGCCTAACCGCACCTTCGAACTGCGTACTTATACCGCTGCCCCCGGCAAACTGACCAACCTTCTCGCCCGTTTCCGAGACCATACCATCGGCCTGTTCAGCAAGCACGGCATGACGCATATGGGCTACTGGATCACGACCGACGCCGACGGCAAACAGCCTAAACTTATCTACATGCTGGCCCATCCCTCCGAAGCCGAAGGACGTCAGCATTTCAAGGACTTTGCCGCTGACCCCGCCTGGACCACCGCCCGCGACGCATCGGAAGCCAACGGCAAACTCACCGAGAAAGTCGAATCGCTCTACCTCACCCCAACGGATTACTCACCGATTCGATAGCGACCGTCGGTGCTGATGGCTTGCGCCACGCCAGCCACGCCACCGCGCCGATACAAACCGCGAACCAGCCGAAGGGTAACCGCAGATCGAGCAGCGACAAACCACCGAACACCAGCGTTGTAATGATGCTGGCCAGCCCCTGCATAGCCTGGTTCAGCCCGAAAATCTCGCCCCGGTCGGTATCAGTGGTGTGCCGGGCCATCAGCCCTTCTATGAGACCCTGGATGAGCGAAATGGTCAGGCAGTCGATGGTAACGAGAGCGTACAGACTCAGCGTTGAGGTACCAATGAGACCATAGCCCGCCAGTATAGGCACCGCCAGCCCCGCCAGCCAGACAATGGTTCTGCGCTGATTGATCCGGTCGGCGAAAAAGGTATAGAAAACGTAGTTGATGATGACGCTGAGAAAGCCGAAATACATGAAGAAATACGAAATCTGCCGCGCATCCATCTGCATTGCCCCGAAACTCATGAACGTCACAAAGTAGAAATAATAGCCGGTACTGAGCGTCAGAGCCAGTTGCATCAAAACCAACTGCCGTAACCCCGGCGACTGCGCGTCTTTCTGGTTCAGCCGGGACCAAAGCGTGCCGACGGCCACCGCCTGCCGTAATTCGGTCTTCAGTTCAGACGGCGAGACGGGCACTACCGGCGTTTGCTTGGTTTCGCGCATCAGTAAACTCAGCCCTACGTTCACAACCGACAGTATTACGGCCATCAGAATTACAACCCTCGCCTGTTTATCGGGATCGATAACATCGAAAATCGTCAGCAGCAGGCCCGATACAGCGGGGCCGATTACAAAACCGAGGGAGAGAATGGCCCCTTCGATGCCGAGGTTTTTGAAGAGTTTATCGGGGGGCGAAATGTCGGTAATGGCCGAGCGAACGGTGGCGTACATGCCGTTGGTCAGGCCGTCGCTCAGCCGGTTGGTCAGATAAAAGCCCAGCCGGACGGGCAGCAGCAGCGTATTGGCCAGCAGCGTACCGACCGCCGAGACTACGAAAATGGGCCGACGCCCGTAGCCATCCGAGAGTTTGCCGAGCAGCGGTCCGGAAATGAGCTGAACGCCCAGAAACAGTCCCGTACCGAGGGCCAGCCAGAGTTCGGGATGCGGGCGGTCGTCCACAAAGGCGGGCAGCACCGGAGCCACTGCCGACCCGACAATGACATCGACAAAAATAATGGCGTAAATCAGCAAAAGCCGACGGTCCTGATTCATGCTGCAAGGTACGGCGCGAGGAGTCAGCTCCTCCGATACCTGTCTGTAATCGTAGTACATTTACGCCTGTTACGCCCACTTATTTCATACTGGCTGCGTGACGTTATTTTACCCGTAGCTTTGAACTCCTGTATGAACCCTATCATGTTTACGTACAAAGCGGCCCAAAAAGGTTGTGTAAATTCTGGATATTTTCGGATGGATCGGTCCAGCTTGCCAACAGTAAGGGTATGTCAAAACGGGAACTTAGCGCGGTTGAAGCCGTTATCCAAGCAGAAATACAAGTCATAGAACAAGTCATAAAAGATGCCTGCGAAAGCTACTGCTATCAGAACGCCATTGCGGTTAATTACAAGTCCAAACGTGCGGCCTGGTAAACGGTCGGCTATGCGGGAGTTACCTCCGTTTAGGCGCGTGTTCTTTCAGGGAGAACAGATTGGCTCTGACCTGAGCGATGGCCGGACAACTCTGATTTCATTGCACTGGTCAAAGCGTTTGGCCGAGGCATCATTTGAGCAACGTAGTGCATTCGAGTTGACAGAACAGAATATCTTCTGGGACGAAGTTGATGAGGTAATCGGCGTAGAGAATCTGCTCTACGGTCGGAATCTATATCTATAATGCCTATATCCACTCCCCAAAACCCCGTTCTCATTACCGGAGCCACCGGCCTGGTTGGTTCGCACATGGCCCGGCAATATCTCGGCGCGGGCTGGGCCGTTAATGTGCTGCACCGGCCCCAGAATGGCTACGGCCTGCTGATTGATGTGGCCGACCGGATTACCTGGCACGAAGGTGATATTATGGATATTCCCTCGCTCGAAATGGCCATTCGGGCTGGGCAACAGGGGGGGCTGCTGGACGTAATCCACGCGGCCGCGGTGGTGTCGTTCAGCCCCGGCGAGAGCAACCGGATGCACCGCGTCAATGTAGAGGGTACGGCCAACGTTGTGAATGTATGCCTGAGTGCGGGCGTGCGCAAGCTGGGCTACGTCAGTTCGGTAGCCGCACTGGGCCGGCCTGCGGCCAAAAGTGGAGTTAAATCCGGTCAGCCCATCGTGATTGGCGAGGGTCAGAAATGGGAAGAATCACCTTATAATTCGGCTTACGCAAAATCGAAATACCAGGCTGAACTGGAGGTGTGGCGGGGCTTGGCCGAAGGTCTCGATGTCGTCATGGTCTGCCCCAGTCTAGTTTTTGGCGTGGGTGACTGGAGTCGCAGTAGTTTGCAACTGGTAAAATACGTGCAGGATGAACGCCCGTTTTACCCCGCCGGAACCGCTAACTACGTCGATGTGCTTGACGTGGCTGAATCACTGTACTGGCTCATGCAGCAGAACACCAGAGAGTGGACCGCGTCGGCCCGGCGGTACGTTCTGAACGCAGGCACCATTCCCTACCGCGATTTGTTAACCAAGATAGCCACTGCCCTCGGCAAACGACCACCGGGCCTGCGCATGGCCCCCGGACTGACGAGGTTTTTGTGGCCGCTGGAGTCTGTTCGGGCATGGCTGATGGGAAAAACACCACTCATCACCCGCGAAACAGCCCGGTCGGCCAGTTCGTATTATCAGTACGACGGGCGTAAAATTGAGCAGGTGGCTGGTTTTCAGTACCGCCCGCTGATCAGGACGCTGACCCGCATGGCCGGGGCGGTTAATGGGCAGTCAGGCAACAGTAATTTTTAGGGTAGCCGTGTTGGATTTTCATATTTTGAGTCTATCTTACACTGCTAAAGGATAAATCGTACTGGTTTTACGGCCCCTATCCGCCCCACATTTTTAAGGCAAAAGCATGGAGCAAGAGTTTGACGAACGAGCAGGGGACAGCAAAGAATCAATTCAGCGTTTTGAGCAAATGCTGGCACATGAAGAAAGCCAGTTTTTTGATCTCGACGTTTACGAGCAAATTGTTGAACACTACCTTAATCAGGGCGATTTAGACAAAGCGTTCAAAGCCGCCGATGTCGGTCTGGAGAATTTTCCTTATGCCCTTGAGCTAATGCTCGATAAGGCCCAGATTCTGGCTCATAAACAAAACTTTGACGAATCATTAGCCCTCCTGGAACGCGCTTATCTGTTCAACCCCGGCGACCTCGACGTGCCGTTTATGCACGGATCGGTGCTGAACATGGCCGGTCGTTACGAAGAGTCCATTACTATTCTCAACGACCTCCTCGACCGCGCCGACGATAAAGACGACATTCTGTTTCAACTGGGGCAGAGCTACCAGAACTGGGGTAAGTACGACCAGGCTATCAGCTACTATAAGCAATCGATTGCACTGAACATCAACAATGAAAACGCGCTGTATGAACTGGCATTTTGTCTGGACATGACGGGCGAACTGGAAAATAGTTTGTCGTATTATCAGCAGCTTATCGACACCGACCCGTATTCGCACAATGCATGGTACAATATCGGTATTGCATACAGCAAACTCGCCCGCTACCCCGAAGCCGCCGAAGCCTATGATTACGCGGTCATTATCAAACCCGATTTTGCCTCGGCTCATTTCAACCTCGGCAATACGTACATGAACCTCGGTCTGTTCGAGAAGGCCGAAATCTGCTACCGCGATACGCTCAAATACGAAGAAGCTACCGCCGATACGTTTTGCCATCTCGGGGCCAGCATCGAAAAGCAGGACCGTCTGCCCGAAGCCGTTACGCAGTACCGGGAAGCCCTGAAATTGGACTCGCAGTGGGATGAAGCCTGGTATGGCATTGGCGTATGCCTGAGCGAGTCGGGCAAATGGTACGAAGGGTTACCCTTCCTGCAAAAAGCCGTAAAGCTGAACGAAACCAACGGCGAGTACCTGCTGGCGGTGGCCGAGACGGAATACAAAATCGGGAATGTGCTCTCGAGCTTTGAAGCGTTCGAGAAAGCCGCTGAGGTAGATGGTGAAAACCCTGATGTTTACCTAACGTGGTCGCTGGTCCCTTTCGATCAGGGCGATTTTCTGCGGGCCAATGAGATCATCCAGATGGGTATCGAGAGTTTGCCCGCCGATGCCGATCTGTATTACCGCTCGGCGGTGTACCTGATTCACGCCGGTAACTACCGCGAAGCCCTGATCCAGCTGGAAGCCGGACTTTCGCTCGATTACGATGCCCACGCGCAGTTGTTTGAGTTTTTCCCGGATCTGGAGAAGCAGAAAGCGCTGTACAAAATTATTCAGCAGTACAAGAAAGACGCTGACGAATAGGTTTACAACATCAACCGGAACCGGGCCGCTGTGCAGATTTGCATAGCGGCCCGGTTTGTTTTACTGCGATACGGGGTTGGTACCGGGCTGTTTACGAAGCTGGTTGCCAATGCCCATGCCAAGCGTCAGCGCGTGGGTAAGCTGGATGGCTCGAACATGGGTGGCGTCATTTTTTCGGGCAGACATCAGTCCCTGATAGCCCAGGCTAAAGCGGAGCCGCTCGCTGACGCGCTGCCCAAACACAATCGAAACCTGCAACTGATCGAGCCGGGTACCTGCCGCCGATACGTTGGCCACCGGCTCGATGCTGGTCTGCACGAACCAGGCATCGGCGGGCGCGACCTGGCGCGACAGAGGGTGCACCCACCGTAGCATAAGCCGGGGCCGGGTGTCGAACCGAATGAGGGGCGGGGCATTATCGGGCAGAAAATCAAAAACGTGTTGCAGGGTATCACTGGCCGACAGCCACCGAAGTTCGGTACGAAAGCGTAACACAAATTCACTACGACCAACGGATCGGGTGAATACAAACTGGGGCGTAACCCGCAAACTCTTCTGAAACGTGAGGGGCGACCGGCTCGACTGGTTCCAGCCCCACCATAAACTAATGGGCGAGAGCGACCACCGGACGGCTTTACTTGACTGGTAGGTAACCCAGGGCCGCAATACCTGTAATAGCGGGTAGCGCAGTACGTTCAGGTCGCTGCCGTTGGTATCGTCGGCCTGCCGCCGGTAAATATTATCGAGCTGGAAACTCCACCGCCCCGTCGTTCGGTATACGAGGTCGAGCTGGGTCCAGAGGACGGGGCGGTGGCGTACTAGGTTGGTATAGTCCTGGGCCGTAGCAAACTGGCTTAACAGAATCAGGCAAAGCAGGAAACGCAGACGCATATCGGAAAAGGTATCGGAGACCGGACGCAACAACCCGTTAACAGGCAGCGGCCTTAGAGTGCTTTTAATGGGCAAATCTAAACCTTTTAACCATGAATTGCCTCGCTCGACGCCCTACCTTTGCGCAGCGGCAGGGACTACCGGTCCCAAAAGGCCATTCTGCTGTGTTGCCGTGGTCCGAACGTAGCAGCCAACCTTGCTTGATAGAACAGGCATGAAAATTGATTAAAAGGCGGTTAAAGGGGTTTCGGTAAAAAATCTATTTAGTCATTAGACGATTGGCCCGATTTTGGCCGTTTAGGAAAGGTACGTGCCGTATGATACCCTTTCTGAATAATTTTTTCTCTCGATGGTGAACCGCTACTCTGTTCACGACCGTACCGTCAGTCCCCGTTTTCTGCCTGTCAGCCCGTGCTTGTCTGCCCTTGCGGGTGGGCTGCTACTGTTGCTGTGGCTGTTGATGGGCGCAGATTCGGTGTATGCGCAGGACCCGGTGGCACCTGCCCGGCGTGGCGCTAATAAACGGCAGCAAACCAATCCCGACTCCATCCGGGCCGAAGCCCGCCGACGTACTGCCGCCCGTACCGATTCCATCAAGCTTGCCGTTCAGGAACGTACCGACAGCATCCGGGCGGCTCGCTCTGCCGACCGTCGACCTACCATTAACTGGCCTGACCGCCGGGCCACGCGCTTTTCGGAACGCTCGTCCCGGTCACCGTTTATTCTGCGGGATCCAAAAGGCGTTTCTACCGACTTCCGGCTTAGTCCTGATGGACGTATTGGCGTAACCGAACGCGTTCGGGCGGGTGTCTCGTTATCCGGTAGTCCACCGCCCAATAGTACGCCGGGCGTATCCACGCCGGGCGCATCCACGCCGGGCATCACTGAACCAACAAGCCCGGTTTCCCAGACGCCCGGCCCGCCTGTGCGTGAGGGGGCAGGCCTACCCGCCCTACCGCCGTCGCAGTTTGGGTTGCCGTTCCGGCCCGCCGAAACCATTCCGTACGATACGTATAACCGGCTCCAGAACCAGCGCGTAGAACGCAGTATCTGGCGTGATTACGCGGTCCAGCGCGACGGGCAGAGTGCCATTAGTGGGCGTGGGCTGATTCCCAAACTTGAACTGCCGCCCATTATTGACCGGCTTTTTGGCGGCAGCAATGTTGATTTCAAGCCCAATGGATTCGTCACGCTCGATTTTGGCTATTTATATCAGTTTATCGACAATCCGGTACTGCCGGTACGTCAGCGCAGGAACGGCAACTTCCTGTTCAACGAGCAGATTAGCATCAACTTCAACGGTAAAATCGGTGAGAAACTGGGCGTACTGGCCAACTTCGATACGAAAGCTGCTTTCAATTTCGAAAACGCGCTGAAAGTCAATTACCGGCCCGGCGGCTCACTGCCCGGTCTTGGATCGGTGCCGGGCGTACCGAGTCTGCCCAACGCGCCCAGCTTGCCGGGCCTACCCAATGTGCCGGGAGCAAACGGTCAACTACCGGGTATACCTCAGTTTACGCCCCAGAACGAAAGTATTTTGCAGGGCATTGAAGTGGGGAATATTAGCTGGGCCGTAAACAGCCAGTTGATTCCGGGTGTGCAAAACCTGTTCGGGATAAAAACGCAGCTGCGTTTTGGCAAACTGAATGCTACGCTCGTGGCCTCGCAACAGCGGAGCCGCAAGAGCGAGATTGTGCTGCGGGGCGGTACTACCAGCCGACCGTTTGAGGTGCGGGCCGATCAGTATGATGAGAACCGCCACTTCTTTCTGTCGCAGTTTTTCCGGAATATCTATGAAGGCTCGCTCAAAACCCTGCCGCAGGTCACGTCGGGCGTGAACATAACGCGGGTGGAGGTGTACGTAACCAACCGCACCAACACCACCGAAACCCTGCGTAATATTGCCGGTTTGCAGGACCTCGGTGAAGGCGATCCCTACGCCAAAACAAACCCCAACGTACAACCGTTTCCGGGCAGTGGCCGGATTCCCACCGGCAACGCCACCAACGGTCTGTTTGCCCGCCTGACCAACAATCCTACCAGTCCGTTGCGGCAGGTTGACCAAACTAACGAAGTACTGACCCAGACCTTCGGGCTGGCTAAAGGGCAGGATTTTGATGTGTTGCGGGGAGCCAAACGCCTGACCGATCGCGAATTCCGGCTCCAGCCCGAACTTGGTTATATCTCGCTCGTAACCCCCCTGCGTAACGACGAAATCCTGGCCGTATCGTACGAGTACACCTATCAGGGCCGTCAATACAAAGTGGGTGAACTGACCGAAGATTATCAGGCCCGGCGCCCTGGCGAGGTATTGGTGCTGAAGTTGCTGAAGTCGGCCACGCTGCGCAACAACCTCCAGTTGCCAATGTGGAATCTGATGATGAAGAATGTCTATTCGCTCAACAATGCCCAGATCAGCCGCGAAGGGTTTCAGTTGCGAATTGTGTATAAAGACGATTTGACGGGTATCGATAACCCTAATTTGCAGGAAACCCGCTTACAGAATATCCCACTCGTGCAGGTCTTTGGCATGGACCGGCTCAATCAGCAATTAGACGCCCAACCCGACGGTAACTTCGACTACGTAGAAAATATCACGGTCGATCCGCACTTTGGTAAGATTATCTTCCCTGTGCTGGAGCCGTTTGGTTCGTTTCTGTCCCGTCGAATCAACGACCCGTCGTTCGAAGCCAAATACGTATTCAACGAACTCTATCGCAGCACCCAGGCCGACGCTACGCAGCAGGCCGACCGTAACAAGTTCTTCCTGCGCGGCTCGTTTCAGTCGGGCAATGGGGCCGAGGTGCAGTTGCCCTACGGCGTCAATGAGCAGTCGGTGCAGGTTACGGCCGGGGGAGTGCCGCTGACGCCGGGCCAGGACTACGTGCTGGAGAGTCAAATTGGGCGGCTACGGATCATCAATCCGAGCGTGAGCAATTCGGGCCGCGAAATCAGAATTAGCTACGAACAGCCCGACCTGTTCCAGAATCAGATCAGAACCCTGATTGGTACGCGGTTGGATTACCTGTTGACCCCCAATATAAACTTCGGGCTGACGGCCATGAGCATGCGCGAAACGCCCGCCGGGTTCCTGACCCGCGTGGCCATTGGCAACGAGCCGGTCAATAATGCCATTGTGGGGCTGCACGCCAACTACCGGCGCGAATCGCCCGGTCTGACGCGTCTGCTGGATGCCCTGCCCGTTGTACAAACCAAGGAGATGTCGAGCATTCAGGCCAATGTAGAGGTCGCGCAGTTGTTTCCCGGCACGAATCAACGCGCCCGGGGCGATAGCTACCTGGATGATTTTGAAGCCGCCCGCACTATTTTCGATCTCACGCGGCAACCTACGCGCTGGCGGCTGGGCAGTACGCCACAGCAGTTTCCGCAGGGGTCGTTCCAGAACCCGCTGGCGTCGGCTTTTAACCGCGCCCGTATCTCGGTGTATTCCGTCGATCAAACGCTGTATACTCCCAACTCGCAGGGTATCGTGTCGAATGTCGATCCCGATGATGTGAACCGCAATGTATACGAACGGTATTTCCTGCCCGCCGATCTGTTTCCGGGCCGGACGCCGGCGGTGGTACAGTTGCCCGAAAATATTCTGGACTTCTCGTTTTTCCCGAGCGAACGGGGTGTTTACAACTACAACCCGAACCTGCGGGCCGACGGTACGCTCAATAACGACCCCCGCCAGAACTTTGGGGCCGTGACGCGGGCCATCACGTCAGATATTGACTTCGACAACGCCAACATCGAGAATATGACTTTCTGGCTCATGGACCCGTTCGTGGCCGGGCCGGGGGGCGTAGTGCGCGGGAGCCCTGACCCCAGTAAGAATACCAACAACACGACGGGTGGCAAGCTGGTCTTCAATCTCGGTGACATCTCGGAAGACGTGATGCGCGACAGCCGCTACACGTTCGAGAACGGATTTCCGGCCAGTGGCGACACGACAACGACGCGGGGTGGCAGCACCGAAACAACGCCCTGGGGCCGCGCACCAACCCAGCAGTTCGTGACCAATGCCTTTCAGAGTGGTGGACGCGAAAATCAGGACATCGGCCTTGACGGTCTGACGAGCCGGACCGGTGCCGGAACCGATGTGGCTACGGAGCAGAAATTCTTCAAGAACTACCTCGATCAGGCACTGGCCCGCGTAACTGACCCGGCCGTACGCGAACAGTTGCAGAACGACCCGTCGGCCGATGATTTCAAGTTCTACCTCGGCGAAGAAGCCGATCAGCAGAAGTTCATCGTGGCGCGGTACAAACAGTACATGGGTACCGAGAACAACTCGCCCGAAAACACCAGTACAAACCAGTTTCTAACGCCGGCATCTACCACCCTGCCTGACATTGAAGACCTCAACAGCGATAACACCATCAACGACAACGAAGCGTATTACGAGTACGAAATTGACCTCCAGCCCAAAAATTTAGTGGTGGGTAAGGGCTACATTGTCGATAAGGTGGTAGTCCCCACGCCCGGTGGCAGTGTGACGTGGTATCAGTTCCGGATTCCGGTTCGGGAGCCAATGCGGAAGGTGGGCAGCATCAATGGCTTTAAGTCGATCCGGTTTCTGCGCACATACCTGACCAACTTCCAGCAGCCGGTGGTATTACGGTTTTCGCAGATGCAGATGGAAGCCAACCAGTACCGCAAATACCTCGGTGACCTCAATCAGCGCGGTTTGCAGGAAGTACCGGAACCCTACGATGCCAACTTCACGGTCTCGACGGTCAATATTGAGGAAAATAGCAGTACGCTGGCGGCTACCACGCCCCCAACGGGCACCGGTGCTGGCAACAAATACGTGTATTCGGTACCACCCAACTACCAGCGCGACCGCGATTTTACATCGCTCAACAATCAGCTCCTCAACGAGCAGTCTATGCGGCTGAGCGTGACCAACCTGCGCGATGGCGACTCGCGCGGGGCGTTTCGTAACGTGAGCTTCGATCTGCTGTTCCGCAAACAGTTGAAGATGTTCGTGCATATGCACAACGACGATCAGGAAAGCGGGCAGGTGTCGGCGTTTGTGCGGCTCGGTACGGACTATACCGAACACTACTATGAAATCGAGATTCCGGGATTGCGGGCCACCCCCCCGGGGCTGCAAACGCCGGAAGCTGTCTGGCCCACCGAGAACGAACTGGACCTGGCCATTGAAGAACTCATCAATGTAAAAACGGAACGTAATAAGTTACTGACCCGCCGAACGTCGCTGCCGTTTTCGCAGCGGTCTGCCAACGGAAAGTACATTATCACGATCGTGGGAAGCCCCGATATCAGTTCGGTGCAGTCAGTCATGGTTGGGGTACGCAATCCCAGACTGCCCAATGATGGTGAGCGGGCCAAATCCTTCACGATCTGGGTCGATGAACTGCGCACCAACGGGTACGATCAAAGCCCGGGTCAGGCAGCCATTGGAGCCGTAAATATCAAACTCGCCGACCTCGGCACACTGACCGCATCGGGCCGAATCACGACGTTTGGCTTCGGGGGGGTGGCCACGCGCATTGGCGAACGCGCCCGCGAAACGACGTCGGAAATCGCGCTGTCGTCGGCCCTGGCACTGGATAAGTTTATGCCCGTGAGCTGGGGCCTGCGAATTCCGATGTACATCAACTACGACCACCGCAACACCAACCCTCACTTTGACCCGCTCGATCCCGACGTACCGCTCAATCAGTCGCTGGAATCTTTGCCGGAGGGCCTGAGCCGGGCGGCCTATCAGCGTATTGTGCAGGACAACACCACGCGCCGGGGGCTGAACTTCTCGAACGTGCGCAAGGTGAAGACCAACCCGAACGCTAAGCTCCACCCGTGGGACATTGAGAATTTCGCTTTTACTTACGCCTTTACCGATACCAAACGCAGCAACATCCTGACCGACGAATACTTGCAGCGGCAGCAGCGGGGTGGTGTTGCCTACACCTTCAGCGGACAGCCGAAAGCGTTTGAGCCGTTCCGAAACAGCACCAGACTGGAGGCTCCCTATCTGCTCTGGCTCAAGGATTTTAACATTACGCTGCTACCGTCGCTGGTTAGTGTCCGGTCAGAACTGGACCGTAGCTTCGTGAAAACCCAGTTGCGCTCGTCCGACCTGACCACGAATGGTATACCGGCGCAGTTTGAGAAGTATTTCCTGTTCAATCGCTATTACGACCTTACCTGGAATCTGACGCGCAGTCTGGTGCTGACGTATCATTCGGTGGCTAACTCGATCATTGACGAACCAGCGGGCGACATTAACACGCAGGCCCGGCGCGACTCAGTTCTGACGAGCCTGAAACACTTTGGGCGACTCAAGAACTTCGTGCAGGACATCCGGGCCACGTATCGCCTGCCGCTCGACAAGATTCCGGCGCTGGACTGGATGGCCGCCGATGCTATTTATGGTGTGGGCTATCAGTTTCAGGCTAACTCGTTCGGCGTTGCCGACACGCTGGGTGTACCGTTTGGTAACGTTGTACGAAACAACCGTGAACGGGGTATTAATGGGCGCGTCGATCTGATTCGGCTCTACAACAAAATCCGGTATCTGCGCTTCGTGAACACGCCCGCGCCGGTACGCAAGAACTTCGCCCGTAACCCCGGCGACATCGAGGAGATTCAGCGAGGGGAGAGCAAAGTGCTGAAGAATTTTACGCGGGCATTACTCACCGTGCGGGGTATCAACTTCTCGTACGTAGTGCAGGAGTCCACAATATTGCCGGGCTTCTTACCAACGCCGAAATATTTTGGGATTGATCAGTACAATGCACCGGGGTTAGGGTTTGTGCTGGGCAGTCAGAATGCGGGTATCAAAGACCGGGCGGCAGCAAACGGCTGGCTGGCTCCGAGTACGGTACTGAATACAGCCTTCCAGCAGAATATCACGAAGAAATTCACGGCCAATACTACGCTGGAGCCATTCAAGGATTTTCGAATGCAGATTAACTGGCGGCTCGATCGGACGGATGCCTATCAGGAATATTTCCGGCCCGGTGCGCAGGGTGGTCCGTTCGAGACGTACTCTCCGGTGCGGAACGGACAGTTCTCGATGTCATTCTGGTCATTCCGCACGGCTTTCGTTGGGTTACGGGGCGACAACACCTCTCCATTGTTCGATAAGTTTGAAAGTTATCGGCAGTTTTTTATCGACAAGCTGACGCGCATGAACCCCGATAAGGGCGGGAAATACACCAAAACCTCGCAGGATGTGCTGATTCCGGCGTTTTTTGCGGCTTACAGCGGGCAGGATTCCTCGAAGCTGGACAAGACCAAGCTGAATCCGTTCTTTAGCTTCCCGCTGCCCAACTGGCGGGTGGACTACAACGGCCTGTCGAGTCTGAAATTCATCCGTGACCGGTTCAGCGCGTTTACTGTTACGCACAGCTACAACTCCAATTATAGCGTCGGCAATTTTATCTCGAATCTGGATTACGGCGCGGCTTTCGTGAACCTGACTGTGCAGGGCTACCCCATGGCGTCGGCCATCAATCAGTTAGGTCAGTACGTGCCGGTATTTGCTATGAGTACCATTACCATGTCGGAGCGGTTTGCGCCGATGATTGGCGTACAGTTTCAGACCAAAAGCCGGATCAGCGGTCGGCTCGAATACAACCAAAGCCGCGACATTGCCTTAAACCTCTCCAACGTGCAGGTGGCCGAATTGAGCAACAAAGACCTGACGGCGTCTATTGGCTTTACAAAGCAGAATTTCCGCATACCGTTCCGCATTGGGGGCGCGTATAAAAAGCTGAAAAATGACCTGACCTTCTCAATGAACCTGACCCTGCGCGACACCCGCACCATTCAGCGCAAACTTGACGATGTGCAGGTGGTTACGGCGGGCAACGTCAATTTCCAGTTCCGCCCGCAGGTGAGCTATATCGTAAACCGGCGGCTGAATCTGAACGTCTACTTCGACCGTACCTTCAACGACCCGCTCGTGTCCAACAACTTCCGCCGGGCCACTACGTCGGGGGGCGTACAGCTTAAGTTTAACTTGGCCGAGTAGGGTGTGTGCTGGCCGAACCCGAGAGTTGGTTGTCTTGACCTTCTCTCAATCGGTATATACTTCCGGCACAACAATCTGTACCACGACGCCATCATGGACACCTTCGAGCGATTCGGACAGGGTGAAAAGTGAGCCAGATTTTGCTATACCGGAATAAATTTCGGTGTGTCAAAGTCTCGCGCAAAAAATTTCAGTCAATTTATATACATAAGATTTGGAGGTATAACGATCTCTTTTGTATGTTTGGCCCATGAACAACGCGCCCAACGCTCAACTGCTCAAAGGAAGCCTGTCCGTCATGATTTTGCGGTTGCTGGAAGACCGCGAACGGATGTACGGCTACGAGATTACGCAGAAAGTAAAGGAACTCACGGCGGGCGAGATGGCCATTACCGAAGGCGCGCTGTACCCGGCCCTGCATAAACTCGAAGCCGACGGTCTGCTCACCACCGAAACGCAGGTTGTTGACGGTCGCGCCCGCAAGTATTACTCACTCACCAAAGTTGGCCACACCGAAGCCGCCAGCCGCATCGCTGACCTCCGCGCTTTTCTCGAAAACCTGAACACCGTCCTGAACCTCAAACCAAGTCTGTAAGCTATGCAACTTACGCCCGACCAACTCGCAACCATTGACCGGCATCTGCGCAAGGAAAACTGGCTGCTCAACGAAGACCTTATTGCTGAACTAACCGACCACTACGCCACTGGCATCGCCGACCGTATGGCGCAGGGACAGGCATTCAGCGAAGCCCTGATTGAGGTCTTTAAAGGCTTCGGTTTTCGCAAGGGATTGCTACAAATGGAGGAAGATTATCGAAGAAGTCAGGTAAGGAGCAGTAGCCGCGTAGTATTACGACTGTTTGCCAGTTATTTTCATCAGTCACGACTTGCTATAACTATACTTGTTCTGACATTAGTGTACGGTATCGTGAAACTGTCGACTCCGCTAATAGGAAACATCTTACAGGAGAACTGGCTCTGGTGGACTATGCTAAGCGGGCAGATAGTCGCTTATATTCTTGCTTTCGTATATCTCATCAGGGAGTTCATCTCAACGAAGAAAAACCGGTTATCAAACATGGCCGTTCTGTTTGCTGTAAATACCGTAACCTGCTTTGTGTGGTTTGGCACACAGGCAATTCATCATTGGTCAATTAACAAGATGATGGCAGATTATCCGTTGCCGCTATCCATAGTTTGCACATTATTCATTTTGCTTGAACTCTCAGCGGCAGAGATACTGTACAACAACTTCGCTAAGGATAAAGAACAGAAAATTGCCTGACCATGACCCTGACGCCCGACCAACTCGCAACCATTGACCGGCAGCTACGGCACAAGCGCGTGTTGCAGAACGAAACGCTGCTTGCTGAACTAACGGATCACTTTGTTTCTGCCATCGTAGTACGGATGGCGGCTGGCGAGTCTTTCGACGATGCTGGCGCGGGCGTGATGGCAACCTTTGGCGGGTGGCAGGGGCTGGCCAGGCTGCAAAAAGAGTACGTCAGAACGCAAAACCGGATGGCCTGGGCAACGGTTGGGCGGGTGGTCCTGAAGTACCTCACTACGCCCCGATTGTTGTTGACGCTTTGCCTGCTGGCAGGAACATATCTGTTGCTCTCTACTAACTGGAAACCGGCTTTTTATGGTCTTTGGTTAGTAACCGTCGCTCTATACGTGCTGGTCGGATTTGGCATGGGTGGGAGACAAAAATGGTCATGGAAATCCCTGATGAAATCGTTGGACCAACTGGACGAGCAGCCCGCCAAGACAATTTGTACGAAGCAGGCGGGTATGCGATGGGTTATCGGCATTGTCATTATCGTTGCCTTCAACATTCCATGCTACCAATACCTGTTTTTCTTTCCGCTTACGTTCGACCGCCCGTTCGATTCGGTCTTTCCGGTAAGTGCGGCCATCGGCTTCACCAGTAGCTACGTCGGTTTTCTTTGCCTGATTGAGCTGACGTACCGGCAAAACAGGTGGCTCAACTGGCTGGCGAGGAGTTAACTTTCCATCCAATCTTTCTCAGCAAAACTCACTCATTACCGATCTGCCCGCCTAGTTCGCGCAGGGCAGAAGCTACGCCTTCGAGCCGGATAGCCATGTCGCCGTCGGACCCCATGTTCGCACTAAATTCTGACGTTTGCTCTGAGAGTTTGTTGAGCAATTCGGCCAACTCGCTGCTGTTGAACTGGTCGCTTTTGAGCCGTGTCTTCACCTGTTCCATCGTATCGACAAGCGTGTCGGCATTGGCGGTTTCGCGAAGTTGATCGATCCATTGGTCAAGGATGCCGGTGCCGGTTTGGGGCGTTTCGTTGGTGATGTCGGCGTGGAGCGTACCCATTGTAGCGTCGAGCAGGGCGGAGGCTTCTTCGTGGCTCATGTCTTTGGTGGGTTTAAAACTGGCTGCCGAAGTTGCGCAGGGCAGTGGCCAGATCAGTAAGATGTAATTTGGTGGCAGAGTCAACGATTGGCTCACCCGAGAGGGCAATGGTATGGCTGGCCATACTCAGCAGCGAATGCCGGATCGCGTTGGTATCGGGCTGACCCGTTTTCAGATTGTCGCGCAGGGCTTCCAGTTCGGCCTTGATGCGGACTGTCCCCATATCGCCCTGTAGGGCGTTGAGCCAGCCTTCCAGCAGAAGAATACCCCGGTCGGGAGCAATGACCGCCGTGCTGCCATCACCGAATGCCCCGAGTGTGTCGATCAGCATCCGATGTTCGAGGGTGGGTTGTGTAGTTTCCATGTTGTGGTGGTGGTGTTTTGGTGGTGACAGCTGCTACAAATTGCTGGCGAAACTGCGCAGCAACTTAGAGAAACTCTCCATTCCGCCGGTCCAGGTGCCTTCGGAGGTTGGAGCTTCGGCGGTTTGCTGGGCGTGGCCGGCCAGTTCGTTCAGTAGGAGCTTAATACGTTGCGAATTGGGCGTGGATGACTGAAGTTCAGCGCGCAGATCGGTCATTTGCTGGCGCATGGGGTCAAGGTTCGGGTCGCCCTGGAGAGCTTGCAGCCAGCCATCAATGAGCATTACGCCCTGCGCGGGTGTGACGGTCTCGTGTTCATTATTCCTGAAGACGGCCAGCGAATCTTCCAGCATCCGTTCTTCCAGTATGTTCGTTCCCATACTATTGCTGTTGTTGAGCGTTGGACTCCATCTTCATGGAAAAGAGCCGCAATGACGTAGCCAGGTTTTCGAGTTGCCCTGCCAGGTCGGCAGCAATATTCCGGCCCTGCGACATTTGCGAGGTATGATCGGCAATGATCATCAACAAGTCCTGAACCTGAAGCGGATCGGGATTCGCCAGCCGCAACTGACCGCGAAGCTCTTCGAGCCGACCCTTTACTGTATCTGTGCCAGTATGGCCGTCAATAACTTTTAGCCAGCCGTCAATAAGTTTTGCGCCATCGAGTGGGGTGGCAGTACCGTCACCGCCCATACCGGCGGTAGTATCGGCAAATAAGTTCTGTTCTAATGCGTGTGAAGCCATAACGAGAAAAGTAAAAGGTAGAAAGGAGTAGAAGGAATAGGAGAAGCGATGTCGAAAACCAGTACACCTTACTCCCGACGCCTTTTACACCTTTTTATTAAACCGTTGTTGATAATTGCCCGGCGAAATTGCGCAGGGAAGTGGCCAGAGTCTGAAGCCGTGACTGCATATCACCCTCGGCTTCCGGGGCTTTCCGTTCGGTAATGTCAGCCAGCTGGATGAGCAGATTGCTAAGCCGTTCGTTGTCAGGCGCACCGGTCTGAAGCTCGTCGTGGAGTTGGCGGAGCGGCTCCATTACTTCACTGGCATTATGATTGGTTTTGATGGAAGAAAACCAGTCTGTAATGAGCGACATACCTTCCTGGGGCGATGCGGCCTGACCCTGGTCAAAGGCTTCGACGGTGGCACCGATGAGTGTAGAGGCCGACGATCCTGCCGACTGTGTGTGTTGATTTGCCATGATTCGTTGAGTTAAACTGTACAGGGATAAACCCGCGGCAGAGCCGTTTGTTTACAGCGTAATTAGTCACCTATCTGCTTTCTGTGGAAAGACCTGACCAAGAAAACCTCCTTTTGTCTTACCTGCTATTTTATGCCGCATAGCTCTGGCAACGGCGGATTATACGGACATGCCTGCTGTGGTATCGGTTGGGTTATGCTGAGATCGGAATGATACACCTGCATTGTTTTACAAGAATTTATTCATGGCTACGACCTATAAGGATTCTCTAAATTGGAACAGTCAGTTAAGAATTCATTAAAGTTGCGAATCGTACTAAACTACGGAGCAGGTCAATACGTCTTACGGCTGAATTTAACTTCAAAGACCATGATTAAGAACCTTATTGCGGCTGGATTTCTGCTCGCGTTCACCTCACTGCCCTTGCTGGCGCAGCAAACCACCACGCCCGATGTTTCCGCACAGACCAATGGCCGGATGGGCCGAAATCAGGGTACGAATAGGCAGCAGCGTCCGATGGCAGATGCCCCCACCCGTGCCCGAAAAATGACTGATCGTATGACGCAGCAGTTAGGTCTCGATCAGGCTACCTCAGCAAAAGTGTATGATGCTGCCCTGGCCCGCGACCAAAAGATTGATAATATTCAGAAGGGTACCGATGACAATCGCACGAAAGCGCAGGCTCTGAAGGCCAACGCCGACGATTTCAGAGGCAAATTACAGGGTATTTTAACCCCCGACCAGTTTACGAAGTTTGACGCTATGCGTAATCACGGACGCCGGAACAAAGGTGGTGCGGACGCCAACAACAGCAATTCTGAAAACAACTGATCATACTGATCCTCACGAAAAAATCCCGCCCCATAACCCTGCGTAATGGAGCGGGATTTTTTCGTCAATAAAGTAAAGTTAGCCTTCGGGCAGCTTTGTTTAGTAAGTAAATCGCACAATCTCATGGATTCGTCTCTTTCGCGTCGTTCATTTCTACAAAAAACCGCGCTTGTTACGTCGGTTGGTATTGCCGCCCCAACTATTATATCTGCCAGTCCGTATCGTCGCCAGACCGATGCGGTTACGGTGGGCCACAATGGGTTTCGCTACCGGGTCGTGCCGGGCTGGGGCATACTCGACGCAGGTAAAAACCCCGTCAATGACTGCCATGAAATGGTGCAGGACAGCAAAGGCCGGATTATGCTGCTGACCAACGAAACTAAAAATAATGTCTTGATTTACGATAAATCGGGGAAGCTACTCGATACATGGGGGCATGATTATCCGGGTGCGCACGGCTTCACTATTGGGGGCGAGGGCAACGACCAATACCTGCTCATCAGCGATACGGATCGCCACCAGGTTATTAAAACCGATATGAAAGGCCGCGAACTGATGAAAATTGACTACCCCCGCGAAACTGGTCTGTATGCTTATCCCACGCAGTTCAAACCTACCGAAACAGCCATCAATCCCGCTAACGGCGATATATACGTGGTGGATGGCTACGGCCTGAATTACGTGATGCAATACGATCGTATGGGTAAACTGATCCGGCACTTTGGCGGGCGGGGTGAAGGCGATGCATCGTTCGACTGTTGCCACGGCGTCGTGGTTGACCGGCGAAATCCGGCTCAGCCAACTCTGCTCGTTACCGACCGTCGGCGTAACGCATTGAAACGCTTCTCGCTGGATGGTAATTATCTGTCGACTATTGCGTTGCCAGGATCGTACATCTGCCGTCCGGTTATTCGGGGCGAAAATATTTACGGAGCCGTGTTTCGCAGCACCTCAGACAGCTACCCCAATTCGGGCTACGTCCAGATTCTGGATAAGAACGACCGTGTTGTATCCACGCCCGGCGGCTCAGAACCAATATACCAAAATAACGTACTGGCCACCCAGCAAAAAGACCTCTCCTTCCCAGCGTTCATGCACCCTCACGACGTTCTGGTGGACGAAGACGAAAGTTTATACGTAGCGCAGTGGGCCTCCCAGAAAACGTACCCAATCAAACTGGAGCGGGTTTGACGCAGTCCGGGCGCCCACGTCCGGTAGCCGTAATGTTGAAAGTAGATCTACATAGTTAGCCTTGCAGCTACCGGACGTGGGCGCCCGGACTACAAAAATTATGACCGTATCAATACTATTACAAGCCACGCAGCCTGCCGACTGGGTGCTGTTCTTTGGTCGGTTTCACCCGGTCATTGTACACCTGCCAATTGGATTTCTGCTCATTGCCGGTGCACTGGAAATTGGCCGACGCTGGGGTAAAATCGGGGTAGAAGATTCGACTATTACGGCCATTCTGTTCTGGTCGGCGGTGAGTGCTACGCTGGCCTGTGCGTTTGGCTACATGCTCTCGCTGGGTGGTGGCTACGACGAAGAAATTCTGGACGAACACAAGTGGCAGGGCATTGGCGTAGCTGCGTTTGCGTGGGTGGCATGGGCTGTAAAATCAGACTGGCTTGGTGATAAAATTCCGTTCGGCTCAGCCCTGTACCTGCCTGCACTGACTATCTCGCTGGTGTTGCTGGCAGTGGCAGGCCACCACGGTGGTTCGCTCACGCATGGCTCTGACTATCTCACGCAGTACACCCCGCAACCCCTGCGTACGCTGGCAGGTATGACGCCCCGCTCTCAGGAAGTTACTATCAAACCCATAACCGACGTCAATCAGGCAATGGTGTATGAGCAGATCGTAAATCCGATTCTGCAAACGCGCTGCGTACAGTGCCACAACGCCCAAAAAGCCAAAGGTGGGCTACGTTACGATACCGCAGAAATGCTGCGTAAAGGCGGTGAGGACGGACCGGTATTTATGGTGGGTAAGGGGCTTGAAAGTGCGATGGTGAAGCGGTGTCTGTTGCCTGATGACGATGAAGAACACATGCCGCCAAAGGGCAAAACACAACTCACCGAAAGCCAGATTGCGCTCCTGACCTGGTGGATTGACGAAGGCGCGTCGTTCGAGAAAAAAGTAGCCGAGTTGAAAGTCACCGATGCTATCCGGCCCGTGCTGGCTTCGCTGGGTGGTGGTGGCGGTCCGTCGCTACGGCCCGTAGATGCCGGCAGAACTGCTGTTGCTACCGGGCCTGCGCCGGATGCCAAGGTGCTAACAATGGCTGTGCCGGTTGCCAGTTCCGCAGTGATTGACGAATTGAAGAAAACGGGTTTGCTGGTATTGCCCATCTCGAAAGAGCAAAACCAACTGGAGGTCAGCGCAGTAAACGTCCGTACATTCAGCGACGCGCAGGCGGCTCTGCTGCCCAAAATCAGCGAACAACTTGTCTGGCTCAAACTCGGCGACACACAGATTTCGGACGCTACACTGGCGCAGGTAGCCAAACTGAAGAACCTGCAGAAACTCCACCTCGAACGTACCAACGTAACGGACGCGGGCCTGAGAAACCTGAACGGTCTGGCCAATCTGGAATACCTAAACCTATATGGCACCAGCATCACGGATGCGGGCCTGACTCAGTTAACAGGCCTAAAAAACCTCAAAACGGTTTATCTCTGGCAAACCAAAACTACTGAAGCAGGCATTGCAACCCTAAAGAAAGCCATGCCAAATCTCGAAGTCATCGGTGGTATGACCGAACAGGTAGTAGCGCAGAAATAGCCATGCCTATTTACCGGCGGTTATCCCCACCGTCCATCATGCTTAGGTAACTCATATAGCGGCTCTCGGCTATATCGCCCTCGGCTACGGCATCTTTAATGGCACAGCCGGGTTCGTTGAGGTGCAGGCAGTTGTTAAACCGGCACTGGTTAAGCCGGTTGCGCATTTCAGGGAAGTAATGGCTGATCTCTTCCTTCGACGTGTCCATCAGCCCCAGTTCTTTAATGCCCGGCGTGTCGATGATGAACGTATCGGGAGCCAGCTCAAACATCTCGGCGAACGTAGTGGTATGAACGCCTTTGTTGGCAAAGGTAGATACCTCGTTGGTACGTAGGTTCAGGCTCGGTGCAATGGCATTGACCAGCGTTGATTTACCTACGCCCGAATGCCCCGAGAGTAGCGTTACTTTTTGATCGAGCAACCGCCTGAACGCGTCGATACCTTCGCCTTCGGTGGCTGAGGTGATTAGGCAGTTGTACCCCACTCGACTATACAGTTCAATAATCTCATCCTGATAGGCCAGGCCTTCATCGTTCAGAATATCGCTTTTGTTAAAGACGATAGTCGTGGGAATACGAAACGATTCGGCGGAGACCAAAAATCGGTCAATGAAACCAAGTGACGTGCGCGGCATGGCCAGGGTAGCCAGTAATGCAGCCTGATCAATATTAGCGGCTAAAATGTGTCCATGCGCCGTTTTGTGGACTGACTGCCGAATGATGTAGTTTTCGCGTTGGGCAATGTCGGAAATGATAGCCGTATTTTCGATTTCGTCTTCTACGGCAAACGTTACCCGGTCGCCCACAGCAATGGGGTTCGTGACTTTTAGTCCCTTTATCTTGAATTTGCCCTTTAGCCGACCCTGATAGATATGACCATCGGCGTTGCGGATGTCGTACCAGGAGCCGGTGGAGCGGATAATTAAGCCCTGCTGCAAAATGAAATCGGTCAGTAAAGATTTGATAAAGATTAAGGCAGTAAAAGCCGGTCAATCACGTGAATGACGCCATTTGAGGCTGGCAAATCGAACTGTGTTACCTGCGCATTGTCAATATACAGTTTGCCCGTGTTCGTTTTATTTAGGTAAGCATGACGCTGATCGGCCATTTCTACCTCATTTAACCCAGTCGGGATAGACGCCAGCGGGGAGCGGGCGTTCAGCAAATGATGGAAGAGGATGATGCGTAACTGCTCTTTAGTCAGCTTTTTAATGGACGCTTCTGTAGTTATGCCAACTTTCTGAAAAGCCGCATCGTTGGGCGCAAACAAGGTCAAATTCGCACCCCGCAACGCATCGCCAGCTTCAGCCTGTTGTACCATTACCCGCAATAGACTAAACTGCTCATCGGCCAGAATCTGATCGGTAATGGTTTTGGGAACAGCGTTTTCATCCTTGTGGCAGTCCGACAGCGTCAGCAGGCTTCCGATCAGGAAGAGCAATGGGGAATGGCGAATACCAACGGAAGTTTTCATATACGTAGAACAGATTCTGAATAGCGACCGGTTCAGTTCCGTTATCGCCTGATTGGCCAAATATAATCTGTCTGACGATGAAACAGTCTTACAGTTGGTTTGAATAGTGACATAAAGGGAGCACACGCTAACTTATTGACTCATAAAAATTTCGTATCTTCGCGGCCTTATTAAAAGATGTTAAAACGCCCTATCTGGGATGAAGGAACGCATAAACCCTGACAATCTGCCTCAGCATATAGCCGTTATCATGGACGGAAACGGTCGGTGGGCCAAACGGCAGGGAGCAGCCCGTGTGTTTGGGCACAAAAACGCAATAAAAGCGGTGCGCGAAATAACGGAAGGCTGCGCCGAACTCGGCGTTAAATTTCTGACACTCTACGCTTTCTCAACCGAAAACTGGAACCGCCCCAAGTTTGAAGTTGATGCGCTTATGACTCTGCTCGTCCATACAATTCGGGGCGAGATTAAGACACTGATGAACAATAACGTACGGCTGACTACCATTGGCAATACCGAAAGCCTGCCCGCCGACTGCCGGAAGGAACTGAACGAAGCCATGCGCGAGACAGCCGGTAATAGCGGCCTTACTCTGATTCTGGCCCTAAGTTACAGTGGTCGCTGGGAGATCATCGAAGCGGTACGGCAACTGGCGGTCGACGTACGGGATGGCCATCTGACACCTGCCGAGATTGATGAAACCGTATTTGGGCAGCACTTGACTACGGGTGGTATTCCTGACCCTGAACTGATGATCCGGACCAGTGGCGAGATGCGTATCAGTAATTTCATGCTCTGGCAACTGGCTTACTCCGAACTTTATATGCCCGACGTACTCTGGCCTGATTTTAGAAAAGAACACTTATACGAAGCCCTTTTAAGTTATCAGCAGCGCGAACGCCGATTTGGCAAAACGAGCGAGCAATTAATAAAGTAATGTATTCCAACGCTTTCCCCCTGATGGGGGTCTCTGTTGACGGTCACCTCCTGCGGCCTTATCTAATGAACCGATACAAAAACAACACGACGTTGAAGCACTGTATAAAAGCCATTCTCGGAGCCATTTTGCTAACTGGTAGTACGCTGAATTTTTCGGCGCAGGCTCAGGTCCGCGTCGGGGTAGGTGCCGGGTTTGGGGCACCATCAGCAACCACATCCACGGCCAATCCACTCACCGACTATGCTAACCCTAAAGAATACGAGATCACCGCGCTGCGCCTGACTGGTACCCGCTACCTCGATCCTAACTCATTGGTATCACTGGCGGGTTTGAAAGTTGGTGATAAAATCCGTATTCCGGGAGAGGCTATTGGCTCATCGGTGCGGAAATTGATGGACTCCGGCCTGCTCGACGACGTCGAACTGCTGGCCGAACCGGCGGGTGAGGGTAAAATAACCCTGCTGTTCAAAGCCAAGGAGCGACCCCGACTCTACCGGGTGTCATTCATGGGCGTGAAAAAGGGTGAGCAGGATCAGTTGAAAGACAAGATTAAGCTCAACCTCGGTAAAATCGTGAGCAATACGATTACCAAAAACACGCAGATGGCCGTGCGCAAATTCTTTGTGGACAAGGGATTCCTGAACACGAAAGTGAAAATCACGACTATTCCCGACAGCACCCGCAATAACGCTACCATGCGTGTGCTGGTGAACAAGGGACAGAAGGTGAAAATCGCCAAAATCAACTTCGAGGGTCTGGATCAGGTCGAAGAATCTGCTGTGCGGATGAAGTTGAAGAGTACCAAAGAGCAACGGTTTGGCCGGTTGTTCAGTCCGTCGAAGTTCGTACCGAAGAAATACGAAGAAGATAAGCAAAAGCTGATTACCTACCTCAACAAACTGGGCTATCGCGATGCCGTTGTAGAAGATGACACAGTTATTAACAACGGCAAGGACGCCATTACGCTGAACATCAAGCTGAACGAAGGCAAGAAATACTATTACCGCAACATCGACTTTGCGGGTAATTACCTCTACAAAGCCGATCGTCTGCGCGAGGTACTGGGAGTTCAGAAAGGTGACGTGTACAATCCCGAAGATTTAGATAAAAAACTGAACGGTAATCCTGGTCAGGACCTTAGCTCGCTGTATATGGACGATGGCTACCTGTACTACAACGCGCAGCCCATTGAACGGTCGGTAGAGGGTGACTCGATTGACCTCGAAATTCGTATTTTCGAGGGTAAGCAGGCTACCATCAACAAAATCATTTTGAATGGTAATACCAAAACCAGCGACCACGTAGTGATGCGCTCGCTGAGGACGTTGCCCGGTCAGAAATTCTCGAAAACTAACCTGATCCGTACCCAGCGCGAACTATCTACGCTCGGTTATTTTGACCCGGAAAAAATTGGCATTAACCCTATCCCGCAAAACGACGGTACGGTTGATATCGAGTACACGGTCGAAGAAAAACCGTCGGACCAGATCGAACTGTCGGGTGGTTGGGGTGGCTATGTGGGCTTTGTGGGTACGCTCGGTCTGACGTTCAACAACTTTTCGGCGCGGAACATTACCAACCGTAGCGCGTGGAGGCCCCTGCCCGCGGGCGACGGTCAGCGAATTCAACTGCGCTTTCAGGCTAATGGTAAGCAGTATCAGGTCTATTCAGCCTCGTTTACAGAACCCTGGCTGGGTGGCCGTAAACCGCAGGCTCTCTCGTTCAGTGCCAGTCATACGGTCTACCGGCAGTACGATCCGCGTAGTTTCTATTCCGGTGCTGGTCGTGATCTGCCACCAATTGGTTCATACGAGAACACGGCTCTTACTATCGGATTAGGACGACAATTGAAAGTCCCCGACGACTTTTTCTCGCTGACCAACTCGCTAACGTATCAGCGGTACGTGTTGAACAACATCAACATCTTCTCGAATGGGTATAGTAATGGTACTTCAAACAACATCTCGTTCAACACGACGCTGGCCCGAAACAGCATAGACAACCCGCAGTTTCCGCGTTCAGGATCGTCGTTCTCACTGAGTGGTACGTTTACGCCCCCCTGGTCGGCATTCCGCACAATAGCGGCCAACGCTACGGCAGAGGATAAGTTTAAACTGGTTGAGTATCAGAAATATATGTTCGATGCCAGTTGGTTTCAGACCGTATTTGGTAAGCTGGTCCTGAACGCACGGGCGCACATGGGTTTCCTCGGCAGTTACAACCGGCGCACCGAAATTGGACCGTTTGAGCGGTTCATCCTGGGGGGCTCAGGTCTGGCTGGTCAGGGACAGTTTGCGTTGGCGCAGGACATCATCGGTCTGCGTGGCTATGACGACCGCAGCGTTTATACCGCTGACTATGACCGGCAGGCAACTCAGCAGGAACGTAGTCAGGGTGGTGTTGCCTATAATAAGTTTGTGGCGGAACTCCGCTATCCGGTATCGCTTAACCCGTCAGCTACGATTTTTGTGCTGGGTTTTGCCGAAGCAGGTAATAACTGGGGTAGTTATAAGCAGTATAACCCATTTGACCTGAAGCGGTCGCTTGGTTTTGGTGCGCGTATTTTCATGCCTGCCTTTGGCCTGATTGGTATCGATTATGGCTACGGTTTCGACAAGATTCCAGGCATAAAAGACAAAGCGGGTGGTCAGTTCCACTTTACCATCGGTCAGCAAATACGTTAAACCTTTGAGCCTTTACTCACTCAAACAGGTCGTAGAATACGGATAACATTGATTAGTCGTTGATAAGGAAATCAGTATTGTCTGCATTCTATCAATTAGACAATGAAAAAAACGCTTTTTTTTGTAGTTTTGCCGTTCGTTTTGCTGGCCCTTCCAGCTCAGGCACAGAAGTTTGGCTACGTAGATACGGAGTTCATCTTTAGCAAGATGCCGGAATATCAGAAAGCTCTGGGTGAGATTGACAAGTTCACCGATAAGTGGTCGAAAGACATTCAGGACAAGTACGTTGACATTGAGAAGCTACAGCGTACTTATCAGGCCGAAGAAATCCTGCTGACCGACGACATGAAACGCGACCGGCAGCGGACCATCAGTGATAAAGAGCGAGAAGCGCGGGAATACAATAATAAAGTGTTTGGCTATGAGGGCCTGCTTTTTCAGAAGAAAAAGGAACTCATGAAAAGCCCGATGGAGTTGGTGAACCGGGCCATTGAAAAGGTGTCATTGCAGAAGAAGTTAGATTTTATGTTTGACAAAGCGTCTGACTTCGTTATGCTCTACACCAATCCCCGCCATGACTATACCGACTATGTCATGGAAGAACTGGGACTTGACGCCAAAGCAATGGCGGCTAAGACTTCGGCAATAAAAGCAAGTACAAATCCAAAGTAAAGACAAACCAAAAAACTGAAATGAAAAAGAACCTCGTCATGGCGTTTGCCGCAGCAACCCTTCTGGTAGGCGGTTTGAACGCACAGGCACAGGGCCAAAGCGCAACCACAACGCCAGCAACCACTGCCCCGGCAACTACTGCCCCGGTTGCCGGTCCGTTGAAATTAGGCTATACCAATATCGATTACGTACTGGCCCAGACGCCCGAAGCCAAGGATATTCAGAACCAGCTGACCATTCAGCGCACTCAGTCGGAAAACGAACTGAAGCGCATGCAGAAAGAACTGGAAGATAAGTACGGTGCCTACGAAAAAGGGGCGGCTCAGATGTCGGACGTGATTCGGAAGGATCGCGAGACCGAATTACAGGGTTTGCAAACTCGTATTCAGGAGTTTGGACGTACGGCAGAGCAGTCTCTTCAGGCCAAGTATCAGCAATTGGTAAACCCCGTGGTTCAAAAAATTCAGAAAGCCATCGATGAAGTGGCCAAAGCAGAAGGCTATACCTACGTATTCAACCTCGATGCTGGTGCCAATACCATTCCTATTCTGCTGGTTGCTCCTGAAGAAAATAATATTACCGAATCGGTTCTGCGCAAAATGGGCATTGATCCTGCTAAAGCCGCAGCAGCTAATCAGCCAGCTGCAACGGGCGGCAGTACGCCAAGACCCGGTACGCCCGCTGGTATGCCGAGAAAGAAGTAACGGCTTTGAGATATTGAAAACGCCCATTCAGCATCTGAATGGGCGTTTTTTTGTAGCGTGGTGATGCGGGATACCGCATCACCACGCTACAAAAAAACGCCGTTGCCAAATGAATTGGTAACGGCGTTTTTTGATGTACTACGTTTCTAAACCGTTGTGCTGTTCATCACTTCGGTTTGTTTCCGAATCGATTCCATGTGCACAATTTTGTATATTTCCTCAACCAGTTCGGGATACAGACCCAGCTTTTTGCCCAGGTCGGCGCGAGTTTTCAGGATTTCTGTCCAGCGGTCGGGCTGGAAGAGCGTCACGTTATTGTCGCGTTTGTATTCGGCTAAGCGTTCGACCAAACCCATTCGGGCGGCCAGCATCTCTACGATCTGCCGGTCCACATTGTCGATGTTGCGTCGGGTTTTGTCCATGGCGTTCTGGAACTCCAGACTTGGCGACTCGACCTGCCGGATTTGCAGGTGATCGAGCATCTCACCGAAGGCTTTAGGCGTTAGTTGCTGAGCTGCATCGCTCCAGGCATTGTCTGGATCGATGTGTGATTCAACGATCAGACCATCGTAATTAAGATCCATGGCCATTTGCGCCAACTCGTTGAGATAGGCGCGTTTGCCTGCCATATGGCTGGGATCACCGATGATGGGCAAGTGCGGGAAAATTGACTTCAATTCAATAGCCAGCTGCCACATTGGTACGTTGCGGTATTTGGTGTCTTCGCCGGTGGCAAAGCCCCGGTGAATGGCCCCAAGTTTCTTGATACCCGCGCCCGCAATCCGCTCAAACGCTCCAACCCAAAGAGCCAAATCAGGATTAACCGGATTTTTTATCAGCACCGGCACGTCGACCCCGCGCAGGGCGTCGGCGATTTCCTGTACATTGAACGGATTCACTGTGGTGCGGGCACCAATCCAGAGAATATCGACGCCGTATTTCAGGGCCAGTTCAATATGTTCGGGCGTGGCCACTTCAACGGCGAAGGGCAGGCCTGTTTCGGCTTTGGCGCGCTGAATCCAGGGTAGGGCGGCTTCGCCCATGCCTTCAAAGCTACCGGGGCGGGTGCGGGGCTTCCATACCCCGGCCCGGATCACGTGTACCTCACCCAGAGCGGCAAGCTGCCGGGCGGTTTCAACGAGTTGGTCTTCGGTCTCGGCACTGCACGGACCGGCAATAATCAGGGGTTTGCCGTTGGTATCAATCCACGAATCAAGCGGCTCCACGGCTAAATCGACTTTCATAAATTTATGCGTATTCTGGTCTTAACTACACTCACTCAATAGGGAACTTTTCGACCCCTAATTTCGGTATATAAATTGAGAGAATCGGCTGTTTATCAGGCTGATTTTTCTCATTTTAGCACATTCAGATTTAGTTTGTTGACCAACTCGCGTGTTCAGGATTAACTGTTAGACCGAAATTTCGTTTTATCTTTCGGTCGTGTTAACCGACACGCATCTAACGCTATGGATGTAGCACCGCCCAAACGGAGCACCAATATGTCGAATCCAAGTAACTCAATGCCGGAAGTCGTTATACGGCCTGCGGACCTGAAACAGAGTAAGACTATAACGTCGAACCCAAAACCTGTTTCATTTGACGATACCTCGATTGCTTTTTCGTGCCAGTCTAACTTCAAGTTGAAGAAGACGTATTGGCTTTTTGCGTTGATGAACAAGGGATGGCTGGTAAATGTAGGGACTTTTCTCATAAAGATTGCCCTACGGTTGCACCTGCCCATCAATTTCCTGATCAAAAATACCATTTTTGATCAGTTCTGTGGGGGCGAGAGCATCCCGGACTCTGAAGGCACCATTCGTCACCTCCAGAAATATCACGTTGGTACCATTCTTGACTACTCGGTAGAAGGTGAAGAAACCGAACGCAGTTTTGACGAAACCACGCTTGAGATCCTGCGCACCATTGAACGCGCCAGCGAGTCTGTCGAAATTCCGTTCTCTGTCTTCAAAGTGACCGGCATTGCTTCTACCGATTTGCTGGAAGCTATACAGGTTGGCAATTCGCTTAATGCCGAACAGAAAGCAGAATTTGACCGGGTACTGAAACGGGTCGATACGCTCTGCCGTCGGGCCTACGAACGTAACGTACGTATCTTCATTGACGCCGAAGAAAGCTGGATTCAGGATACGATCGATACACTGGCTTATGAAATGATGGACCGCTACAACCATGAGCGGCCTGTTGTCTATAACACCTACCAATTTTATCGCTGGGAAAGTTTGCCCCACCTCAAACGTGACGCTGAAGAGGCCCGTGCCAAAGGTTATTTTCTGGGTGCCAAACTGGTACGCGGAGCGTATCTTGAAAAGGAACGGCTTCGGGCACATGAAGAAGAATATCAGGATCCTATCCAGGCTACGAAGGAAGATACGGACCGTGATTTCAACCAGGCTATCGATTATTGTCTGGATAACCGCGATGTAGTATCGATCTGCCTGGGTACGCACAATGAATACAGTTGCCAGTATTGTGTGCAACATATGGACGAACGCGGTGTGGCCCATAACGATTCGCACATTTATTTTGCGCAGTTGCTGGGCATGAGCGATAATATCTCGTATAATCTGGCCGATTCAGGTTACAACGTGGCTAAATACGTGCCTTATGGTCCGGTTGAAGCCGTAATGCCGTATTTGTTCCGTCGGGCTGACGAGAATAAATCCATTGCCGGACAAAGTAGCCGTGAGTTCAATCTGGTGAACGACGAGTTGAAACGCCGGAAAAAACACAGGTAATTTTTTGACCAAACAGGCATTACCGTCAGGCTGTGCCTTTGTTGCTTATACAGGGGCCAGCCCATCGGCTGGCCTGCCTTTTTTATGATTCGCAAAAACCCTTTCCGCTTTTTTCTGCTCGCTCTTACCCTCATAGCAATCGATCAGGGCGTAAAACTGGCCGTTCATCAGTATATGGCTCCCGGTTTTGCCGGCCAGATAAAAGTGACGGGCGACTGGCTGAAGCTGCATTATGTACTGAACCCCGGTATGGCGTTTGGGATGCAGCTGGGGCACGAATACGGCAAATTATTGTTGAGCGTATTCCGGCTGTTTGCGATGTTCGGTATTGGCTATTACCTCGTATATCTGGCCCATCGGGGAGCACCCAATGGCCTGTTGTGGGCAATGGCTATGATTTTGGCGGGTGCCGTTGGTAATGTGATCGACAGTACATTTTACGGCGTTTTTCTGGATAATGCCCCTTACGGTTCTCCCACGCCCTGGTTTCACGGGCAGGTGATCGACATGATTTTCGTGGATGTCTGGGAAGGCTTTATTCCTGAATGGGTGCCGGTCTGGGGTGGGCAGTACTACTCAACGCCGATCTTCAACATTGCCGATTCCTGTATTTTTATCGGGGTTTGCCTGATCCTGTTTTTCCAGCGTCGTTTCTTCGGCGAGCAGTCAGTTGAGGAGGGTATGTTACCCATTTCCGGCCCCGACGCTACTGAAGCCGCCGTTGTTCCCGCCAGCGAACGGGTTGATTACAACATAGAAAACCCCGACACGAATGCCGGGGTTGTTAAGGGTAGCGAACCCGAACCGCATTCAGCTTCTGAATCTATATCGCAGGAAGAGAGGAAAGCGGACGAGTGATGCTCATCTATTGCACCTCGTCGAGCGGCTGGTAATCTTTGAAGGTACGCTTGATGGCTTTGTCGGTTGCTTCTTTCTTGCTCTGCCAGTTGGCATCGAGTTCAAGAGCAACCAGACCGCTCAGGCTCATGGCATTCCGAAACTCGTCCATTTTCTTGACAAAATCGCCGTTTCGCCGGGCTGATTTTAGGGCATATTCGCGGGCAAAGATGTCGCCTTTGTTCTGGAGTTCGGCCCGTTTACCCAGTACGTAGTTGTAGCGGTCGAGTAAATCTTTCATCGACTTGCCAATCACTTCGGTGGCTTCGAGCGTACCCATTGTCAGGACGGCGGTTCCGCCCACTGCCGACACAATACGACCCGTTTTCTGAGTATCGGGGCTGCTACTTGCGCCTGACACGGCGGGAGTAACACCCGTTACGGCTCCCAGGGAGGCATTGATCATTGATCGGTTTCGTTTGCCGCCTTTTGCTTTTTTATAGTCTTTCTTCAATTGCTCTTCTTTCTCACCCAGCTGCTCTACCAGACCCCAGGCCTGTACCAGCAACTGCCGGTACTGGTTGTAGTAATAGCGGTCCTTTTCAGCTTCGTTTATTGTGTTGAATACTGTAAACGTAATCCGGCGTTCGTCTCGGTTCTGGGCTTTATCCAGGACGTAGAACGTAATCTGTATATTAAGTGAATCCCGGGGGTCCTTTACGAAGTCGTAGCCAGGCTTCCAGATAAATTCGTACTGATTATCGGTATTTCTGACGAGAGCCGTTTTCGGAATGTCCTGATTATCGGACAAAAAACCGAATGTAGTTACGTCGTCTTCCCCATTAGGGTCAAGCAGCGAAAACTTCAGATTGACCGTGGCATCTTCCCGCAGTTTGTAGTGCGTCTGCTTGGGAATTACGGTGATTTCGGGCGGCAAATCCAGTGTGGTTACTTCTATCTTCAGACGACCTTTGGTACGGGTCTTGGCAGGCTGATCTTCCACCCAAAACTCCATGTACTGAGGCTTTTCGCGCAAGCGGTTAAACTGACTGAGCGATGGTGTCCAGGTCAGTTCGCCCTGAGAGTTGAGCTTGCTGCCTTCAGGCATCTGGTCCGGAACAGGGACAAACGTGATAGGGTCACCGTCGTCATCACGTACAAAATCGGAGTTGAGGCTATACGTGTTCTGGGTCCGGTAGCTGACGTAGAATGGGCGCATGTCGGTAACTACCGGCGGACGGTTTACGTGCATGACCTTAAACTCTACCTGCTCACTGGCCGTTTGCCCCTGATGATTACGCACTTCAAAGCTTACCGGAATCAGTTTAGCTCCCTGCACGCGGTCAACGAGGTCGTAGCCGGGTGTCCAGCTAAAATGCCCGAGTGAGTCGAGTTGCATACTCTCCAGATGGTCGGGGCCAAGACGGTATCGGAGGGTGTCGTTAGGGCCAGCCACAGCCTTCAGCGTGAAACGAACGGGCGTTCCTTCCGGGACTACGTTCCAGGTGGCCTGGGCAGGTAAAATAATCTGAAGCGGTTTTATATCCTGGGTATGGCCGTTGGTTGTCCCAAGCAGAGACAACCATAGACCTATACCGATACCGGCAGTGCGGTTCATAGGCAGCAACAATGGGATGGTCTAATGAGGAAAACGTAAAAGTAAGACCCCAGATTTTGTGAACGCCCCTGAATACTACTTTTCTTAGATAGGAATCTATTACCTGAAATTGTATTTTTCTTTCAACAAGCGAGATGTATAGTGTAGTTGCCTGTTTACTGATAGGCTGGCAAGTCGAATGAGAAGGTAGTGCCAATGTCGGGGGTGCTGTCTATGGCGATGTGGCTACCGTGCAGTTCAACAATTTTCTGAGCGATGGCTAACCCCAGTCCCAGACGTGATTTTTCGCGTACGCTGCCGATTCGGTAGAAACGGTCGAACACATACGGCAGCTCGTCGGCGGTAATACCCCGGCCTGTATCGGCTACCCGGACGTGAACATAGCCTACGTTGCTCTGATAGACACTTACGTTCACGCGCCCCTCTTGGGGGGTGTACTGGATAGCATTCGAGATAAAATTCTGAAGCACCCGCTCAATCAGGGCCACGTCGGCTTTTACCAAAGGCACATCGCGGGGGAGGTCGGCAGTCAGGTGAATCTGTTTCTGGACGGCCTGCGGCTCAAACTTGAGCAGATTATCCTGAATTAGTTCGGTAATCGAGAAGGGTTCAATGTGTATTTCTGTCTGTCGGGCTTCCAGTTTTGAGAGTTCAAACAGGTCTGTAACCAACCGGCCCAGGCTCTTCGTGTTTTTCAGAATCGTTTTCAGATACGTCTTTCGCTCCTCATCGGAGAGCAGATGTTCTTTTAGCAGAATGGTTTCGGTATACCCCTCAATAGACGCTAAGGGCGTTCGCAGGTCGTGCGAAATATTGGCAACGAGTTCGCGCCGGAGGGTATCGTTGCGGCTCAAGGTTTCAACCGAGGTTTCGATCTGCTGGGCCATTTCATTGAACGCCGTACCCAACTGCCCAATCTCATCGTTGGTGCCGATATGGACGCGGGTGGTCAGGTCGCCTTCGCGCAGTCGCTGCACCCCGTCAGATAGCTTGCGGACGTTGCGCGTCAGGACAAAAATCAGCAGCAAACCCACCACCAGCACTACTCCGGCAGCAATGAGCAGGCTTCGCAATAGCGCACTCAGAATATAACTTCGCTTTACCGACGACAGATCAGCCTGATCGTGGGTGCCGATGGTAACGTACAGATACGCCACCGGCGAGCCGTCGGGCTGCGACAGTGGAGCCGCCGAGAAAATCTTGGGGTCGTCGGGGTTACGCGGGTCGGCGTTATAGATAGGTAGCTTTTCTTTGCCCGCGAGCAGTTTTTGAATTTGCGCTGCCGACACCTCGGTTAATTTCGTGTCTTCGGGCTTGGCTGATGATACCAGAATTTTCCCGTCGAGATCAACGATGAACAGTTTTATGGTTGGGTTGATGGTCATAGACGCCATAAACAAATCATTCATGCCCACGTCGGATACCTTACCCGTAAGCGTGTCGATGTGGATTTCGCGGGCAATGGATGTGGCCAGGTCCAGATTGGCCCGCTGCATCACCTCATTGATGTACCGGCGTGACGCATTTGTGACGGTCAACACATCGACCACGCTGACCACCGCCAGCAAAGCGGCAAACAGCAGCGATAGTTTTATGGTGAGAGAGAGGTTTTTCATAAAAGTGGAGGTGGTAAAGGGGGTAAATAGTAAAAGAGGGTAAGCAGTAAAAAAAGCAAATGCCTGTTTTCCTTTGCATCGTATGTCTTTTACAGCATTTACCCCTTACACTTTTTTACCCCTTATTTTTCGTCAGTAAACTTATAGCCTATGGCCCAGACCGTGAGGATGTAGCGCGGGTGGGCGGGTTCCTGCTCAATTTTCATGCGGAGCCGGTTAATGTGCGAATTGACGGTGTGTTCGTAACCCCGGTACGAGTAGCCCCAGACCTGATCGAGCAGTTGCGTGCGCGAAAACGCCCGGCCCGGATTGCGTATAAACAGCGTGAGCAAGTCAAACTCTTTAGTCGTTAGTTCAATCACGTTACCGCCCAGCGTAACCCGGCGCGAATCGACGGAGAGTTGCAGCGCGCCATGCGTATAGGTCATTGAGCGGGGGCTGTGATTATTCTCGAACCGACGCAGTCGTGCCTTCACCCGAGACAGAAATTCACGGATGCCGAACGGTTTGGTAATGTAGTCGTCGGCACCGAAGTCAATAGCCAGTACTTTATCGATTTCTTCGGTTCGGGACGTCAGCATTAGAATAGGGACGTCGATGCGTTGTTCGCGCAGTTGCCGACACACGTCAATGCCGTTCATACCGGGCAGCATGATGTCCAGAATGATTACGTCATAAGAATGCCCGAGAGCCTGTCTCAAGCCATCTTTGCCGTTGCCGACGATGTCGCTCTGCACGTCGATGTCGCGCAGGTTCACGGCAACAAGGTTGGCAATATCGGCGTCGTCTTCAATCACTAAAGCCCGCTTTTCCATGATACGGTGTAGTTACTGGTCATTGGTAGTCAAATGTGGTCATTAATTGTTAGTAGTGGGGAATACGAGGCAAAGACAATCAATGCCGATTCGCAATAGTGGCTGGCAATAAATGACGTTCATCAGAGAAGAGCCTGATAATTACGAACCAGAATCCGGTTTCGGTTGTAGGTAATGACGTTCTGCCGCTTCAGGTCGCGCAGCACGCCCGTCACCAATTGCCGCGAGGTAATGGTCATCTTGGCGATGTCCTGATGGGTCAGCGACATCTTCACATCTATTTCGGTACCCACGTGCCTACCAACGGCATCGGCCTGTTCGCGGATGAACTGCCGGATACGGCTGCTGGCTCCCTGGAAACAAAGCGACTCGTAGCGGTGCTGCATCTGTTTCAACCGCTGTACCACGAGGTGCGTTACCTGTGTGTTAAACAGGCAGTTCGATCCCAGCAATGGTGTCAGTTCATTGATAGGTATTGCGCTGACCAGAGCCTGTTCAGCTACTTCGGCCACGTCGTCCTGTTGCGCCCAGCCTACCAGTGCCAGTTCGCCAACGACATCGCCCGCCCGCCGAAAATCGAGGATAATCTCCCGCCCATCATCCGAGTAGCGCGAGAGTTTAATCTGGCCCTGATGCACCAGATACAGCAAGGGCGCGGCAACCGCCGACCGGAACAAAAGCTCGCCCTTTGCGCGGGACTGGACAACAAGCCGACGACTCATCCGGTCACGTTCGGCATCGTTAAGCGCGTTGAACAGCCCAAACTGGGCGAGGAGGGTTGGCGAATCTTGCAGTATCATAAGCAATTGTTAGTTAAACTGTACGGCCAGGCCCAGCCCAATGGTAGGGCCGGAATATATGTTTTTTCGGGTACCGAAGTAGTTGGTATCATTGGCGGCCAGGCTGATTTTTGAACTGACCGAATAGGCCGTGCCAACCGAATAGCCCGTATACTGTAGCCCTTCGCCAGAGACGAACGAACCTTTGTTGGGATTGGGCATACCCGCTGTCGCAAACTGTTGCAGGGTAGCATTAATCCAGAGATTTTCACCAAAGCGGTGACCTACTTCTCCACCAACGGTATATTGGTTGGTAAAGCCCCGCGTTCGGAAATTATAGCCCACATCGGCACTGATGTAGGCATTGTTGCCCAGCCACGACGACGCATAAGCGCGGGTCCAGACGTTGAATTCACCTGCCGTTGGGGTACCGTTTTCGGCGGTGAGCGTACCGGTACGCAGCGTGGTAGTTGTACCGGCGGGGCCGTCGGTTGTTACCTGCGGGGTAGGGTTATCATCTTTGCTACAGGCCGATGGCGAAGAGGGCAACGAGAAGAATATGACGGGCATGAGTAAATGCATTCATGGTTGTAAAAGCCACCGGAGCAACTGGTTTGGTTTCTGTTTGATTACGGAAACAAAAGTCTATTCAGCTTATCACGGAAGTATCACACGGATATAACGTTTCGATTGTATTCACTTTTCCGGGGACTTTTGCCGGTCTGACTGCCGTTCAGTTAGTAAGTAAGGCCAGATATTGGCTAAAAAGCAAAACTCATAAACCAAAGTCGAACTATGAAAACCCTGATTCTAATCGTATTCGGCCTGTTGCTAACCCCGGCACTACAGGCGCAGACATCGCTCGCTTCGCTCAACAAAGAAGCCGATTCATTTTTGCAGGCTCACGTCTACGATGGCCGTGTCGATTACGCTACGCTCAAAAAAGACCCGGTGGCTATCAATAAATTATACGGACAGATCGGCGCGATGAATCTGTCGGGCGCGTCGGCTGGGGAGAAGAAGGCGTTTTACATCAATGCCTATAATCTGGCCGTCATCCATCAGGTAGTGGAGGCTTACCCCATCAAATCGCCGATGGACGTGCCGGGTTTTTTCGATAAGAAGCAGCAGAAAATTGCGGGCGAGAGCCTCACACTGAACGAACTGGAGAAGGAAAAGCTCCTGAAACCCTACAACGATGCCCGCGTTCATTTCGCCGTAGTCTGCGCTGCCAAAGGCTGTCCGGTCATCGACAACAACGCTTTTACCGCGCAGAATCTGGATGCGCAACTGGACGCCCACGCCAAACTCGCACTCAACAGTTCGTATTTTATCCGAGTTAACAGCGGCAAAAAAAGCGTGGACGTATCGAAGATTTTCGAGTGGTACGCCGATGATTTCACAAAGGGTGGTAAATCGATATTGGCCTACATCAACGGCTTCCGGCAGCAGGACATTCCGGGAAATTATAAAGTCAGTACCTACGACTACGACTGGAGCCTGAACGTTCGGTAAGATACCGTAGCCCGGACCGGGAGGTCTGGGCTACACACACTACTTCAACTGTATTACCAGCGTTGATTTGTTATATGCGCCGAAGCAGCCCAGCCCACCCCGGACGTTGGTTTGGATTAGCACCGGTTCGGCAAAAGGGTTATTTCTGACCTTGCTCTGCCGCGCTACTTCGTCGTGGTAGTGGTAATAACTTTCATCGACGTTAAGCAGGTAGGCAGATATGTACCCCCTGGGTCTGTCGATCGAACTTGCCCCTCCGTTTGATCGGGGAGTTGTGTTGGCAAGCCGTCCCTGGGGCGATACAAACTCCTCGCCATCACGCCCAATGTCAGTAAGCAGGGGGCTGGTATTAAATGACCAGTTACCGCGTACCTGCACGAGTGAATCGCGAAGGGGGCCATTGGGTGTAGTACGAACCTGCGCTCTGTAACTGTATTCGTTTTGCCCCGCAACCCGGTAATAATTGGCCTGCCCGGCAGAGTCGCGCCATCGAAGACGGGCGTAGTACTCCATTCGGACGAAACTGTAGAGTTGGGTCAGGTTCGAATCGAGCCGTATCGATTCTATGGCCACCGGTCCCGGCACGGTGCAACTGGCATCAATGGTTTGTCCATTGGGTACGCTGACCATAAGCGTGTAGGTCTTGCCCACAATAACAGGTAACTGCTCCGGCTTAGCCCGGTAATAGGTATATCCCAGAACCTCATCAATGGCCTTTTTCAGAACCACCGACCGGGTTCCATCTGACATAGTTACAATCGCATTAGGAATATCCGGTACGGCCCGGTTGTCAGGACCCAGTATCGTTGACGAACGGCCAATACGGGCGGCCAGTACGGTGTCCTGCGGAGAGATGAAACAGGCCACCACTATCTTCTCTGGCTCGTTGCTTAGTCCGCGCGGGTCCACTTCCTGCTTCAGACTGTTGCAGCCGACCAGGAACAGGCAAGCCAATACGAATGGCGTATAATTCATTTTTATGGGCAGGTCAGAACTTGAAATTATAACTGAACGAAGGCACTACCGGAAATACTGAGTAGCGAAACAAACCCGTTCGGTTCGGCTGACCAGTTGTGTTGACCGTTTCGAGCCGATAAAAGAACGGATTGCGCCGGTTGTAGGCGTTGTACAGACTAAACTCCCAGGTTCGTTCATGGTGCTTTTTCTGCTTATGGAACTGAATCGACACATCAAACCGGTGATAGGCTTCGGCCCGGAAGCTGTTCTTCTCCCGATCGTAATCATTGGCCCTCGTACCAGTGTCGAAGAGTGGCGCGATAAGAGACGGAACGCCAGCTGGCCCTGTCGTAAACTGCGTGCCAGGGTCGTGTCGGTAGGCACGGTAGCTGGCTATAGGTACCGTGAGCGCGTTGCCCGTGCCATATACCCACGTACCCGACAGTGTAATGCGCTTGCTCAGTTCGTAAATACCTACCACCGATACGTCGTGCCGCCGGTCGTAGCGCGGGTAGAACGGGCGGCCACCGTTGAGTTCGGCAAACTGCCATTGCGTCCAGGAAAGCGTGTAGCCCAGCCAACCCGACAGCCGCCCGGTCTTGCGCTGCAATAACACCTCGGCTCCGTAACTCCAGCCCCGGCCCGCCGTTACGTTATCTTCCCACCGTACCCGCTCTGCCGAGGTCGGGTCGTCGATGAGCAGAAAACTCGCGCCCTCTTTGTAGTTGATAATGTTCTGCATCGTTTTGTAATAGCCCTCCACGGTAAGCGCGAAGCCGCTGCCGAGCGGAAAGTTGTCTGAAAAATCCTTTGCTAAACCCACCGCCACCTGCCGTGACTGCTGGGGTTTTACGCGGTCGGTGGTTGGTACCCACAAATCCGTGGGCAGGCCAATGCCGGTGTTGCTCAGCAGGTGTACGTACTGGTTCATGGTGGCGTAGGATGCTTTGGCCGACAGCCCCGGCTGCAACTGATACGACATGGACAATCGGGGTTCGGGCCGGAGGTAGCTGACTTCTTTCTGGGAAAACAAACTTAGCCGCAACCCGCCGTTTATGCGCCACTTCTCATTAGGCCGCCACGTATCCTCAATGTATATACCCGATTCAATGGCATTGATGGCCTCCACGTCGCGGGTGTAGCGGTCAATGAGCGTGTTTTGCACCACCAGTGCGCTGGGCGTGAAACGATGCGCAATGGTCTGCGCCCCAAACCGAACCGAGTGCTGGGGCGACGGATAATAATCGAAGTCGATCTTGGCCGATACATCGCGAATGCCCGACGAATAGCGCAGGGAAGTACTGAGCGCGTCGACCCCGCCAGCACCGTTGTTTTTTTCGTCCGATGATATGCTGAATTTGTAATCGGAATAAATCAGCGACAGGTTCGCGAATAGTTTCTGGTTGAAGAGGTGATTCCAGCGGAGCGTACCGGTGGCGTTACCCCAGCCAATGCCCACGTCGGAGCCTTCGGTTTTGTCGCGGGCGTAGAAGCGGTCACGCCCAAAGTAGCCGCTCAGGTATACTTTGTTCTTAGCACCGAAATCGTAGTTGGCTTTCGCGTTGAAATCGTAGAAATAATAGCCCGCGTTAGTTTGTCCGTCGCTCTGCGCGTTGATGAGCGGAGCCGCCACTATGTCGAGATACGTCCGCCGTCCCGACAGCAGGAACGACCCCCTCTTATTCTTCGTAAACGGTCCTTCCAGCGTCAACCGGCTTGCAATCAGGCCAATGCCCCCCTCGCCGTGCAGTTTTTCCTTATTGCCATCTTTCATGTTCAGCTCAATCACTGACGACAAACGCCCGCCGTACCGCGCCGGGAAGCCCCCCTTAGTCAGTTCTACACTCTTCAGCGCATCGCCATTGAAGACCGAGAAAAAGCCGAACAAATGGCTGGCGTTATAGACCGTCGCTTCGTCCAGAATAATCAGGTTCTGGTCTGGCCCGCCCCCGCGCACGTAGATGCCCGTTTGCCCTTCGGAGCCTTTCTGCACGCCGGGCATGAGCTGCAACACCCGCAGCACGTCTTTTTCGCCCAGAAACGCCGGTATCTTTTTGATCTGTGAAATAGGTACGTCGATGCGGCTCATCTGGGCCGATTCGCTCACGCGCTCAGTAGTTCGGTTGGCCTTTACTTCCACTTCCGAGAGGGCGCGTCCGGGCGTGAGCAAAACAGTCAGGCTGGTATTTTTACGCAGGTCAATCTGGCGCACAACGGGTTCGTAGCCTACGAAGGAAAAGGCAATACGGGCCGAGTCCTGAGCCGGTAGGGTGAGTGAAAAAAAACCGTAAGTGTTGGTAGTAGTACCAATGGTGGTGCCGGGCCGGTAGACATTAACGCCGATGAGGGCTTCCTGACTACCGGCTTCGCGCACATAGCCGTTGACGGTAGCGGTGCCGGGTTGCGACCAGCACGGAATGTTACCAACCAGAAGCACAAACAGGTAAATAAATGAACGCATAAAGAGAGGCTTGAGTGAGAGGAGTGCAAGTAGTGCTGAATGGATAGAAACAGGCTGGCTGCACAGTCCTTTCTTAACAAGTATTAACAATCGTTTCGTATACGTCCGCTGATTTGATAATACCTTTTTTCCGAACAAAAAGGCTGACTATGAGGTACTATAAGCTCATAATCGTTCGCTACAGGTCTTCATCGAAACCAATCAATGGCTATTCATGACGGCATGGCGAATGACGCGCGGTAAATGACACTGAATTATGCTACAGTACGATAAACTTTCGCTCAATGTACCCAACACCACCAAACCCCGAGTCGTTATTGTCGGGGGCGGATTTGGCGGTCTGAACCTTGCCAAAAGCCTGCGTTATGCCGACGTACAGGTCGTGCTTTTCGACAAACAGAATTACAATGGATTCTGGCCGTTGCTGTATCAGGTAGCCACTGCCGGGCTGGAACCCGATGCTATTGCCGAACCATTCCGCAAAACCTTCGATGGGCAGAAAGATTTCCACTACCGCATGGTGCGGGTCAACCGGATAAACACGACGGCCAAAACCATCAATACGCTCATCGGCGATTTACAGTATGATTATCTGGTTATTGCTACCGGCTCAAAGTCCAATTTCTTCGGTAATGAGCAGATTGAGAAATATTCGTTTCCGCTCAAAACCGTTCCTGAAGCCCTGAATGTACGCAGTCAGTTTTTGCAAAGTTTCGAGCAGGCCAGTATTACCACCGACCCCGCCGAGCGGCAGGGTCTACTCAATTTTGTCATTGTCGGAGCCGGACCAACGGGCGTTGAGATGGCTGGCTCGCTGGCCGAAATGCGCAAACACGTGCTGCCCAACGATTATCCGGGGCTTGATTTCAGCCAGATGAATATTTATTTGGTCGAAGGCGTTGGAAAAGTGCTGCCGCCCATGTCGGACCAATCGGGTCAGAAAGCGCAGCAATACCTGGAAGACATGAACGTGATTATCAAACTCAATACGCTGGTTGAGAATTACGACGGTGAAACCGTGACGTTCAAAGGCGGAGAGCAGATCAAAACTCAGACGCTGGTGTGGGCAGCTGGCGTTACCGGGGCCATGCTGGAAGGAATGCCCAACGAGTCTATCGAGCGGGGCCGGGTGTTGGTGGACCACACCAATCGGATTCAGGGCCTGACCGATGTGTTTGCCATTGGCGACATTGCACTGATGAAAACCGACAAATGGCCAAAAGGACATCCCGGCGTGGCCCAGCCCGCCATTCAGCAGGGCAACCATCTGGCCAAAAACATAGACCGGATGCTAAAAAATAAACCTACCGAGCCATTCGAGTATTTCGACAAGGGTTCGCTGGCTATTGTGGGCCGAAGTCGCGCTGTAGCCGACTTGCCGGGCAATCTCCACCTCGGCGGGTTTGTGGCCTGGATGGCCTGGCTCTTTGTTCACATCTTTTATCTGGTTGGTTTCCGTAGCAAACTGGTGGTATTCAGCAACTGGGTATATCGATTATTCACCTATCAGCGCGGTACCCGGCTCATTATCCGCCCCTTTATCCGCAAAGACGCCGACGTAGCCAACGAAATCCTGCTGAAGAACGAAGTAGCGTAGGTTTTTATAACACAGAGAGACGGAGAGAGAAACAGAGGTTTACATTGAGATTTCCTTTTCTTTGTATTCTCCGTGTATCCTTCTGTTTCTCTGTGCTAAACCGTTTATGACCCGAACTGATATTTCGCCAATGCCCGCCTTCTTCGACCGGTATATTAAGCTGGTCGATGAAGGTGCTGATTTGCTTCCGACTCTGGCCCAAACTGCTGATTTTGAGCTGTTAATTCCGCTTCAAACCGCCGAGACTCTCGGTGATCGTGTCTACGCACCCGGTAAATGGACCATCCGAGACATTCTTCAGCACTTAATTGATACCGAGCGGATTATGGCCTACCGGGCCCTGCGTTTCGCCCGCGCCGATAAAACGCCCTTACCCGGCTTTGACGAAGAACTCTTTGGCCAAACGTCCGGGGCTAATCAGCGTCTGATGTCAGATTTGTATGGCGAATACACGTTACTTCGCCAGACTAACAGGGCCCTGTTTCAAAGCTTTACCGATGAGATGCTGCAACGCCGGGGCGTTGGAAACTATCAGAATCTATCAGTATTGGCCATTGGGTTCATACTGATAGGCCACGCTCAGCACCACGTTAACATCATCCGCGAACGATATTTACCCCTTCTTAACCAGTAAGTTATGCTCACCCGTATTCTGTTCATTGTTGTCCTGACGGCGCAAATCGCGCTGGCGCAGACCAAATCGAAAATTACCGTTACCGACCTCACCCGCATCAATCAGGTGGGGGGGGTCGAACTCTCGCCCGATGGATCACGGGCACTGTATACGCTCACAACCACTGAGCCAACGCCCGACCAGCCCGGCGAATACGAGTACCGAACCCATATTTACCTGACGGACTTCAAGGCGGGTAGCAGTCGTGCCCTAACATACGGCAGTGAGTCGGCGAAGCAGGCCGTCTGGTCGCCGGATGGCAGTCAGATTGCGTTTGTACGTACGGTAAAGGGTAAAGGGCAAGTGTTTGTGTTACCCCTGAGCGGGGGCGAAGCTTACCAGCTCACTACCCTGAGCTACGGCGCGTCGGACCCGAAATGGTCGCCGGATGGGAAGCGGATTGCCTTTTCAGCTGCGGTGCCAATGGCCGATATGCTGACCGACTCGCTGCTGAACCCGGGCAAACGCCTGCCCCCCTGGTCGCTGGAAAAGCCGGGCTTTTCGTCCAACAACTTCATGAAACCCGACCCAAAGACAAAGCCCAATCCTGACGGGTCGCTGGCCGAAATACGGGCGTACTTAGCCAAAGATGTTGTTGATAAAAAGGCCAAAGTCATCAACCGGCTCAACTTCCTCGGCGAATCCACTACCGAACCCGACCCGTCGTTTACCCAGCTATACGTCATTGACGTGCGCGACGAAGCCACCGTATCGACGGACCGTGCCAAACCGCTCACGCACGGCTTCACGTCCACACAGGGGGGCGAGTGGCTGCCCGGCAGTCAGGGATTACTGGCCGTAACAAACCGCGACTCGACCCGGCACCCCGACCGCGAACTGGATAACGCTATTGTGTTTATACCTGCCGACGGCTCAAGCCCGCGCATAACGGTACTGGCCGAAGCCGGAAAAACGTTCATGGCACCCCACCTCTCGCCCGATGGCCGGATGCTGGCGTTTCTGACCAGCCCGTCGGCAGGCGTAAACTTCCCGCAAATTGGCCTGGGCACGCTCAGTGATACGAAAGCATCCGCCGTTCAACTCATTGACTTTGACCGGTCGGCGGGTGGGCTACGCTGGGCAACGGAGCCGGTTACGCTGGGAAAAGGAAGGAAAATGGCCCCGGCAACGATGCTTTATTTCACGGCTCCAACCAACGGGGGCGTCCCGTTATACCGACTCGACCCGGCTACCCGGCAGGTAATGCAGCTAACGGGTATCGAGCAGGGTATTACGAGTTTCGACGTAGTGGGCAACCAGGCGGTATTCGCCAAAACCGAGGTGGCTAACCCATCGGAACTATACACGGCAACCATCTCAGACATCAAAAACGCCGGTAAAATCACGGAACATAACAATTGGGTAGCGCAAAAGGAGTTGAGTTATCCCCAAAAACAGAGCTTCACTAACTCGCTCGGCCAGACTATCGATTACTGGATTATGAAGCCAACCGGGCTGAAAGCCGGCGAAAAACATCCGTTGCTGCTGAACATGCACGGCGGACCAACGGCCATGTGGGGGCCAGGCGAAGCCAGTATGTGGCATGAGTTTCAATACATGGCTGCGCAGGGCTACGGCATTGTCTATGCCAATCCGCGTGGGTCGGGGGGCTACGGGCTGGCGTTTCAGCGAGCCAATATCAACGACTGGGGTACCGGCCCCACCGAAGACGTTTTGACGGCGGCTACCAGCGCGGCCAAAGAATCTTGGGCCGATACCAGTCGGCAGGTTATTACGGGTGGCTCGTATGCCGGGTATCTGACTGCCTGGATTGTGGGACATGACAACCGGTTCAAGGCCGCTTTTGCGCAGCGTGGCGTCTACGATCTGACCACATTCATGGGTGAAGCCAATGCATGGCGGCTCGTTCCTAATTACTTTGCGTATCCGTGGGAAACCAACGCAAAGGTGCTGGACGCCAACTCGCCTTATACGTTCGTACAGAATATCAAAACGCCGTTGCTAATTAAACATGGCGAAAACGATTTACGAACGGGAGTTTCGCAAAGCGAAATGCTGTACAAAAGCCTCAAGATTCTGGGGCGACCTGTTGAGTACGTCCGTATGCCGGGAGCCACGCATGAGTTGAGCCGGAGCGGTAATTTCCGGCAGCGCATTGACCGAATGCTACGTATTTATGAGTTTTTTGAGCGATACGTTGGCGACGATGCATCGGTATCGACCGGAAAATAAACAGCCTGAGCCGCATACTCAAAAGATGACCGGGTGAACAGGGAGAAGTGCTATATTCACTGGCATTGAACCCACTACTCCAAAAGACTATGTTAAAAACTACGTTTTTACTGGCCATTTGTCTGTTAATGACTATGGTTGTATTTGGCCAGGTCGCCAATGATAATACGCTCACCGTGCAGATTGACGGAAGTGAATTCACGACCCAGCCGCGCCGGATTCGGATTGGTAATGCGTTCTGGATAACCGCTAACGCCATTAAACCTGACAAGTCGCTGCGGATGTGGTTTGGTACGTTCGACCGGAGCGATATACTCGAACCCGGTACGTATATGGTGGTCGATTTTGATAAGTCCGATAGCAAAGAGATTCGCAAAAAGTACGACGCGGGCAGTTACAAAGGCATTGCTCTGATAAAGTACGTAGAAGAAACCCGTACCCCCCGCATGGAATACCACATGGGTAAATCGCGGGACAATGACGAAACTATCGACGTAAAAATGGGACCGGACGGATTTCTGGAAGCCACATTCAGCGGTAAACTGGCAGGTAGTTATTGGAAGGAACGCGGTTCGGCAACGGTTTTCGGTGGTATGGGTCGGCTCATGAACAAGATGGAGGACAAAGTTGTGACCAAAGCTACCGGCTACGATTCTGACATCGACCCCGAAGGCAACGGCTACAAAAAACAGCCCAAAACCGATGAGATCGTGCTAACCAACGGCAAAGCCCGGCTGAAGATAAAGTGAATTGTCAATGTGTAATTCAAGGAAACGCCCCGTAGCCATTGGTTACGGGGCGTTTTGGCAACCAACCGAATTGACCCGCCGTTATCCCGTTGTTCGGTTACGCATAACCCACCGAACAAATCCGCCCACCATGAGCAAAACGAATACCCCCGAGGCACTTACAGAAGCGCCTAAATTTCGATTTTGGGAGAGTCAGATGGAAAGCAATGGTCTGAAAATCAACAAAATCAGCGAAAAATACATTCGGCGACGGCACAACGGCGAGGTGCTGTTTGCGATGCTCGAAGTTGATGCCGATACGCCTGAAGGTGATAAAATCCCGCCCGCCTTATTTCTGAAAGGTCATGCCGCGTCAATTCTGGTATGTCTGATTGACAAGGAAACGCGCGAAAAATTTGTGGTGCTGGTTCGGCAACGGCGCATCTGCAGTGGAGAACACACCTACGAACACCCGGCAGGCATGGTCGATGCTGCCGATGCCCCCGCTGAAGTAGCTGCCCGTGAGTTGGGTGAAGAGATCGGATTGGATACGACCGCTGCCGAACTGACCAAACTCAACGCTCAGCTGTGGTTTCCCAGCACCGGCACCAGTGACGAAGCTATGCACTTCTTCTTCATCGAACGGGAATTGTCGCGCGATGAGATTAGGGCGTTTCACCACAAAAATATGGGCAGTACCTCAGAGTTTGAGCGGATCACCACCGTAGTAACTACCCTGCCCGAAGCACATAAACTGGTGAATAATATAAACGGTCTGCTCATTCATTTTCTGTACCTGCACCACGTTGGCGATTACGAGACGATGAAACTGCTCTGACGGGAACGAATGATGGAAAATCTCCATCATTACACCTTGCCCGTTGTTCTTTATTCACTACTTTTGCACTCCCAAATCTGGGGAAGAACAGCCTGCTCCCGTAGTTCAATGGATAGAATTTCGGTTTCCGGTACCGACGATAGGGGTTCGAATCCCTTCGGGAGCACAACATCTGGGTTTTGATGAATTCAGAAAAGACGTAAAAACGCTAACTTTCAACGAGTTAGCGTTTTTTGTTGTCTGAACCTTATCGAAAATAATCAGCCTTTAGCAAGTAATTCCGTCCCCTATTCCGTCCCCTGTATTCATATTGTTCGTAACTTGGTATCGACCAAACCAAGAAAGACCGATGAAACCCATTCAGGACAAGGACGTAAAGTTCCTGCTCAAAGACCCCCGCGCAGACCGCGCAACCCTCGTATATCTCGTTTACCGCTTCGATTCGGGCCGGTTTAAGTATTCTACTGAACAGACGGTTGAGCCGTACCAGTGGGACGCCACCGCGCAGCGTATCCGTGTCATAACCAAACCCCGGTTAGAACGTGAACGGTGCGAAACCATCAACGCGCAGTTAGAACGCCACCGGGCCGCGCTCAAACAGGTGGTTACCGCGCTGCAACTGGCCGGGCTATCGCTGACCAACGATCTGATAAAACAGCACCTCGACCAAACGCTGCAACGGGCTAAACCCGCGCAGCCCAAAAAGGACAAGGCCACCGATCGGCCCCGCGCTGAATCGTTTATGGCCTATATCGAACGGTTTGTAAACGATTGCCAGGACGGGCGCAGACTGAACGCCAAAAGTTCGCGCTATTCACGGTTCACGCTGGCCGGGTACCTCAAACTGAAACGGCTGTTAGAAGAATTCAGCCGGGAAACCGGACAGCCGATTGACTACCCCGCGTACTCCCTCGATTTTTACAACGGGTTTAAACTGTGGCTGACGAACCGGGGGCTGACGCTCAACTATGTCGGCTCGCTGATGAAGGATTTAAAACTGATGCTGAAACAGGCCCACACCGACGGGCGGCATACGAACACCATATTTCAGCACAGAGCCTTTAAAAAGTTTTCGGAAGAGGTGGACAGCGTTTACCTGACTGATACCGAACTGACGACGCTGTATAACCTCGACCTGACCAAAACGCCGGGGTTGGATAAGGCCCGCGACTTGTTTCTGATTGGCTGTTATACCGGGTTGCGGTTCTCTGACTTCACGCAGTTGCGGACCGAAAACATAGACGGGCGAATTTTGACCCGTAAGACGCTCAAAACGTCGGAGCGGGTTTCTATCCCGCTAAACTCCAAAGTCCTCGCTATCCTCGCTAAATACGGTCAGACGCCCCCGCGCCCGATCTCGAACCAACGACTGAACGACCACCTGAAAGAACTATGCAAACGCGCTAACCTGACGGGTCGGGTTGAGGTGAGCCGGACGCGGGGCGGGGCGAATGAAGTACGGTACCCCGAAAAATGGGAACTGGTAGGTACCCACACCGCCCGACGCTCGTTTGCCACCAATGCATATTTGGCGAAAGTACCCCCCGTTCAGATTATGAAGATTACCGGCCACCGCTCAGAAGTGATGCTGTTACGCTACATCAAAGTTTCGTCGGAGCAAAACGCGGTTATGTTGCTCGATCACGCGCACTTTCAGTAAATCCAATAAACCCCTTATACCATGCAAGGAATATCAGTAATTACCAACGCAGCCGGGCAACCTAAGACGCTCACTATTGACGTGGAGCAACATGATCAGAGTTTAGACCCGTTGGTTAATGGGTTGCTCGACCTATTGATGCAAAAAACAGAGGATACCGAACGGCAGGAATTTCTATATGCGTCCGGCGCACTGGCAAACCGGGCGTATAGCGACGACGAACCCGAATACACCGACGCCCATCTGATTGAGCGAAACCCCAACTACCGCCCAAAATGAGAGACGGACAAATCATATTAGCCGATCTGCCCATATCGGGGCAGGGCTGGAAACGTCGGCCCGCGCTCGTACTTCGTCAACTACCGGGCTATGGTGATTATCTGGTTTGCGGGTTGTCGTCGCAGATTCGGCAGCAACTACCGGGATTCAGCGAACGAATTAGCCCCACGTCAGCTAATGGCCTGTTAGTCGAATCCGTTATTCGATTGGAGTATCTATTTGTTGTTTCGGAAGATGATATAAGGGGCAACATTGGCACGATACCGCCCGCGCTACATACCGACCTACTGCGCCGATTGGCCGACTACCTGACTACCTCGCCTACACCCTGACGGGGCAGGGCTTTCTTATAAAAAATCTTCTAGCCAAATTCAGCCGTTTTACGCCAATTATTGGGCATCAATAACCCAAAGTAGTCCTGTCTGGCAACGTGGTTAACCTATATGGGGGCTAAATCTGA
>Ga0123337_10000679_pt1 | contig 52881 bp, 51 predicted proteins | sample frozenSSSSmetaG_FD_89792 | JGI IMG/M metagenome (GOLD analysis project Ga0123337, IMG submission 89792) | Glacier valley bacterial and archeal communities from Borup Fiord, Nunavut, Canada, to study Microbial Dark Matter (Phase II) -... | ecosystem: Environmental > Aquatic > Freshwater > Ice >... | reverse complement strand
TCATATCAATGATAGCGAAATCCTGAACTTTCTCTATACGAAGGAAGTCAACTGGCAGCACGTCAATGCCATCAAAACCCTCACTGATTTTAATGACGGGGTCATCTCCGACTGGCTCAACGTGAGTGTCAAAACATTCCGCGAATACAAGAAGCCGCCCACCTCCTTCAAGGAAAACGTCAAAGAGCAGGTTCTGCTCCTGTTATCGCTCATCAAACACGGCATCGACGTATTTGGCTCGGTCAACGAATTCGATCAGTGGCTGAATCGCAATAACTTCTATTTTGACAACAAAACACCCAATGACTACCTGAATACAGTGACAGGAGTCAAATTTGTCGATGATCGGCTGACGGCCATGGAATATGGAGACAATGTGTAAACGATGGAAGTTTTCCGAATCAGTAAAGAGATCTACGCGACTTCGTTAAGCGCATCGGGTAGTGCCAACCGGTGGAACACCAAAGGCCAGCAAGTCATTTACACGGGTTCATCCCGGTCCCTGTCATCCCTGGAATTGATCGTTCATCGGGGGGCCGTCCAGTCCACCGCCCGCTACAAAGTGATGGTAATCTCAATCGCGGATGATGACTACCTGATTAAACAAATTCAGCGCAGCGAGCTTCCCCCCAACTGGCGCAGTCTGGCGGGTTATCCTATCCTGCAGGGAATCGGATCAGCCTGGTACAACAGCCAGGAAAGTCTGACACTTAAAGTGCCTTCAGCCATCATCGTTTACGAATACAACTACATCATTAACACGGAGCATCCTGATTTTGGTCGTAAGGTTCAGTTAGTGCGGACCGAAGATTACTTCTGGGATTCAAGGCTCTTATAAGGGTTATCTGTTCAGTAGTATTGCGGCATTTAGGGGTAAGTGCGGCCTCGTCGGCTTACAGTCATGAACAGCCTGATCTGTTATCTTTACCGTTTAGTAGGGCCGACTATCCCCGCTAAACGGCAAACAAGATAAATGGCAACTCAGGAGAAAATATATAACGCATCATTCACATCCGGCGGTCTACTGCAGCGTGAGACAACGGCTTTACTACCACTTATTCAGCATGACCAGACTGGGGGCGGCTTCCGGCAGGAGAAGCGGGAGAATCAACTTCTGCAAATAAACTCGGAAGTAAGCAGGCGAAAGATTCTTGATGAAGTCCGCAAGCGCGTTCGTCATGTGTCAACTGATGTGTGGCCTGTGTATGAGACCGCTGGTGAGGCTGAACGTAGTCTGATCCTCTACTACGTTTGCCTGAAAACGTACACGTTACTCCGCGAATTTCACTTCGACATATTGGTGTCTCGATGGCGGTCACTTCAGCGAACACTTGATCCCTACGACATCAAACAAAAGCTGGACGAGCTGGCGACCATCTATCCAGAGGTAGACGCCTGGACCGAGTTGACCAGACGAAAGATTGTTCAGGTGAGCCGATTGATGATGGTGCAGGCTGGTTTTCTGGTGGATAACCAGATTCAAAAGCCCACAATACCCACTACCCTTTACGAACAGTTCGTCCAGTGGGGCGATAGCTGGATGCTCGAAGCCATGTTGCTCAACGAAACCGAACGAAAAGCAATTCTTAGCGAAGCGATATGACCGTTGACGAACTCTACGATAAATTGTGTGACAAAGGCTTCCGGGAGTACCAGACGGGGGACTTGTTTTCCCGCTACTATATTTACCTGTATGCACCGGAACAGGAATATGCTTTTCAGCGGCAAATGGCTGATCTGTCGCAACGACTCATCCGACCCAACGAATTTATCGACGTTATCACCATCGACATCTTCGACGAATTCTGCACGCATTTGAAACGGCAGTCCTGGGGGAAAACGGGGACACTGTTCGATTTTTTACAAACTCGTGAAGCCGAACGGCCAGCCGATGTACAAAAAACGCTGACTCAGGTGGCCAGCCATGACCGGTTCATGAAACACCTCAGCGACCTGATTCAGCAGCATTTACACCAGCCAACTTCATACGATCGAGCCTACGTGTTCCTGCATGGTTTTGGGGAGTTGTTTCCTTATCTGCGGGTAAATAAGTTCATGGTTGGCTTTGAAAAGTATAACCATGATTGTAAGTTGATTCTTTTCTATCCGGGCACTTACCAAAATGGCGCCTATAGCCTGTTCAACCGATTACCCGACGCGAATCCATACCGCGCCATAAAACTGCTCAACCCATAGTATGCTTATTGAAAAACTGTACCAAGAAGATATCCGACGTGACATCCGGGCCGCCGTGGTCGTTTCTAACCAGACTGACGAAACCATCAAGGCTGAAATTAAAGAATACGTATTTACGCCCGAACTGATTGAGAAGCTTTACAAATTCCTCAACCTCGTTCTTACCCGTAAAAACGGCAACACCGGTATCTGGATAAACGGGTATTATGGGTCTGGTAAATCCCACTTCATTAAATATGTTCACTATTGCCTGAGCCCTATCCATGGCGAAGCGGCCATGAAACGGCTGATCGACGCCCTGAAGGATTACGACCCCATGAAGCCCGGCCGGAACGCCGACGTGACCGAAAGTAATGTTCGGTTGCTGGTAAAAAAAATGGCAGATCTTCACTGTGAAGATATTCTGTTCAACGTAGAGGACGTAACCGGCGATTCGGGCAACGAGAAACTGACCCGCGTTTTCCTGGATGTTCTCAACCAGCATCGGGGCTACAATGCGACCGATATTCCACTGGCCCTGCTGTTTGAAAAGGTGCTTGACGAAAAAGGGGTATTCGACCAGTTCAAGCAACGGATTGCTGACGACCATGGCTTCGACTGGAGCGAGCAGGGTGCCCAGGTAGCTCAGTATCAACTCGGTGATGTACTCAGCATTGGTAAAGCGCTGGTGCCGGAGCTGGATATCGTGCGGCTGCACAGCACACTGTCGAATCCTGATACTTATAAAATCGGGGTAGTCGACACGCTGATTCCCGAATTGAAGCAGTACCTGAAAACAAAACCGGCCGACACCCGACTGGTGTTTCTGGTCGATGAAATATCGGCGTACCTCGGCAAAAACAAAGACCTTCTGCTCAATCTACAATCCATTGTAGAGCAACTGTCGGGCAGTGGGCTGAACCATCAGGTATGGGTTGCCTGCACGGCCCAGCAAACACTCGATGAGGTGGTTGGGCGGGTAGATTCTACCAACGTAAATGATGAGTTTGGGAAAATCCTTGGCCGGTTCGACGCGTCGGCCCGTATCTCACTCGAATCGAACGATGCTTCGTTTATCACGCAGAAACGGGTACTGGAAAAGAACGCAACCGGTGAGCGGGAATTGAGCGATTTGTACCGTCGGGACCACGACGCCATTGTGCATCAGTTCAAGCTGAGTCACGACCTCTACAAAGGCTACTCGTCGGAAGAGGAATTCGTGCTGGCGTATCCGTTTGTACCCTACCAGTTCCGGCTGATTTCGGAGGTGTTCAACTCATTCCAGCAACTCAGCTATGTCATTACCGAGGTCAAAGACAATGCCCGCTCGGTGCTGGGTATCACGCACTACACCGCCACGGTGGCCGCTGAAGCCAAAACGGAAGTAGGGTATTTTGTACCCTTCGACCTGTTTTTTAACAACATGATGCGGGCTAACCTGACGCATGTGGGCAGCACCATCATCAGCCGGGCGCTGGAGATTAGTTGGGTCCAGGCCGACGAGTTTGCCAAACGGGTAGTACGAACCCTGTTCATGGTGTCTAATCTGGCGCAGGATGTGTTGCTGCGGTTTCCGCCAACGGTCGATAACCTGACCGTGCTGCTGATGGATCGGCTCGATCAGAACAAACTCGATCTGCAAACCCGCATTCGGACGGTGCTGACCAAACTCATCGACGAGAGTATTATCCGGGAAGAGAACAATCGTTATTTCTTCTTCAGCGAAGACGAAATCAACGTCACCAACCTCATCAGGAATACCTATGTTACGACGCAGGAAAAAGACAGGGTTTTTGATGACCTGTTTCGCAAAGAGTTGAAGATAGACCAGAAATTTCGGTTTGAACAGACCGACTTCCGGATAGCCTACGATGTTGACGAATCTATCTTTCTTCGCAGTGGCGATGTGACGGTCAGCATCATTCTGCTCGATGCCGCCACCAGTAAAGCCGAAACGCGATTGCTGACGAGTAGCCCCAATACACTTTATCTTTGCCTGAACGAGTGGTTCATGGCCGATGAGAGCCTGACACGCGATTTTAACTGGTATTGCCAGAGCCTGGCCTATTTCAAAAACAACTCGGATACCGCTACCGGCGTGCGGGAGCAAACCCACGAAACATTTAACCTCCGAGGGCAACAGCTCAGGGAGCGCATCGTCAGCGCGCTAAAACATCACTTTCCCCAGACCCGGTTTATTTCGCAAAATCGGGTCGTGGATGCGTCCAGCATCAATGGAACCAGACCCGACGAACGCTACCGGAATGCCCTGGAAAAACATCTCGGCAGCATTTATAAATACCTGCCCCTGGCCAAGGACTATGCTATAACCGCCAGCGACCTGAGGGCGGCTGCACTGGATACGCAGTCACTAGGGCCAGACCTACCCCCCGCCGAGCAGCAGGTAAACGATGAAATTGGTAGCAAGGGTGATACAATATCGGTAGACGAGCTGGTGAAAAAATTCGACAAAGCACCGTTCGGCTGGAAAGACACCGCCGTTATTCATATGCTCGTGAACCTGAACAAGCGCAAAAAACGCGAGTTCGAATATGCCAATCAGCCCCGCTATGGCATCAGGGAGTTTGTCGAGAAAGCACTCTCTACCGCCGAGCGGACCCGCTGCATTGTGAAGTCGTCGGAAGAGTTGCCGAAACAACTCATCGACGATGCCCGGTCAGCCTACCGAAAAATCTTTAACAAAGACCTGTTTGAAGCCAGCGATGCCAACAAACTGGTCGAAGAACTGCAACTGGCCCTCGATGCGTATCGAAAAGGTATCCAGCAGGACGAGGAAAAATACTATGGCCGCTACCCGTTTGGCGAAGGATTCCATACGCTGGGCAAAACACTGGACGAATGGATCAAAATCCGCGACCCGCGCCGACTCCTGACCGCTCTGGTTGACCAGCAAACCCAGACCAGCCAGGCCGTCGATAGCTGCAAGATGCTGTCCGAGTTTGGCCGGACGGCGCTGACAGAATACGACGCCATCCGCAAATTCGTGACGGATAACGCGCCCAACGTATCGTATCTGGGGGCGGTTGCCCAGCAGACCTTCGACCGGCTGGAACAGTTTTTCCGGAATGCCAGCCCCTCACCGCCCGATTTCCGGATTACCCGCAAAGAATACGACGAAATCCGGCAGGCACTCACCAAACGAGTGGCCGAACAACGGCAGCAGGTCGAGAGAGCCTACGCGCAGGTGTTCGATACGCTGGAGGCCAAAATGAAGGAACTGGGCGTAACGGAGGCCAACGTACTGGCCAACCGCGACGAGCATATACGACGAATCGGGAAATCGAACTCGCTGGCGGAGCTGGTCCTGAAGGAGTCGCAGGCCAACGGGTTTCAGCACGATCAGATGGAGCAACTGATCCGGTACGTATCGACCAAAAAACCGGATGATGGTCAGCCCAACGGCCAGCCAAAAGTCAACGAGCCGGAGGCCTATTACATCTCCAGTAAGAGTACCGTACTGTCGAACGAAGCGGAGGTAGAAGCCTTTCTAGCTACGCTTCGCACCGATTGGCTAACCATGATCGGGCAAAACAAAACGGTGATCATTCGCTAACGACTCCAAACCCTGTGGTGTGGTACCGGCGCGTTTCACACCCGCTGGCACCATGCCGCAATCCCCCATGCCATGAATACCGCTAAACTCAAAACCTTTGCCCGCAAAGCCCGTACCCTGCTGCGGGCCGGGGTGGCCCAGAAAGTTGCCTTCTGGGGCTTCGACGCGAAGGGTACCGTTACCGCCGAACCCGAAGCCATTGCGGGGGGCTATATTTTTCGGGAACGCATTGGCGACGATGCCCAACTGCCCGACCGCTGGCAAAAACTCCGCCAGGCCGTTCGTACCCACGGGGTTGACGAGGTGATTGAGCGGGCGGCTTATACCTGGTTCAACCGGCTCATGGCCCTCAAGATTCTGGAACAGAACGGCTACGAGCAACCCCAGCTTGAATTTACGGACGCTGCCACCCAACAGCCCCGGCTGCTGCAACGCGCCCGGCAGGGGCAAACGGGGTACCTGGACGCCCGCGAACAAAGGCGGTTGCAACCACTGCTGGCCGACTACACGCAGGAAACAGCCGCCTTTGGGGTGTTGCTGGTGGGGTTCTGCCACCAGCCCAACCACGTGCTGAACCGGGTGTTTGGCCGCATCGACGATTATACCGAACTGCTGCTGCCCGACGATTTGCTGGCAACCGGCGGTTTTCTGGACCTGCTGAACACGACCGATGCCATCGCCCCCGACGACTACAAACGGGTGGAGCTGATTGGCTGGCTCTACCAGTTCTATATCTCCGAGAAGAAAGACGAGGTATTTGCCAAATTCAAAAAAAGCCAGAAGGCCGAAGCCGCCGACATACCAGCCGCGACCCAGATTTTTACGCCCAACTGGATTGTGAAGTACCTGGTCGAAAACACCCTGGGCCGTACCTGGCTCGACCATCATCCGGCCTCCACACTGGCCGACTCCATGCGGTACTACGTAGCCCCGACCACGGTTGAGAACGCCGAACCGGTAGCCGCCAAAACAGCCCCCGCGTTTGCCACTACCCTCTTCGACAAACCGGCTGCCCAGTCAACGCCTTTTGCCGGCGACGTTACGCAGCTCACCTGCCTCGACCCGGCCGTGGGTTCGGGACACATGCTGGTCGAAGCCTTCGATTTGCTGATGCGGATGTATCAGGAAGAATATTACCTGGCGGGCGAGGCCGTGCGCAGCATTCTGCAACACAACCTCTTTGGGCTGGACCTCGACGAACGGGCCGCCCAACTGGCCCGGTTTGCCCTGCTCATGAAAGCCGCCCAGTACGATGCCACCATCCTGAGCGAAACCATCTTGCCCAGGGTATATGCCATGCCGGAACCGGCCGGGTTTAGCCGCGCCGACCTGTTGCTGTTTCTGGGCGACGGCCGCGAACATGAACCCGCTCTGGCCGATGCCCTCAGCCTGATGCAGCAGGCCCAGAACCTCGGCTCCCTGATGCGGTTTGACCTCACCGAAACGTCGGACCGCGCCGATGCCCGCGCTTACTTGCTGGCCCGCTGGCAAACACTGGAAATGCAACCGTTCCGCACGCTGGCCGAAGAGTTGGTATTGGTAAACCTGCGCCCGTTTCTGGCCGTGCTGGAGCTTCTCACGCGCCAATACGCCTGCCTGACCGCTAACCCGCCCTACATGGGTGCGGGGAACATGAACAACACGCTGAAACTTTATGTAAACCAGCACTATGCCCGCGCCAAAGCTGATTTGATGACCTGCTTCATGGACGTAGCCGAAAAGCTATTATTACCCGGTGGCTCTTTGGGGATGATTAATCTACCGTCCTGGATGTTTCTTTCGTCGTTTGAACAACTTCGAGACCGTATTTTAAGTCGCTACAGAATTGATAGTCTAGTGCACCTTGGACGGGGAATATTCGGCTCTGATTTTGGGAGTGTAGCATTTGTGCTTCAACTTTCCGAGCCACCGCATGGCGTGGGAACATACCGACGGTTATTTGATGAACATGTTCAGGTTCGAAGTGTCGAAAAGATTCATGAACTTTTCCTTGATCCAGATTACGGTCTTTACCACGCCAAGCAAGAAAACTTTGAAAAGATTCCGGGTGAGCCGATTGCATATTGGGTTAGTGACAAGTTACTCTCCGTTTTTGAATATAATCCAACCTTATCATCTATTGCTAACGTCAAACATGGTCTTTCAACTGGTAAAAATGAAGCTGTTGTTCGACTATGGCATGAAATCGCAAACAGCGATTTTGGCAAATGTTTTGATAATACGGAGAAAGCACTAGCTAGTGGATTCAAATGGTTTCCCTACAATAAGGGAGGTGACTTTAGAAAATGGTATGGCAATCAAGAATATACACTGCGTTACGATATCTATGGGCAGAGTTTGATGGCAAGTTTTTCAGGTCATAGACATGACGGTAGATCCCATTATTTCATGCCAGGAATTACATGGACCTTTGTCACAACTGCAAGTCTTGGTGTCAGATACACTCCACAGGGGTTCGCATTTGATGTTAGTGGTTCAACATTATTTGTTAAAGAACCCTTTTCAGTATTAGGGTTATTGTGCTCAAAAGTATCAGATTATATACTTGGAATATTAAATCCTACTATCAATTTTCAGGTTGGCAATTTGAAGGCAGTTCCTATTGTTGTGATTGATAACAAAGTATTGCATGATCAAATTACAAATGATGTTTCTGAATGCATCGACATCTCCAAACAAGATTGGGACAGCCGCGAAACGAGTTGGGACTTTGTTAAAAACCCGTTGGTAGCCCAGGAGCAGCCTACACTTGAAACATCTTACAGCCATTGGGAAACCACCGTTACTCGAAATTTTTACCAGCTTCATCAGAACGAAGAGGTACTCAACCGCATTTTCATTGACCTCTACGGCCTGCAGGACGAGCTAACGCCCGAGGTGCCACTAAAGGACATCACCATTTTGCAGGAGGAGTTGGACCGAAGCAAGCTAACAACTCCCGGCGAGGCCTTACCCATCCGGCGGGACATCGTGATGCAGCAGTTGATCAGCTACGCCATCGGCTGCCTCATGGGTCGCTACCGGCTCGATCAGCCCGGTCTGCACATCGCCCACCCCAACCCTACGTCAGAAGAAATAAACGCCCATGCCCTGATCGATGCCGATGGCATTATTCCGCTGATGGGTGATCGGAGCGCCTTTGCCGATGATGCCGTGGGGCGGGTACATGCCTTTATCCAACTCGTTTGGGGCGATGATGCCCTAACGCGTAACCTCAACTTCCTGCAAGCCGCCCTGGATCGTGATCTGGATTCTTACCTCGTCCGCGATTTCTGGGGCCATCACGTCCGCCGGTACCAGAAAAAGCCCATCTACTGGCTATTCAGCAGTCCGAAGGGCGCGTTTCAGGTATTGGTGTACATGCACCGCATGAACAAGTTCACGGCCGAGAAAATCCGCACCAACTACCTGTTGCGGCACCTGCAACACTTGCAGCGCAGCATTGCCGGGTCAAGCACAAACACCACGCTCAACAAAGCCGACGCCAAACAACTCGACCAGCTCCGGCGCGACCTGTTGGAGTGCGAAGCCTACGACCTGCTCCTGAAAGACATCGCCGACCGCCAAATCGACTTCGACCTCGACGACGGCGTAACCCGCAACCTGGCGTTGTTCAAAGGCGTAGTGGCAGAGGTTAGGTAGGTAACTATTTCTTGATAATCCGGTTAGTAGCCACGGCGTAGCTGAAGGAGAACTTACTGTCGGCGGCTGTACGATGCGCGGTATCGCCACCGTAGCCGAGTGTAAGCCAGCCTCCCAGTTGTGGTATGTTTACCTCAGCAATGGCAGCAAAGTGCGTCCATGTTTCGTTCAAGGTGGTAGCTTTGCTGTAGTTCGACCACAATTGGGCAGCTTCGACCGAGAGAGCAATGTTTGGAGATACAAAAAACCGAGCCCTTGTTCCGGCTACATACCGACTGGTTTCACTCTTATCGTCTGTAACCTGAATAATAGTAGTTGCCTTACCCGTTAGGTTAAGCTGTGCATTTTTCCCCAACCATTTATCTTTTTTTCCAAGGGGCATACTGGCCGCTAACCATCCCCCCCATCTGTCACCTTTCAGGCTGTCAGAGCGGTAGCTGCTATTTTGAGCACGAGCCATAAACGCGGCACCTGCATCGAGCCTGAATCTATTCCAGGTTACTTTACTGAACTGTTTACGGAGGCTATCAGCCGCTTCCATCGCTACTTTGTGCCTCGCCTTTTGTTGTTCGGGTTTCATTCCAAAGGGTGGTATGCCCTGACGATCTATGGCGCGAGCATAGGCTCTAGCTAAGCCTTCTGTATAAGCCGTATCCGCTCTAGGATCACCCTTGTCAACCAGAGAAATGCGCAAACCTGTGCTCAAAAAAGCATCATTGTTATTAGTTGGGTCAGGCGCTGTACCCAATGCCAGAACCGTTCGCCAGAGGGCTCGTTTCCACCGATTTTTTTTGGCCTGATAGTCTGTCAGGGACGCATTAACAAGGTAGCTGAATGGCCTGATATCAGCAGCAATACCGGTTTTCACTTTACCATCACTTACAAACGTGGGTACCGTAGCCAATATGTCTTTAGGTGTAACCATGTTCGACACTTCCGATGGTTTGTTGGGCAGTAATTCAAACGCGGGCGATGTTGGCACACTGTAACCAATGTTATTGACTAATTCTTCGGGATTGGTCTGAGAAAAAACCGTAAAAGGAAGGATTACGAAAAGCAGTAACCCACACTTGATTAACGTCAAGGGCTTTGTCATACTGATTTCAGTTGAAAACGGTACAAAAATGGTTCGTCTTCGGTGCCTATCTTTCCCGACCCGTTTACAGAAGGCACTTCTGTGTGTAGAACAATGCCACCTTGTGTTATTGACACAACTATCTGATAAGGTGTTGGCGGGTTATCACCATGATTAAGTACAGCCCCTTCAACGAGGAAAAACTTTTTATCAACTACACTCGGTGCTCCTAAGGGTACTTCAGAAGCCTTGGTTGTAAACATGCCCGCTTTTAGGTCTGGGGCTTGGTCTGACTTATACCGCCAGATAACACCCCCAATAGCTTGCGGAAATTTTGGGGCCGCTACTGTCACAGAGACAGAGCCCCCTAGTGAGCTGACTGGAATAATCGCTATGTCATTCATAGAAAATGATGTGGTTAAGCGCGTTTTATGCGGGAGTTAGAGATTACAAAAGCTGGTTGCGACAAAGTGGTGAGTTGATTCAGTGTTAAATCATTTACCGGAATTCTGACTGCATTACCACTATCGAAAGTCGTTAATCCCTGATCTTTAGCCTTTTGGCTATAATCTAGCCCTTCACTTGCTTTACGTTGCGTTTGGACTTCTTTAACGGCTTTCGTGTAGCCTAGAACATTGCTCCAAAGTGATGAACCACCACTCGCTAAAAGACCAACAATTAACACATTAAGGTGTAATCCTTTATCTGTATTACTAGTGTCGCCCCCTATTATTATATTACCAACAAGACTGCCCAAACTCCAGGATTCATCAACTAGTAAAGATGCAGTCAGCCATGCAGATACGAAGGCTATGGCCAGTACAAACAAACGTCTGCTTCTATCAGCAACAAGATCAGTCTCTTGGGCATCGGTTTTTTTTTCGTCGGCTAACCAAACGGGGAAAGCGGTTTTGGCTATCGTGACTATTCGTTCACTTGCCAGACTTATGGCAAGGAGCGTAGCTGACATTTCACTAAGGTCATCGATTATCATTTTTTCGAGTTATTAAGAGGGTATATTGGAAATTAGTCACCTGGTACTATCACCATTCCGAAGCTTGATACAAATACCGTTCAATTATCCAAATGTCTATTTTTCCCCGGTTTTATAAGTAGAGGAAAACGTATTTTCACGGTAGTTTCAATCCGTCTTTAGTTAACGGTAGTTTTAATCAGGATTTTCTTACAAAAGCTCAGAATTGCAAATGCCCGATTCTAAATAAAATGCATTTCTACAGGATTCTTATAAAAAAATATGGTCATACTGTTTAAGCAAAAACGCATTCACTTCTGGATAAGACAGGACAAGTATATTGAACGACTTAATACGCTTATTGCCAATTAGCAGTTGACTAACTGCCTGAAAGCAGCTATATTTGACTATAAATCAAAAATAATGGCTGCTATCACCTCTGAATCATCTCCTTCGCGTATTCGACGACGCGCTGGTTCTGCTGCTGTCGAGCCGGGTGCTTACCTACCTCAGAAAGCAAGCGGCTTTGGTATTATTGAGCACGCCCGCGAGGGCGTACTGGCCCGGCAGGTCGATCAACTTTCCCGGTTACTAAACGTGTCGCTCAAAGAGATGGCTACCGTTCTCCAGATTGCCGAACGAACCATGCACCGGTTTCGTAGTGAAGGCCGCCTGGACGAGCAATCGGGCGAACGGCTGTTACTCCTGGAAAATCTGGCCGCTCATGGTTTGCTGGTATTCGACGGCCGGGCCGATGCCTTTGCCAACTGGCTCCGCTATCCGCTCCGGGAACTTAAAGGGCAGGCTCCGCTGGCCCTGCTTACAACCATCAGTGGCTTTGGACTGGTAGACGATGTACTTACCCGAATTGAGTACGGCGTGTACGCCTGAGTTTGTCTATGCTGGTTTACCGACTCTATAAGCAGGCCTACATCACGCAGCCCCTGTCGGCCGAGGGAGCGCGCCGGGCGGGTGGCCGCTGGAATCCAAAAGGGTTTCCAATTCTGTACACCTCAGCTACCCCCGAACTGGCCCTGCTGGAAATTGTAGCGCACCTGAATCCTTCGTTCATCCCCGACTTCAATCTGCTGGTGCTGGATATTCCCGACACCTTCCGGGCCGTGACGATTACTGACCTCCCCGCCCACTGGCAGGACGAGGAACAGGACGAAACGCTTCAGTTGTACCTGACTGACTGGCTCGTGCAGCCCGACACGCTGACGGTGTCCGTTCCGTCGGCCATTGTCAGCCGCTCACGCAACTACCTACTGCATACGCTGCACCCTGATTTCAGCGAAAACATCAGGATCGTAGAAAATGAACCATTCCTGATCGATACCCGGCTAGTAAAGAACCCTACCTGAATAGATGGTCAGGCTAACAATCTTCCCGGTGGGTTTACTCTGAGTTTCGTACCCGTGTCAACAAACCGAAATGGTGTCGACATTTAATGCCTCCTGACAACGCACTCCGATGTGCGTTTGCTACCAACACCGCATGACATCCGACAAAATCAGCCAGACGTTTCAGAAATACCCCGACCTGCGCATACTGTTCTTTTTTGACCCAAACCGGGAGTATGAAGCCAGCATCGACCAACACGTACCCGACGGTATCGATCTGGTGCGTTATGCAACCAACGACTTTACGCTGAAACTGCATTTTCGCTCGAATACCAATCCTACCCTGCTGTACTTGCCCATACCGGCACCTACCACGCCGGAAGAGTATGGGCGATTTGGCCTAACGAGCTTACTGGTAGCCAATCGGTTACTCCAACTGGACGATATATCCAGCCTGATGGAAACCTTTGGCCTTCAGCCCCACCAACGAGGCCTGGTCGAACAATACCGTCAGGAGCTTCACCATGCCACTACACAGAAGGTATTAAGAGAGCTGCTCACAGCCGAGCAATTCAATGAACCAACTCTGATTCGCGGCCTTCTTTCAGTCTACCTGAAATTTACCCAAGCCGAAGAGTGGCCTATCATTTTGATTCGACTACTTAATCTAGCGCATCCTGATCGGGCCGAAGAATTCCGGCGGGTGGGAGCAAAAATTTCTGCTCATAACTGGTTAGAGTCTATCAGTAGGTACACCAAACGATACCTCAGCCAGTCACTCGACCGTTTTGAGCCCGATGAGTTGATAAAACTTGCCCAACGGTTGAAGTATAATGCGATCATTCCAACTGGTCAGCCAGCAACCGCGACGTCTGCCAATGACCCCTATCGGTCTTTACGTTTCACAGACCCCCGGACCCAACAGCAACTACAGCCATGGATTGAAACGCTTAAGAACTATTCAAAAATCCAGGCAGAATGGCAGTTGCTGGTGACGGAGACAGCCGCTGATGTTCAGGAAGAAAAGCTGGTTCAAGTCTATGGCCCTGCAGCTACGTATTCATTCACAACCCCTGCACTGGTTTGGTCTATCCTGTCGGCGCTGAGCCCTGACGTAAGCGCCCAGCCTGCTCTTATATTGAACACACTGGCTTCGTTAAGAGCCGACATCGGTACCGAACCATCTTTACAACAGGCAAGCGAACTGCTGCGGTGGAGTGCCCGCTTTTTCGAGGCCCTAAACACGATCAAGGGATTTACACTAGATACCCCTGATGAGTACGTTCAACAGTACACGAAGCAGTGGTATCAGGTCGACATGGCTTACCGGAAAGCGATAACCCTTGCCAAAGTCATTGATGAAACGGAAGTACCGGACTTATTTCCGCTTGCTGATACACGTACAACACTGAACAAACACTATCATCCATTTCTGGAACAACTCAATCGGGAATGGTTACGATGCCTCAACGGTGCCGGTTTCGACTACAGTCAGTTGAAAACACCAAAGAGTTACGATTTTTTTGCCCGTGAAATTGGTGAGCCTACCCAGAAAATAGCCGTCCTTATCTCCGATGGATTGCGATTCGAAGTAGCCGCTGAGCTGCTGGATGGCCTGAACACGGATAGCAAAACAGTGGCCAACCTACAATATCAGTTGGCCAGTTTACCATCAAAAACCAGTGTAGGGATGGCCGACCTTCTGCCAGGAAAGTCAGCACGTTTCGACGAGACAGCCGAATCGGTTTGGGTTGATGGCATGCCAACCAGCAATCTGGAACAACGACAACAGGTACTCCAACGGACCTTATCCGATGTGAGGACCATTAATTTCGATGAAATTGAATCAAACTCGCAGGAGCAAAACCGGGAGCTATTCAAGGCCAGAGTGGTTTATATTTTCCATAACCTGATCGACACGACCGGCGATAAGAAAGTATCGGAACGACAGACATTTCAGGCCGTGGAAAGCACGGTGGCCGCTTTACGCAAAGCAATCAAAAAAATTCACAGTTCGCTCAATGTCGCTAAAGTGATCGTGACCGCCGATCACGGTTTTTTATATACGGACCTGCCTGTTCCCGATAAAGATCTGCAGAAAGCCACTGGTCTACCGGGGCCAGTCACCCACAATCGTTTTGAATTATCGACTACGGCAAACCCTGCGGAGCTTACGTACAGCGTTCCGCTTCGTCAGGTATCCCGATTACAGGATAACTACTACGTGGTTATTCCAGAATCGGTCAACCGGTTCAGAAAACAGGGTGCAGGCCATCAGTATGTACATGGAGGAGGCAGTTTGCAGGAATTACTGGTGCCCGTGTTGATCAGCGCCCGTCGTAAGGAAGAGGTGAACCAGCGGGTAAGTCCGATGCTGGTGAATCGTAGCGGACTACGGGTAGTTTCAAACCTGTTGAAGGTGGTCTTGCTACAAGATCAGAAAGTATCAACGCTCTATAAAGCCAGAACGATAGTGGCTGGACTTTACCAAGATTTTGATCTGGTATCAGGACGGGAAGAGCGCGTGCTGGATGCCACAGCGGAGACCCCTTCAGAGCGTAGCGTTACATTAACACTGACGCTGGCTAAGCAAAGTTCGGCCCACCTGAGACTGAAGATCTTTGATAAAGACGATACCTCACAATTAAATCCGCTATTGGATGAGCCCGTCCGAAATGAGACGCTGATTCAATCTGATTTCTAAACCATATCCACCATGTCATTGCAAGAGAAAATACTACAGGCTTTTGAGGGAAAAGTAGTTCGTAAGGACTTAACGGCCCGCGTAAAAGGAAACGCTGTAGTACCTACCTACGTACTGGAATACCTATTGGGTCAATACTGTGCCATCAATGACGATGAATTAATCAGAACGGGGGTGGAAAAGGTAAAAGAGATCATTCAGAACAACTACGTCCACCGCAGTGAAGCTGAAATCATAAAGTCCCGAATCCGCGAGGTTGGTCAGTATAAGATTATTGACAAAATCAATGTGTCGCTCAACGACCGGGAGAACATCTACGAAGCCGAGTTCGCAAACCTCGGGTTGAAACAGGTACCTATATCCGACTACATTGTCAAGAACAACAAAAAATTGCTAAGTGGTGGTGGCGTCTGGAGTATCCTGACAATGGATTACAACCATGCCGATGGGTTGAGCGTGCGTTGGGTTATCAACGATCTTAAACCGATCCAGGTATCGAATGTATCGCTGGATGAGTACATATCGAAACGGAAAGATTTCGAGGCTGACGAATGGCTGGACTTGTTGTTGCTCAGCATCGGTCTGACTCCTGATACGTTTACGCGTCGGGGCAAGTTCATTCAGGTGTCACGGCTACTGACCCATGTAGAAAACAACTTTAATTTCATTGAACTGGGGCCGAAGGGTACTGGCAAGTCACACATTTTTTCAGAACTATCGCCCCATGGTGTACTGGTATCCGGTGGCGATGTGTCGAAAGCAAGGCTGTTTGTGAATAACAACGGCAACAAGATAGGCCTGGTCGGTTATTGGGACGTCATAGCCCTGGATGAATTTGAACAGGAGGTGGGGGGCAAACGAGTAGATGATGATCTGGTCAAGATCATGCAGAACTACATGGCTAATCAGTCCTTCAACCGGGGTAAGGAAACCTTTCAAGCAACGGCATCGATGGCATTGGTAGGCAATACAAAACGGACTGTGCCTTACATGCTAAAACACTCACACCTGTTTGAATCCATTCCGACCGGCTATATAAAAGGGGCCTTCTTAGACCGGATGCACTTGTATAGCCCAGGCTGGGAGGTGAAAATTCTGAAAGAATCCGTATTTTCCACCGGCTTCGGTTTTATAGTTGATTACTTGGCCGAAATCTGCCGTGAGCTTCGCCGGCTCGACTTCTCCCACCTTATTGACTCGGCCGTTGACCTGGACGGTTCCTTGACTAAACGAGATAAGCTAGCCATCCGCAAGACCTTCTCCGGCATGGTCAAACTACTTTATCCAGATGGTCAGCTAACCGAAACTCAATTGCTCGAACTGCTCGATTATGCTATAGAGGGCAGAAAGCGGGTGAAGGACCAGCTCTATATCATTGACGAAACCTTCCGTGACGAACCAACCAGCTTCCAGTACAAAATCAAGTCGTCAGGGCGATTGGTAGAAGTAGAAACATTAGAGAAAGTCAACTACCAGACTGAAGTAGGCCAGCAGGAAACAGATGACAGTCCAGTATCTGAAACTCAGACTGGAACAGCACCAGTCACCGCTCCACTACCAGATGTTCAACAGGTAGTCATAAGGGATAACCAGACAGGCATTTCCTACAGGCGTCTATTCGGTGATCATTTGAAAGGAGCAAGCGCTATCACCCTTATCGATCCGTACATCAGGCAGCCTTACCAGTTTCGAAACCTGGTCGAGTTCTGCGTAATGATAGCGCAGGTCAAGGTACCTGACGAAGAGGTCAGCTTGCATATCATTAGCTGGAATGAGATGCAGTATATGCAGACGTCCATCTACAATTTTGATGAGATTGTCGCTTCTGTTGCTGAACTGGGCATTCAACTGACCTATGAATTTCAGGACTTACACGACCGGGCTATCAAAACCAATACGGGTTGGAAAGTAACCTTAGGCCGGGGGCTCGACATTTTTGAACCTCGCGAGGGGCGATTCAATGTAGCCGATTTCTACCAGGAACGGCGTAAGTGCAAGAATTGTGAAATAACGTATATGAGAAACATTCAGTAACAGGAATCAATCATGGTACATACTATTTAGATGATAGATTTTTTTGGCAATTGCTTCCCGTAAAGAATCAGGGAAAAGCAGTTGCGCTGAATCGCCAAGCCGCAGCACTTCAGAAATAAATTCGTAGTTTGGAATGAGTGTATACTGATAAACAGTCCCCGTCGGATCTGACGTCGAAAGCCTTTGAGAGTGATGAATTGGCCGTGTTTTCAAGTAGGGAGCCGTTTTAGCGTCCACACGGAGTGAGACGGTTTCAACAACTGCATTTTCGGGACGGGTAACTCCTACAATGTCGTTGAAGTACGTAGCTGGATCAAATCGCCGGTTGGCTTTGTAGCGGCTTTTAACCGGCTCTATAGCCATTATGCGGTCCAGGGCCAGATTATAGATCTTTAACTGATCAGTAAAAGAGTTCTTCAGCCTAAAATTGTGGACTATTAAATTGAACGGATTTGTTGAACGCGAAAAAGCGGGTTTTCGACCATTCCCCTACTACTCGACTACCGTTCAGAAAAACCTCCCATTAACAAAACGATAATCTAAGTCCTAACTCAAGACCCTATTTCAGGTTGCCAACGCAACCCTGATGGTCTAACTTGCGGAACGCACAAACTGACCCCATGAGCCGCCTAACCTTAATCGTGTGTCTGTCGCTGGCAACAGGCTACTTTTCATCCTCCTACGCCTGGAACAAAGCCACCCATATGGCGACGGGAGCCATTGCCTACCGCGAATTGATGGTGACCTCACCCACCACTGCCGCCCGTGTCGTGGCCATCCTCAAACAGCACCCGGAGTACCAAAGCCGCTGGGCCGCGAAACTCAACGATCCGAACCTGAGCGACACCGAACGCAGTGAGTTCCTGTTCATGCTGGCCGCGCGGTGGGCTGACGACATCCGGGGCAACAAAACGTACGACCGCCCGACCTGGCACTACGTCAACTTCGTATACAACCCCGATCAGGGCATCATCCGGTCAGATTCCACGCTGGCCACCGGTGAGAATATCCTGCAAGCCTACGCAACGAATCAAGAAATCGTCCGCAGCAACGCGCCGGACAGTGCAAAGGCCATCGCGCTCTGCTGGCTGTTTCATCTCACCGGCGACGTGGCCATGCCCTTGCATACCACCGCGCTGATAGATGCTCATTTCCCCGGTGGCGATCAGGGCGGAAACCGCTTCAAGATTCGCGTCACGCCGGACGCCAAAACCATCAACCTGCACAGTTTCTGGGACGGAATGCTGCTCGGCAGTGAGGACTATACGGCAGCGCGAAATCTGGCTATTCAGGTCAGGAATGCTATACCCCGGAATCAGTTGCCACAGCTCTGCGAAAACAGCGTTACAGGCTGGGCCAAAGAAAGTTTTCAGCTCGCGCAGGACAACGCTTACCGGAGTCACACGCTGGCCACCGGTACCGATGAAGACGGGGCTGTACTGCCCGCTGATTACGTGGCTACCGTGAAGCCAATTGCCATGCGTCAGGTTGCGCTGGCGGGCTACCGGCTGGCCGATGAGTTGCGGGCTGACATAGGAAACTGACGAGCTTTTCAACGGGTCTGCATCCCAATTCTCTTTTCCAGATGGCTGGGGGCAATAACCATCGACGCCTGGTGCGCCCTGGCAAGAGCGTCAATTTCTTTCACCTTTTCCGGTTGCTTAGCCGCCAGATCAAACCGCTCGGAAGGGTCGTGCTGTAGGTTATACAACGTGTGGTTTTCGAGTTTTTCAATCTTCTCCGGGTATCCCACCGGGTTGTTTTTGTAGTAGTAGAGTTTGTAATCGCCCTTACGCACCGCAAAGAGCCGGGTGCCGTGATAATAGAACATTTCGGTGCGGGGACTTTTGCCCGTACCATTTAAGACAGGAGCCAGGCTTTGACCGTCGTACACGCGGTCGGCAGGGACAGCCGCCCCGGCCAGCCCGCAGAGCGTTGGTAGCAGGTCGAGCGTACTGCCCATTTCCAGCACCGTAGCGGGCTTCACCCTGCCCGGCCCCCAGAAAATGGCGGGTACCCGAACGCCACCTTCGTAACTCGTGCCTTTGGCTCCGTAAAGTAAACCGGCACTGCCCGCATTCTCATTGAAAATGGCCCAGGGCCCGTTGTCCGACGAAGCTACTGCCCGGTGTATAGCGGCCCCTGCCCACCGGATTATCGGGTCACAGGGCGTCTTCCATGACAAAGTCATAGAGCAGCCTGATGGCCGTGACCCGTTGCTGTAAGGTGGCATTCGCCAGCCCGGTTCCCGGATGCAGGGGATACTTTTGTTTCGCTTTGAGATTGGGCCGTTCACTAAGATCACGAACGTAGGTACCAATGTGTTCCCGGGTGACCGTCAGCCAGTCAAGAGCCTACCGATCACAATACCGCAGGTAATCATCCACGGCCCGGGCGTAGGCATCGATAGTATTGGGGGATAGTCCCAGGTTGGCTTTAAAACTCAACCAGGCTCGCACTATCGAGTGTTGAGCCGCTTGTGGATACCGCTGCCATTGAACTGTCGTCATAGCCAGAAGAGGTTAGACGCACTAAAATAAATAACTGACTCAATCTACTCTTTATCAGAGAGTTAGTTTTAAATTAAGCCTTATTTCTCTCAAAATTTCATATTCCACATAATCGGCGGGGCTGGGAAATCCGGCTCTGACGGTTGCAGAGAACAGGGGAATGCGGAGCGACCGACCGACAACGGCCCGTTGGATAAAACCGGAATTTTCAAACGGAGCAGCGTACGCAAAAACGGTCATGACAAGTATAGGGAATAATATAGTTGTCGGCTATATTATACTTTTGCTATATATAAACCAAACACACGTCACCAAACACGACCTAAATAGCGGAATTACCTCGTACTTTACCGGAAAAACACCATTAATTGATTATGCACTACTTTCGACTGGCCCTCCTGACGCTGGCCCTAATAGGGGCGTTGACCGAATGCCGAACAGCGGAGGTCGGACCAATCGGACCGATGCCGGCATCGGTGCCGAGTCGGGATGACAACCTCGCCCTGGGGAACCCCTCGAAGGCTGCCGGTACCAACGCCGATAACTACCTGCTCGACCAGAAAACGTACGTGGTGGGCTACAACGCCAGCCGGGGAACGGCTAGCTGGGTGAGCTGGCATCTGTCAACGGCTTGGAAGGGAGCGGCATCCCGCTACACCGGCAATTTCATTCCCGATGGATCGATCCCGGCAGGTGCGTACCAGGTCCGCCACGCGGACTACACCAACACGGGGTTTGACCGGGGCCATCTGTGTCCGTCCGATGATCGGGATTCGACGGCGGGCGAAAACCGGACGACCTTTCTGCTGACCAACGTCGTTCCCCAGGCCCCCGACTTCAACCGCCAGTCGTGGCGACTGCTGGAAGAATACACCCGCTCCCTGCTCAAAGAGGGCAACGAATGCTACGTCATCGCAGGAGCCGCTGGCCAGGGGGGGACCGGCGATACCGGCCCGGCCCAAACCCTGGCCAGTGGGAAACTAACCGTGCCGGCAGCACTCTGGAAAATCATTGTGGTCTTACCGACCGGTATCAACGATGTGCAACGGGTAAGCGAAGCCACCCGTGTCATTGCGGTCTGGATGCTAAACACCAATGACACGGACGATCAGAAATGGTCCGCGTTCCGGGTCAGTGTCGACGCGATTGAGGCCAGGACGGGGTACGATTTTCTGTCCAGCGTATCGACCACCGTACAACGGGTAATCGAATCCCGCGTGGACCAGACCGTGCTATGATTCAGAACGGATTTGCCCATTCTTCCTTGTCTGACTATGGATTTGCGTTAAATCAATCCTCACTCGACAGCAGGGAGCGCTCAGCCACATCGTCACCTGTCAACTCGACTGCCAGCAAGCTTATACCCGCCCGGAGCAGGATAAAATCAGTCTCACTGATGAATTTACTAATGAAAAGCCCTTCGTTCAAGTCCTGTAGCCGGTCAACCGGACATATAAGCCGAACCTCGTCCGGTGCGACATGATCCGTTTTAACGAAGGGGTCCTGCCTTAGTTCGATGTCAATCAACAGCAGGCCTGCCAGTAGTAGCTGTCCGTCACGCTGGGTGAGCGCATGCTGCTCAATGAGTCTGTCCAGTCGTGCCTTTGTGGACCTGGTGTTTATCTGGGCATAAACAGGAGATAAGTGAAGTTCAGTCATGTTGGTAAAGACGAGTATTGGGTAGTTACGCGGTAGTAAATCACGGTTCGCAATGCTAATCTGACCAATTCCAGAGACACAAAAATTAATAGTTGACCAACGTTCCTTATGGGTTGACGAGGGGACGAATGCCCCGTTGTGGGGGATGAATTTACGGAACCCGTGCTGCGTGATTAAGCCACTGACAGCTGCCAACCGATTCAGTTGCCAGGGCAGGTTATCTCGATAACGCCATCTGCTTCTCATACTGCCGGGCCATAAAATGATAGACCACCATCTCGTGGCGTCTCGCCTGGCCGGAAAAAATCCGGTTGAGACTCATATGGACCAAACTACCCAGCAGCGAAGCAAAGCCCCCGTCGGCGAACCCGTTGCTAAAGTGAGTTCGTATGGTGTCGACCGACGAACGGCTACCCTCACTGCGTAGCGAGGCCAGTTGGACGGACCGGGGCGTCCAGTTGAAGAATTCTGCTTCCCGTTCGCGGAATAGTCTGTTCAGCTTTTGCTTCACCTCCTTACTTCGTCCCTGCTCCTCAAAAAAGCGTTGCTGTAATCGCTGACTGAAGCGGGTTTTCTCAGCCATCGTAAGGCCAAAATCGCTCAGTAGTGTGTCCATACTACCCGTAGCCAGTGCGTAGCGTTCGGATGAATTATCCTGATCGGCCTGACTCAGCCAGGACAGAAAAAAATCGCTGTCGGCCATAAAAATCGTCTCGCAATCACTGATCAGCTGGGGTCCGTACCGCTCCAGCTCCCGCTCGTAGGAATCGGTCTGCACCCGAATTACGAGACCCGATTCCACGTACGGCTGCAGGGCAAGTTGCAGCACGTGCAGCAAGGTTGCGTAGTGTACGGTGCCCGTTTGAAAACGCAGGCGCAGGTGCTGGTCAGGGTCTGCATACCGGATGAAAAACCACTTGCCAAGCCAGCCTTTCTGCCGTGCCTGGTCAACGGTGGACTCAACAACGACTGTCAGCACCTCGTCAGCGACCCGTTCATGCAGGTATAATTTAAGGTAGAGCCACTCCTCACCAGGCATAAAGACCCGCTTGACCGACGTGGGTCGGTCTACCCCCGTAAACGTTATTACTGCGTCAGGGAGGTTTGTTTTCTCAGGTGTAATCAACGTTTTAAAGGGCAGGATCAACTCCGATACGTACGACTGGTTCCCGTCAGTCACCCAGGGTTGGCTGGTTCCGGCGATCCATTCTTTGAGCAGGACTTTAGGCTGTTTTTTGATTTCGTCCATAAGAATTTGACGGGTCGGGCCAAAATCTAGGTCTAACAACAACTTGTTATCGCTCTCGATGAGCAGGACGTACCGGGGAAGCGCAAACAGTGAACGGAGGGCGTCAGCGGTCATCTGCGTGTGGAGGGTCAGATTCTCTTTTTTGATTGTCCACTGCGCCGGGGTAACGATTAAGTTGCGATACACGATGCGGGGAAGCGCGGGGAGTGTACTCAGCGCACCCCAGGACCAGCCCCACATGTCAAATTCCTGCCGGTGTACCAGGGAAAGAAACTGGTAAATTTCGTCGCCCAACTCAGGATTATGCGCCGAGGTGTGCCGGGGACGGACCCGTTTGCCCGTCGGTTTATGTACTAGCAGGACACTCCCCTGATCAGTTACCCGGACGGCGAGGTCTGCTAAACGAAGCTGGTCCGCCGGGGCCGCCCCCCCCGCCGTCAGGTACGGAATTTCCGGTCGTCGCAGCACGGGACGGGCCACGATATTGCCCGCCCTCGCCGGACTAACGGGCAGGTGAACGATTTCGGCCAGAATGTCCTCCGGGTACTGCGTCTGTTCCCAGGCGCACATAGTCTCGACGCAGGTTCGTAGTGCCGGATCGCCGAGACAGAACCGACCCAGCAGGAAGGCGGGCGAAACGCCGATGTTCGAGTTGAGCACAAACTGCCAGTCAGAAGATGATCCGTCTGATTCTGTATCGTTGGATGCGGCATCTGATGGAGCGAGCGGGTCTGGCGGAGACTTAACTAATTCGCCGTGCAGATACCAGGAAGGCGGCAGGGGTTTGTAGGACCGCTCGGTGGCCACGCGCTGAATATCCGCTTCGGTCAGATCAATACGAGACCGATTTTCAAGCAGAAAGCGACTATAAAGTTTTTCCCGCAACGTCTCCAGCCCATCGACGGCCCGATCCGTTGCCGGTGCCGACTGAAACGGCAGTTCATTCAGCAGCGGATAGGCCGAGAGATCATCCCCTGAGAGACCGATGCCGACCTGCGGGTCGAGTACCGTCAACAGATCGACGGTTTGCTGGCCGAACCGGTCGGTAAACCGCCGGGCAAACCGGGCTAAGGGGGACGGAGGAGAAATTGCCAGCACCGGCAGCAGGTCGGCAAACTGGCGGCCCAGTCCTACCACCATGTCCGCCGAAAGACTGGCCTGTTCGGGCCGAAAAAAAAGATCCGTTTGAATAAGAGTCTGCCCATTAGCCAAAGCTGATCCAGCCGGGTCAAGACTCAACAGGATGGTCCTCAACTGTTCCTGACAGTCGGTGATTGTCCGAAGTGAAATGAGTGCACTCGATAGCGTTTGAACAACCTCACGAAGGGGTTCGTACACCGCAATGTCAAGGGTAATTCCACCAAGTTGAGCCAACAAATGCTCGGCATTACCCGGACCCGTGATCGGTAAGATCAGGGAGGAGACCAGAAAGTTCGTGTCGATCAGCGCGTGGATATACGCCGTCGCGGCTTCCTGGTGTTCCGGGCCGAAGAGCAGCGTCAATTCCTCGAAAGGCACGTACGAACGGCCATCCATCGACTCGACCAGGGAGCGGAGATCCGGTGTAACGGGCAGAGACGAAAGCTGAATTCTCGGATTGTCCACTTCCCCGTTCCCTTCTGAAAAACGGAACTCCCCGGCCGCTTCGTACAGGCTGTTGTTGAGCGCGTACTGAAGCTGAGACCGGACGGCGGGATCAGAAGACAGATGCTGGATAATGGTGTTCAGGACCGTCGTGTCGGGACGGCTACTGGTGCGCCAGGGATTGGCTCCCAGCGTGACGGTTTGCGACTCACCGATACGTCCCGTACCCATGCCAGCATACAGCCCGTACGGTGTTGCGCGGGCGTAGGTCCGGAAAACGTACCGCCACAGCGTTGCTTGCAGGGCCGGGCTAAGCGCAACTGACCCATCCTGACTTTGCTGCCAGAGTTGCTGCAATCCGGGAGAAGCCAGAAACAGCGATTCGGCAAACCAGGGCTGGGCCAGTAGCGCACGCAACAGGACACTGCCGTCGGTCTGGTCAACAGCGGGCCCCGCGAGGAATGAATCAATTGCCCGCCGGAGCTGGCTGATGGGCCTGTATGGAAGCCGGATGCCAAAGTAGCCCTGGTGATCGAACGTCGGTTTTGTTGCTTTCATGAACGCGGAGGAAATCCTAAAAAAAAGCACCCCGTCCTGAAGAGAACGGGGTGCATCACCGGAGTCCGGACGTCCTACTCGGAGATGGTCGAGAGCGTGCCGCCACTCGACCCACCACAACCAATGATGTTCAGGATCAGGTTGGTCGTGTAGCCCTTTGCCGAGCGGTTACCGATTACTTTTTTGGGCGCAAGCTCAAAACGGTTCGTTACTTTCATGATACTTAGTTCGGCTTATGATATCCACAAAGCAAGTAAAATATGATAATAAAAACAACCATTTTTTTCGATAGACTAACTCCAGGTAAGGTCAGCCGTCGAGGTGAGACGATGCCTGCCCGAAAGATTATCCCCGGCGAGGGTTAGCTGACGATTTGAGATGGCCTTCTTGACGACGGCAAAGCGAACTGGTTCAGTGATGGTTTTCATTGGTCTGTTTATTTATTTCGTCAGCAAGATGGAACCTGGAATCGACTTCTCGCCAACAAGTTGACGAACTGATAGAATGAGTTGACGAGGAAGTAAATGGATTTCGTCTACCCCGCTCATGGGGTCTTTTCAATCAGAGAGGACGACTCATAGCCGCCCTTTCTGATCTCTGCTCGATCAGGTCTATGACCTGGCCAACGCCTTTCGCACAGAGTCCTGATAGGAAACGCCGATGGGTAATTCCTCGCCGGAGAATAACTGGATGGATGACGACGTCGACTGGTACACCTGATCGAGACAGATGATGTATTTTCGGTGAATCCGGGTGAAGGAGTTGGCGGCTAATCTCTTTTCGATCTCGGCGAGCGGAATTTTAGTCATGACTGCCACGGGCCTGTCCCGCTGTTGAATCTTGACGTAATTCTGACAGGCTTCAACGTAGTTTATCGTACTGAGCGGAATGAACACCTGACGAGTCCCGACGCGAACGGATAAATGGTCGCGTTTATGCTGTTCGTCTGCCGAAACAGCTTCTTTTTTTGACCGGCGCAGCACCAGTTGCGCTTCAGCCCGCTGGACGGCCTGGGTAAATCGGGGAAAGAAGATAGGCTTTTCCAGGTAATCAACCACCCCATAGTCAAACCCCTTCACCGCGTAATCCTTATACGCCGATGTGATAATCACCAGCGGGTGGGGCCCCGGAAGAGCGGCCAGCAGTTCAATCCCGTTCATTAAGGGCATCTGAACATCAAGCAGAATCAACGCTGGTTTCATGTCCTGACACATCCGCAATCCTTCGGGGGCGTTCCGGGCCTTCCCCACCAGGGTTAGTGCCGGCGTCCGCTCGATAAACTCCGTCAGAAGCTGGTGGGACAAGGGTTCGTCGTCGATGATCAGGCAGCTAATCGGCGAAGGCGGGTTCGAGTTCATCGACATGGCTGATGGTTCGTTTAAGGGGTATCGTTAAGTCAACATGGTACACGCTGCCTGTTTCCGTTACGGTCAGACTGTACGCGCCGGGATCAAAGAGAAGATTCAATCGGTTTTGTGCATTGATCAACCCAACGCCACCGGGGGGGAGATTAGGATGTCGTTTTGTCCCGTTCGTCGTGACGTAATTGTCGATCTGAATGCGTAAGGTATCGCGTTCTCCGTCCAGGTGAATGACTACGTTTACCCATCCTTCCTGATAGCTTTTTTGAAGTCCGTGCTTGAATGCGTTTTCAACGAACGTTACCAGCAACAGGGGCGGTATCAGCAAGTTCTCGCGGTCACCGGTTACCTTAAACGTGATTCGCTCGGGATCGAACTGTCGGCTTTTTTCAATCTCGACGTAATTTTTGAGAAACGTCAACTCACCGGCCAAATCGACAAACGGCTCGTTGGTTTCGTAAATAGTGTACTTCAGAAGTTCAGATAAACTTTGTAGCAGCCGGGCGGCCTGGGCATTCGAGGGTTCGATCAAGGCGTAGATGTTATTGAAAACATTGAAGAGAAAGTGCGGATTGATCTGATTCTGCAGCAGGGCGAGCTGGCTTTTAACCAGGACCTGATTCTGCTCTTCTTTATGGGTGCTTTCAACCCCCCAGGTAATCGACAGGCGGATGGCGCGTAAAAACAGGGGGGTTAACACGTAGGAGATATTAAACGCAAACAGGAAGGTGAACACGGAGTAGCTGCCGAAAAGCCCGAACAAGCCCACTGACTGGAGCAACGTAACGTTTCGAGTTATGTAAACGGGGGGTGTTTGAACGTAGGTCGCTGCGTAAGAATATAACGAGTAGTCAATCAGAAAAAACAGGACATATACCAGAACACTCGACCCTAGTACAAAAGCAATGCGAGGCCCGTAGGACTGAACGCTGTCCCTAAACGTTTGCATCCGCTCCGGCCGACTCAACTGACGCCGACGAACAAGCATCTTCGAGCGGTTGCCCACCTCAACGAGCATCGTGAGCAAGGTAGGGAGCACTAAGTACCCGTAGGCATAGAAAACAAAGAACGTGGTGCCAATATGGGTTGAGAAAAACAACCAGAACAATCCGGAATCGGGTGGCGTAGCCGGGTCAGGTCGAAGAACCCGGCTAAAGACATCGTAGGACGAATACATGTCCCAAATCCAGAAAATGACGTGGAGGGAAACACGGGTTGTTGTCCACTTACGCTGCGGCAACCGAACCTGACCGTCGGCAATCCGATTTTCTGTGGTAACTTGGTCTGTAAATCTGAACATAATTAACTGTGTTAAAGCCGCTGACTACGCTTACCCGATTCTTCTTTAGTCTTTTGTTGATGCTGCTGGGGGCGGCTGTGAATGGATATAGTCAGGTTCCCGTCTCCCGGCAGACTGCATCCACGGTATTGAATGGATCGGTGCTGACGGATGACCGCCTGCCTATTGATTCATGTCAACTTCACTTAATGCGGATGGATTCAGTGCTGATTGCCTCTGCGTGGTCCGATTCATCCGGTCAGTTTTTCATGCCCAATATCCCGATTGGCTCATTTCTCCTTCGGTCGGTTCACCCACAGTACATGACCAGCAGTCAGGTTGTCGAGGTTACCACCACGGACTCGTTATCAGCAAAAACGTTGATTTTGCAACCCAGGGTCATAAAATTAACGGAAGTTTCCATCAAAGAAAAACGCCCGGCGTTCGAGTTGGCTGGAGATCGGGTCATTCTTAACATTGACGGCAGTCCGGTCTTTGCCGGCGGGTACGCCATTGATGCCCTGAGCATGGCACCCCGGATCAGCGTGGATCCCATCAGCAAAACGATTGCCGTTGATGGTAAAACCGGACTGATTCTCTACCAGAATGGCCGCCAGCTCTACCTGCCCGCTGACCAGATCACGGGTTATTTACGAAGCCTGTCCGTTAACTCCATCAGCCGCATCGAAGTGCTCACCAACCCCCCCGCGCAGTACGATGCCGGCAGTTCAGCCGTCATCCTGTTGTTCACCAGACGGGCGTTTCGGGAAGGATTTACCGGTGATGTATCGGCTACGGTGGGTGCGGGCCGGTATCTGAAGGCAAACGGAACCCTGGCACTTTCGCTACTAACACCCAAAGTGGAAGGCTCCTTTTTGTACACGCCTGGCTATAACCCCACGTATTATTCCTGGAAGGCCAACCAGATCATTATGGGGACGCCGGCGCAGACGACCGGTTTTTCCCAGAGCGATCAGTTCAACGAGGTCGATTACAGCAGCCATGTACTGCGCACAAGCTGGGACTGGAACCTGAGCAAAACATTCACCGCTGGCATAGTGGCGCAGGGATCGCTCATTCGCAGCACGAACAACCCGTCCTCCGACCTGAGTTATCAGCTGGCTCAGAACGACTCACCCGTCGTTCGCCTGGATGCCCTGACCCGAAACCGGGAACGAATCGACAATGGCACCATCAATATCCACGCCCGGAAACAGTCCGCCGACGGCCACCAGTCCCTATCCGTCGATTTCGACCTGGGAAGCTACGCCAATCAATCGCGGGTTCGTTCCGATTTCACGCAGCAAAAGCCAATCGCAGCATCCACTGAATCGGTTCAGATTTACTACCCGGGTTCGGTGCAGATCCTAACGGGTAAGGCGGATTATGTGAATGCGCACCTGGGCAAGGCAAGCCTGGAAGCCGGTCTCAAATACAGTGCAATCCAGATGACCAACGAACCCAGTACCGAGCGCATCTCCCCTGGTTTCGTGGCCATACAGCCCCTGCTGTCGAGACCCTATCAGTACATGGAGAATACGGCATCGGCCTACGCCAGTATGAGCCGGAACTGGGATCAATGGTTTTTGACCGCCGGCTTGCGCGTTGAACACACCGACTACCGGGGAGTGTCGATGCCGACCCAACCCATTGAACGCACCTACACGAATTTATTTCCGACGTTTTCGCTTCGCCACACCACGGAAACAAAATACCAGTACAGCGTGTCAGCCAGCCGACGGATCGTCCGCCCTGCGTTTGACTTACTCAATCCTGCGTTTTTATTTTATGACCCCCTGACATTGTACTCGGGTAATCCGCTGTTGGTTCCTCAGCTCACCAACAGTCTCCAGGCCACGGTTACACTGCCTGAAGGACTGGCCGTGAACGTAGTCTATAACCGGAGCCGAAATCGCATTGCCGAAGTCATCTACCGGCTGGACTCGACCTCCGCTACTACCCTCGACCGCAGCATCAACTTTGATCGGGAGGACCGGGTGGCCCTGACCGTTTCACTACCCTGGAAACCCCTGCCTGCCTGGCAACTACAGGCATCGGTTACAGGCGCGAATACCCAGTTTTACTCGACTTTCCGGGACGCCCCCATGCAGCTTGGTCAGACAACGGCCATTGTCCGCGTAAATAATACGATTACATTGGGAAAGTGGACTGCGAATATCAATGTCATCTACCGTAACCGGGCGATCATTGGCTACATGTATTACGACCCCCTCTGGTACGTTGATCTGGGCGTCCAGCGACACCTCGGTAAGCAAACAAGTGTGAAACTGGCGGCTTCGGATATTTTTCATACTCTGCTGATTACCAATCATGGCGAGTACCTCAATACAAACATCATTTTTCGCCATCGGTACGAGAGTCAGCGGGTGTTGCTGACCCTCACCCATAAATTTGGTGACGGCAAAAAGCGCGTCAACGAGCGACCCCTTGGATCGGACACCGAACAGGGGAGGTTGGGCGGCCAATCTCGTAACTGATCAACCCGGAACTAAGAATGAAACAGGCCGAAAATCCAACGGAATAATCAGAGAAACAAGTAACAACCTGCTTTTTGGCCTGTTTCGCCGTTCTTTGCTTGTAGATTGTCAAAACCTGAATTAACCTGAATGTTTATGAAAATCAAGCCTGTCATTCTGCTGACCCTCCTATACCTTAGCCACGATCTCCACGCGCAGGCACCGGCCTTCGTAGCAGATAGCCTGGATGGCTATATCAAGCGGGGCATGGCCGACTGGAAAATTCCGGGTCTGGCCATCGCCATTGTCCAGAATGGAAAGGTTGTGCTGGCCAGGGGGTATGGCGTGAGAGACGTGGAAAAAGGAGAATCCGTGGACAAAAACACGCTGTTCGAGATTGCATCGAACACCAAGCTGTTCACGGCTTCTGCCGTAGCACTCCTGGCGGATCAAAAGAAGATTGACCTCGACGGTCGGGTAACGACCTACCTGCCTTCGTTCGCCCTGTACGATTCGGCGTCGACGGCCCTGGTAACGGTTCGGGACCTGCTTTCGCACCGGATGGGTACTAAAGATTATCAGGGCGATTTTGCGGCCTGGGATACGGATATATCGCGCCAGGACGTCGTGGATCGGATGCGGCTACTAAAGCCCGTTTACCCCTTTCGTCAAACCTTTGGCTACTCGAACGGAGGCTACGTAACGGCGGGTGAAATTATACCCAAAGTAAGCGGGCAAAGCTGGGAAGCGTTCGTCGAGCAGAAAATGGTTCGCCCACTCCAGATGAATAACACCTTTATGTTGACGAAAGGCATCGAAAAACGCCCCAATGTAGCCCTACCCTACACCACGTGTTGCAACGAAGAAGGTAAGGTCATACGGATACCATTTGACAACCTGGATAATTTGGGACCGTCCGCCAGTATGATCTCCAGTGTTGAAGACATGAGTCACTGGTTAATCATGCAACTCGACAGCGGACGTTACGAAGGCAAGCAGGTACTACCCTGGTCGGTTGTTAAGGAAACCCGCGAACCCAACACGATTATGAGTACCCAGCGCATGACACTCTTTCCCTTGGCTTTTCAGGTTTATTGCCTGGGCATCGGGCAGCTGGATTACGCGGGTCACTCCGTATTTGTTCATCGTGGTGGATCATTCGGTTATCATACTGTCATCTCGCTCGTACCGGAAACTAAGCTCGGCATCGTCGTCATGATGAATCTCGATAACAGTAACTTTCACCAGGCCCTGCAATTTCAGCTTCTTGACGCATACTTTGGGGTACCCTACGCGGATCGGAGTGCCTACTACCTGCGGGGAGCCCGAAAACGGGAGGCAAAGAATCAGCAGGAGTTAAAGTCAATGACCGGCCGGGTTGCCGCCGGTACCAAGCCACCCGTACCCCTGATGAACTTCGTGGGAACGTATCGAAACGCGTACTACGGAACAATGACCATTCAGCCGGGACTAATAACAAAAGGGAGAAAAGAACTGGTTGCGCGCTTCCAGCATCATCCGGATCTAACGGCCCGGATGGAGTACATGGACGGCAACGAATTTAGGCTGTCGTTCTCTAACCCGCGCTTTGGCCAATTTCCGATCTCGTTTACCCAATCGGGAGATGCCGTGTCACAGATTGAAATTAAGGGAACGGAATTCGTCGATGACGATTCGTACAGGTTTGAGCGCGTGATGCCCTGAACGCCTGGCGTAGTGAGTTATCAGGCGTCGATCAAAAGTACCTACGAGCGTAGATTTTTACTGAAGAATTGCACAAAAACATGAGTCATCCCGAATTTTGAGTAATGGCGAACGCGACCAGTAAGGCGTTCGCCATCGCCAACCGCAATCGGTAGATCGGCACCCGCGCTTTGCGATGCCGACTGCCCGTTCGAGGCACCCACTGCTTGAGAAAAAGTGGAACCCAATGAGGCCAGTTCCGTAGCATGGACAATAGGAAATCGTACACCAGGGCCACCATGCCCAGTAACTTCAACCGATTTCCCGCGACGGCGGCCCGGCCAAAACCACAGTCGGGGCGACTCCATGCCCAACTCGGCTTTGCCAGCCCGAAAAGCCTGCTCGATGCCCCACCGGTGCATGTAGCTGTGAACCATCTCCCAGGCTTCGTCTGCCGTGCTGACCACTACCGATGTCAAGAGATACATCGGCAGTTGCAGGCCCTTTTTGTCCCGCACAATCACCAGCGACAGGGCCTGCCCCGCAAACTCCGGGTGTTCAACCGGCGTCCAGGCTACGCTGACAGATTTGTTGATCTTGCGTTCCTTGTCGCGTAAGTGATTGCTGCTCTGGGCCTTGAAGCTGCGGGCTAACAGGTGGGTCTGTTTGGTCCCCTTCTGCGCATGCACCAGCAGATGATTCTTCCGCTTCGGCGTTCCGATTCTAACGTACTAGAAAGTCCTGCCCGAAGTGGCTCATCCACTCGATGGTCCAGGCGTTGGCGTAGCCCCGGTCCAGCACGTGCAGCCGCCGCTGGCTCACCTGCTGATGGAGTTGCTTCAGCATCCGAAACATGATGTTGGTCCCTATTTCCTTGTACTTGCCCCGGGTCGTCCACCAACTCATCTGGCACACGCTGGGAATCTCTCCCAGAGCCGATAGCAGCACGCCTGTCCAGTGGAAGCCTGGCACACAAATACGGCTGGCAGGGCGTTTATAGTAACCCTTCTTGATCCTGGTCAGGCGTTTGGCCTTACTACTGTCGACGCTGCACAGCCCTTTCAGAAACCAGGATTCGGGCTTTTCGAGTCGGCTGTCGTCCCAGAGCAGCAACGCCCGTTTGCCCGCCGTAGCCAGTTGGTCAATGCGCGTTTTGGTCTTCTGGAAGAAGAACTCATCCATGATTGAGGAGGTCCACTTCTTCGACCGTAGCAAATTGCTAACGGTTGGCCGCTGCCATGCGCTTGGTACCGGCGGGGGCATGGGCGTAGCCCGCCACGAAGCTACCTAACTCGCTGAGCAGTAAGCTCATCTTACTATTTCGAAAGAGCAGAATGCTGAGAAAGAGCTTGGTAAAGGTGGCCACGAGTCGCTTATCGAGCGACTGATTCAGCTGGTTCTCAATGGGCTGGAGGTACTGACGGGCTTTTTGGGTGATGAAGTCGGCAGCGGTTGCATTTGGGGTTGCATTTTTTGCTGCGGTACGGTTATTTTGTTCTTGTGCCTGGCACATAGTAAGGCCTCCTTTCTGGCTTTGGCGTTGTGGTGATGCTCAAAGCTAAGAAAGGAGGCCCTTTTTCGTCAACCCCCTAAAATTCGGGATGACTCATGTTTTAAATTTTGGGGGGACCTAACGACGGTGGGGTTGACGGTCGAGCGTGCCCTCTGCGGTCACACTATAAATTCCACGCTATCAAGTCTGGGATTTGGGTTGCAATCTGACTTGTAAACGGATTCAATCAGTCGACAACAGCCGTTTGTGAATCTCATCGCTAAGATGAAAACTCCTTACCCCACCCTGAAGGTATAGACGGTACTACCACCCGTTTAGGTAGCTTGCTGGTTTGATCAGTTTTGTTCGCCTTTTTCAGAATTATTGCCTCTATACTGACTGTGCTAAAAAACGTCTGTCTTGACTACTGCCTACAATCCGGCATGCACCTCCTCCAGACGATCCCCTCACACCAGATCTTGAGGAGATAATGCCTGGAGGACGCGCAGCAGGCCACATCGCTTATGATTTTTTAGGGGTTTGGGTGCTGTATTCTTTGGGATTAAATACGCTCTTAAGCACGTAATTCTGACGGGAGCCTTCGGCCACGCCACCGGCGCAATAATAGGCGTCGGACCGCAAAAACCGCTCAAGTTTCTCCGTATTGGTGGCATCGAGAATCTGCTGGCGCTGGGCAGTCGAAAAAGACGAGTAATAACTCCGGAGTGAGTCAGCCGCAAATTCCATCTTACGGGCAATACCCCAGGTTGCTATCTCCGACATATGGTCTTCCAGGTAAAGTTGCTGTTGAGCCTTGAGGGCCTTGGGATCATCTTTACTTTTTATGGTGAAGTCGATCCGATCAACCCGGCGGCCACTACGAACCGCTTTATAGGTAACGGCAAGCTGACAGTGCTTCGTAACTTGCTTAATGGCAGGATCGAGTACGCGAATTCTGAAGTTACTGTACTCGTCGTATTTATCGCCCTCGTTGCAACCAAGACACTGGCGTAACTCTTCCATGCTCACTGACCATACTCCCCAGTGCAGGTGATAGCAAAAATGAGAGTATAGCAACTGAGCATACTGCGAGGAAAGCTTCATCGCCGCCTCAAGTTGAAACTGACTGAAGTTGTTACCCAGTTCAAGAAAGCCGGGTATGAGCTGTGGAGCTAGCGTGACAATGAACGTGCGCTTGCCATCGTGGTAGTGGGCAACGGGAAATACCACAATAGACGTCGTACCTTTTGCTCCCTCGTGTTTCCACTGGACTTTGATGTGCTGGAGCTCGTTGACCAACTCTTTTATATAGCTCGTTTTGATGTTGCTATCACCCTGTACTATATCAGAGGCATGAAAGTGAAACGACATGGAGCCGTAGTTGGAGTTGTTACCTTCCTTGTAGAGATACTGGTGATTTTTTACGCTGTGGAGAATCATCCAATAAACTCGTCGCTGAGCCAGCGTGAGGTGAGTCATTGACTGAAGCATACGAATTGGCTCCCGAACAAGCTTCCGTATTGTTTCCCGCTCAAGAGAGGTACCCTGCTCGCCCGCTGTTAGCTTTCCCTCCGTAAAAAGCCGCTTAGCAGCGTCCGAATAAAAATCGAGTTCCAGTTGCCCGGTTTGGGTCGGCAACACTGATACACCGTTTATAGGTACGGGAGCCGGTGACTCAGTACCCATTTTTTTAGCAGAGTTGACTGATCGCTTCGTATTCATGAACGCAAAGTGCAACAATTACATCTAAATGTTGCACTTTGCTTGGCCTCTTTTTTTCGGTGGTGTAAGAAGTCGAAGTAAGATGCTACCTGTGAAGTGTGGCACTGCGTAGGATAAATGTAAGGTTTAGGGTTAACTATCTGAAAAACAATATGTTATCGGTTTTATGAACGGTCATTAGACTGTAGAATTGCATAAGATTGAGTTTTAAGGCACTGATAATCAACAGTTTAAGATTTAGGATAAATGTAAGGAATGAGAAACTAACTGCAACAAAGAAGGACGGTTCTAATTGATGACATAGAGTAAGACCAGCCTTTAATTTAAGAGATCAATAAAAAACCCTTGTTTTAGACATTTTCAGCCTTTTTTTTCGAAAATACTAAAACCAATTGTGCTATTTCGGATGATAGGATAAATGTAAGGGTTAGGCTGTATAAGGCTGATAATCAGTAAGATACTCGTTACCAATCGCTGTGATATAAGCGTGATGAATCAGGATATAGAGCGATGAAAACGAATATGAGCACTATATGGACATTTTATGAGTACAGAAGGGGAGATTTGTTCGCTTGGTGGGATGTCGTCCACAGCCAAAACTGTGTAAATGGCACCAGAATAGCCTGTTAAACCGTGAGCGTACGTGGTGACAGTTCAAATTCAAACAGCAGAGCGGGCTTTATCCGTAGCCCCCTGGCCAGCGCAGAGACCGTACTGATAGTCGTATTAATCTCGCCGAGTTCAGTACGGCCCAGCTGATTGTACGCGACCCCAAACTGGTGAGCTAACTCCTCCATAGCCAGCTTTTGTTGCTAACGTAGGTGTCAGATAGCGACCAAACAGGGTAATGGCTTCAGAGTCTCGTAACTTGTTCATCAGTGGGATGAGTATCAACGTATACTACTTCGGCGATTTAGGGGAAGTACAAACATTTGTACAATGTAGATGAGTGCCCATTTTTATGGGCCACTCCCGCTCACCATAGACCGTAATAGAAGATCTTGGCCTGTGGATAACTCAGAAAATCTCGTAGGATAAATGTAAGGTTTAGGAGCATTTCGTAGGATAGATGTAAGGGCTCCGTAGGATGAGTGTAAGGTTTGGTTAGGATGGATGTAAGATTAACCACGTATTTTTAGGATGAGTGTAAGGGTTCGTAGGATAAACGTAAGAATAAAGGCGTTTTTTTAGGATAGATGTAAGGGTTAGAATTTACAGATTGTTGACTGTTAGTAAATTAAACACCATTTTCACCCCCCTATTATCTATCTGAATCTATTCTGTATAAAGAATGATTATTTTTTTTGTTATAAAATGATCGGTGGCATTGAAAGGTGGATAACTCCTACACTACCGGATGGAAAAGAATAGAGTATCTGCTACCCCACCCGTTAACCCAAAGGTTAAGTTTCCTTTAAAAGGAAATATAATTCGCATATTTGCCCACCAGGCTTCTGGATGTGGGTTGCCACTTTTGTAGGGCGATTTCTCAAATATTCTGTACGCTAACAAGCCGCTTTCTTGAGAAGTTACCATTTTTGTAGACCACTTTGTTTGATTTTGCCATGCAAACCATTCGACCCAAACGAAAAACCTACGACGCCGATACATACACCGTCCTGATTAGCGAACTCAACATTGCCATGACTGAGGTACCCAAGCTACAACCTAACCGCGATACCTGGGATATTGAAGGCGACTGGTCCGGCACCGGCACCATGCACTTCGTCGACGGCCGCTACCAGTCCACGTTCGCCCCGTTCGCCGACTTCGACTGCCGCAGCATTAAGCTGGCGAACTATGGCCAGCCGGCCGCCCGAATCTCCTTCTTTCAGAAACTTCGCTATTGGGTATTGAAAGAAAGCAACCTGAACGACAAGGAAAAAAGGCAGTGGATCGATCAGTACCTTGACAGGGAATTTATTGATCTGCAAATCTTGCAGGATAAATGCGACGAGGGTGCCTATACCGGTGCTAAACTGAGCAAAATCCGGGGTGATATGGCTGGGCGTCATCAGGAATTAAATACCTGGCAACACGTACTGGATAATCTTGACGAGTTCGAAATAGCCGTCTCCAACTACGCGCGTCGGCACCACTATTGCACCATGAATTACAAGTACCTCACCGCCGGTATGACCTATGCTAATAGTGACGTACACATGCTGAACCCTCAAAAAGACCGGGAAGGCAACATTACTCAGTTGCGCTATAACATCGTCTTCATCGACATGGACGAGATTCTCAGACCCCACCCCCATCAGCACAAAGAAATCGACTCATTTCTAAACTCGTTTCCACTGGCCACAATGTACGGTAGTCAACAAATTTACGCCAAGCCAAAACAAATACTGCCCGACGTTGATACATCCAGAGGTATCAGCGGGTAGAGAGAAATCTAGAAAGAAGATTAGAGGCCAGTATGGAGAAAACTGACGTTAGCAATGAAGTCAATGATAAATGAATAGATTAGGCGGAAAACCGGCACAAAGCCCGTGAGCGCGAAATAAACCGTCTACACGGGCCTGTTTGCTTGGAGAGTTCGGATCAGAATTGCCCTGGACCGGCTTAGTCAATGAGTGTTCCTTCCCGCTCCCGTACCTGACGGACGAATTCAGGGCTGGGTTTGAACACCGGAAAGACGTGAGCCGGAATTAGAAGATTCGTGTTCTGCTTGATATTGCGGGCGACCTTCTGGGCGCGGACTTTAGTACTGAAACTGCCGAACTGACGCACGTAAATCGGTTCACCCTCAACGAGCGAGTTCTTTACGGCGGTAAAAAAGGATTCGAGTACGGTCCGGCTGATGGCGGGATCAAGCTTAGTCCGGCGACTAACCCGATTTATTACATCTTGCTTTGTCATCTTTACGTAACTGATTTCGAGGGCAATCGCTTCACTTTTGGACTTGTTTTGGCCGTAAACCCAATTACGCTGCCTGGTGCAGACTTCAGCCAGGCCAACGCGATTATTATTTCGTCGATATGAGCCGGGGTATTCCGCCCATCCGGCTTAACCACGCCACCCAAAGTAATGCCCGCTGTGGGGCGTCTGACAAAGGGGGCAGGGATCGAGGCAGCGTTGGTAAGTCGTTGATAGGCAGGCCAATAACCAGTATCTTTGTAGGGTAATCAATCACAAATACATCGGTTATGAACCCTACGGCAGTTAGTAGCCAATCGCCCTTTGTTCGGGGAGTGGCCCGGTTTCCTGGCTTCTCACTACCGGTCATTCCCTCGGCTATTGGCGCGGTTCCCTTCGCGGTTGCTATCCCCTTCGGCGAAAGCGCGTGGTTCTTTGTCCCCGTAAACGGGAACCAATACCCGTGGCCGGTAGTAATCCGGTTTGCCCGCTTCTATGCCCCGCCCCTACTCAGTATGAGCAACGGTTCACAGCGGCAGGTCGCCGAGTTTCGGGCGCAGATACACCGGTAATCTCCCGCCTTACGTTTTCCTTTTCTTCTCCCCCTATCGACAGCGTATCAGCTCATGAGCCAGCCAACTGCCACTAGTACACAAGCCGCCGGGTACGATATTAGCTGCGGTCACCTGGGTAACGGTCTGACTGTCTGGGACCGGGCGAAGCTGATGAATTTCAGATGATAGCCCACATCGCCCGGGACGGAACGTCGATCAGCTGGTACGACCGAAAGGCAGGCACCAGTTTCCCGCCTTTGTCATCGAGCGGGTGAATGTCCTGGCCCGGCAACGGGCAACCCGGTGGCAGGAACAGCAGGCCTACGAAGCCGATTGTCTCCTGGGCTATCAACATTTCTTGATGTCGCAGGGCTGCCCCAAAAAGCGGATCGAGCGCAAAGAAGGCGCTTTCGAGCAGCAAAGCGAGGAGGACATACAGGCTCTTCACGCCCGTTGCGACGCTTACCGACGCAGGTACCCGAGCGGTTTTAATTAATCGACCTGACGTATAGATACCCTCAATTAAAGTGCGGCTTACCAGTAAGGACAGGGTATCACCTGATACGCTACGCCACGCTACTAAAAAACAGGCGCGGAAAACGCGCAAGAATGACGAAGGGGAGAGGGGGTGTCAGGGGGGGCACTTCAGAGGGGAAAACCGGATGGGAGCCGGTCTGAAATTCGTATCTTTAAATAAGGAAACAAACCCACTAAAACCCGCATGGAAACCTTTGTCGAGCAGTTTTTAGCCGGAAAGACCGAACTGGATACTCTGGATGATTTTGTCGACGCCTGGCATAGTGGCAATTCCCCCCTCCCCCTTTCGTCTTTTCTGGGCATGAATAATGAAGAGTACCAGCAGTGGATTATCGACCCGGCTGGATTTGCCGCCTGCATGAATCGCCGACGGGAAACCTATTCCAACCAAAACCAGACTCACGACCATGAACCAGCTCGACGTCCACAAAAAAAGCGTCCTCCACTACTAGAAGACGCAGCAAGAAGAAAATCCGAACCGCTTCGATACCGGAGCCAATGCCATGATTCCAGACGCGATGCAATGGCTGGGTATCATTGAAAACCAACTACCTGGCGTAACCCCCGCCGACGCCCGCTCTGTCCTCCTCGACTGGCGCACCATCTATCTGGCTGATCACGCCGTTGCCCCGAGCCGACCTGAGATATAAACAGGCAACCGACTACTATTTGTAGGGGTCGATGACCAGGGCTGGACTCACCCGCCGGAATCGGCCCTGAAACAGGGGCACCGGCTTGAGGGCGGGACGGAGGGCGGATTCGAGTTTAAACGTCAGGTTAGGCAACAATAACTTCAGCGCGTCTTTCGAATCGAAAAACTGGGTCAGAAAGATGTCGAACGTGAAAACGGTCTTGTCCGTCAGGGCCAGGCGTTCGTAGTCGATGCGGGGCGTTTTGTCAACGGTGTAGCCATCCTGAAGCGGATAGCCGGTCCGGTACTCATTGTTAAGTTTGCCCAGGTCGCGCCCTTTTTCGACCCGGAACTTACCCACCAGCTGCCGTTTGAACGAAGGACCGTGCCCCGAACCATCCAGCATGATCCTGACCGAATCAGCGCCAGTGCCGATCGGCTCGACAATCAGGCGGTAGTCGCCCCGAATGGAAGCCGGGTCGGGTGTATAGCGCCAGTCCTGCCCTTCGGTAATGTTGTCGTAAACGGGACTCCAGCTCAGGTAACAGGCCTGGTAGGTACCGGCCATGAATACACCAGGCGTCGTCGAGTTGACGGTGGCAAATTCAGTTGCCGACGGCGTATCGGGATCGACACCGGGTGATTTGCATTGCCAGAAACCGAGGCTCAGCAGCGTAAAGATGCCGGCCACTACGGTTAATTTAACGCGGGATGTTGCATAATACAGCATGACCGGATACCAGAGAAAAGAAAGAAGAAAATCGGACTCATTGAGAGTGTGCGGACCGCGCTGATAAGTCAACTGATTTCCAATTTGTTCCATGATGTAAAAATTGCCGGTATAAACAAGACGCAATCAAGCCGTAAGGCCCCACCCATTTCCCAGTGAAACTCTGCTTATGACACGCGCTCAATTCAAGACTCAACCCGGCCACTGGCTGGCCACCACCAGCGGTAATCCGGCGGGTAAGCCATCCCGACCAACACTCAGTGCCGAGCAGCAGGCCGTCGTGTTGGCCACCGGTGATCTGGTCGTCAACGCCTGCGCCGGCTCGGGCAAAACGACGACCCTGGTGGGCTATGCCAGTCGGAAAACGCAGGAATCGACCGGCGGCAAACCACCCCGGATTCTTTACTTGGCGTTCAACCGCTCCGTTCGGCTCGAAGCCCAGCAACGCTTTGCCAAAGCAGGCCTCACCAATGTAGACGTGCATACGGCGCACTCGCTGGCCTATAAGCATACGTTCAAGCAGGGCGGCTATACGCTGAGCAGCGCGGATCTGCGGGTGAGCGACGTCATCGACACCTGCGGTCTGCAGTGGGGGCATTCACCCAAGATGGCCCTGATGCTCGCTACCCACGTGAAGAAGCTTTTCAGCATGTTCTGCAATGACCAGGCCGAAGTACTCACCCAGATCGACTACCGGCTGCGTACGCTCGGTGAGGACAAGCCCGTCCGCGACTTCATCGCCCGGCACCACGCCCGCATCAGTACCGGGGCCGCTGAACTGTTTGCCCGAATGCAAAGCCGGACCATGGACATTACGCACGATTTTTATCTTAAGCAGTTTCAGCTCAACCGGCCCCGGCTCCCCTACGACTACATCCTTTTCGACGAGGGTCAGGACGCCAGTGGCAGCATGCTGGCGGTGTTCTTCAATCAAAAAGCGACCAAAGTAATCGTCGGCGACGACGCCCAGCAGATCTACGGGTTTCGGTACGCCGTCAACTCCCTGGGACTGGCCTCCTTCCCGTCTCTCAACCTGACGAGCTCCTTCCGGTTCGGCGCCCAAACGGCCGCCCTGGCCAACCAGACCCTGAACTGGAAAAAGCTGTACCGGCCCGCGTATCATCACCTCCCGATTCAGGGCGTTGCTACCTACGTTCCCCCCGCTGACGGGATGGGGACCAACGTGGTCATTGGCCGGACTAATATTTCAATTCTCGCCGACACCATCGAGTCGCTCTGCGTCCGGGAAGAGATTGGCAGTGTCTATTACGAGGGACGGTTTGAAAGTTACACCTACATGGATTCAGGCGGATCGCTGATGGATATCTATCACCTCAGTCGGGGGATGATAAGCCAGGTTAGGTCCTCCCTCATCCGGCAACTGGGGAGCATGGGGGAGCTGAAGGAATACATTGGGGCGACCAACGAGAACTCGATGAAGCTCGCCCTCCAGATTGTCGATACCTACCAGGACGATCTGCCGGCCTACATCGACCAGATCCGGCAGGCCCATATGCCCGACAACCAGCGTCAGTACGCCGATCGCATCTACACGACCGTGCACCGGGCCAAAGGACTGGAGTACGACAGTGTCCGGATTGCCGATGACTTTATCGCCCTGCCCGATGTGTTCAAGGCCGGTGGAAAGCTGAATCCCGTCGATGCGGCCTACGAGCATAAAGTCAATGCGCTCAATGAAGAAATCAATATGCTGTACGTGGCCATAACCCGCAGTCTGGATGCCCTGACAATTCCCCCAGTATTGGGGTTGAGAACAGAGGAACCAGGCATAAATGATCAGTCAGTATGAGCGGGCAATGGGTCAGAGAAAAAATAATGGCGACGGGAATTCCACTTGCCGCCGTAGCGCGTCGACTCGGAATCACCCCTCAGTCGCTTCATGAACGATTGGGCGTCCGGGACGTGAAAGTCAGCGTGCTCGTGGAGATAGCCGAAAGCATCGATAAGGACTTGCTTACTTCTTTGATGACGAGCGGTCGGCCGCGAAGGATGGGAAAGAAAAACCAGCTGCTGGAAACCCATCCGGCGGGCAAAAAACGATTCGGTGGTCAGCCGGGATGGAGCAGCCCGTCCAGGCTAAGGATGAGGTCATCGACGCGCAGCGGAAAACAATCAGCGCGTACGAACGGATTCTGGCTGATTTGAAAAAACAGATTTGACGAAGGGGAAGCAGGGTGATAAGGTGGTAAAATACGGAAATCAGCCGTTGGTAGCCCTTAAAAAAATACGTATCTTTCTGATAAACAATGATTAAGCTATGAGAATCATTCAACCAGATACCGGACTGCAACGGCAGGTACGAAGCCCGTTTTCGGAAATCGGACGGTTAGCCGTCGGGTTCACCGATAAGACAAACCCCAACAAACCGTTTCCGCGCTCAACGGACTACTTCGTTGTTCGGGGGGAGCAAGCTGACGCCTTTACCGAACGCTATGGGGAAAAACCCCAGAGTCTGTCTGTTCGCTTTGCCAGCGACGATCCCGAGTTCTCCTGTTCGGAGCGGTACGAGCTGCGTACGGCAGCAGGTAAGTTATTTGGTTTTGGGAACGGGCAGGAGTTCTGGTTTTTTGACGAGCAGGAAAAGACGTATTCTACCTATCGCAACCTGACGCAACACCCGAATACTATGGCCAAAACGGTCGAGTTTCTGAAGAAAGATCTGCCCGAACACAAGGCGAAGAACATCGGCTGGAAACAGGTCCTGTACGTTCGCTTCCTGATTCCTGATTTTCCCATGCTGGGTTACTGGCAGTTCATGACGCAGGGGGCAAAGTCAAGCATTCCGGCCATCCGGGATACGTTCGATAACTGTTTGAGCACGTTTGGTTCCGTGATGCAGATTCCCTTCAGTTTACAGGTAAAAAAGGTGAAGTCGAACAATCCGGGTGACGCCAAGCAGTTTTCGATTGTCTCGCTCATTCCCATGATCTCGCTCGACGAAGGCTATAAGATGACCGTTGGTCGAAGTCAGGTTGCCGGGCAACTGGGACCGGATACGGCGACCAACGGGCCAGTCGTGTATGAATTGCCAGAAGGCATCGAGGAACCAACCGGTGAAGACGAAGAGCAGGCCAAGGCCGAATACCACACCAGTGCCGAGAACCAATCTGGTGTGGCTCAAACGCCAGCCCTGGTCGTACCGGTAGCAAAGGCATCGCCAGCGCTGACCATGACCCGGCGATCTGGTCACACCGGATTTCCTGCCGATGCCGGTAATGCATTCAACCAGCAGCCGGGTGCCTATGATAAAGAAGCTGTGAATGGGTTCGCGGCTACGAGTTAACTAAAGTAAAAGGGGATATTTTGTGAAAAATTTTTCACAAAATATCCCCTTCAAAGAAAGAGTTTTCTTCTCCGGTGAATAATAGATAAACCAGCTCAGTTACTCCTGATATGCAAAGAACTAGGCTTTCCGACCGATCAAAAGAACTTATACTGGCCATGTGCCATCGCTACGAAGCGGGGCCCTACGTCGACGGATCGTTTCTTCGGGAGCACGCCAGTGCCTCGGAGACGGTAATCTTCGATACCATGGCTACTCTCCTGCGGAGCGTTTGCCAATAGTGCCGCCAATTCCGTTAGAATGACCGAACTTTCGGCGCAAATTCGGTCAACAACTAAGTTAGAAAAGTAAGCATCACGATGACAGCATACCTGATCCAACACCTGTTTACCCTACCATCGGAGGTGCACGCAGCCGGTCGCTGGTACAAGAATGATTGGTCACATTCGTGGTCGTTAATGAAAATGACGATCATCGTATCGACGAATTTTCTTGTACAAAAACGGACATAAATTTCTGTCAATGATAAATAGCTTTACCTTAGCGATTGGTTAGAAGCAGACGGCATACCCAGATAATCTACCCAATTAAGTGCAGCCAATCACGTGGACAGGCCAACGACAGCACCCCTAACGTTTCCCAATCTACTTCATGACACAGATCATCTCATTAACCTCCAATAAAGGTGGTACCGGTAAAACAACGCTAACCCTGGGCCTGGCCGCGGCCATGGCCGAACAGCGAAAAAAAGTCCTGATGATCGACCTCGACCAGCAGGGCAGTATGACGAGGGGAGCGGGTTATCAATTACCCCCTAATGCCCCCCACATCGGGCATTTGCTAACGGGCGACAGCACCTGGGAGCAAACCATCGTTACCGGTACCAGTGAGTATCTGCACCTGATTCCTTCATCGATGACGCTGGTGCGCTATGAGAAATACCTCGACTCCGAACGGGACACCGATTGGGTGTTGTCCGAACTACTGACCAAACACGCTACTCAGTATGACTACGTCTTTCTCGACTGTCCGCCCAACACAGGAATCATGACATTCATGGCCCTGACGGCGGCCACGTACTATATTGTGCCGATGCAGGGTGAAACGTTTGCGTATCAGGGACTCGACAGCATCCGGGGCGTTGTTAATATTGTCCGGCGTAAAACCAATACGGACCTCCGGATGGCAGGTGTCGTTCTCAACAAGTATGAAGCCAATACGATCCTGGGTCGCACCATCCTGGAGGCCATGAACGGGGCGGACGACGTGCGCATTTTCAACACCCGCATCCGGAAGGATATTCAGCTGGCCGAGGCTGAACACGAAGGCCAGTCGATCTTCAGCTTCAACCCGAAATCCAGGGGGGCCGAAGACATGGCTGCCCTGGCCAGTGAACTCGCCAGCAGTATCGAGCAGATGGATACGCCTGTTGCCAACGCCTAACCGACACCCCCCTTTAGTCATGGCTAAAAAGAAAGTATTGACCGCCCCGCAGCCTATCCGGTCCGACAATTCAGACGATCTCGTGGATATCTATACGGACAAACCAGTCAGCACCGTCACCCTCGACGAGCGCAGGGCGTTAGGAGACCCGTTGGACGAGGAGGAACGACAGACGTTTGTGACGTGTAAATTGACCATCGAGAAAGGCATCCAGACCTTTTTAGACGTGGGTAATGCGCTGAAGATCATCCGCGAGCAGAAGCTCTACCGCGAGACGCACACTACGTTTGAGAGCTTCATGCAGGATGAATTCGGCCTGCCCCGTCGGCGGGCCTACCAGCTCATGGAAGCCGCCGAAGTGATCGAACAGATCAAACGTATTGAGTTGCCCGTGTCCCCTTCTGAATTGGGTGGGGAATCCGCTGAAACGAATGGTGCGGCTGCACCAACGGAGAGCGAACCGCCCGCTATAGACCTCAATGAGTCACAGGCCAGAGCCATGTTCGGCCTGTCCGATTCGGAACTGGGCGACGTGTGGCCACAGGTGCAGCAAATCCGGGGCGACACGAAGAAGCGGGTTCCCGCCCGGAAAATAAAGGAAATGGTGGATGTGGTCAGAAAGAAACCCGCCCGGGCATCCGCAGGCAAAAAGAAGCCGAAAGCCGACCAGGAGGAGCAGCCCGATGGCGAATGGCTGACCCCCGTAGTTGGTAAAACGAATGAAGAGGTTTCGGCGGAAGCAACGACGTTCGGAGTAAAAGAGAGCGATCAGGTTGCCGGTGATGACGACGATAGTAGCGCTGAGATAATGCCATATGCAACGCTGGATACGGCACTGAAACCTAACCAGGTTGCACCGGTCAACGAGTCACTTCGGCGGATCAGACAGGCCGTCAGTCGGGCCATTGGACAGGATATTTCGGTGACGGTATACGGCACGTGGCTCATTCGGGAAGGACTCTCCGGTGGCTGGCACCAACTCAGGGGCCGGGACCCGGCCTCCGAAGATGCGATTACAGCCGAGTATCGGGACGTGCTATTCGCCGAGGAAGCCCGGCAACTGGGATTACTCTGACCACCGTACCCAGCCCGGCGCGTTCCGGTTGAGTACGGTCAGGTTGAGCGCGTACCTCGTCGATTTTGTGAAAAATTTTTCACAAAATCAGCTCGGTGCCGAGTAAAGCGGATGGGGCGGGAAGGCACTGAAGAACCGACCACTGACCAGGGGGAAGGGGAAACATTCTGAAACGAACAGATCGAAGAAATCACCGGTAATGTACTCGCTATTTTGTATCTTTAGGTAAGTAAATAGCCTGAAAATCAGTTAACTATGACAACCGCTGAGTACGTCAAACGCCTGTGGTGCCATTACGGAAGAATGCCCCGCACGGCCATACCGGTCTTGATCGATTACGACCCCGTAACCCGGAGCCATACCGTTACCTAGGGAGACAAAAGCCAACTGCTATTTCGGGCATCGGACGTCCTACCGGGGTTGACCTCCCTCTCGGAGTTGGGATTCGCAGCGTTGTCGCACGCCGGGCAGGGTCGCCCTACGGGCCACGTCAGTTACGTCTATACGCAGGCCATCCTCGTGTATACACCTCCCCAACGGGCTAACCAGTCGGCCCGCCTGACGCTCAAAGACGGGCGAACAATCGACGTCATGCCGGATGAGTTACTGAGTCAGTTTCCAATGGATGCCGTGGCAAACCAGCCAAAGAAAAGGAATTTGCCTAACCAACCCGACACACTAAAGGAGCCATATCAACGGAAGATGATTTTGAGGAGTGGTACGCCCACTTTCAGCGGGCCGTCAGGAAACATGGCTGGAAGCCGGAATTTCCGGAATTTAACGAAGCTAACCGGGAATGGGCGTATGATGAATGGGACGAATATGGCCGGGAGCCTGGCGATGCCGCCAGCATCTACGATGGTGAAATGAAGCATATCGCCCCGCAGGATTTCAAATCCGACGCCAACAGAGGTAAAGAACATTGACCGTGTACGAAAGCCCCACCGGACAGGATCACAACGACTGCCAGTGAACGGCTGATCTGTTCGCCTATTATGTGACTGCAAAATAGCGGTAGATACCTGATGAGAAGCTATTCACAATACTTGACATCCTCCCCTCCCTAAAGGAAGGGGATTCCCAAACTAAAAAAATAGCCTGAGATGGTTCACGTTTCAACTTCAACTGCCCCGTAAGCACTAAGCCTGAAAAGGTCTTACGTCGAATCCACGCGCTTAGACGACTTGCCCAGCCGCAAAGTTCTTAATATTCACCGCAGCATTCTCGTCGCGGTCGTGTTTTGTCTTGCACTGTGGACACTCCCATTCGCGAACGTTCAGGGGCATTTTCTGACTGACATACCCGCAACACGAACAACGCTTACTGCTTGGAAACCATCGGTCAATCTTGACCAACTGCTTACCCCGCCAAACGGCTTTGTAGTCGAGCATCGAGACGAACCGACCAAACGAAGCGTCGCTGATGTGCTTTGCCAGACTGTGATTCCTGACCATGCCCCGCACGTTGAGGTCTTCGACCGCAATCACATCAAAGCGTTTGACCAAATCGGTAGTCACTTTGTTGAGGTGGTCTTTGCGGGCATCGGCAATCTTTTCATGCACACGGGCAACTTTAATACGCTGACGGTTCCATCGCCCCGAACCTTTGGTTTTCCGGCTCAGGGACTTTTGGGCTTTCGCCAACTTCTTTTCGTAGGCTCTGGTGAACCTCATATTGGGTATTCTCTCTCCATTGGAGAGGGTAGCCAGTCGGTTGACACCCAGATCAACGCCAATAGATTCGCCTGTTTTGGCGTAACTAACTGGCACCTCATCCAGCACGAGCGAGACGTAGTAGCGGCCCGAAGGTGTCTTGCTAATGGTAACGGTTGTTGGCTCAGAGGTGAAGGGCCGCGACCACTTGATGTTGAGCTTACCAAGTTTAGCAAGGCTCAAAACGCCATTCTCGTACTTGAAAGCAGACGTAGTGTATTCGGCACTCTGTTTGTCTCTCCGGCTCTTGAATCGGGGGTACATAGCACGGCCCGCAAAGAAGTTGCCAAAGGCAGTTTGCAAGTTGCGGAGACTCTGTTGCAGGGGTACACAGCTAACTTCATTCAGCCATGCGTGTTCAGGAGTCTTTTTAAGGGCCGTGAGAGCCGCACTACTTTGATTGTAGTTAACCTTCTCCCTGCTGGCCCACGCATCGGTACGCATTCGCAAAGCCCAGTTCCACGTAAATCGCGTATGTCCAAATACTCGGCTCAATTCCTGAGTCTGTGCATCGGTGGGATAGGCGCGAAATGTGTACCGGACTTTCATTACTTAAAGATACAAAATTATTCTTACACGTAAGGGGCCAATTTTGTGAATCTTGTTCGGCTTACGCCGGTCGCGATTCCTCCCCCGAATAAATCCGGGGGTTTCCTCGCTAAAAGGTCATGACATGTAGTATAAACGTTGGTGAATCGACCAGGTCTGCCCGTTGATAAACGCTTCTCGATTGCCAATGGCCCACGACGCCAGTCGTGGGTTTTGTTTTAGGTCAATACCACGCCACTGAACCCGTACATTCGTTTGGACGCCACGCTGAAGAATCCCCCTTTGGGGTGATCGACAAAAGGGGAGAGAGGTCGGGATGGTGAAGTTAAATCATTGATAGACAGATAGGTTAAGCGTATCTTTAGGTAAGCAAAAGAAGAAACGCCGGATGAAAAAGACCAACAGTCAGAGCCGTAAGAGCCAGCAGGGAACCCGCCCCAGTAATAAGGCCGCCAGTAAAACCAGTTTGTACCAGCAGATAACCGACAAGCTACTTGCCCAGATGGAAAAAGGAGTGATTCCGTGGAAACGTCCGTGGAAAATTCTCGATAACGGGATGGCCGAAGTACCGACCAACTACGTAACCAAGAAAAGCTACCGGGGTATAAACCTGATGCTGTTGAGCTGCAACGCTTACAGCCGACCGTATTACATGACCTACCGGCAGGCACAGAGTCAGGGCGGTCAGGTGAAAAAAGGCGAGAAAGGGTATTTGGTGGTGTTTTACAAAACGCTGACCCAGCAGCAGGAAAGCGGTAAGGATAAAATCCTGTTCTGGGAGCGGCCCAGTGTTGTTTTTAACATTGACCAAATCGAAGGCATTGACTTTCATCAGCCTGATTTATTGATCGGCCAGCCGGATCAAACCCTGTTAAACGAACGCTGTGAAGCCGTGTACCAGAACTTTATAGCCCCGCCCAGATTGGTCAACCAGCAGTTAGACCGGGCGTTTTATCAACGTAGTACGGACGTGGTTAACATGCCGCCGGTTCAGGCGTTCACCACCCCCGCCATGTATTACTCCGTACTTTTTCATGAGCTGACCCATGCAACCGGCCATACCAACCGGCTCAACCGGGATGATCTGGGAGCGGGGGCAATGGGTAGCCAGAGTTACAGCCGGGAAGAGCTTACCGCTGAACTGGGAGCCGCTTTTTTAGGGGCTGTCTGTGGCATCAATCAACAGGACCAAGCAATCCAGATTCAGACGGCCAGTTACCTGAAAGGATACATGCGGGCGCTGAAAGACGATGTTACGCTTTTTCACAAGGCCAGCCAACAGGCCCAGAAAGCCGTTGATCACATCCTGAACCGGTCGTACGAGACCGTTCCCCAACCCGAAGAAAATGACGTAGCCGAATCGGTTTAGCCCGCCCCCGTCAGGAGATGTCTCTCCTGACGGGGCAACCGGTCGTTACACACCACGCCACGAAAAAAATGTAGAAATAGACAAAGGGGATACGGATTGTATTGCACTGTCAATGAAGGGGTTAGCGTAAATAAAATGCGTATATTTAAAGAAGTAAAAAGCAAACAGTACCGCTTAGCCAAGCGGTCACCACAGCCAACTATGGAACAGCAAGCACCTTACCGAGCCGTACCCAACACCGCCAGCTCTGAAAAAACCCGCCCCTTGCGGGTCCTGCTGGCTACGGTGGGTAACAGCGACCGCGGCCAGAACCCCGTGGCCCCCCTACCCGGCCTGAGGCCGTATTAAGTCAGCGGGAACTCGGTGCTCGAAGCCCGTCAGAAATGTCTGGAGTACATCAATAAAACCGGGATCGGGGGCGGTAACTGGGCCGGGGGCGAGGTCCGGGAAGGCACGAAGAAACCGATTGCCCGCGTGTCCTATAATGGCCGACTGTGGCAACCCGGCCCCCAGAACTCCCTCGTCGCCTACCCCCCCCTTGTCGAGTACAGTGAAAAGTCAGGGCAGCTTCAGGTTTGCTATGGGCCGTCCTACCAGAACGTCCAGGTGCGACCGGCAAACCTGCTGGCCGAGCGGCTGCGCATACCCGACCCGCTTGAGATTGGCAAGGTGATGAGTGTCGGCTTTAGCCAGGACTCCCCGGAGGGGCAATTACAGGCTCACTTCGAGAGCCAGACCCTCTGCCGGGAAAACCTCTTCGGAAGGATGCCCTCCTGTCCCGACACGACCGTACCCGTGCGCATGCTGTAACGGTTCAGTCCTGTAAAGCGCATGACCCATACCCCGGAAATAACCTAAGAACCGATTCCCCTACGTCGATGAGCGAAGCCCGGAAGACCCTGTCGGCGAAAGCCTTCCAGAAAGCACTTGTTGAACTGAAAGCCGGTGAGGTCAGCCACTGGTCAACCGATCACCTGAAGCTGATGCGCGACCATCTGATTCCGCTCGAAGCGCATCATATCGCCCAGCTATGCCGGATTCGGGCCTACCCGCACGAACTGGTTCCGTCCCCGAAAGCCGATTGGATATGCCTGATCAACCGCACCCTGCAAAGCCGTAACGAATTCCACTAGCCGACGTGAAACGCACGAAGAAAGACCGCGCTCAACTCGCCGGTATCCTGCGCGAGCTTAAACAGGCCCAGACGTTCCTGCGCGCATCAACCGTAGTTGTCTGCACGACCCAGTTACCGAACGCCTGCTCGTACTACGACAAAACCGGGTGCAATTCCCAGAGATCATCCTGATCTATTACAAAGCAAGCGAAGGGGCGCGGTTTGCAGTTAGTAAAAATGGCCTTCAGGTCAAAGATGTCGGCCAGGACGAATATCGAACGTTTCTTAAGACGCATAAAGCGTGTCCGTGACCCGAAAACCCACCCCTTGCAAGGTGGTGGGTGGGAAACACGCCACGTCAAAAAACAGATAACACCAAACCACACCCAAACCAATAGAAACAACGCAAAACCAACTCCTGACAAAGGGGATGGGGTGGTGTAGATGGAAGTAAGATGTTGACAGACAGAGCAGTTATCCGTATCTTTAAAGGGAAGTCAAATTACAAAAGACCCCCGCCTTATGAACCCTACAACCCCGTTTGTCAGTTCTTTTTCGGCCACGATTACCTTTCCCGGCGACGCCAGCGTAGGTCTGCCTGATCTGACATTTGTAGCCACGATTCCCGATTTTCGGGAGCAGTTCGGACCCGGCGAAAAAATGAAACTGGCCGATATGCGGGCGATTACGCGTGATATGATGGCTAATTTTTACCAGTCGATGAACGACGAGGGACGCCCCAGCGTAACGTTTTCCGATGAATCCGAGTACGAAGGCGATACAGGGCAGGAATGGGGAGACGACTTCGAGCGAAGCATCGACCGAATGCCATTTGAGAACGAAGACAACGAAGAATGTATATAAACAGAGAACAACCCTTTGCCGCCCGCATAAGCGGAGTTAGTGCGGATCAGGTTCTGATGTGTCAGCTACCCGACTTTAGGGTCAGTTTCCCCCCCCGATGAAGACGACGAAGCTGATCGGTACCGGCAGAGCGTACGTCAGCAAATAGCCCGGCTGTAGCAGTCATTAATGACCCCCACCCGCCCCCTGCCTGCCCTTACGGTCTGGTTTGCCGGTGAGCGAGCCGGGACCAGCATAACACCTCTTCAACCCCTATCAATCAACACGGCCATGAAGACCTGTCTTTCTAATTTAGAACAGCCCATAACGACCCCTGACCGACTGTTTCCCGCTGTTACTCTGGAAACCTATTCCAACATCATACCACATATGGACCTTAGCCCGCTCTACCGGGCCAACAGGAGCCGGTATTTCGCCTTCTGCGAAAACCACAACCTGCTCAGGCAGGTGATGAGGAAAAACCCTGAAACGTGCATGAGCATCGGTACCGTAACGGCTACGCTTACCGAGTTTATTACCGAGGTAAATCAGCTTGTAGAGGAGGGGATGATTGCCCGAATGCCCGGCTAAACAGACGGGCTAACCAACCCGCCCGCGCCGACCGATGCCACCGCATCGGTCGGCAGACTTTTTCTAACCACGCCACTACGTACAACCAAATACCCTTTAACGTATATAGAGTACCGTTCGGTGTTTGACACGCCACAAGAAAATACTACGCTACCGCACCGGCGTACCGGCAAAACAACAATCCCCTGCGGGTAGCCTGACAAAGGGGCTGGGAGTAGGCAAAGTTGAAAGTAAACCGTTGACAGAGAGACCACTTAGTCGTATCTTTGAGTAAGCAAAATGAGATCGGACCGATTTCTATGATCTAAACAAGCACGGGCGTATATTTTTTGTCATAATTTCGGTCTTCTCGAACGCAGGCAAAAACGCGTAGCACTAACTTGTTGCGGACGTTATTGAGCACCAGCATTTTGTTCTTACCTTCTTTGACTTTTCGCTGGTAATAAGCTTTGAGTTGAGCGCAATGCTGGATG
>Ga0123337_10000677_pt1 | contig 52935 bp, 52 predicted proteins | sample frozenSSSSmetaG_FD_89792 | JGI IMG/M metagenome (GOLD analysis project Ga0123337, IMG submission 89792) | Glacier valley bacterial and archeal communities from Borup Fiord, Nunavut, Canada, to study Microbial Dark Matter (Phase II) -... | ecosystem: Environmental > Aquatic > Freshwater > Ice >... | reverse complement strand
TGGAGCGTTAGTAAAAGCCATTATGAAGAGGTGGGGTTTTTACCTTTTCTCCTAAAAACAAAGTCCCATTTCCCACCCTTACCACGCTCTATAGAACACTCGTTAGACCATCTCCACCTCTGCTAGTATTTAAGATCCTGCCCATCATGAAGACGGGCCCATTGTAGGCGTGCTGCGGCCCTCTCTTCTATTAAAAGTGGTCGTTTCCTACATCTCCATTTCTAAATACTGCTTTTTTTAAGGAAGCGGTAGACAGTCGCTTTTCCAACATGTGGCACACATTCAGCTACTAAATCTGCTGTAGTAACCTTAGGTTTTGTCCCTATAAACCTCATTATTCCCCTCTTGTCTCGTTTAGAAAGGTGTGGTGGCCGTCTAGTGCGTGGGGAGGTGATGCATGAAATTTGGTGCGTTGCGTTTAAAAATATCTGTCGATAGGTGTTGCACGATAGGCTGTCATGTCATCCAATCTCTCTAAAACTATGTCCGTACTCTCTCGCAGAAACAATTCAGCTTCGTCCATTAGGGGATACCTCACACAAAGGTGGGCGAGGCGTATTTGGGGCTCGAGGCATTACTGAACATGAGGGAGGGTAGGAGGCATGCACGTGAAAAGTCACGGTTGGGCAGAACGCGCGTAGACTTATGGTGAGCCACTGTATGTATGTATATAATCCATCATCGCACTCCTCTAGTAATATGGGCGTTTAACAGAGTACAAAGCAAATATGGAGCGTATAGTACACTGAGAATAGTGCTCGCCTGTATAAATCACTTAGAGTATGTGTGGGCATCAAAACCAATGCACTACAGAACTGTTGCATACAACCTGGGTTCTTCTTTTTAGACTTTTTCGAGCCCTTTCTATATTAACTTACCATTTGGTAATAAATGACTGAACTGGCCAGGTGGAAGATAATATATCTATCTGGATTCATAATGAAATTCATATTTTTGAACGTACAAGCACCTGGAAACTTGCTTCAGAGAGGATGGTACTGTAGGGACGCAACCACTGATAGCAGCACAGAGAAATCAAAATGTCGTAAATCAATAGCAAAGAAAACTATAAAACATAATGGAGTGCATTTGTTCTTCTCAAAAGCTCATCTGATACCTCTTAAAAGCTTTAGACACAGACGTTTTCATGACCACATCAGCAGCTCAAAAACACCTACATATGATAGCACGAATATTCTCTTTAATATAAAAACCTGAAGATAAGAAGGCCATAAAATCCCTCTTAAGATAGAGTTTTAGTCGATAATATTGATTATATGAGGGGCGAGGGCGAACGGATAACGAGGCTTTGGCTCGAGGTTGAATTCTACCCAATTTGGCTTAGAAAGCGGTGTGGAGCAGCAAAATCGCGGATGCACCCAATGTAAACAATAACACTTCCGCTCTCTTGGTCTACAGCAACACCTCCCCACCAAAGGAGATTCGCCAACATATCGACGCGTAGACTTAATGTCTTTTTGGAATTTATTTTCTTAAGGTATTACTCGATTACTTCTTAGAGCAAGAAACGGTACAACAAACGCGCAGCATCGGCATTGATTCTGCGCTTACACTTGTCCCTCATTTTTGGCGATCGCACTACGAGCATAACAGCGACAATCATAACACTCAACACATAAATAGAACTACGAAGCATTTCAACCGGACAATTGCCATTGGAAATCATGGCGGCGGATCTTGCGGATCAATATTATACGGAAGCAGGGCGATTGGGGTCATTTCAAAGAGCGCAGCTGCTGCCAAAACGAAGAGGTTCCAATACGACAGGACGCGCCCCAAAGTCTATGAAATGGCCGCACTCATGGCTTTCGCCCGAGAAGGTCCGCAATCATTCATCTCCGCATAATATCTTACTAACGCGACGACAGCTCGCCGAAGCAGGCTTCTTCTACTATCCATCGCAAGAAAATCCCGACAATGTTATGTGCTTCCTCTGCCGACAGTCGATATGCGGCTGGGAAGATGGCGACAATCCTTTTGCTGAGCATTTGAAACTGTCACCGGACTGCGGATGGGCGATCACATCGTGCATAGAAGCTAAAATTGGAGATCTGCATCTTGAGAATCCTATGAGCACAAGGATGGTGGAGGCAAGGAAAGCCACGTTTGGCGATCGGTGGCCGCATGAGGGGAAGAAGGGATGGAAATGCAAGACTAAGCAGGTATGTCGGAAGTATGAAGGATAGTGAGGCTGATGATTCTGACTGAGTGTGCTCTAGCTGGTGGAAGCTGGATGGATACATAAACCGACGCCTGAGTATGATGATTTCACGGAATGTGTATATTGTACGCTTGCACTAGATGGATGGGAGCCGGCGGATAAACCATTGTATGAATCCAATCCCAAGATTTCATAACGTAGTATCTATGATAAGCTAACTATGGCAGCCACGAACATCATGCTCGTTCCCAGGATTGCGCCTTCTTTGCCCTTTGCAACCAGCCGGAAAGTCCGATCGCGAAGAAAACAGCCAAAGGGCGCAAACCTCGAGTATCCAAGGCTTCGAGACTGTCGACACAATCTGCTTTCACAGAAGCACCATCATTCGTTGACATTGAGGTTGAAGAAGGCGATAGTGTTATGACAACGACTTCTCAAGCAACTCTTAGGATGGCGAAAGGAAAGAAAGCTGCTACCAAAGGCCGCAAGCGAAAAGATGAGCCTGTTGAGGTCACTGCCATTCCGGAGCCAGAGGAGGATGTCGTTCAGGCTTCAGCCGTGGCGGAATCTAAGCCTAGAAGAGGAAAGAAGCGGGCTAGCGACCAGATGGTGAATGCGGATAATGTTACAGAGGTCCAAGCACGGCCAGCGAAGCGGAGAACAAGGAATAGTGTTGCTGTTCCAGAGGTCATAATGCCTGATCTCTCGATGGAAGAACCGGCCACCGCCGAAGCTCCTCTGCCGAAACCAGCTGTTGTGAAGAAAACTCGAGGACGACCATCAAAAGCAACACGGAATGCTTCGACAGCTTCACACGCATCTCTTCGAGCACATATTCAGGATGACGATGAGGTCGATAAGATGCTTGAAGCAGACTTGCAGCGACAGCTGGATGAAATGGAAGATCCAATTGAAACTAGGCCAGCTGTTGAAGAGGAGATACCAACAACCAAAGCTTCAGCGGCACCGACTCGAAGAGCTACACGAACAAGCAAAATCACCAGGGCGGCCCATGCAATGTTCTCGGCGGCAGAGATGGATGTTGATGAAGCAGCTCTGGAAGCTGAGCTTGAAGCAATGGAGATTGAGGAATCGAGACCTCTTCCCAAGACAAGAGGTGCAAAGGCAGGCCAAACAAGGAAAGTGTCGGCTAAGCAGCAGACTGCAGCGAAACGGGCCGCTGAGGCCGAGGCAGCAGCAGCAGCAGAAGCAGCCGCTGCTGAAGCCGCCGCCGCTGCTGAACTTGAGACTGCTGAAGCTGAACTTGCGCAGGCCGAAGCTGAGGCCGAAGCTCGCCGCATTGAAGCTGAACTTGTGCAAACTGCCGAAGCTCGCAGAATTGAAACTGAGCATGAAGAAGCCATACAGCAGTCGATGAAGGCAACCAAAGCCAAAACTGGTCGTACTGCTAAGGCGAAAGCATCCCAACCTCTTCCCACGAGACGGACGAGAGGATCAATGATGTCCGCTAATGAGTCTATGCTATCCGCCGTTTCTCACCAAGAAGATCATGTCGTGGACAAGAACCACGACTCCGGCAATGAGACCGATGCAAGCCAATCCACCGTCATCCGCGGCTGCAGAAATAAACGCGGTTCAACCATCACGAAGGAAGCCAAAGGAGGTAAGAAAGCCGCATTGCGAAATATCGAAGAGATCATCCATCATAAACCCGAGTCATCACCACCTCATTTTGAAGAACCAGCCCAGCCTCAAAGACAACGTGCCAACGTCTCTAAGAAAGTGGCTCACATCGAAACCGTCCTCTCTCCCCCGCCCGCTCCCGCCCCTGCTCCTAAAGCAGCAAAAGGCCGTCCGCCGAAAGGAAAAGGAAAAGCCGTAGCCGATCCAGCTGCTGAGTCGCCAATACCTGAGGTCCTCCCGGTGGCGCCTACCCCGCCTCCTGTCGTGCCGTCATCCCCAGTCTTCGCGCCGCGCGACAGAACGCTCACGCCGTCGCCGTCGCCACAGAGTTCCGATGCCGAGAATCGCCCGCCAACCTCGCGGGCGACCAGACCGGCTACAGTTGAGCAATCCGGGACGAGCAGGATCCCGCTCGCGGCGACGCCGTCGGGGAGTCAGAGCAAACGTAACATCATTGCTGGATTGCAGTCCAGTCATCCGTGGACCGGGGTTGATCTCGACGAAGTCTTTTCGCACCTGAAATCGCCCGAGAAGGAGAATACGGCGGGCGGGGTGTTCTCACCTCTTGCGGGCGCGATAGAGAAGGCGAGAAAGGGGGAGCTGACGGTGCAGGAGAGAGAGATGACGGTGCAGGAGTGGGTGGAGCATAATGCGTCTGTGGCGGAGGAGAGGTTAAAGTTGGATTGTGAGAGGATGGTTGGGGTGTTTGAGAGAGAGGGGGGACGGGCTATGAGGGCGCTCGAGGGGGTGGATGTGCTGGAATAGAATTATTGGGAGCGGGGTTAAAGGACGATGGGATCTGATGGGATGGACGATTGAGACGGTGATTAGAGATCGCGGCTTAAGGAATTGTTGGAAACGTGCGTGATGGTGGGGATCATGGGGCTGGGATAGGGGGTATTGTTCGGTATAATGGTTTAGGAGTTGGGGGAGTCTTGTTGATGATTGTGATGACAATGAGAATTAATGTTTTCGACTCCTGAAAGTGGTATCTTATTAAGCATGCAATGATCCGGATGATGTCTTTACTTGCATGTAGGCAAACTTGAGAGATTTAGAAACTGAGAAGCTGGCTCCATCGCTTCCATCGCGGCATCGCGGCATCGCTGAGGATGATGGATAGTGATTGTAGTTGTGAGGAGTCGGAATTATTTGGTTAATATAATAAATAGACTAAAGTCTATCACAAATCGGACAGATGGCCGAGCTGGTTATGGCGCCAGGTTAAGGTCCTACCTTAATATGATGTGCTTGCACAGTGTTTCCTGGTCACGAAAGTGGCGTGGGTTCGAGTCCCACTCTGTTCATTTCTTTTGCCGTTTTGTATTTCTTAAAATGATATTTTTATAATGGCAATCATGGCACCATTTTGCAAGAGCATTGAGAAGGCTACGGTGATCCGTATATAAGTCGAGTTGATGATGCGTTGAGAAACGCTGATGCTGCAAATAAATAAAATTGTGACGAACAAGGTTAGCGCTAGTGTACTTCTCGACACCGCCTAATCTTCGCCTCAAGACACCGCCCTGATAGAACTGGCATTACTCTTGGAGACCTCTTGAATCATCATCAACATCATCATCAACAACACAATTGAAGCGCCATCGTTTGTGTCGGGTGGGAGCATCCCGGATGCTTGATACCATACAATTATAAGGTGATACACGCATATAGCGTTGATCTTCACTTTATACAGGCGCGCCACGCGCATCCACGACGATTGCATCATCCTCCAGCGAGGACTCTCGTCTTTACCACCGACAACCACAAAACATATCGTTTGCGACATTTCTGAAGCTTATATACGATATACTTAGTCCAGCGATCAGCTGAATTGTCATCATAATGGGTAGAAAGCCCAACCAGCTCATTCTGGAATTTTTCGAACGCGGCCAAAAGCTCGAAGACTCGAGTAATCGATATCAACATACCTGCAAAGCATGCGGAGAGAAATTCCCCAAGGGAAGAATCGACAGTCTCACTACACATCTCGTCAAAAAATGTCCTGCTATATCTCTCCGAGACCGGCAAAAGGCTCTTCTCCAGCTGAATGACCTTCCCGACATCACCGATGCGCGCAACCAAGCCAATCCCGCCTCCGTCGAGTTGCCAGTCGGCAATCGCAATTGGACGGCGCTTGAGACACTGGCCGAGGTGTCGAGACAGATTGATCTAAGTGAAAAACAAGACGATCGTACGCAGAATAACAATAGTGCTGCTCCACGTACTGAGGAGGCACCACGGATTGACCGCTTCGAACTACAAGAACAATGGACACCGGACAATCCTCCTCTCAGCTATGAGGCTCGTGTACAACGTGATAAGAAACGTGAGTTTCAATCCGTATTCTAGCATGCTTTTGCTAACCATCGTAGTCTTGAGCCAGAAGCTTGCCCCACGTCGAGATAGCGAGGCAGCACTTCCTCCAGCCAATTTTGCCCAAGAGAATCCATTGTCAACATCGCCTCCTCCGCCACTTAATATGGCAACCGCAACAAGCATCGCGGCTGCCGCCTCAGCCAGATTCGTCACTTCGATGGTGGATCCCCAACTTTTTGGTGAAGGCCTGCCTGAGGAGATATCGCAAAGCCTTGCCTCTGACATAAATAGCCTGAAAGATGCAACATTCGGCGACCAATATCTCCCCCACCGTCATTCTGAGCAGCCAACATGGCCAATGCTCGATGGATCTGGTGGGAATATGTATCCTGACCCAGAAGGCTTTGAAGCTCATGTTGAGCAGCCCAGAGTGCAGCCGACTTTTCCTCGACCTATTGCCATGAATACTGGCATGACCACCGAGTTCAGTGCTGAATATGGCAATGGTCAGAGAACAAATAAGCCAAAGGTTCGTGGCAGATTCACGCCGAACCGTCGAAAGGAGGTCCAAGAAGTCCGCAAGAGAGGCGCCTGTATCCGCTGCAGAATGCTCAAGAAGCCCTGCTCAGGCGAGACTCCATGCAACACATGCCGCAACGTGGAAAGCGCTCGTCTATGGAAGCAGCCTTGCATGAGAACCCGTCTTGCCGATGAACTGGACATGTACTCCGCTGGTCTCCACGCCGTACTCGCCTACCACGAAGTCAACGCAATTAAAAGCCGGGTCAACTTCAGCCCCTCGCCAAACCGGATCGAAGCCTCCCACTACCCCGAAACAGCCATTTACGCCAACTTCAGCGCCTTGGAAGGCCAAGAGCTCCCGCTCGAGAAGAACATCGATCCCATTTTGGGCCTCAACCTGGATTTCTCCGGCGAATCCCTTCGGGTGCTCGACAACGACACCGACGACCTGCCGCTCAAGATTGAAAACTACGTGGAGCGCATGGCGCCGACGTTCTTTGAGAAGGAGCCGTCGCATTTCATGAACGTGACGCTCGCAGTGGCCATGGAGCTGTCGATGCAGAAAGAAGACGTGCTCCTGAAGCGCGCACTGGAGCTTTGGGGCACAGTGCACATTCTGGTTGATCATGAGCTTAAATGGAGTATTTTCGAGCGCAGCACTATGATCGACGATGGTGTGGAACCCGTCCTTATTGATCCGCAAGGCACGACGTATCAGCTGCTGTGCATGCAGCTTTCCGCGGCTGTGGAGAAGAAGGCCGCTCTCACCTCCAAGGCTGTACTAAACGACCTCGAGCGGCGCCTATTACAACGCAGTTCCACCTCCTCCTTCGAGACGTTCCTCGTCGCGATCATCCTGCTCAACTGCGTGGAGAAGTCGACCTGGCTGTTCAAATCCTGGGAGCAGGATTATCTCAAGGCGCGATGGCCACTCGACAAGACCCCGATTTGGTACGGCAGCCAGGGCGATCGCATTACGGATATGCTGCAGATGCTGCTGCGGATGAGGAATATCCCGCCGAAGACGTATGCACGGATGCCGGACGGGGTGTTGGCGGCGGACGGAGATGCGATTGTGCAGGGGTATTTTGAGAAGTTGCAGTTGACCCGTAAGTGATCTTTCTATTGCATTTTGTATTTCGAACATTATGAACTGCTTGCTGACGAGAAATGCAATAGATGCGGAGGTGCTGGATAAGCAGAACGCGGCCTTTGACCCGGCGGATTCGCGGTGTTATGAGTTGAGGTTCTGCTCGAAGCTTCTGCTCCCAGTTGGTTAGTGACGCCCAGGTTGATGTCTGTTGTAACTTGTGCCGTGCTTTGATGAACAAGCGCATGGGGTGTTGCTATGCTACCATTTCCCGCTTTTACTGCTTTTTGTTGGAATCGGAGTTCTGTAGAACCTTAGCTTGTGGAGGAGTTCGTCGGGGAATCGTTGTGGAAGGGGCCTGGGAGTTCTGTCCACTGTTTGCCGTTCGGCCTTGTCTTGCTTAAAATGTATGTCTTCGAGTTCTGGGATGGCTAGGTCTATTTCCATGGCTAGGTGTTTCTGGTACCTTGCAATGGCTTGATCATAGCTATGTTGTAGTTGCGCAGCTTTACTCTGCTTTCTACTGTAGGCTTTTCATTTGGAATGTGAATTATTGTTCATTATCTCAAAAGTCTGTCATATGATTAATCGTCCTATCCAATTCGTTATAGTTGTTCAAATTGATACCCAATCCTTAACCAGAAGTACTACGCCAATAATGCCAGCAGTCATTAATGACTTATGCATGTCCAGTATGTATGTCCTAATCGCAGTAAAAGACCACAACCCAGCCTTGCGCCACATAATTGACCTTGAACCTAATTTAGCGCCATTTGATGCTGGGAAAGACCTTTCGGTTCTGAATGTTCACATGATACTCATATATGCCTGCCTCTGTACCGGCATACCTGCACAACATTAGCTTTCACACCAAGGTCTACAGTATCGCGGAATACTTACAAAACTCTCCCATCGGGACTCCAGCAGCATCCAGTAGTCTGATTCCTGCGACTCCAACTATGCCGTCCCAAAAACCTCGTTCTAATCGATGACCCAATCCCCAAATCCGGCCTTCTCCACGCCTCACTCTGCAGCTGCCTTGTCGTCGCCAGTTCATCGGCTTGGAGGCGAATCGTGTTACGACGAGTCTCATCTTCGATTTCTATTTGCATGCGTGCAGTAGGATCCGGAGGCTCGATCGCCATGTTGTAGATGGCTTCGATCTCGGCCCAAGAGTTTCGGGAGGACTGCAGGCCTAATGATGAGGGTAGGTGGAGAGATATGCGCGGTGGTTCGCCCTCGGTGGATTCCTCATTTGCATTCCTTAATTCTGGATCTAGAGCGGCGCGGGCAGTAGCCACGATGCCTCCGCGTCTGGCGGGCAATCCTCGTTGCTCTCGCTCTTGATTGCGTTCAAGAATGACTAATGGTGTTAATGCCGTTCCTGGAGACCCAACCGCACATAGGCTACTTACATGCTCGCAGAGAATCATTATTTCTGTTGCTTATGAGTTCTCTCAAAGATCCAGGAACGCTAGTCGGTAATCGATTACGGTCACTTGGCCCACGAATTCTCGAGTGCAATTCATCTGCGACATCGTTCCAGGTGACATTTGAGCTATTGGCATTCACTTCTCTTTCCCTTCGTCTCCTTTCGATCTGCATAGCCTCTAAAACCTCCGTCTCCTCGCGAGTCAATTGATGGCTATCATGGCTTATGCGAGATAAAGGACTTTGATTATAACGGTCCAGAAAGTTCTCCGAAGCCTCATCTTCAGGATCGGCCTGAAGCCGTGGATCAACAAGAGAATCTGCGATACGTTCTGTAAGAATGATGGCCTGCAGATCCTCCATGGCGGGGTCCATATCAATCACCTGCCGCTTGCTGAGCTGTCTAACGTCGGCTATAATTACACGGCCGTCATCCTCAGTCACTGCCAAGAGGTCTAGTAAGCCTGATGGATTGAATTGAAGTGATCTGACAGCGCCGTCTTTGAACCCTGGTCGAGTTGTCGTAAACGTCATGATCGGACGTGCATCCTCCGAGGAAATAAGATCTTGAGTCTCAAATACAGCAATAACTCCGTACTGTGTTCCAACAGCTAGGTACCTCTCGGAGAAGGCGCCAGTGAAACTTCCACGCATTTCGTCTTGATCACCTATCCGTTGGCCCGGCAGTTGTATACTACTGTATTTGCTCCATGAGTCGTCGCCAGCTCCCTTAGTCGGACCTCGCTGGCGCTTCCTCTTATATACGTGCATGAAGGGATCGTCTCCAACTACTATGAGCAGCGCACCATCTGGAGATATCCTCCCCAGATTTACCGGCTCTTCTTCCTCCAAGCTTTGTATCACCTCCAGAGTCTCCAAATTAATGATATAAATGGAGTGATCGTTACTCGCAACCACGGCAACAGGCTTGGTATATGATTCTTCTGCAGTATCTGGTCCGGGGAACCATAACGTTATGCAATTCAGAATTTCGCTTCCAATAATTCTCACTTGAGAGGGGAGCTGGGTAGTATCAGCTTCACCTCTCCGTCCCGAGAAGCCAAGTGGTGGTCGAATGAACGAATCGAAACCGAGAGGCAACGGATCGTCTGCCTCACTGGGGAGATTCTGGCTGGGTTCTTTCGCTTCAAGACGGAGCGCCGAGAACTTCCCATGGTCACCTCCGCAACATACCCAGCCGTTTGTGGAAGTGAGACACCGTGGAGGAAACGGTAGGGTATCTACGATTTCTCGTACCAATGTGGAGGTATTGATCTGGTATATATCTCGACCGCCTAGGTAGTGAAGCTCGTTCTGTTTCGGAGAGTCGACGAATGACCGCAGCTGCCAGTGTCCAGCATTCATGTACGCGCGGTAAAGCTTTCGCTGGGAAGGTAGAATCAAGCCTTCGGTCGGATGGTATCTGAAGAAGTCAATGATTGCCAGCAAGAACTGGCTAGTGATTCAAACGCACGGAGAATCATCTTTCACAGCCATAGCTGCCAGTCGTCTACAGATCCTTTCACCATCGGCTAACTCATGGCGTTATTCGCATCGAAGACTCGCAGGAGCTCAGTTGGCACGACGGCTGTGGTACCAAGTCATTGAAGGAGGAACTCTTGTGTTGCTCGAAGCAGAGATCGAGCGCATATAATATATTTATAAATATAGATACGTTGTGTTGTTGAGAGGAGAGAGAGAATGTGAAGTGCAACAGCTTCAAAGAGCTTCTGACAATCAATGATAGATATGTCATGTACGGAGTATGCGCGCAATGGACAAGGCGGCCAGTGCAGCCAGAGATATGAGGCACCAACACACCTAACGATGACTGCATCGCACACTCGCCACTACGTCAAGCCGTTCAACCCGTAAGTCCGCCGAAGACTACCCGTCACGTGCGTCACGAAAAGCCGAGCGAAATGCTGCCGTAGAGCAGCCGTAGAATATTGTTGCTCCCGGACTAGCGCCTTCTCCCATCTTCTAAATTTCTCGACGCATCTTCAACTTTTCCCATCTTCCTCCAAAACCCCTACCATCTTCTCCATACACTCGACCATCCGCTCCCATCCACCCCGCGACCATTTCATCTTCATTTTGTAACAATATCTTATTCGGAGTTCTATTATAATACCATTGACATCAACCATGTTGGCCTCGAAAATTTCCAGAGCTGTAAGTAAAGGAGGAGGAGGCTTGAAATTTGAACCCGCAGAGCTTTCTTACTAACCATCTACTCATTCAGCTTCCCCGGGCCACCTCTTCTTTCACACGCACAACCACCCGCCGCTCACCATTAGCATCACAATTCGTTCGTTATGAGTCGACGGGCGGCGAGGAGAAGGTCAAGGGCCAGGTCATTGGCATCGATCTTGGTAAGGATGCTCCGATTTCATGACGCCATGTCTGAACCCTTGCTAACATGATCACCACAGGAACCACGAACTCTGCTGTTGCAGTAATGGAGGGAAAGGTCCCAAGGATTATTGAGAACTCCGAGGGTGAGCCTTTTTTGGATTCCAGTCTCCGCATTGCTTGTATACTGACTATTTATAATCAGGTGCCCGCACAACTCCATCCGTCGTTGCATTCGCACAGGATGGCGAGCGCTTGGTCGGTGTGTCTGCAAAGCGTCAAGCTGTTGTCAACCCAGAGAACACTCTCTTCGCTACGAAGAGATTGATCGGCAGAAAATTCACAGACGTTGAGGTTCAGCGCGATATCAAGGAAGTCCCATACAAGATCGTCCAACACAGCAACGGAGATGCCTGGGTTTCAGCACGCGGCGAGAAGTACTCCCCATCTCAAATCGGTGGTTTCGTTCTGCAGAAGATGAAGGAGACCGCCGAGGCGTACCTCAACAAGCCAATTAAGAACGCCGTCGTCACCGTCCCAGCCTACTTCAACGATTCTCAGCGCCAAGCTACCAAGGATGCTGGTCAAATCGCTGGATTGAATGTTCTCCGTGTTGTTAACGAGCCTACCGCCGCTGCTCTTGCCTACGGTCTTGAGAAGGAGGAGGACAAGATCATTGCTGTTTATGATTTGGGTGGAGGAACTTTCGATATCTCCGTTCTCGAGATCCAGAAGGGTGTTTTCGAGGTCAAGTCCACCAATGGTGATACTCACTTGGGTGGTGAGGATTTCGATATCACCCTTGTCCGCCACCTTGTCCAGGACTTCAAGAAGACTTCCGGCATTGATCTTTCTAACGACCGCATGGCTATCCAGAGAATTCGCGAGGCTGCCGAGAAGGCCAAGATTGAGCTGTCTTCCTCCATGCAGACCGATATCAACCTTCCTTTCATTACTGCTGATTCTTCCGGACCAAAGCACATCAACCTGAAGCTTACCAGATCTCAATTGGAGAAGCTTGTCGAGCCACTCATCAACCGCACCATTGAGCCAGTCCGCAAGGCCCTCAAGGATGCCAACTTCCAGGCCAAGGACATCCAGGAGGTTATCCTCGTTGGTGGCATGACCCGTATGCCAAAGGTCGCCGAGTCCGTTAAGAGTATCTTCGGCCGTGACCCAGCCAAGTCTGTCAACCCTGATGAGGCCGTCGCCATTGGCGCTGCCATTCAAGGTGCCGTCCTTGCTGGTGAGGTTATGGATGTCCTCCTTCTTGATGTTACCCCTCTCTCCCTCGGTATCGAGACTCTTGGAGGTGTCTTCACTCGTCTTATCAACCGCAACACCACCATCCCAACCAAGAAGTCCCAGGTCTTCTCCACTGCGGCCGATTTCCAGACCGCTGTTGAGATCAAGGTTTACCAGGGTGAGCGTGAGCTTGTCCGCGATAACAAGCTGCTCGGAAACTTCCAACTTGTTGGTATCCCACCAGCACACCGTGGTGTTCCTCAAATCGAGGTCACCTTCGATATCGATGCTGATTCCATTGTCCACGTCCACGCCAAGGACAAGTCCACCAACAAGGACCAGTCTATCACCCTTGCTTCTGGATCTGGTCTCTCTGACGAGGAAATTCAGAACATGGTCAACGATTCCGAGAAGTACGCAGAGGCTGATAAGGAACGCAAGGCTGCCATCGAGGCTGCCAACCGCTCTGACAGCGTTCTGAACGATACCGAGAAGGCGCTCAACGAGTTTGCTGACAGACTCGATAAGACTGAGGCTGACCAGATCCGCGAGAAGATCGCTACTCTTCGCGAGTTTGTCAGCAAGAGCCAATCTGGCGAGGGCACTGCCACCGCCGAAGAGCTCAAGGAGAAGACCGATGAGCTCCAGATGGCTAGCTTGAACCTCTTCGATAAGATGCACAAGGCCCGCGCTGAGTCTGGCCAGAACACCGAGGGTCAGTCCTCTGAGCAGCCAAAGGAGGGCGAGAAGAAGGAGTAAATCGTCCCACTTCTGCGGTCTGAAATACTACAAAAATGTTTCTTTTTAGTCAGAACGGCTTTGGGTGGTTGCATAGATGTCGCTCTTCGGCATTTTGTACTCTATGTACTCGTATATCGCGATTTAAGCGGCCTTTCCTGTTGTCATATTAGTTGTCTTGGTCAATCAGGTTGTCAAGCTTGGAACGGAGGCGTTGCATTGTTCAGAGGACAAGGCTTGTGGGATACCTCAAAAGATAGGGCATCGCTCTAAATGTATAAACAGATTAAGACGAATAATATAACGAATCCCCTCTCATGATGTCTTGATAAATCCACTGTGCAGCGTACTTGAGAATCGTCGATCAATCTGAATCAAAATAGAGCATAATGGCCGGATGTGGGGTGGTATCCCTGTTCGTAAGTTCAGTACTAGTAGGTAGATTAGACATGTTTGGCCAAATGCCAATTTAATTACTACTGCAAAAATACAATAGAAGTCTCATTATAAATTGAAAAATTCCTGCTACGTGTACCATTGCCTCTTCCGAAGTCTTCATAATCCTAGGCTTTCGTGGTCAATTTCTTTAATCGCAGCACGTGACAATTTGGTATAATACGTCGCGAAATGATATGGCGCTAACGAGCCCCACGAACATTTCTATATCCAAAAATCCACCACCTCACTGCCGCCACCTAAACTTGCGCCTCGACCACAACGACAACTGAGATCATTTCAGCACAAATATCACAGAAAGTCTCTTCAAAATGTCAAAAGTAGCAAGGTAAGCGCCGCATTTCGACTTCCCGTTTTCCATAAACTGACCTTTTAGCCGCCCTGACTGGGCTGATGATGAAGAGCTTGAGGAAACCCTCGAACTCCCACCACAGCAAATCACCACCAACAAGGATGGAACGAAAACCATCATCACATACCGCTTCAACGACGATGGCAAGAAAGTCAAGACTACGCGCCGAATCCGTACAACCGTTGTGAAGGAGGTCGTGAACCCCCGCGTTGCGGACCGCAAGTCATGGGGCAAGTTCGGACTGTCCGCAAAGGACAAGGCAGGTCCAGCAGTCGATACCACCACAGTCGGCGAGAACATCATATTCAAGCCAAGCGTCAACTGGCGCAAAGACGCGAAGGAGGAGAAGGTTGAGGTTGGAAGCATTAAGGACAAGCTAAAGGACAAGAAGGTCAAGTGCAGAATCTGTACTGGAGAGCATTTCACCGCCAAGTGTCCGTACAAGGATACCATGGCGCCAGTCGGAGAGGAGGGTGCCGCCGATGTTGCTGCTGGTGCGGGCGATGTGGCAGAGGGTCCAGGAGGTCTGGGAGCAGGAAAGAGCTCATACGTGCCGCCGCATATGAGGAATGGAGGAGGCGCTGCAGCAGCCGGTGAGCGTATGGGAGGAGGCAAATATGCTGAGAGAGACGATCTTGCTACTTTGCGTGTTACCAACGTATGCACCGCGCCCTTATTCATCTTCTTGGTTCTTGCTGACATAATCCCAGGTTTCCGAATTGGCAGAAGAAGACGAGCTGCGCCTTATGTTCTCGAGATTTGGCCACGTCACGAGAGTCTTCCTCGCAAAGGATAGAGAGACAGGCATGGCTAAGGGATTCGCCTTCATTTCCTTCACAAATCGCGATGATGCCGCAAAGGCTTGTTCAGCGATGGATGGTTTCGGTTTCAAGCATCTTATTCTCAGGGTCGAGTTCGCAAAGAAGGCTACTTAAGGGATTGGTATTTGCATTTGCCTGGCGTGTATTTCAATAGGGTTCCCCAAGACTACGGCATTATGAATGAACAGCTCTTGATGAATATTGGCTATTTATTCGCATGATTTTTTTCCATGCGATACAAGTGCTCTAGGAAAGTGTTCGCAGTCCTTGTTGGATTGGGGCAATGCCAATTAGAACCCTTCCTATGTTTTCCAAAGCTCCAATACCTCCAAAGCTACGTAAAGCCTTTACCACTCAGCACCAGCCCCCAAATAGCTCTTGGCCTGCTGCTCATCCTGACCTATCACTCCCAGAGTATCTTTCAACAATATATGCCAATTGATATATTTGTATCTGTTGCGCAGCCGCGTGGCTTTATTTGCGCAGAGGACCAAGCTCTGCGAATCTCCGAAGAAATGCTCCTGAAGCCTTTAAACAGCTAGATGGCTTCGACGATCCAAGTTTCCAACTCTCTGGAGCTTGCGGCATCTTCTTGTTATTCCTTCGAAACCTAATCATCGAATCGAGGCGGGTTTCAAGTTTATTTGCGCTCCACGATCGTGATCTTTGGGGTGAAAGCCTTCAGCGCCTCCTTATCCTCCTCCGACGCCTCAAAACCAAGCTTCTTCTCCGCGGTGTCTGTAACATACATGCCGGCCGTGCCCCATGCGAGCAATCCGAGACCGATTGCTCCTTGCATTTTGGGCGATAGAGAGCGGAACCAGCTGTGTGAGCAAGATTAGAGATGCATGGCGCAGAGAGGAGGGTTGGGGGTACGAACCTGATTGGCGATGACATGGTGGATGTATTGGAAATCTGGGTAGGGGAAGTTTTATGATGATATGGCCTGAGGGCTTCCAAGAACGTTAATAGCGGTAGGGGAGGGATCGGGCGAAAATGCGTTCAAGTCTTCGGAAATTATTTAGATGGACAAGGCTGTCGTTCAATTTACCATTTTTACGGTCAAACAGTCGGACACGACCATCAACCGTTGCCCTTCCCCCCCACATTCCGCTACGGGTATCGCCGCCTATCTCCGTCAATCAGTCCCAGCTACCTACGTAGGTAATTAGCAAGCTTCGTACTCTACAGCTACAGCTACAACTTAACTTCTCGTGGTTCTTGTGTAGGAAATATACCTCTTCCATAAACTCAATCATTACTCATTGCTCTTATATTTGTGTTCAATGATATTACCAAAACGACCGAGTGTCTCAGCTTGCTCTCCTCCATGTCAGAGTCCATGAGCCTCCTTCCAGAAGACCTACAATCTCTCAGCCTCGAGACAGCTCCAAAGCCCACGATGATACTGCAAAGCAGCAGCATAGAAGATCTCCCCATCGAGCTTCGCGAGCAGATTCTCTCATATCTAGACCTCGAAACGCTCAAGTCCATCCGCCTGGCCTCAAAAAAATGGGCATATCTAGGCCAACCATATCTCCTCGATCCGTGCTTTAACGCTCTCCCCAGCCGCGACGACTTCAACCGGCTCCTCGAAATCTCGCAGCACCCCTATTTTTCTTCCCGAATTGGGCGCATAGTGATCAACTCATTCAAGGTGCACGAATACCAGTTCCGTCACAACGTGTACTATCAGAACTACACCCTTGACCCAGACGTACGCGCTCAGACCCTGGAGGAGGTGATGCTGGAGTACACCAAATACAAAGGGCTGGTTGAGCTGTATTCCGAGGATTTCTGCCGTCAAGAGATCCTAGAAGAGGTATTTTCAAACTTGCAGAATTTGAAGGCCGTTGATATCAAAACCCAGAGCTGTCTTCTCGGCCATCCCGCCTTACAAGAATCTTGGGGAATGGAATCCTCGAGGGGAAAACCTAGTGATAATGAAAGTAGACAGTTCATTAGGATCGTCACGGCGGCCAGGAATACGAAGTTGGAATCGCTCAGTCACGATCCCTTGGCGGTCCAAATCCTAGAATGGGATAATATCGCCGAAACTCTTCAGCCAACATTCGCTGGCCTCACAACTCTAAAGCTCTGCTTCGATTGGCCAGTGCAGCTCTCCGGTGAAATTGATGAAGCTCCGGTAAACCTTTGCATGGCCAGCTTGGCCAATTGCCTGAAGACTGCGCCTAGCCTACGAGAATTGAACGTTGGATTCCATGTGGGATCTCCGCCGCAGCACCTCCACTTCGATTTTTCCCTTTTGGAAGACTTTGTATGGCCGCATATGCATACTTTGGCTCTGGAAAATATTAGCTGGGACATAGTTGACATCCAACCGTTCCTCATCGCTCACTCTGGTACACTAAAGCGACTTCGCATATGGGCAAACACGAGTGCTATCGGTACCCAGAATCAGGTTCACACCCCAAGGGCACATCAGACCCTGCTAGATCTGTTGAAGTTACGGCTTAAGCTTGAGAAATTGGACTTTAGAGGCTATCCAACGTACAATTTCCGGCCAGGTCAAATGTTGCACACGCTAGGTAAAGGAGTATATGATGACGACTGGAAGCCTCTTGACGGCACATTCGTCAAGCCTTGTCCATTTGCAAAGCGCTGCGAAGACTATGTAATACATAAGGGACCAAATCCTTTCATAGAAAGACTTGATTGAACTTCCATTATGAGGGAGAAGTATCTAAACCCTAAAACTCTACGCTTGGGCTGTTCTAATGTACATCAGCTAGCTTTACGAAGCTCCATTATTACCTGCCGCCGATGGAGCCTTCGCCATGACCATACGCGGCGCCTCCAACACTACTCTGCGGCCTTGGGCGCTCCCTCGACAGGCTTCTCCGGATTTTTTTTCTTGTCATGCTTCCTGCCGATGCAGAAGAGCCCGGCCCACATACACGAAGCCACAAACATCAATGCCGTGGGCGTCCATGTAATCGCCAAAAATTTGTTTCCCCGGGACGCAGACATGCCCGCCGGATTGCCATTGAAGTTGATGTAGTCCGTCACTCTAATCATGAATGACGTGATGATCGAACTCGCGACCAACAGGCCTAAGAACGAGAGGCCTGCGAGCAAGAAATTGCCCATGGAACAGATACGGCCGGTCAGAAAGATTGACGCTATAGAAGTGAACATTCCAAGGCCTGCAGCAGCGATGCCGATGATGTAGAACACAAAGGTAGCGTCTGCATTGGCATTGAGGCCGGAGATGTAAGCTTGGACAGCGTAGGGATAGCCCAAGTCAGTGAGGTTGAGGAGGTTCCCGAATGGTCCGTCGGCAATCTGTTGTTGGATCTCCTCGGTGAAGTCGAATGAGTCTATTTAATAATCACCCGTTAGCAACTATATACACGAATCTTCGACAAAGGTTCACTTACACATCGCAGTCATTGGCGTGCAGGCTGTAACATCACGCTTCGCGCCTGGCGCAGTTGCATTCGGCGTGAAAGTGCCATAGCACAGATCCAGCATGTGAAGACTGTACCACTGTTGAATTCCCAGTGTCTGGGATAGATTAGTGGCGACACCATTATGGATGTCGACGAGGTCCGTTTCGATCTCGTTCTTGGCCTCTTCGGTGAGGTTATTCGCGACACTGGCGAGCCAGGAGCGGAGTGAGGATGGGGATGGGACGGAGCCAGAGCTGGTAGGGGTCGGGTTGACTTCAGTGTAGCCGAGGGTAGAGGTGTTGACCTGAGGAGCATTAGAATGATAGAGGAGAGCAGGGCAGCGAAGTGAGACATACGGTCACGATGTAATAGTTCTGCATGACACTTGGGCTTGAGCCTGCGAAGAGACTTAACATCGATAGCACGAAGGCCGCAACGGAGAAGACGAGTGGAACGATAACTATGAGACGCATCTTGAACTCGGTTCGTATTCCTCTATTCGGTTGTGAATCCCAGGAAGCAAGATAGGTAGATAGATAGATAGATAGATAGAAGAAAGTGTCGTATAGAGCTATTCAGTTCCAGTAGTTGCAGAAAGACGCAGACAACTCACAAGATATGCCACGCCTTTTACTGCCGAATAAAGAAGCTTTGCCCGCCCTGCTTGCAGAAACAAGAACAAAGTTGAGCAATGTGAGATGAACAAGGTACCTTGCTCCATCTGCTGAACGACGAAGCCCGCCCCATCCCCATTTCTGACCTCGGCCACTCACTCATCTCATTCATTGAAAAGAAAGGAAACGGCAGGTTGGGAAAACGGGAAATGGCCGGACGCATCCATTCCATTCCACTCCAGCCGCCCTGAGACATCTGGACCCATTCCCAGCTCAGGGGATCCATCCTCGCCACAACCGATGGGGGTCACCTGGGGGTCCATGGCTGCAATTGCAATAGTATGTCTCTATCTTACCTACTCCGTAGATCCGGGATGGATGCTGGAGCTGTGGCAGCACAGCGAGCGCGCCTCGATGCTTGCTTGCTGCTGTCACGCGCGAGGATGCAGGACGGAAGTGCCAAGACTGCCCGTCGCATAGTAGTACGTCATTGCTTACATAGGTCAATCGGTCTTGGCAGAGAGCCACGTGATGTGCAGAATTCGAGGATGTCGAGGACTTCTAGGGCTGATTAACAATCTCAATGTTCAAGACTCTTAGTATTTATATTATAGTCTTGTGTTTAGTAGGTTACAGGGCATTTTCAACGACTTTCGAGGTCGCTTTTGGCATGGGAGTTAAAAGTTCGTAGTGAATCACACACATTCCGCTGGCTGTCACAGACAGATGGACAACAATGAGCATCGCTTTGAGACATCATCTATTTCGCTCAAATGGGTTGTGCTTGCTTCTATACCGCATCTCCTGAGAACTCCCATCTACTCCGATAATCCACCTGGCTGGCATTTTCATGCAATCCATCACAGCTCCTTCGTAAGAGCCCTAGCTGCCCCCGTAACGAAGGTATTGTCTCCCATCCAACATCCACGCCTAGATCTCCCTTCCTCTCCTTGAAAAACAAAACAAGCAAATAGGTATTTCCTCTTATTTCCTCCTTCGTATCAACTGGTATCAACTCTCAATCAGCCCACCCGCCCATCCATCCAGCGCAGCGCCTCATCAGCTTTTATGTAACAAACTTCGACACCAGGTATACCGTCCATCGACCCACAAGAGCACACGACACCCACCGCATTCACAAAAGCAACGAATAGCAGAAATTCAAAAAACCACAATATGACACCACGAGGAAAAGTGGTATCTGAAGGTACAACAAAATCAAAGAGTTGGGTATTGAGTTTACGCGAGCCCAAGGGTATATCCAGCCAGTGTAAGGAGACTGAGAATAGAGAGGTGAAACAAAGTCTCTACTCCCCTCCTGTTTCCTGTTTCCGTAGAAATAAAGAGGAGTGAGATCAATTTAACGGGGTGTCCCAATAGGACCTGGGTAACCCGAATTCGTAGAATGAGAAGTGGAGGGTCGGCCGCTGTCAGTCGAGACCCTCATATTGTATTTTGGCGTCGTGTCGCCCGGATGGTTGAGATTGATGCTCCCATTACCGTTGGAAAACGGACGTGCCCAGGTATTGCTATCATCATCTGGAAGGTTGACGCCGCTGTCATTCCAGGGATCGCGATTGGCATTGAAGCTTCGAGCTGATTCAATAGAGATCAAGGATGACTTTGATACATTGCTGGATCCATTCTTGAAGAAGGAAGTTGCCGGTGATTGCGATGAATTCTTTCTTCGGTCCAAGAAGGAAGAAATCGATGACATGCTGCCAGGCTTACGCAATTTGTCGAAGATATTGCTACGCTCGCGAGCGACATCATCTCCAAACGATGTCTTCGTAGGAGAGTCAGTTCCAGCTACGGGCGCCGGCGCGTGCTGCAGCAGCTTCGAGTCGAAATATTGCAGAGACTCCTCGAAAGAATCTGACTTCGGCCGAGGAATAGCTCCCTTGACAATATTCACTTCAGCACCGGCAGGCAGCAGACGCTGGATCAGGAAATCCATTGCATCTCTAACACCACCGGCGTTGTTCCGAGTGAATGACCACATCAGTGTCACAGTGGGTTTGCCGTCTTCGGTAAGCTCAGCAGGATCCTGCTTGACTTGAAGATCAACAACATATTGTGCTTTCAGCTTAGGGACTAATTCCTTGCGGAACTCTTCCGATTCCAGAAACTTCAAAAGCTCCGGTGAACTGGAGAGGACGAGCTCATGATTATCCGGGACCATTCCCAAGAACTCGTCAACGCAATGCGGCACCTGCCATTCTGGACCTGAAACGACGACATCATCACTTGCCTGTTCCGTGCTGGGAAACATGATTTTGCAGTTCCATTTCTTCTCGAGCTCGTCCAGCTGATTCATGCGAGCAATAAGCTGGCGATGATACAGCCTGTTGACATGGACAGTCTGCGATGTGAACTCGGAGTCCACACGATCAACCATATCCAAAATCTCAGCCTTGACAAGTTCGAGTGCGCCAGCATTGCGAGCTGGTGTACGGCAGATGACGTTGTCAACCTTGATATCGTCCTCGTCACGTCCGATACCTCCACGGTCCATGGCATTTGAGAATTTGACGAAAACTGAGTGCTTCTTCATAATGCGCTGAATGTGTTGGCCGCCAATACCAATGATCCTCTTGTGATACTGGTCGGGAACATGGAAGGATATCGAAGCCGGCATTTCTTGTTCAACAAGAGATAATCCTGTCTTCATTGCCTCGTATTGGCTTGCACAAACGTCGATGTTGAAGTTATATTCGTTGAAGCCGTCGAAGATAATCTGCACACTGCTTTGGCCCATGATCTTATTGATCTTTCCATTCTTCTTTCCACTGACGAACTCTTTGTGCTCGTTTGCAAGCTCAATCTTAACTCTGATCTGGTATTGAGAGCGAGAAACGAACGCAATGGTTGATATGACATTCAGGGCATCCTTTACGGCATCATCAGAGCCGGTGATGGAGAATGTTAGTTTATCAAATGTGACATCTGCATCAGAGTTTGCACAAATATCGGGCAGCATGGTTCGGATTTCTTGCGGTAATGGCACTCGGCCACCAACCGGTGCCTGAATCCACCAGGATGCGCTGTAGAACTGGCCAGTCTAAAAGCCAATTAGTAAAACTGAGAGGTCCGAATCAAGAAAAATGCTTACAAGTCCCATAATATCACGGATGGTCCTCTCAACATGGAGACCTTCCACACCCTGGATGCGTACCAAGTTGCGTTGAGATGCAAGCTGCGGAAACAAGATAAACGTGCCATTTGTCTCCATAATCTTTCGGACCTTGTCCAGGCGGCCAAGGAGAATGCTGTCAATCTTGGCGGGCGAGACCATGCAATCCTTCATGAAGAGCCGGGTTCGCTGGACCAACTCGTGGATTTTTTGCTTGGCCATCGCAATATTCTGTGGTGTCTCACCAGTGATGAATATTTCCTCCGGGTTTCTGCGTTGTGCGCCTGGGTGGCAGTATCGATAGACTTGAGAGAATGGGGGCGGAAAATAAATAGCTGTATTTGTCGCTGACTCGATGAGCTTGATGTTCTTCCTTGAACGACCGCAAATAACGGTGTGTAACGACAGCTCCAGCAGCATGGCATCGACTGCTCGTCCAAGCAATCTATCAATGAAGATCAAGACTCGAGTTTTCGCGTGTTCTGCACTCTCCATATCACCATATATTGCAACTCTCCATCGCTGATCTTGCCCTGCATCTCCGTTGCTGTTGATGCCAGGAGGGACCGTATTAAACTTAGGGCCTAAGAGGAAAATGTCGACTCCGCAGAAACCGGCAATCTCGTCAAGATGTTCGATGACGAAAGTCTTGAGAGCTGTTCCTGCTTGGTCGAGTACCAAATCGCCATCAATATCCACCACCGAACATCGCTATGAGGCATTAGCAGTGTCACTTTGGCCAGCCATCCGCTACCTACCAGTGCCAGAGGTATATCGTTCAGTATTGTCTCCCTGCTTTTGTGAACCAATTCCGGACTACCCGAAAGACAGACGTTGACAACCTGTCCCTTCACACGCTTCGGCTCTGAACATATGACGTGTGCCTCTATCGGTAGTGGACCAGTCGTGATATCTTTGCAGAGTTTCTTCAAGTTCAAGACGTTGCGTGCGTGCACTGGCAGCTCGTATACTGGAACTCCATCTGGCGCTGACTCTGGATGCGTCCACCTCTCGCCGGCCTCTGGCGTAGCGTGTACGATGTCCTCTATTATCGGGCCTTCGAGGTCTGAAGCGAATGGAACATTGAAGGAATAGTTAATGAAGGCGTCGGCCGCAGCTGGCGGAGAGATCGGAGAGGGCCCATGAGGCGTCTTCGTGTGCGGCGTTACTCCTGGCATGTTCATGTTCGGATTAGGTCTCGAGATGCCAAACCCAGGACCCATCCTCTCCGACCAATGCCGCATGTTGGCGAGTTTGTTCATGGCGAAGGAGAGTTGGGGAGCGTTGAGGAGCGGGAGCGTTGAGGAGCGTTGGTTGGTGAGAGTGGGCGTTGTTGATGTCGTCGTGTGCTCTTTCTTCTCTCTCTGGCTCTCCCTCTCTCTTGTAGCGCGGGATATGGCAGAATGACAGAGAGATATGGAGTCCGGAATATATGTAATGCTCGCTTGACGAATAATGCGGGCCACTGGCAAGGCAAGCCCGCTACCAACAAAGCCCGCTACCAAAGCCCACCAGTGACCACCGCCCGCGCCCGCGCCCACACTCAAGTTTTCGCAGGAGACGACTACTACTACTACGAAGTACTACGACGACCGAAGTATCTTACTACTCTCGACTCTACCACCAAACAGCCAATGATGGCCTGGGCGAGAATGCGTAACTTGCAAGTCTTAACCCGCGCTTCAACCCTCTAAGGCCGCCTTAAGCAGCCTTAAGCAGCCTTAAGCAGCCTTAAGACGTGTCTAAATACACCCCTTCCGTGATCTGATAGTCATAGCTAAGGTACCTTTGACGTGCAAGAATAAGGTTGGCGTCGCGGCAACAAGTCTCAATAAATCAACACTACATTGGGCACTATATATCGAAAATAACATGGAATCTCCAATCAATAGGCGTGAAGCTTCTTGCGCATGGTCAGGCCACATCCGGTGCTCAGGTCGAAGCGGTGCGCGGTCATGTCATATGTCCGCATTCAAGCTACTCTGACGCATCGACTTCAGTTTCCATGCGTCGATCGACCGAGACACTCCATGGATCGACGACTGATAATTCATTAGCCGTGCACGGTTGACAGAGCACAGCTTTCCGCAAGTACAGAGCATTGTCGCAATGCTTCCACAGTCATATCTGATCATTTGATTATTTGGTTATACATGACACGCTCAACCATCTATCCATAATACAGGGGAATCAACACTAGCAAACACTCCCCACTATCCACTACCTGTAGATCGGTTCCTGGCGGACATCGTCTTGATACACATCCTGCTGCATCTCTCGCCGTGGTATATATTCACTCTCCTCTGCAATCCTCCGTGCTACGGGCCTAGCGGGCTGATATCCGTCCATAGGTGGGGGCATATATTCCCGCCTTACGATCTCCGCTTCTCCTGGTCTCATGCTGTATTCTCTGATGATTTGAGAAGGGATTTCCCTTCGGCCCTCTGGCCGAACACTTGCTGCATACTCTCGCCGTACAGATTCTGGACCGTTCCTTTGCGCCCTTACGACGTATTCCCTGGGAACTTCATGCCGAAAGCCTTCAGGCCGAACACTACCCATCCGGCTTTGATATTCTCGTGGCGGTTCCTCGAAATGGGTCATCTGCCGTCTTTGAACTGGCTCAGCAAGGCGAACGTAGTCGTCAACTGGTGATCTAGCTGGAGGTGGCCTAGTAGAATATTCCCTTTGGCGAATCTCAACTGGTTCGCCTTCTCCGATTGCAAGATAGTCGTCGGCTGGTGGGCGCACCGGCATCGGCCTCGTGGAATATTCTCTTTGACGATAAGATTGCGACTCGACCAAATTCTCGGGTAACGTAACCACACGACGCTGTGGCACGTACTGGGGCGAAGGTTGCCTGTAAACGACACCACCATCTTCATATATTTGTTGAACTGGCCGGCCAATTACTCTTGGTGGAGGTCGATCATACATAAAGTCCTGTTCGATAATTCTAGATTGTGGCGCTACGGATTGTCGAGATAAAGCAGGCACAGCAGTATAGTATTGACGGCCATACTCATCTACGACTATGCGAGAAGGAGCCAATCGTGGTGGTGGTGCCATTAGAATGGGCGACTGTCTTTCACGCACGACTGGCGAACGTGATCTTTCGCGGGTTGCATCCATGCGGATGGCAGTTGACGAAGCAGTTGGCGGCTCCCTATAGCATCTTGGTTCCTGAACATACGGATCCACCATCATTCGTGATGCAGTCCTCAGTGGCCGCTGCTCGTATTGTGAATATGGTATGGCATAAACATTTGGGGAAGGTGGAGGCCTATACACATCTTGACTGACAATTCTGCGATGTGCTGGTTCGTCTCTAGGTACTCGATGATACCGAGGTTGGTCAACCTCAATTGGATCATATGATCGCTCATCATCTCTATAACTCGGTCTCTGTCTAGCATCCATCTGATGGGACTGGGCAGGTTGCCCTTGAGGCTCGTCTCTTGGTTCGTCATATCTCGGTTCGTCATAATTGAGTTCGGCGCCCTGCTGCAATGCTTGTCTCTGTCTCTTGTGTGGTCGGGGTAATGGCGCAGATGTGAATGGAGAAGGCGATCTTGGTTCAGGCTTGATGTATGGTGAATCTGGACTTGCAACTGCGGCGGAAATATTACCTGTGGCCGATTTACGACCATTCTTCTTCTTCTTGCCCTTCTTCCCGCTTTGCTTGGAAGTTTTAGGTGAACCATCAGTTGCCGAGCCATCCGCTGGTCCACGTAGAGGAGAAAAGGGTGCTGTAGAACTCTCCTGCAAGGCGAAAGTGTGCTGGGCAATTGGGGGAGCTCGAGCAGTGGCAAGCGGAGAGACTCGAACTGGCTGTGGTGCAACAGGAGATAGATTGAAAGTACGCACATCTTCTGGCTCTTCCACAGACAATCGTCCTTTTTGTAGATTGGCATTTGCAGCCTGCCCAGAAACATCAGCAGGGCTGGCTAGAGAGCCCACAATCTCTTCGTCAAGCTCGATTGGTGAAGCAGCCTTTCTTTTCTGAGATGTCGATATATTACTGGTGGATGATATAGCAAAAGCGCCATTTGTATCTTGTTTCGCACTCGCAAGTCGCTGAACACCATTGGAACCACCAACACCGCTATAGAAATCTGTCTTCGCTGTTTCATTTTGTTGAGAAATATCAGCAGCATTACCGGCGAGCTTCGCTGGTTGTGATGGACGGATTTCTTGTGGGATATGTAGTGGAGTTGAGACTTGTTTACGAGCAAGCTCTTGCAATCCAGGCACACCAGTAGTAAACAAGGAAACACCCGTCATCATATCATTTTGAGACTCATATTGATAGTGGGTCCGCGAAGGCCCTCTATCATGAGTAATAAGAGGGGGAACAGCATGCGGACAGATCTCACCAGATTCTCTGCGACCCCCCGAACTTATGCTAGGTTCTGGAGTATCATGCTGGCTTGAATAAAACGTGTTCTCATCAAAAGAATCACTAGCAGAACTGCGAACACCCACAGATTGTCCGGCCTCACTAGCCGTAGCAGGATGCACGATTGTGAGAGCCTTGGAAAGAACATCTGAAAGGTCGAAATCAGGAAGAGATTCTGATGTCTGCAAGGCTGCCTTCATTGAAATACGCCGCTGTTCAACTTGCTCCCTCAAATTTCTTTCAAGTCGTTGTCTGCGTAGCTGAATTTCTGCTTTGATAAGGTCTTCTGACTTTTCGAGTAAGATAGGGTTGATTTCTGACTTGTTAGTCTTGCCCGTCCCAGGCATTGTTGCCACTGTGCGTTCGGCCACCAGCCGGCGCCCATTTGACAACTTGTCACCTTGGCTGCCTTTGTCTGCGTCTTTATATCCTTCGTTCGCTGTCGGCAAGAGAACAGCTGCATTTGAGGGTGGATTCGATCGTGTTATAGGGGTAATCGGAGATGAGGTCTTGCGCAATGACTTTCCAGCCAGGTGCGGCGGTATCTTTATTCGAGGATGAGATCCTGAGTAAACAGCATCGCGAAATCGCACAATTTTCTCGCACTCCAATATCTCGTGGAGGTCTTCTTTCGTCAAACCTGTTGTTGTGCCATTCGCTGGCAGCGAGGCAAACGCGCCTTGCGCCATTGAAGCTGTCTCCGAGGGTTATCTTTTGTCCACTCCAATCATACAAATAAAAGTACAATCGGCAAATGACGATGATGACTGAATGGAAGCAAAAGCAACTGCGCAAGGCAAAGCATATATGGGCGGAAAGGAATACGACAAAAAGTCGGTATTTTCGAAGGAGGCTGGATGTTCCATGCTGCGGAGAAAGATCGAGTATGAGAGCGGTCGTCGAGGTGGAAGTAGTTCGGAAAGCCACTAGTAAGCGGAGCACGCTCATTCGCTGTCAACCATTGGTGAGACCTTGGCCATACATACTCCATACAGGCACAGGCCGAACTGGCAAACACGCAAACAAATGCAATAGATGCGGAGTCATAGAAACACTACATACAAGATCTTTATATCTTCATATATTTCATTCCTGCACTGGACATACAAGAAAATCCCTCTCTTGAAGTGCATATTTTAATTAATACATCTCCATTTTATGAACCACAGCTTTTTGTTACTTCGTTAACTTGCCGACTTGCCAACTTGCTCCTTTCCACATCCCATCTCACGTAATGGCCAGCGATACAAGGCCCGTGTTCTTTTTTGATATTGACAACTGTGTATGCTTCCCTGCAACAGCAAGACTTGTCGTTTGCTAATTATTCCTCTACTCTAGCTCTACTCCAAGAGTCAGTATATGGCCATTCTGAGAAGCACTTTCCTGACTCGTCTGTCTAGATAAGAATGTTCATGATCACATGTCCGACTTGATAGACAAATACTTCATGAAGCATCTCTCCCTAGACCGAGCTGATGCATATAAGCTTCATCAAGAGTACTACAAGACCTATGGTCTAGCTATCGAGGGCTTGGTTCGCCATCATAAGATTGACCCTTTGGAGTACAATAGCCAAGTCGATGATGCCTTGCCGCTGGAGGAAATCCTATCTGCAGAGCCCCAGCTGAGAAAGCTTTTGGAAGACATTGACAAGACAAAAGTGAAACTCTGGCTTTTCACTAATGCTTATGTTAACCATGGCCGAAGAGTCGTGAAAATCCTCGGTGTGGAAGACCTCTTCGAAGGACTGACCTATTGTGATTATGCGGGCCGGCCGTTCGTTTGCAAACCTTCCGAAGCAATGTTCCAGAAAGCGATGAGGGAAGCGGGCATTGATGATGTGAAGAAATGCTATTTTGTCGGTGAGGAAGGCCGCATATCCCCTTCTCATGGCTTCACTAACGGCGCCTCAGACGACTCGGCGTTGAACTGTCGCGAAGCTGAAAAGCTAGGATGGACCACTGTTCATCTCGTTGAAGCAAGCGTTACCGCACCACCGCAACGAGTATGCTTGTATCAGGTCTCAGATCTGCAAGAGCTAAGGGGGCTTTTCCCTCAATTTTTCAAAAAAGATGAATAGATGGCTTCGGGTGGATTCAGGACAGAGAATTTGAATGTTTGATGGCTCGTGACAGAGAAGGATATCTTCCCCTCTGGCCAAAATGGCTGCATACAGAGAAATGCGTTAGCGATCGGCATGCATAGCTTTGGCGTTATGAAGATCTGGAAAGACTTTATATTGAAGGTTCATAAGATCATAGCTTTTGATATCAACCTGGGTATTCCAAACGCCATAAAACTCCAAATAATCGTCATACAACATAATCGCATCACTGCGTTACCGTTCAAGGCCTTCTGACGCTTCGTATAACCTCTTCCAGTTTCGCCAAAAGTGCCTCTTTCTCTTTCACCGCAGCCTGTCTCTTCTTCTCCTCCTTCTCCAGTTCCTCCTCAAGAAACTTTATACGTTCCTGTTGATTCTGTTCACTGTGTTCAAGGCCAGGCAATGACGATATCAAGAGTTCAATTTGTTGTTCTCTGACAATGAGGTCCTTAGCAAGTTCACGTTGACCCTCCTTAAACTGCGCCGTAGGATATGGTTCAACTGCTTCGAGTCAGCGATCGCACATTCAAGACAAGATCGCCAGAGAAACAAGGAAACGAAGATAGATACTAACTTCCATCCGATTCCATAATTCCATCTCTTGGTTTATCGGTTGGGTTGACGGGCGTAAGTTCGTGATGCTTGTTAACATAGTAGATGGATGCGACAAATTGATGCGCCAGCTACTTCCAGTCAATAAAGAAGACAGCTCGAAGGCAATAACTTACCTGGTCAACAGCATCCTGCAATTGGGTCAGTCGGTCAGCCATTTGTAAGTATGGTGAGTGTGTTGTAGTTGTGATCGTAGTTGTGTTTTGTTAGACTTGCGACCGCGACCCAGCAAGGCTGTGCACAAGTTGACAATGCCAAGTCTAACTATGTACATGCAATCCAATCAGTCATTAGCGTCGACGGTGGAAGAGTGGTAGCCTTGCAGGAATCCTGCTCCTTTTCAGCCTCGATTCCACTCATAGAATCATATTCGGATCCAGTACCTTCTTTGTTCATATTACGCCTAGATCTCGATTTAACGTACATTGAGCGAGTTCATCTGTTTTACGGCTGATCTATAACTCCAACGAGCTCTTCCGTAATGCTCCTTCAGGCCTGCTCTCGAAATTTCCTCAGACGTCCGTTCCGCATATCTGGCTACGCATACACAACTGAAGCGGCAAAGGCCATAGAGCAATCGGTAGAGGAATCAGCAGAGCACGCAACAGAGCAAACAACAGAGCAGCTAATAGAGAAGCTGATATATCCGGATCGATTAAACGCCAATCACCATGATCTACAGAGCTACCTAGACTACGCGTCACGTGTAGGTCTTGACCCGAAAAGCACAGTTTTTGTTGGAACTCGTTATGAATATACGGTCCAAGAGTCTCTGAAAAGCCTGGGATTCTCATTGCAGCAGACTGGAGGCGCTTCAGACTTCGGCATCGACCTGTTAGGTGAATGGAAGTTGCCCGCCGTACCGTTGACCCTGAGAGTTCTGCTGCAGTGCAAGGCATTGGCAAAGAAGGCCGGCCCAAACCTTGTGAGGGAGCTTGAAGGCGCTTTTGTAGGAGCACCATCTGGATGGCACGGCAAGGGAGTCCTCGGATTGCTGGTCAGTCAAAAGCCAGCAACAAAAGGCATGAGGGAGGCGTTGGCCAGGAGTCGTTGGCCGATGGGCTCAATTGCATGCACGAGCGAGGGAAGGCTCGTTCAGATGTTGTGGAATAGAAGAGCTGAGGATGAAGGCCTCCTTGGTGTCGGCGTTGGTGTCAAATACAGAAACAACAACATGGACGAGAAGGAAATTCATCTCACATGGAAGGGTGAAAATATGGAAATCGAAACCTGAATCCACGAGTATCAACATGGGAGTTAAAATCTTCCGTGGCTCTCGGAAGCATGTTGCTCGGTAAGAGCATAATCTTTTTCTCCTCAATATCCGTCAGTTGCGATTCGAGCCAGGACGTATGCTCGGTCCTTCACCATCTCCTTCTTCATGTACTTCTGGATCCAATCATCAATCACCTTCTTCTGCTCGGCAGGAGTTTCAGTCCCCACCAGTGGCCGACTTGCCATATCAGCCCTTCTCTTATGGCAGACCTGGCAATTCCTCTCGATGGCTGGCACTCCTGGGTTGCTCTCTTCGGAGCCAATCCTGCACTTCCACCAGCCGCCATATCTTCCCACGGCTCTCCACTCAGGCGTTGAATCGTGGTATTCCATCTGCCATTGCGGTTCCGGCTCCTCATTCTTCTCGGTGCCCTCCATCATATGGCATAGTCGGACGTATTTGTTGTTCAGGTTGATAAAGGCGTCCCAGGGTCTGTCGAACCTATCCTTTGGGAACCACTCTGGCAGCATGCTGCGGCATGTATCACGATCATCCAAATAGATAGGTGCTCCTTGCTCGATATGTCTTTTCTGGCATTTATTACAGAACTCGTGGCTACCAACATCTCGAGCGATAGGTGGAGAACTCGGAACGACTGGCTTTGTCAGCCAAGCTTTAACTAGAACGAAAAGTTGAAGGATTGAAGCATCTCCGGTGGACATACCAAGCGTGCTACCGTCTACTATGCATGGGACCATAGGTGTTCGTGGACGAGTCACCGGCTCCGCCGAGTAGAAACTGCCTCTATCCTCTTTTTGTTTCTTCAACAAACGCAAACGGAGATTGGGATCAATTCCATAAGTTGTCAGATCGTAAGCTGCGTTCGAAAGTGGTGGATAGCCTCTGAAGCGCTCATCCAAAACAGCAATCTGCGGCAGTGGGGGAAAGTGTCGAATCCTCGATGCACGATGACCTCGCTTTTCCCTCTGTGCGGGACAACCAAATGTGGATGTGGCTTCACTGTCTCCTTCGCCACCATATTTACCTCCACTGGTACCGGCATTGACGCATAAAGGATATTGGAGGATTTAATGCTTTCCTCGCAGTTCTGCTTCGCCAGCTCTTGATCGAGCCAGTTCATCGTCTCTTCGTCCGTATCGATGTCTTCCTCATTCTCAGTTGCCCAAAGAGAGTCAGTCTTCTGCTGAGCAATATTATAAGATTCTATATCTTTTGACTTGGTTGATTCGCTCTTTGGAGCTGGAAGGAGAAGCTCATGGCTTCTTTCTGGTGCTGAGGCATTGTTGGATGCCTCTGTCGACGATTCTGGTTGGTTGCTAAGATCTTGATGGCCAGTCCGACTGTTGCCTTGTAACTCGGTTGCGTTTTTAGGCGTGTTATATGATGCATCTTTGAGCGGAGTGCTTGATTTGGAGACCTTCCTCCTGTCAGGAATTCCTTTCAGAGCCTGCGTCAGTAGGCTGCCGTAACGGCCTGATTGTGAAGACATCGTAAATTCATCGAAGCAAGCCATCAAGAACAGCAATGGAAACTATGTCAAGATCATCAACGATCCCAAGATCCGCGGAAAGACAAAGCTGGCATGGTCGTCCTTTCTATCGTGAGTTACTATCACGAGGAAGGAACGGGGGCCAGGCGGATCACAGCGACGCGCTTTCCTTTGCTTGAATCCTAGAGTAGAACTCGATACACAGTTGACGAACATAATACATATATTCTTTTAACTAAAAAAATAATGCAGTGACAAAGTCAGTCTTCATACTGTTACATCTATCTACCTCTATCCTCCTCTCTATGTGTTCGTGGGAATCATGTAATCCACCCACACTATATCCATATTCACATTTCCTCCCATCCCAACCGTCAATCCTAGTTTCGAACGCCCCATTTCTCTCTGCTAAACCAAAAAAACCAACCTATCAATCCAACAACGGCCCAACGCTAACATGTTCCCTTCTCCTCAACGTCTCCTCCAGCTCTATCTTCATCGCCTTCCTCTCCATCTTCTTCTTCTCCGCCTCCACCTTTGCAAACCTCCCTCGCGCACCATGCTTCAGCTTCGTAATCATATCGTTAGCCTTCCCCTTACTGACCATCTCAGGCGTCAAGGGGTCGCTCTGCAGTCTAAACCGATTCAGAAACATCAACTGCGACTCCGTCGCCGGCTTCTCCCTCCATCTCTGGTTCTTCAAAATAAACTGCCTGGGATATCTCAGCTTGGCGAATGTGTCGGCCGCATGGACCGCGTCTTCGAAGGCGAGGTGGCGCGCAATCTCGCGGGGCGGGCGGTAGGAGGCTGCTTTCTTCATGGGGCCGGTGTAAGGGACGATCTCGTAGACCACGTAGGCGGGCTCGGAGTCCTCAGCGTGTTCGGCGTTGAATTCCAGCTTGAGATAGACGCCGCTAGGGGTGGTGAGGACGTACTTCTGGTGCGAGACTTCGACCCAGGCGTGCGAGCTGAGGGCACGGATGTGTCGTTCGCCGGACGAGTCGTCGATGAGGTCGAAGACGGAATCATAGTCAGTGAAGGTTACTTTGATGGGAAGGTCAGGGCCTTCGGGGGGACGGCGGATGGGAGATTCAGAGTCGGTTTTGAGTTCTTCTATGGCCTCCTTCATGGCTTTCATGTCATTTACTGTGGCCTCCTCAACCACCTCCGAAGGGTCTAGTCCAAAGAGCGTTGGTACAGTAATGATACCGGTCTCTAAACTTGCAACCATGTCAATGATGTGACAGTTCTCCTTTCCTGGAGAGAGTCTCATTCCACGTCCTATCATCTGAACGAGGAGATTGCGAGATTTCGTTGGTCGTGCCAGCACCACACAATCGATGTTCGGGACATCTGTCCCTTCTGTGAACACACCACAATTTACCAGTACAGGGAATTCTCCAGCTCTGAATGCATCAAGGGTTGCACTTCGTTCAATCTTTGGTGTCTCTCCAGTGACGAAGCGCGCATCGACTCCACGATGACGGAAAGCCCTCGTCAACCCCTCAATGTGGGCTATATCCACGCAGAACACGAGTGTCGATTTCCGCCCCTGGGCTTTCGCCAGCCATGTCCGAACTGTGATGTCATTGGTCTGGTTCGTATTGACAGCACGAGATAGTTCTCCGGTTTGAAAGTCTCCAGTAGCTCCTTTCTTGACCTTTGATATATCTGCCTTCGACTGCACGGTGGTGAATAGGACATCGGACAGCCATTTTTCGCCAATCATGTCGATATAGTCCTTATGATATACGACATGGTCTATTGCAGCTCCAAGTCGTAGTCCATCAAATCTAGAAAGTGTCGCAGACACTCCCACCAAAGCCGGTCCATCTTGCCGCGCCTTCGACAGCCCAAAGTAGTTCAGCGTCTTCAAATATCCCGGCGCAACTATGTGATGCGCTTCATCCACCAATATAAGCTTGAAGCGGCTCGGATCAAATTTTTCGATGCGATCCTTGGATACGATACTCTGCACGCTGGCTATGGTGATGTCCGCCACCCCCGTCGCATGCATATTGCCCATTTCGACATCGATAGTCTTGGTAGGATATGCATTGATACAATGCTTCGCCGCCTGTTCGACCAGTTCTTGACGATGCGCAAGGATAAGAGTCTGGTTTGCCCCTCCTGGGAGAGACTTGATGCGGTCGATGAGTTGCGTAAAGATAACCTGTGTCCTCAAGTCAGCATGCTGTCAATGGCCTATTGCTGTCCACCATACCGTCTTGCCGCTACCTGTAGCCAGTGAGACACCAAGTCTTTTGTGACCCTTATCCAAATACGACAGGATTGACTGTATGCATTCTTCTTGATACTGGCGCAAACGAATCCCGGATGGTTGATTGATAACGGGCTCAAGAACCTCTGCCGGCGATGATGATACCGTTGCCAGACATCGTGTCAAGAATGAGATCTTGTGCTTTGTCCTCCGAAATGTCGCCGTAAAGAGGCCCCTTGAAGCTGGCGGCATTGTGTGTGTATGGCGGCAAGATCTACTGAGGGTCGTCGCAACCTTTGAAGTTGCCGCCAAATTTCCCCACATTTTAATTTCAAGGGACGGGCACAATTTAAGAGTTGGACCGTGCATTTCCGCCACGGGATAACTAAGAATAGGCGCTCAGCCTCATGGAGGATGGAATTCTTTTTGATCTGTTCCATGTCTTTTGTTGGCCATATATTATTGCTCACATTCAAGCTGAGGTATATTTGTTGCCATGATGCTCACTGCTGAAGTTCTTCCTGCCGAGATGAGATTTTACCACTGTTTACGTGTCTTGACTCTCATGAGGAGATTTCCCACCGTTTTGTATTGATCTGCAATTGTTGTTGAAGTAAATCAAGTGAAACGTGAAAGTAGTAATACTTAACAAGATTACAATAATTACAGATGGCAAGTCGTAGTATGCACTAAATTTTGATTTGCTTGCAAGGTGAAGATTCTAAGACTTAGAGACTTGAAAACTCCATCTACGAAGAGACAAAAGTCGCAGTCGTTTTATTATCATCGTCTTTGTTTTCTTCATTCCTAGCACCCCATAATCTTTGTCTACTATAATCGCCTCCCATCTATCAGAACCCCATGCAATGTCCACGATTGCCACTTCCAAATACTCCATAAGTCCCTTTCTATCCCACCATAACTCAACGCTGCTGACGAAAACAGGAGTATAAGCCCAAGAAAGAGTAAGACCAAGGGCGGAGGCAAGAGCAATTGCGAAACCAAGTTGAAGGTAAGACTGTGGAACAACAAGAAGCAACCGGCAGCCAGCAAGCACGACAGCAAGATTTAATTACGCAACATGCCAAATCTAGTAGAAATGGCAGTCGCGGTCAAACTCTCACCAGTTGTCTCATTAAATTTGTCAGCGACAAACTGCCATTTGCTTCTTTGGTATGTTGCCTCAAGGTTTCTGAGAAGTTGGTCCATTTGGGGGGTCCATTGAGTGGTATTTATACCATTGCTCATGTTGTCCAGTTCTTCCTGGGTGTGATGCTTGCGGGCCGAGATTGGGACAAAGACACGCCCATCAGCCTTGTAGATGACAGGGGCACTGCGGTTGTATCGATTGTGTACCGAGTTGGTTGTGAACACAGGTGGCTTACCACTCTCCTTGTACTGATTGTTCAGATATTCAGCGATCGCGTCAAACTCCATGTCCTGGTTGTCATAGAAGTCTACAATCAAAATGTTGTCCGGGTCCATTGCTCCCCTTGGCTTCCTAGGTGCAAGTTTGCCGACCTTGTGCTTGGGCTTGGAGTGAGTCTTCAACTTATTTTTGCTGGCTGGCATTGGAGAAGGGTCATTGTTGAAGCCAGAGCCAGAGTGTGAGTTGGCAGGGAAAGCGTTGCTCATGACACCATCCATAGCACCTGCATCAGGGGAGCCAGCACCATCTTCAGAGTCGTCTCCAAACTGCTGATCAAAATCTGCCTCTCCGTACATGTTGCTACCTGCAACGATAGGTGAGCGACCAAATCGAGATCGGTGCAGGTCATGACGGTCTGAAGCCTCCGATTGAAATCTCATGTCGCCAGGAACATGAATTGATCCAACAGATGCAGTCATATCATTGCCCTCTGCCATACCTTGTCCATTCTGTGCGGTGTGACCATGATCGTTGCCAAAGCCAGGAGAAAAATTGCTTGGCTGGAAGGTTTGATGGTGCATATCCATGGATCCCTCATGCGAATAATCACCTCCAACGTGCGCGTTGCCATAGGATTGCATGCTACCGCGTCCTGAATGTCTGAATGATGGGACATCTTCATAACCACGATCATTACCATATTGTCTTGGGCCAAATCCGATAGCAGAGCTCATGCGAGGCGGGGATGACTCAGGGGATTTTGCAAGTTCGGAGGCCGTAGGAGAAGAGCGGAAGTCTTGAGTCTGCCCATACATACTTCCATTAGCGTAGCCGGAGTTTCTCTTGTTCTGAACTGTGACAGCGTGCTGGTTGCCATCGTGGAGATTTGGGTCAATGACGTTATCGTGGAATTGCTCGTCATTCAAACGAATACGCTCAATGGGTCTGGTAGGAGTGGATCCATCCTGGTGGTTGACATTGCCGCGGCGGCGATTCAGAACAGCAATATCGTTGTCTTGACCGGTGAAACCAATATCTTGACGGACATGATGATAAGTAGTGTTGCCAGACATGGCGTCGGAGGTGCGCATGGCGCCGTTAGAACCATGACCGTGAGGAGCGCCGAAATGATTCGATCCTTGCTCTCCATGAATCGATTGGGATTTAACTAACGTAACGTTAGTGTTATGTCCGCTTGGAAATTCTTGTGCAGTTGGGAGACAGAAAGAGAATATATTTACCATTCTGGAAGTCGTTCGACTGATCGTCGTCGTCCTCGACGAAGAGGCTCTGGCGAGGGCGATTTATTGTCATTTTGATATCTCTGGACTATCGTCATTACTACACTGTGGCAACAATAGACGAAGGACGCGGAGCAAATTAAGCAAATAATCAAGTATATGAATGTACGATGATGCGCAAAAGCAAGGCCGGTGAAGAGAGACGTTTGATTGAAATTAGTATGAATAGAGACGTAGAGAGTGCATCTGGTAGTAGCAAGAGGCGCCCAACGAGAACAACAGAGGAGTAATATGACAGAACATTGATGAAATGGAATCGTGACGGTGGTGCTCCGACAAATGAGAAGTGGCGAGAGAGATAAAAGTATGGTCTGCCTGCGTTTTCTATGCGTTCGTATAAACGCCAAGTATGACAGAACAGAAGCAGTTCAGCGCATGTATTCTTCACTGGACATAATAAAAAGATCAAGCTTTGATCTCTGGAGAAGTAAAGCAGTTGCGGTCAATATATATGACTTTGATATGCTTATATCAGACAGTATGCCTCTTCACCGAACTGGCCAGGAGGGTCGGCGTGCCTGAAGCTACCTGAATTCAGGATGGACTGAGTTACGGACGATTTGGATAATAATGAAGAGCAGATAATTGAGGAGGAATGACGTTGTTAGGGATCTGGGAAAATTGCAAGTGGGATCAGTAGATCACCTCGAGCCACACTGTGGTGCTTGCTGTGGTTGTCTTAAGGCAATGATGATGTTTGGAGTGGTGGAGCACACACTGATCGGCACAAGGGCCATAATGTACAGTATGCTAGAGATGATGCAGTTCATGCAGTTGAAGGTATATGAAGTATATACTTACTTGTATATATGTTGATTGACTGTCTTGGTTCACAACTGTTCTCGTTGTTGTTGTTGCTGCTGTGGTGGTGGTTGCTGTTTTGTTGAGTAAGAAGGAAGAAGCAAATCAAGAAACTGGAAACAGTGGCATTAATTTATACACGAGAAGTCTGGTCTGGTCAAGGGAAGTGAATTGTAAGAGAATTAGGTCTCAATTGGACGGCTGGGACCGGTAATCACCATTTCATGAGATGGACATCTGAGTGTCTGGATTCGCCGGGTGGCAGCAACAGAGATCAATAACCCGGATATCGGAGTAACAATCCGATAATAGCCTGTCGACATAGCTCACAGTAGGAATGTTGTTATATCCCAAGGTAGTTTTGATGGCGCTCTGATAATTGCTTTTGGACTTCAAGAAAAAGTGCAGAACTCCCTCCTGGCATAATCAAACATCGCAATCCCCTTCTACGGAAAGGCGACAGAGCAGAAAAGAGAAAGTCTGACTAGGAATACTATCAATGGTTCTTTATTTATTGGTTATTTTGGCAATGGGCTTATCGTGTTACGTAGCGCCATGGCTGCTTAACAACGTTCTACTACCCACTCGTACAAGATAATACGCCACTAGGTCAAGAAAAGACAAATCGTCTCCAATTTTCACCAAGATGCTCAACTCCGTCCTCGAGACTCCAGCCTTTGATATCACAGATAGCCCTACACATTTCCTCGAGCATTCGATCCATCTCAGCACCCGCGACATGGAGATCACTCTCGAGCAGTATCCGATCATCTGGAACTTTCTTGATGACTTCTATAGCTTTCACAGACGACATATTGATCGCGGAAGAGAATGAGAAGTAAATGTCTGTAGGAACAGAAGGATGAAAATACTGCTGGAGTGGATTCGGAGGTCCCGAATATGAATGCAAACATATTCGAGGTGGAAATGGTCTGGGTTCACGAATGGAAGGTTGAGATTCCTTATTCTCTTCGTCTGGCAAATCTTCAAGACCCTTGGTGAGCTTTTTCTTCCGTTTACTGACGACCTCCTTTTCATGCCCTCTCCAAGTCTGTTCGAGAGTATCATAGAGAAAGCCATGAGCGCCGACTCCATGGATAGAAACCGCTCTCTGCATCTCGCCAGCCAGCCTGAGTTGAGCCAAGAAGATTTTCTTCTGATGCTCCATATTCACTCGATATGGAGTGAGGCGCCGCCCTTCCCTTCCCCCCGGAGTAACCGTCTTGTCTCTTAGGTTGTCTAACTCAAGAGTCCATCCTTCAGGAAGCCGGAATGATTTGTCTATTCCGATCTCACCGATGAGAGCCAAAGGATACTTTTCCAAGTATTCTTTGGTCTTTGCCAGAAACTCGGCTAGCGAGAGTGGTTCAGCGAGTGACCTAATATGGTCCAAATCTTCAGGAGCGGGCGTCAGAGCGGACTGATAGTGCTTGATCTTTTTCTCACTTGGATCTTCACCCTGATGAGCAGTGCCAATGTCGTCATACATCTGATAAGAGAACCAAGGGTGCCATCCAAAGCAGGGGATGACATGGCCATCCATTTCTTCGTCTAACTTGAAGGCTTTTGAACTGATGCCGTATCTGTCCGCAGTCTGAGCCACAAGCTCTTGATCTTGAGACCTCGTGGCCATCACGGTGAGAGCCTTGGCTTTCATATGGGGAATGGTGTCGATCGAGCTCATAGTATCTGTAGGATGGCAGTGAGCATCGAAGACTCCCAGATGCCACGGAAATGGATCTGAATCTGAAGCCGAAGTCGACTGTTGCCAACCCTCACGCTGAGCCATGACGGGGACGAGACTGGGAGTCTGGGACTCGGAGTGGCGTTCGGCAGATGATGTGATATGACGAGACGAGAACGAGACGAGGATGAGATGAGATGAGATATATGCGATTCTAAGCGCCTTAATGTAATGGAGAAAGGGTAGCCTTAAATCTCAATTATTTTAATATTTGGTATTATCAGTAATAGTGAATGCAGTATGAAATCAGTTTGATGAATGATATACAGCAAAAACAGGTCGGGCCTGTCCGATGATCGCTGTTGGTGCTTGCCTGTCCATCGCGTCGTCTCGTCGGTCGTCTGGCAGAGGAGTAGGTAAGTGCCAAGCCGCGTCTAGATGTAAGGCATTGAGGAGTGGAGGAGTGGAGGAGTGGAGGAGTGGTGGAGGTGGAGTGAAACCGTGCGGCTGCCTCGCCCGAGCTGCTTTTGGGGAATATTACATATCACTTCATGAATATCATTCAAGCCTCGCGCTCTTACTACTTTCTGAAGCTGAACAACCTCGAGTCTCTTGTGAATTTGTACGTCTTATCCAATCTCTCTTTTCTTCCATTACATTGCGAAAAATCCTGATGGCCGCAAGAGCGCCTTCCTGTTGAATGCGAACGTTATTGACAACATCGGACAACACAGGACACCGAGCCACTACGACGGTCCTCGACGAGCGACATAGTTGGGTCAAAACCTGCACCTACGAACATAAGAACATACGAACTTACGAGAAGCCTCTCCCACAGCAGCGCAGCACGCAGAGCCGACACGTCTGGGGCCACACCTTCTTTCTTCAGCATAGCCCTATATATCGATCGATCGTCAACAGCCAGCCCGATCAGCAAGCCGTCCTATCAGCCTCACTTTTAGGAAAGGCACGCCGCCACCTCAACTCTCATATTTGACACGATGTCAGTCGCGGTGAGGAGGGTTGTCATGCCGCCTATGCCAAACAGAGAGGATCTGAATGCAACGTGAGCAAAGATAGCAATCCATGCCATTTAGGCAAGCTGTGGTCTGCTGACGCTGGTCTGACTGTACAGATGGGATTACCTCGAGGCTGGCATATCCAGGATTATGCTCGATCTGCAAAATGGTATCGACATGCAAACTGTAAGTGCGTTGCCATCCGTGATCGGGAAGCTGCTGACGTCTTGGATAGTATATGGGAGTGTATACGTAAGTATCTCATGCACTTGACCCTCCATATCCGCTGACAATAACCAGAGCTGTGCACAACTTCTGCACGTCCCAAAAAGCTATAAGCCATGCTAGCAGCGGCGTCATTGGAGGTGCTCATCGTGGTGGTATGTATACCGACGACCACCGCTTCTGCAGCTAACAAGTCGCAGCGCACCTACTTGGCGAGGATCTCTACAAAAACCTCATTGAATATCTTGTCAAATATCTGAAAAACAAAGTTGACGAATCACAAAAGCACGTTGACGAAGCTCTTCTTAGTTTCTACATTCGAGAATGGGATCGGTATACGGTTGCTGCGAAATACATTAATCATCTGTTTCGGTACTTGAATAGGCATTGGGTCAAGCGCGAAATGGATGAGGGGAAGAAGGCTGTATATGATGTCTATACACTGCACTTGGTGCAGTGGCGTATCAACTTATTCACCAAAGTTCATGAGAAGGTGATGGCTGCGGTTTTGAAGATGGTGGAGAAGCAACGCAACGGAGAGACAATCGAGCACAGCCAGATCAAGAGCATCGTCGACTCGTTTGTGTCGCTGGGTTTAGACGAAGCAGATCCTACGAAGGGAACCCTGGATGTGTACCGGTATAACTTTGAGAGGCCATTCCTGGATGCAACGAGGGACTTTTACCAGAAAGAGTCTAAGCAGTTTGTGGCGGAAAACAGTATTGTTGAGTACATGAAGAAGGCTGAGACCAGGCTTGCTGAAGAAGAGGAACGTGTAAGGGTGTATCTACATCCTGATATCGTCTCTTCATTACGAAAGGTCTGCAATGCTGCCCTGATTGGCGACCATTCCGCAATCCTTCGAGACGAATTCCAGTCACTTCTTGACGACGATAGAGTGGATGATATGCAGCGCATGTACAACCTTCTTTCACGAATACCTGATGGACTCGAGCCGTTGCGGACCAGATTCGAAGCACATGTTCGCAAAGCAGGCCTGGCAGCTATTGCCAAGGTGGCCTCTGATGCCGATAAGATGGAGCCAAAGGTCTACGTGGATGCCCTACTGGAGATCCATACCCAGTATCAAACACTTGTGAAGAAAGCCTTTAAGGATGAGCCCGAATTCACGCGTTCTTTGGACAATGCATGCAGGGAATTTGTTAACAGAAATTCCGTTTGCAAGTCCGGTTCCAATAAATCCCCGGAACTCCTGGCAAAATATACCGATTCGTTGCTGAAGAAGAGCGCCAGCACTGCGGAGGAGACCGATCTGGAGGATACCTTAACCCAGATCATGACTGTCTTCAAATACATCGAGGACAAGGATGTGTTCCAAAAGTTCTATTCGCGTATGCTTGCTCGGCGCTTGGTACACAGCAGCTCATCTTCTGATGACGCTGAGACGAGCATGATCAGCAAGTTGAAAGAGGCTTGCGGTTTCGAGTACACAAATAAGCTTCAACGCATGTTCCAGGATATGCAGATCTCGAAGGATTTGAACAGTGGCTACAAGGAATTTGAGGCGAAGCTGATCGAAACGGATGATAGTATCACAGGAGTTGTCGATGCCAGCTACTCAATCCTCGGCACGGGATTCTGGCCATTAAATGCACCAAGCACATCTTTCTCACCGCCTCCGGAGATTGTCAAGGCCTATGAACGCTTCCAGAAATTCTATAATCAGAAGCACAGTGGCCGTAAGTTGACATGGTTATGGCAGCTCTGCAAGGGCGAGGTGAAGGCCAACTATACCAAGACAAGCAAGGTTCCATACACTTTTCAGGTGTCGACATATCAGATGGCCGTGCTATTATTGTTTAATGAGCGCGACGTCAACACCTACGATGAGATCATGAAAGCCACCCAACTTAGCAGTGAAGTTCTCGATCCACAAATGGCCATCTTCGTCAAGTCCAAGGTTTTACTCCAGTCGCCACCAGGCTCATCCTACACCCCAGAGACGAAGTTTTCATTGAACTATGACTTCAAGAACAAGAAGATCAGAGTCAACTTGAACGTCGGTGTGAAGTCAGAGCAGAAGCAGGAGGCTGAGGATACCCACAAGACCATTGAGGAGGACCGCAAACTGCTCATGCAGGTTAGTATTTTCTCCCCCGTAATATCCATCCATCCAATTACTAATTTTGTCATCTAGTCTGCAATCGTCCGCATCATGAAGGCGCGCAAGAAGATGAAGCACAACCTCCTCGTCAGCGAGACGATCAACCAGATTCGCTCGCGCTTCGTGCCAAAGATCCCGGACATCAAGAAGTGCATCGAGATCCTGCTGGAGAAGGAGTATCTGGAGCGTCTGGACGACGACGAGATCGGCTATCTCGCTTGATTCAGCCATTGCGCGGTTTCGTTCATTTGGCTGGCTCGACACAAGACACCATTACTTTTCTCATGAGGCATTGGCACGATTCGTACTATGACTGGCATGGCGTCCTGAGCAGAGAATAGAGGCAGGTCGCAAGCATACTTTGCTTTTGAAACTCATGGCAAGGCATTGGATTATGAGGATGGAGGCGGATGGGCGCTGAAGAGATCTGGGAATATTGATAATTGATGCTACGTAGTGGCGAGGAGAATATTGGCGGAAGGAAGTCGCCGCTTGGTAGTTAGGAGACAGAAGCTATTGTGGGATGAGATGGGCTGGGGAGGGGCAAGCAAATAAGCAGGCAAGCATTTGAGCCATAAAATACTTAGCAGCCTGGGAGGGAAACGATGCGGCAGATGAGGCAGGGCTGAGCAGGATAATGGCTACGGTGCTGTGCTGCTCTGCTATAATACCCGACCGCTGCCTGAGCCTAGAAATGGAATGGCTATTATAATTACCAGGGTGCGTCTTGTGAAAAGCCAGTTTGATCTGCGAGTGAATCATGTGCTGTGGGAGATGTTGTGAGGGGCTAGGTAGATGGAGTTAGGAGGTGTACGATGGAGGCAATTTCTCGAGGCTTGGAATAGTTCATGGTTTCTCCTTCGAATTCGCTGAGATGCGACAGAGCTTGCAGCGCATGCAAGGCAGAGTACCTGACGGCAGAAACATTGTGCTTTTCTTTCTCTTGAGGCATTGAAAATAGGATGACTGCCGACGACGACATATGTCTGATAACAGCAATTCTTACCAACGAGGAGATGTATTCGATGGCGGAAGAGGATTCCTCAACGGAAAGACCTGCTGCGTGACAGCTGCACGTTTGGCTTCGTTGAATCTCTCGCAACTGCAGCAGGTGACAGTGATAAGTTCGTTCGATGTACTCTGCAAACAGCCAGCGCGCATGACCGACCTAGGTCATTGTCCTTGCCTTGTTCTTCGAACAGCCAAGGCTCTCTTGAGATCTCGCTCGATGATCGATGAAGGCCATCCAAAGCGAAGGAACCAGACATCAAATGTCCTGCTTCATCGCAAACTCCTCATCTCATCCGCCCCCTATTCACGCACTCGAAGAAAAACGCAGGTCACAGAAAACTCACACCCCTTGTTATTGCCCTATCCCTAGACGCCTGGAACTGCCCAAAAATGGGTTGCATACATACATGGCTCTCTCCTATTTTCCCGAAAAACCAAAACCTATCGTGTCGCAGCCGCTGAAAGCACAACCCCTTCCCCCCCTGGCCTGCCTACCCGACAACCACACGCCGCATCCATGCTACTATTTACGTCGTCGTCCTCAGTCCCGACGATTCACGCCCGCCCGCACGCCCGATACTATTACTTGCGCAATAGCATCGAAGAGATATCATGGACAAGAGAAAAAGTTAAGAAAAACTCCTAGTGCCCCTCCTGTATTTGATCTTCCATCTTTACCTCCCCGTCCTCCATCTTCGCCAGCCCGTCGCCTGACACGTCTTCCACGTTGTGATAGTCGAGGATCTCGGAGTATCTGCGGTAAGAATACTTGTTAGTTCTCGCTCCATCGAGAGGTAAAAATCTAAAGAATTCTAAGGAAAATAGAGCAATAAAGATGAGACGGTAACATGAGAGTTGGCTGGTGGCTGCAAGGATCTTTCTGCCATAGGTATTGACGTTCTCCTTATGATTGCACCACGGCTTCCATGCTTGTCTCTGTCTCTATCTCTGTCTTTGCAGCTTGGAATTGATGGATTGCTTCATACATCATGATTTTCCACGTGTCTACCGGCAGATCCGCATCGTTAAAGGACCAATCGAACTTCTCCTCCGCGACTGGCTCGTCCGTTGGATCGTGGTACGGGGAGAGGTATTCGTGTGCTAACGCATCGGCGGCCTTGACTCTCTTTCTGGGATCAAATACGAGCATCTCTTCCAGAAGATCAATGGCTGAGAAGATGTTAGCTCATGGCATGAGTTTCAAAGCAGTGAAAACGTACCTAACGGATCGGCATTTCTGAACTTGTCCTTCAAAGGTTTTCTCTCGCGCTTTGGAAGCGATTGCACGAATCTCAAGGTCTGTACGGTAATCAGCATGTAAACCACAGCATGTTCCCCCCATTGCATCTTACATTTTCACTCGCGATCGTGTGGATAACATCGTCCGGCGGTGTACCCAAGAGCTCCGTGATAATGGAGAACTGGTTGACGTGATCCTTTCCTGGGAACAACGGCTTGCCCTCCAACATCTCCGCAAATATACATCCTGCGCTCCATATATCAACCTCGACGTCGTATTTCTGCCACGTAAGCATAATTTCTGGTGCTCTGTAGTACCTTGTCGAGACATAGCCAGTCATCTGTGGATCTTGGAGACGCGCCAGGCCGAAATCACAAATCTTCAAGTCGCAGTTTTCGTTCACCAGGATGTTGCTGGGTTTGAGATCGCGATGTACGACGCCGGCAGAGTGGACGTATTTCAGCCCACGCAGGATCTGATAGAGGAAGTATTGTATGAATTGCTTCTCGAGCGGTCGGGACGTGAGGAGTCGATGTAAATCAGTACCTAGGAGCTCAGTGACGAAGTAGCTATACTTGTGTCAGCTTTGGCTTGTCGGTATAGTCGGGAAAGTCTACATACATATCCTCAAGCGGGGAGATGAAGATATCGCTGAGTGAGATGACCTGGCTGTTGTCAGCACTCAATACCATCTCAACCAAGCTTCCGCACAGTACTAACATTCTCATGCTTGAGATGCTTTAACAGCTTCAGCTCACGGTATGTTCTCTTCGACAAGACCGGTGTGCTGAAAGGCTTCATGATTTTCTTGATCGCAACATTCTGCCCTGTGAGGTGATCTTTTGCCGAGCTATGTTCTGGTATTAGCCTCCTCTTCTAGAGCTCCCATATGTAAAGGCAAGGCGCACCATACGAGGCCAAACGCCCCCATGCCAACGGGTTGAAGATCAGAGTATCTGCGTTCTGGTTATCAAGCTGTCGATATGGCCTTGGCCTTGGCATCTCCTGTGCCCCGCATACCTTGAAGTCTAGAAGCAGTCAGCAAAATGGCCATCATGCAGGTATTAAAAAAGAGCGAGAAGCTCACAATCTCAAACTGCGTGCCAAAAATGGACGCACGAACAAATTCGGCCATGATGTGTGGTCTTTGTGAATTTCAGCGACCTAAACGAGTGAGGGGTGTTGGAGGATGAAGATGTCTTGAGGTCGTTGGGAGTGGGAAGGAGACTCGGTAGCCCACGAGGCCGACGCTAAGCACCTAATGGTACTAGGTACATAGAGGAGCTCTTTAGCAGGATCGGGGCATAGAACGAAGGATTCTGGAAGAATTTTTCGATTTTCCAATGTTCACTGATGAAGATGCCTTCGTCTTTGTGATGGGCTGGGGCTGGGATGGTGTATAGCAATTGTACTCCTCAAAGAAGAAACAAGACAAAATAAAACAGGAGAGACGGATCTCGCTCGATGCTTGCTTTTAACTTGGGAGCTTCACACGACTTTGAGATCTTCCGGAGCGCCCGATTCAGTGATTCGCAATCAATGGAATTCCGCTCAACTTCGAGAACTGGCTGGTCGCAATTCGCGTGCCAAAACTTCCTCGCTGGCGCTCTGAGATGGAAGGGGAGGAGAGGACGATGATTCACGGTCTCTGCAAACGCTACAATGGATTCATTCAGAAGCTGAGGGTGAATTATTGATCCAATGAAGCGTGAAGCGACTGGATAGGAGAATGATGAATGATGAGGATGATGATGAGGATGAGGCCCTCTCTCTTAACAATTGTACAGGCAGCGAGTGAGTCGACTCTCTAGCTGGTTTGGCAAAGTACCTATCACGGATATCACTGCTATTCATGGGAGGAGACTACATCCAGGCATAAATCGGACCTGGGGCACATCAACGCGAACATGTATGACGAGGGGGGAAAGAGGGGCCATGTGGTAGGCCGAAACGAGGCCAAGTGCCAGCGGCTGCTGCGGTCGAGAGTGATATCGACATGGTACACATGTGGCTCGTGGCATATGTGGTGGTTGTATTGTACAATACAGCAAGCACATCACCGGTTGATTGTGAGAGTTCCATCGATGAACAGAAGGGTCGTGTTCGTCTCGTCGGAGTTGGCTCCGCTCTCAGTACCAAAGGGAGAAGGAGAGGAAGAGGACGAGGAAGAGGAAGAGGAAGAATCAATCTGACAGGATCCACAGCATCTATGCATTCGAGAAAGTCCGACACTCTGCCGCTGGCCGTCCAGCTGAGAGCGAGACATGCTATGTATCAAAACACAAGCGCAGCGTCTCATGCCTGGCCAGTCCTCGTCCACCCCCACGCTTCTAGACCCTCCCTGCCTCCGTCCCTCTCTCGGCACAACACCGCTCATTCTACAATGTCATATCCATGATCCCGATCCCAAGCCCTCCCTCCATCTCTCCCCAATGCGCCACGCAAGCTTCCCCTCGGCATCCCGCAGCCCATCCAGACTCGAGGCCCAGAGATGACAGACATCCCCTCATCCCTTCCGGCTCCATGCTTCATGCGCAGAGGTACACATGCATCCCTCCGCATCCAAACCCCCATTTCCCCTCTTCCAAACCTCCAAGCTTCCAGACTTCCAGACTTCCCGACTTCCAACTTCTAAACCCCATCCCGCATCCGCCGCCTCGCGCACCTACGTCATCGTCCCCACGACCGAGGGCGGCCCGTGAGCCCAGCCCAGCAGAATCCCTAGCGTCCCCTGCTGGCTGCTCGCACCACCACGCATCCACCCATCCGCCCAGTGACGTCACCATGGCCGCGCCGTTGGCCGCTCCTTTGGCGCCGGTATTCTATGCTGCGCACGAGCAACACTCTTCTTTCTTTCCCAGCTTCCGCGGGGGACTCGGGAGGCAATTGCTGCCATTCCCAGCCCGCTCGCGTCTCCGGATGGATCTGCGTGTGCGGCGGTTCTGCCGCCGTCGACGGTGCCGACGATTCGGGCCAAGGCCGACATTGGCTGTCTACGCAGGAGGAGGGCGACTGCGGTCAGAGCGAGCCGACGTCGCCGTCTAAGAATACAAGACCATGGTAGAGTAGGTACTGACTGATACTTCTACGCTCTGGTATGTATGTACCTAGGACGATGAAATTCACCGTTAGAGTTCTCCCCTGTCTGTGGTGGCTTCTGTTATATGGAACTTCTTTTACGGTCCGCGCATTTGTGCTGCAGAAGAAGGGGGGGGGAAAAGAGGTATTATATAGCTCACAGAGTCCCTCTCCACATGAACCGATAGATCTAGACATATTCGATAAAGGTAATCGTCTTCGTGAAACAATCATCGTAATATTCGTTTCTCATACCATACAATTGTCCAACCCATGACCATCCAAATCCCATCCATAATCGTCATCCAAATCCATGCATATACTCATTATCCCCTCCCATGCGCAATCTGGTAATCGCACATCCTCTCACCTCCTCACTCCACTCCCTCCTCCCATTCCCCCTAAGCCTGTCCATCCTTCGTCAGGTCCAAAGGCTCAATGTTCCAAATACTCTCCGCATACTCATTAATACACCTATCACTCGAGAAGAACCCCATGCGCGCCACGCTCGTGATGCTCTTCGTCAGCCACTCATCCTGATTCCTATACGCCGCATCCACCAGCTCCTGCGTCTGGATGTAGCTGCGGAAGTCGTCCGACACCAGGTAGTGGTCGCCATGCTTCTCGACCGCCGCGATCAGGTCGCTGAAGGACCTCGCGTCTCCGAACGTGCCCGCCTTGATGCTGTCGAAGACCGCGCTGAGGTCCGGGTCCAGCGGGTGCGACGCGTACGTGTGCGCGTGGCGCAGGTCCTCGACCTCCTCGGATAGGTTGCCAAAGAGGAAGATGTTGTTCTCGCCAATCTCGCGGGTGATTTCAATCTAGAAGCGTTAGCCTCGAGGAGTTAGACACGTACGGATGGAAAGGGAACTTACATTAGCACCGTCGCAGGTTCCGATGATCAGACCACCATTCAGCACGAACTTCATGTTGCTCGTGCCAGACGCCTCGGTTCCGGCGGTCGAGATGTGCTCGCTGATGTCGCTGGCTGGGATGATGATCTCGGCCTTGCTGACGTTGTAGTCCTCGATGAAGATGACCTTCAGAAGATCTCCAACATCCTTGTCGTCGTTAATAACAGCACCAACGTTGTTGATCAGATGGATGATAGTCTTAGCCATCCAGTAACCAGGAGCAGCCTTGCCACCAAAGATAGAAACTCTCTGGACCTGCTTTTTACGCTCCTCCGGCGACATGGACTTGATCGTCAGATATCTGTGGATGACTCCGAAGATATTCATCTGCTGGCGCTTGTACTCATGTATGCGCTTGACCTGGATGTCAAAGAGTGCAGACGGATTAACCGCAACGCCAGTAGTCTCCTTGATATGCCTAGCAAGTCTGACTTTATTGGCGTGTTTAATCTCTTGCCATTCCTTCTTGAAGGCCTTATCATCAGCATATGGCTCGAGTTCATTCAACAAAGTGAGATCCTTCAAGAATCCGAGGCCACCTGTCTTCGAAGCGATGAGTTCCGAGAGGCGCGGGTTGGCCTGGTGCAGCCATCTTCGTGGAGTAATACCGTTCGTAACATTCGTGAAGCGGTCGAGACCAAAAATCTTGACAAAGTCCTTGAAGATGGTGGTCTTGATCAGATCTGAATGGAGCTCTGCGACACCGTTGACTTTATGAGAGCCAACAATGGCCAGATAAGCCATGCGGACCATCTTCGGATTTGACTCCTCGATAATGGAGACGCGAGAGAGCAGGTCGCGCTCCTTCGGGAACTTGCGTTCCACGGACTGCAGGAAGTACAGGTTGATGTCGTAAATGATCTGCAGGTGTCTCGGCAGAAGGTTTTGGAACAATGGAACCGACCACTTCTCCAAAGCTTCTGGAAGCACTGTATGATTGGTGTAGCCGAAAGTCCGAGTCACAATCGACCATGCCTCTTCCCACTCAAGGCCCTCCTGGTCCATCAAGATGCGGTGGAGCTCAACGATAGCAAGAGTTGGGTGCGTATCATTGAGCTGAATAGCCACCTGCTCCGGGAACTGCTTCCAGGCACGCTTGCTCTTCTTGAATCGACGAATGATATCGTACAGCGAAGCGGCAACCCAGAAGTATTGCTGCTTCAAGCGGAGCTCCTTTCCGCGGTCCAGGTTGTCATTAGGGTATAAAACAGCAGAGATCGTCTCGGCACGTTGTTGGTCTGCGACAGCACTGTAACATGTTAGCGACACTCAAATATAAGATGTCACCAAATTTCCTCACCTTTCATAATCGCCGCTGTTGAACTTCTGGAAATCAAACTCGCCGCTTGCAGCCTTACTGGACCACAGACGCAGGTTATTCGTAGACTTAGTATCGAAGCCTGGGACGGGAACATCGTATGCTACGGCCTTCACAATCTCGCCGCCCTCCCATACAGCATGTATCTTGCCGTTATCATCTTGGTACTTTCTCACATGGCCGTAGAATTGGATCTGAGAGGATTAGTTCTGTTCCAAGACTCGAGACTCGACTTTAGGTTCGCGGAAACGTACATCAACGACGACATCATGTCTCGGGAACTCCCATGGATTGAAGTCCAACCAATAGTCCGGGACCTCGACCTGATATCCATCTACGATTTCCTGCTTGAAAATACCATAACGGTATCTCAATCCGTAGCCCCACGCAGGGTAGTTCAGCGAGGCCAGACTGTCGAGGAAACAAGCCGCAAGACGGCCCAGACCTCCATTACCAAGCGCAGCGTCGTGCTCTTGCTCGATAATATCCTCGATACGGAAGCCAAGGTCAGAAAGTCCCTCTAGCAAAGCTTATCAGCAGGTCCCTCTTCAAGGAATTCAATTAGCAGACTCACCCCTGGCCAAATCCTTCAGCCCAACATTCAACATCGCATTGTCCAGAGCTCTTCCCATCAAGAACTCGAGGGAGAGATAGTAGACACGCTTGGTGTCATGGAACGTCTGGCGCTGCTGTGTGTGGTTCCATTCGGTGATCAACCGGTCCCTGAAGGCCAAGCTGGACGCAGCATACGCGGCGGTCTCGTCGCAATTGAACATGCTACGGGCGAGGGTCGTTTCGACATGGCGGACGACCTCTTTCTCGAAGCCTTCCGTGTTTGTGAAGGGGAGGGTGTGGTATTTCTTCCACGCCGCGCGCTGAGGCTCGGGAATCGAAGCTGTCCAGAGCGAGCAACGTTAGCAATCATGACGTCTGAAGCTTCGCGGCTGATTGACCCACCTTCGACGCTCTTGATCTCGCCAGCCCCAAAGCCCGTCACCGTCCTTTTATGCTTGAGACGAGTGAGACCCGGTGGGCCAACGGGGCCCATCAGGTCAGAGACGGGAGCACCCGTGCTCGGGCGACGTTCGCGGATCGGCGAGGCAGGAGAAGTCATGATGGGGATCTGGGAGTCTCTGCGCGTCAATGGAAGGCAGGCAGGCAGGCAGGATATGAAGGGAAGGGGAAGAGAAGGAGCTCCTCGAAGGATGCTCGGGGGGACGATGCTATGAGCTGAGCTGTCTCGAGGCACGAAGCGAGCGAGCGAGCGAGCGAGCCAGCGAGCTGATATGCGGGGTCGAGAATGCGGATTCCAGCGTATCACAGCAACCAATACCCCACTGATAAGTTGGAGAGGAGGGGCTAGACTCTAGAGCAGGTAGGTAGGTAATTAGTAGGTACTGTGTAGTGGTAAGTGGTATGCTCCAAATCTATTTCGAGAGGAATGCGGAGTATTGATTGATCAACCATTGTTGTGTATTGTTGTCAGCAATGAATGAATGAATTGTCTTCATTGCTCAAGTGACAGCTATAAGATCATGATTCATGCCATATGTATATGCATATATATGCATATGTATATGTATGTCCATACCACTTTAGTACAGTCAACACTTCGTATAGAGAGGTACGTACACATGGATGGCACTGGGCACTTCCATGTCACATGCAAGGATGGCGATTGCGTGAGAATCGCATGCTAATAGTTGGACGTGGACTTGGAGTTGGAGCTCTTCTTATCTCTGCTATCGTACCTACTTCGTACCTATGCACAGCTCAGAGCAGCTCGGACGGAGCTCAGAGCTCAGACCCGCCTTACCACTCATTACCACTCATTCTCACCGCAAAGTGCCAATGCCAATGCCAATGCCAATGCCAATGCCATTTCGGCGTCGGTCCCGTCTCAACGCCGCACATAATCGTCGGATCCTCGACTGGTCGCTTCATCCGACGATTACTTACCTAGCGTTCGAGGTCTTGCACTCGAAATAGCAAGTACCTAGGTACTTACCTACCTTCCAATACGGAAACACGTGTTGGCCATTTACTCGATTGGGCCTTATGAGATGGATTGCATCAGTCGCGCGCGTATCCCCGTCGGAACGTGCAGCAGGCCGCCCTGTGTGAACTGCGAACTGCGACCTGCGATCTGCGAATAGTAATCCCCACTCCTCTGCATGGGATTCGCATACATATGTACATAGCTTCAACCCTCGCGAAGTGCATAACCCCGTGGATAACCGACAGCATTGCCTCAAACGACCCCTTAATCATGCAGGTCAGATCTGAACTAGCATCACAGCGATAGTCATGCATCGTTGGCATATTAGCTTCTCACTAACTGCCCCTGGCTATTATATCTGACGGCCTCTTGCCCTTGCCCTCGCCCTCGCCCTCGATATCATCATCACCTCTTTTCCGCTGCCCGCTCTGCCCCCCCCCCCCCCCCCCCCCCCCCCCCCTTCCCCCCCCCCCC
>Ga0123337_10000675_pt1 | contig 52991 bp, 51 predicted proteins | sample frozenSSSSmetaG_FD_89792 | JGI IMG/M metagenome (GOLD analysis project Ga0123337, IMG submission 89792) | Glacier valley bacterial and archeal communities from Borup Fiord, Nunavut, Canada, to study Microbial Dark Matter (Phase II) -... | ecosystem: Environmental > Aquatic > Freshwater > Ice >... | reverse complement strand
TCCTGAGTACTTGCTCAGCAGCAACTTGCCGCTTCGCTTTCGTCGTTAGCTGTAATCAGCTGAGCCTCAAATTATATACCGGGTTTTAAAGCCGCGTCAAATAATTTTTGACTTTTTTTCTTCCTCTGAGGAAGCTGCTTCCCGTTTAGAGAGCAACTTCAGCAGCGAAGCCGTGAATCATAGCACCGCAAAAGTACGTGCTGATGAAAAATCTGAAAGAAATCGCAAACACTGCGAGCTCTTCGGGATTGACGCTGCTGCGCTGTCTGCAGGACCGTATCCGGAGCACCCGAGCCCGCAGCCAGCCACCGCCCGAGCCGTCTCTTCCCTACGCCTTCCGCGCAGGACGAGCCGGTCAGGCCCAGCCTTGCATGCGGACTACGGGCCATCCGCAGGAAGATTAAATCCCGACTATCCGCGCTCTGTTGTCAGCACCCGGATAATCCCTAGCCTATATGGCACTAATTACCCTTCTGAACGCTCAACTCGCTTTTGGGCACGTCGCACTGCTGGACCACGCAGATTTCTCACTTGAAAACAACGTACGCATTGGCCTGATTGGCCGCAACGGCACTGGCAAGTCGTCCTTGCTCAAGATCCTTGCGGGCATCGACAAGCCCGACGATGGCACCTTGCAGTTGCAGCAAAACCTGCGCATCGCCTACGTCCCCCAGGAACCCAGCCTGGATCCCCATGCGACCGTGTTCAATGCCGCCAGTGCAGGCCTGGCCCGGACCCGGCATGTGGTGGAGTTGTACCTGGCTGCCGACGAGCACACCGATCTGGACGCGCTGCAGTCCGAGATCGAGGCACTTGACGGCTGGAACTGGGAGCAGCGCGTCGAGGAGACCCTGCACCGCCTGCATCTGGACAAGGACGCCATCGTCGGCTCGCTTTCGGGCGGAACCAAAAAGCGCGTGGCGCTGGCCCAGGCACTGGTCGCCCGGCCTGACGTGCTGCTGCTTGATGAGCCCACCAACCACCTGGACCTGGATTCCATCGCCTGGCTCGAAGAACTGCTGGTCAACTTCAACGGCAGCATCATCACGATCACCCATGACCGGGCCTTTCTGGACCAGGTGGCGACCGACATCGTCGAGCTGGACCGCGGCAAGCTGCGCAGCTACCCGGGCAACTTTGCCCAGTACCTGATCCAGAAGGAAGACCAGATGGCGCAGGAGGCCGTCATCAACGCCAAGGCCGACAAGCTGCTGGCACAGGAAGAGATCTGGATCCGCAAGGGCGTGGAAGCCCGGCGCACCCGCAGCGTGGCGCGCATTGGCCGCCTGGAAGTCCTGCGCGAAAGCCGCGGTGCGCGGCGCGATGCCGTCGGGCGCGTCAACCTGGACGTCTCCAGTGGCGACAAGAGCGGCAAGATCGTGGCCGAGCTCACCGACGTCACCAAAACATTCGGCCAGCCCGGTGCCGAGAAGATCATCGTCAGCGGGTTCAGCGGCACCCTGCTGCGCGGCGACAAGGTCGGCCTGCTGGGCCCCAATGGCGCGGGCAAGACCACGCTGCTCAAGCTCATTCTGGGTGAGCTGCAGCCCGATGTGACGCTGCCGCCCGGCAAGATCCGCCAGGGCGCCAACCTGCAGGTGGCTTACTTTGACCAGATGCGCGACGCACTGGACCTGGACGCCACGCTTGAAGACTTCATCAGCCCCGGCAGCGAATGGGTCGAGATCAATGGCCAGAAAAAGCATGTCAAGAGCTACCTGACCGACTTCCTGTTCTCCCCTGCGCGTGCCAACTCGCCGGTGCGCACCCTGTCAGGCGGCGAGCGCAACCGCCTGCTGCTGGCCCGGCTGTTTGCCCGGCCAGCCAACGTGCTGGTGCTGGACGAGCCGACCAACGATCTGGACATCGACACGCTGGAGTTGCTGGAAGACCTGCTGCAGAACTACGAAGGCACAGTATTTCTGGTCAGCCATGACCGACGATTCCTCGACAACGTGGTCACCAGCACCATCGCCTATGAAGGCACGCCCGAGAACCCCGGCTTCTGGCGCGAATATGAAGGCGGCGTGACCGACTGGATCACTCAGTCCAAGCGCGCGGCGCAGATCACCGGCGGCGGTAAAGGCCCGGCGGCCACGTCCAAGGCCAAAACCGCGTCCAAAACCAGTACGGAGCCTGGCAAGGACGGACGCGAGCCGGGCCTGAAAAAGAAACTCAGCTACAAGGAGCAGCGCGAACTCGACGCCCTGCCCGCCGCCATTCAGCAGCTCGAATCGCAGCAAAAAGCGATTGAGCAGGAACTGTTTGACGGCACCCTGTACACGCGCGACGCCAAGCGCGCGGCCGAACTCACGGCGCGCAACAGCAAGATCGAAGAAGAACTGATGGCGGCGCTGCAGCGCTGGGAAACACTTTCTTCGTAACGCACGTAAAAAGGCCGGCTACAACGCCGGCCTTCTTTTTCAGTGCCGCGTGCGGCACTTACGCCATTACACCAGCAAGGCGTTCACACGCCGCACATACGCAGCGGGGTCCTGCGGCAATCCGCCTTCGGCCAGCAGCGCCTGGTCAAACAGGATGTGGGCCAGGTCGTCAAAGTTGGCTGCGTTGCCGGCGCTGTCCAGGGATTCGAGTTTTTTGACCAGCGGATGCTGCGCATTGACTTCGAGGATGGGCTTGACTTCAGGCACCGGCTGGCCGGCCTGCTTGAGCATACGCGCCAGCTGGGTCGACATGTCGCCGTCCTGCACCACCAGGCAGGCCGGTGAATCGACCAGGCGGGAGGTGGCGCGCACGTCCTGGGCTTTGTCCTTCAGCGCAGCCTTGAGCTTGTCGAGCATGGGCTTGAACTGGGTCTGCGCCTCTTCGGCGGCTTTTTTCTCGTCCTCGTCCTGCAGCTTGCCCAGGTCGACCGCGCCCTTGGCCACCGACTGCAGCGGCGTGCCGTCGAAGTCGTGCAGGTAGTTCAACGCCCATTCGTCCACGCGGTCGGCCATCAGCAGCACTTCAATGCCCTTCTTGCGAAAGATTTCCAGTTGCGGGCTGCTCTTGGCGGCGGCCAGCGTGTCGGCGGTGATGTAGTAAATCGCGTCCTGACCTTCCTTCATGCGGGCCTTGTAGTCGGCCAGACTCACGCTCACGGTGTCGGTGGTCGAACTGGCAAAGCGCAGCAGCTTGGCCAGCCGGGCGCGGTTGGGCGCGTCTTCGCCCAGGCCTTCCTTGAGCACGGCGCCAAACTCGGCATAGAAGCCGGCAAACTTTTCCGGCTCGTTGGCCGCCAGGTCTTCGATCATGCTCAGCACGCGGCGCGTGTTGCCTTCGCGGATCGCCTTGACGGCGCGGCTTTCCTGCAGCAGTTCGCGCGACACGTTGAGCGGCAGATCGGACGAATCCACCACGCCCTTGACGAAGCGCAGGTAGCTAGGCAGCAGCGCCAGGGCGTAGACCATGATGAACAAGCGCTTGACGTAGAGCTTGACGCCCGCGGCCTTGTCGCGGTTGAACAGGTCCATGGGCGCCTTGGCCGGGATGAACAGCAGCTGGGTGTACTCGGTCGCGCCCTCCACGCGGTTGTGCGTGGTGGCCAGCGGTGCTTCGTGGTCGTAGCTGATCTGCTTGTAGAACTCGTCGTAGTGTTCCTGCGTGATGTCTTTCTTGGCGCGCGTCCACAGCGCGGCGGCCTGGTTCACGGTTTCCCACTCGCCGGTGGCAACCATCTCGCCGGGCTGGTCGTTTTCGCCCTCCTTCCACTCCTCTTTGGGCATCAGGATGGGCAGGGAAATATGGTCGGAGTACTTGTTGATGACGCCCTTGAGCTTCCAGGCGTTCAGGTAGTCCAGCGCGTCGTCCTTGAGGTGCAGCGTGACGCTGGTGCCGCGCTCGGCGCGCTCGATCTCGCTGACCTCGAATTCGCCGGTGCCGTCGCTGACCCAGCGCACGCCCTGTGCGGCCGGCAGTCCGGCGCGGCGGCTTTCCACGGTGATCTTGTCGGCGACGATGAAGCCTGAATAAAAGCCCACGCCGAACTGGCCGATCAGCTGCGCATCGTTCTTCTGGTCGCCCGAGAGCTTGGCCATGAAGTCGCGCGTGCCGCTCTTGGCAATCGTGCCCAGGTGGTCAATCGCCTCCTGCTGCGACAGGCCGATGCCGTTGTCGGTGATGGTCAGGGTTTTGGACGCCGTGTCAAAGCTCACGCGCACCTTGAGTTCGGGATCGGTTTCATACAGCGCCGCGTCATTGAGCCCCTCGAAACGCAGCTTGTCGCAGGCGTCCGAGGCGTTCGAGATCAGCTCGCGCAGGAAGATTTCAGGGTTGGAATACAGCGAATGGGTGACCAGCTTGAGCAGCTGGGCAACTTCGGCCTGGAAGGAATGTGTTTGTTTTTGCATGGAAAGTAAATAGGAAAAAGACAGGGTACAGATAAGCGCGCAACCGGCCATTTTCAACCCATTGCCTGGCGGCGCGGCCCTTAGTCCAACCCGCCGCTATGCCGCCCCGAAGGGAAAAATAAAGCATCAAATGAGGCTCTAGCGCAATACCAACGGTCGAAAACAGCTATTAAATCAGTAGCATTTTGAGTATACGAGGTCAGCGGCCTAAAACTGCTCGTGGGGCGCCAGGTAGCGCCACTGGCCGATCGGCAAATGGCCGAGGTTAACGCGGCCAATCCGCACGCGTTTCAGGCCCGTCACGAACAGCCCGACCTGCTCGCACATGCGGCGGATCTGGCGTTTTTTGCCTTCCTTGAGCACAAAGCGCAACTGCTCCGGGTTTTGCCAGCTGACCTGGGCCGGGCGCAGCGGCTGGCCGTCCAGGCTCAGGCCGTGGCACAGCAGGGCCAGCTTTTCGGGCGGAAACACGGCCTGCACATTGAGCGTTTCGGCGCCGTAGCTCACGCGTACCAGGTACTCTTTTTCCATGTCAGAGTCCTCGCCGATGAGCTGGCGCGCCACGCGGCCGTCCTGCGTCAGCACCAGCAGGCCAATCGAGTCGATGTCGAGCCGGCCTGCCGGCGCCAAGCCGCGCAGCTGCTCAAAGCCCCAGCGCATGCGGCTGTTGCATTCGCGCCAGCGGTTTTCCGGCTGCACCAGCGCCACGGCCGGCTCATGGCCGTCTTCGGCCTGGCCGCTGACGTAGCCGACCGGCTTGTTGATCAGGATGGTGACCTGCTGGCGCTGCTGCTGCTCGGCTTCGCGCGCCACGTCGATGCGCGCGTTGACGGCGACGGGCTGCCCCATCACGGCGGGCGCGCCATTGACGCGCACCCAGCCCCGGGCAATCCAGTCGTCGGCCTCACGGCGCGAGCACAGGCCGAGGTCGGCCATGCGTTTGTTCAGCCGCACCGTGGGCACTGGCTCACCGGGAGCGGCCGGAGGCGCTTTCGGAACGCGCACTGCGGCGCCGACGGGCACAGGCCCTGTTTTAGGTTTTGAAGGATCTTGCATTTGCTATATATTTTATAGCTGACAGCGCCCGTAATTATTGCGCTACCGCTACTTTTTATCTTGAAAAACACTGGACCGCAGGGCCGCAAGGTCCAGCACGCGCAGCCCCCCGTATTCCACGCGGATTGTGCCCTGCGCCTCCAGCGAGGTGAGCGCTTCATTGACGCGCTGGCGCGACAGGCCGACCAGGTAGGCCAGCTCCTGCTGCGTGATGCGCAGGATGTCGCCAACGCCCGGGTAGAGCACCGGGTTGAACAGCGCCGCCAGGCTGCGCGCCACGCGCGCGTCCGGATTGTTCATGCGGTCAATTTCACGCGCGGCAATGAACTGGCCCAGGCGCTCATTGAGCTGGTTCATCACAAAACGGTTAAAGCCAATCGAGTGGTCGAGCAGCCAGTGAAAGCTGTCGACCGACAAGCCCGCCACCACGCTTTTGCGCAGGGCCTGGACGTTGTAGCGGTAGGACTCCCGCTTGAGCGCCGTGCCCTCGCCAAACCAGCCACCCGAGGGAACGCCGGAAAAAGTCATGGTCATGCCCTGCGCGTTGTCGGCACTCATCTTGAGCAACCCTTCCACCACGCCAAACCAGTAGGTCACCGGCCGGCCGACGCGGCAGACGTAGTCGCCTGAGGCGGCGTCGCCCACCAGCAACTCGGCCACCGCGCGCGCCCGGATCTCGGGTTGCAGCAGGCGCAGCCACGGAATGCCCTGCAACTCGTCGGGCGTGGGCGTCCTGCGGCGCTGGTGAAGGGTCAGGTCTGTGGACATGGATTGATTTGAAGGGGCTTGGCCCGGCAATCGGGCGTCTATGCGGGCGCATCCCGATAGGACTTACCCCTAAATTGTCGTTGCAATGACACCATGGCGTCAAACCCGGTTTTACTATCCGTGCAAATCAACAGCTCTTCTTCACAGAAGAGTTGCGCTCAATCTGGAGACAAGGAACCGGAATGCAGACTACGTTCCCGCAATTACTGCTCAAACATGCCGCCGAACGCCCCGGCGATGCGGCCATGCGCGAAAAAGAGTACGGCATCTGGCAAGCCCACAGCTGGGCCGGCATGGCCTTGCTGGTGGAGCACATTGCCTGCGGACTGCACCAGGCCGGCCTGCGGCGCGGCGAGCACATGGTGGTGATTGGCGCCAACCGCCCGCGCCTGTATGCCACCATGCTGGCAGCACAGTCGCTAGGCGCCATCCCGATTCCGCTCTACCAGGACGCCGTGGGCGCCGAATGCGTGTTCCCCATCACCAACGCCGATGTGCGCTTTGCCATGGTCGAAGACCAGGAGCAGGTCGACAAGCTGCTGGAAATTCGCGACCGCTGTCCGGACCTGGGCCACATTATTTATGACGATCCGCGCGGCCTGCGCAAATACGACGAGCCCGGCCTGGTGTCCATGGACCAGCTGATCGAAGCTGGCCAGGCATTGGCCAAAAGCCAGCCCGACCTGTTCACCACCGAAGTGGGTAAAACCCGCCCCGACGACGTGGCCGCGATGTTCTTTACCTCGGGCACCACCGGCAACCCCAAGGGCGTGGTGCATACCCACAACACGCTGCTGGACCGCGCGCAAGCCGGCGCGGAATTCGACAAGCTGACGGCCCATGAGGAAGTGCTGGCCTACCTGCCGCCGGCCTGGATTGGCCAGAACATCTTCAGCTACGCGCAGTGGCTGGCTTGCGGGTATGTGGTGAACTGCCCCGAAAACGCCAGCACGGTGACGATCGACCTCAAGGAAATCGGCCCAACTTATTATTTTGCCCCGCCGCGCGTGTTTGAGGGCCTGCTCACCAGCGTCACGATCCGCATGGAAGACGCCGGGCACCTCAAGCGCGGCATGTTCAACTACTTCATGGACGTGGCCAGGCGCGTGGGGCCCGAGCGCATGAACGGCAAGCCGGCCGGTCTGGTTCCGTCGCTGCTGTATGGCCTGGGCAACTTGCTGGTCTATGGCCCGCTGCGCAACAACCTGGGCTTTTCGCGGGTCCGCGTGGCCTACACCGCTGGCGAAGCCATTGGCCCGGACCTCTTTACCTTTTACCGCTCCATCGGCGTCAACCTCAAGCAGCTTTACGGCTCGACGGAAACCGCCGTGTTTGTCTGCCTGCAGCCCGACGACCAGGCGCGCGCCGACACCGTGGGCGTGCCTATCAAGGGCGTGCAGATCAAGGTGGCGGACAACGGCGAAATCATGGTCAAGTCGGCCGGCCTGCTCAAGGAATACTACAAAAACCCTGCCGCCACGGCCGAAGTGCTGACCGCCGACGGCTGGTACCACACCAGCGACGCCGGCTTCATTGACGCGCACGGCCACCTCAAGATCATTGACCGCGTGAAAGACGTGGGCCGCATCAAGGGCGGGCCGAACGACGGCGCCATGTTCGCGCCCAAGTATGTCGAGAACAAGCTCAAGTTCTTCCCCTACATCAAGGAGGTCGTGGCCTACGGCGACGGCCGCGACCGCGTCTGCATCATGATCAACATCGACTTCGATGCCGTGGGCAACTGGGCCGAGCGGCGCAACCTGCCTTACGCGGGCTACACCGACCTGGCGCAAAAACCCGAGGTCTACCAGCTCATGCAGGAATGCGTTGAAAAGGTCAACGCCGACCTGGCCAGCGACGCCTTGCTGGCGGGCAGCCAGGTCAGCCGCTTTCTGGTGCTGCACAAGGAACTTGACGCCGACGATGGCGAACTGACGCGCACCAACAAGGTCAGGCGCGGCTTCATCGCCGACAAGTACGGCGCGCTGGTCGAGGCGCTGTATGCCGGAAAAACCGAGCAGTTCATCGAAACCGTCGTCAAGTTCGAGGATGGCCGCACCGGCAGCGTGAGCGCCACGCTCAAGCTCTCGGACGCCAAAACGTTCACCCCTGTCAACGCCGCCGCCTGAAAATACCCATGACCCAAAAGAAGATCGGCGACGTCATCATGGACGTCAACAACATCAGCTTGCGCTTTGGCGGAGTCAAGGCGCTGACCGACATTTCCTTCAATGTGCGTGAGCATGAGATCCGCTCAATCATCGGCCCCAACGGCGCCGGAAAAAGCTCGATGCTCAACTGCATCAACGGTGTCTACACGCCGCAGGAAGGCTCGATCACTTTTCGCGGCAAAAAGTTCGACCACATGAACTCGCGCCAGGTGGCGGAAATGGGCGTAGCCCGGACCTTCCAGAATCTCGCGCTGTTCAAGGGCATGAGCGTGATTGACAACATCATGACCGGGCGCAACCTGAAGATCAAAAGCAACCTCTTTCTGCAGGCGCTGCGCATCGGCCCGGCCGAGCGCGAGGAAATCCGACACCGCGAATTTGTCGAAGGCATCATCGACTTCCTGGAAATCCAGGCCTTTCGCAAAACCCCGGTCGGCCAGTTGCCCTACGGCCTGCAAAAGCGCGTTGACTTGGGCCGGGCGCTGGCGATGGAGCCGCAGGTGCTGCTGCTCGACGAACCGATGGCCGGCATGAACGTTGAGGAAAAGCAGGACATGTGCCGCTTCATCCTGGACGTGAACGAGGAGTTCGGCACCACCATCGTGCTGATCGAGCACGACATGGGGGTGGTGATGGACATTTCCGACCGCGTGGTGGTGCTCGACTACGGCAAGAAAATCGGCGACGGCGAGCCCGAAGAAGTCCGCGCCAACCCGGACGTGATCAGCGCCTACCTCGGCACCAGCCACTGATATGACCCCCACGCTTGCCACTTCGTGTGCTGCGCTGCCCCCCGAGGGGGCCGCTGCGCCTGCGGTCTGGCAAAGCCAGTCCCGCGGCCCCTGCTGGGGTGGGATGTTGCCCCCCGCTTGCCACTTGGTGTACTACGCCGCACTGAATCTTTAGGAGTTTGATTTCATGGCTTTTTTCTTAGAGACTTTGATTGGCGGCCTGATGGCCGGCATGCTCTATTCGCTGGTGGCGCTCGGCTTCGTGCTGATCTACAAGGCGTCGGGCGTGTTCAACTTTGCGCAGGGCGCGATGGTGCTGTTCGCGGCGCTGGCGATGGCCCGGTTTTCGGAGTGGGTTCCGAAGTGGACCGGCATTGACAACCTGTTTGTCGCCAACCTGATCGCGTTTGCCATTGCCGCCGTGCTGATGTTCGTCGTGGCCTGGCTGATCGAGCGGCTGGTGCTGCGCCACCTGGTGAACCAGGAAGGCGCGACGCTCTTGATGGCGACGCTGGGCATTGCCTATTTCCTTGAAGGCCTGGGCCAGACCCTGTTTGGCAGCGACATCTACAAGATCGACATCGGCATGCCGAAAGACCCGATCTTCATGCTGGACTCGGTGTTTCCGGGCGGCATCCTGGTCAACAAGGAAGACGTGATTGCAGCGGCCATCGCCGCCGCGATGGTCGTGCTGCTGAGCATCTTTTTCCAGAAAACCACCACCGGCCGCGCGCTGCGCGCGGTGGCCGATGACCACCAGGCTGCGCAGTCGATCGGCATTCCGCTGAACCGCATCTGGGTCATCGTGTGGTGCGTGGCCGGCGTCGTGGCGCTGGTGTCCGGCATGATCTGGGGCTCCAAGCTGGGCGTGCAGTTTTCGCTGACCACCATTGCGCTGCGCGCCTTGCCGGTGGTGATTCTGGGCGGGCTGACCTCGGTGCCAGGCGCCATCATCGGCGGCCTGATCATCGGTGTCGGCGAGAAGCTGTCCGAGGTCTACCTCGGCCCCTACGTCGGCGGCGGTATTGAAATCTGGTTTGCCTATGTGCTGGCACTGGTGTTTTTGCTGTTCCGTCCGCAAGGTCTGTTCGGCGAAAAAATCATCGATCGCGTTTAAGCCATAAGAAGAATAAGGAAAAACCATGCTCTACCGCGAAAACGGCCAATTCAAAACAACCTACCGGGCTGACCAGCAGATCTTCCCGATCACGCAGGACCGCATTGCCATTGGCCTGATGCTGGCCTTTGCCTTTATCGCCGTGCCGCTGCTGGCCAGCGATTACTTCTACGCCTCGATTTTGATTCCGCTGGTCATCATGTCGCTGGCGGCCATCGGGGTGAACATCCTGGTGGGTTACTGCGGCCAGATTTCGCTCGGCTCGGGCGCCTTCATGGCGGTCGGGGCGTACGGCGCCTACAATTTTTTTGTGCGCATTCCGGGCATGCCGCTGATCCCGACCCTGATCCTGGGCGGGCTGTGCGCCATGTCGTTCGGCATCCTGTTTGGCCTGCCCAGCCTGCGCGTCAAGGGCCTGTACCTGGCCGTGGCCACGCTGGCGGCGCAGTTCTTCAGCGACTGGATGTTCTTGCGCATCAAGTGGCTGACCAACGACTCTGCATCGGGTTCCGTGTCGGTCAACCAGTTGCAGGTGTTCGGCCTGCCCATCCAGAGCCCTGTCTCCAAGTATCTGTTTTGCCTGGTAATCCTGCTGGTGGTGGCGCTGCTGGCCAAGAACCTGGTGCGCGGCGCGATTGGCCGCGAATGGATGGCGATTCGCGACATGGACGTGGCCGCAGCCGTCATCGGCATCCGGCCAATGTACGCCAAGCTCAGCGCCTTTGCCGTGAGCTCTTTCATCATCGGCGTGGCCGGCGCGCTCTGGGCCTTTGTGCATCTGGGCTCGTGGGAGCCGGCCGCGTTCTCGGTCGAGATCTCGTTTCGCCTGCTGTTCATGGTGATCATTGGCGGCCTGGGTTCGATCATGGGCGGCTTTTTTGGCGCGGCATTTATTGTCGTGCTGCCAATTGCACTGAACCGCTTTTTGCCGGCCTTCATGAGCATGTTCGGCATCGAGATTTCCACGGCCGGCGTGTCGCATGCCGAACTGATGATTTTTGGCGGCCTGATTGTCTGGTTCCTGATCGTCGAGCCGCATGGCCTGGCCCGTCTGTGGTCCATGGCCAAACAAAAAATGCGCCTGTGGCCGTTTCCACATTAAGCGCACTGGGCGCATTCACTGCAAAAAAGTTTTTCCACCGTGCTTCTACACTTTTATTCCAAGGAGACATCCATGAAGCTTTCGAAACTCGTGATCGCCGCGACCGTGGTCGCCGCTGGGGCAGCCTCGCTGTCCACCAGCGCCTTTGCGCAAGCCAAGGAGCAGTTTTTCCCGCTGCTGTCTTACCGCACAGGACCCTACGCGCCCAACGGCACGCCCTGGGCCAACGGAAAGCAGGACTACATCAAGATGATCAATGCCCGCGACGGCGGCATCAATGGCGTCAAGATCACCTATGAAGAATGCGAAACGGGTTATGCCACTGACCGCGGCGTGGAGTGCTACGAGCGCCTGAAAAACAAGCCTGGCGTGGCGCTGTTTGATCCGCAAGCGACTGGCATCACTTTTGCACTGACCGAAAAAGCCCCGATCGACAAGATCCCGCTGGTCACGCTGGGCTATGGCCTGTCGGTGGCGCAAGACGGCATGGCCTTCAAGTGGAACTTCCCGCTGATGGGCAGCTACTGGACCGGTGCCGACATCCTGATCCAGCACATCGGCAAGAACGCCGGCGGCCTGGACAAGCTCAAGGGCAAGAAAATTGCGCTGGTCTACCACGACAGCCCGTTCGGCAAGGAGCCTATTCCGCTGCTGCAAGAGCGTGCCAAAATGCACGGCTTCGAGTTGCAGATGCTGCCCGTGACGGCGCCTGGCGTCGAGCAAAAAGCCACCTGGCTGCAAGTGCGCCAGGCCAAGCCTGACTATGTGCTGCTGTGGGGCTGGGGCGTGATGAACTCCACCGCCCTGAAGGAAGCCCAGGCCACCGGCTTTCCGCGCGACAAGCTGTATGGCGTGTGGTGGGCCGGTGCAGAGCCGGACGTGCGCGACGTGGGCGAAGGCGCCAAGGGCTACCAGGCACTGGCGCTCAACGGCTCTGGCCAGCAGTCCAAGGTCATGCAGGACATCCTCAAGCTGGTGCACGACAAGGGCCAGGGCACGGGTCCGAAGGACGAAGTGGGCTCGGTGCTGTACACACGCGGCGCCATCATCCAGATGCTGGGCATTGAATCCGTGCGCCGCGCCCAGGAGCGTTTTGGCAAGGGCAAGGTCATGACCGGCGAGCAGGTGCGCTGGGGCATGGAAAACCTGGCCCTTGACCAGAAAAAGCTCGACGCACTGGGCTTCAAGGACGTGATGCGCCCGATCTCCACCAGCTGCGCCGACCACATGGGCTCGACCTGGGCGCGCGTGCAGACCTGGGACGGCAAGAAGTGGAGCATGACATCGGACTGGTATCAGTCTGACGATCAGATCATCAAGCCGCTGGTCAAGGCCGGTGCCGACAAGTACCTGGCCGACAAGAAGCTGACGCGCCGTACCGTAGCGGACTGCCAGTCCTGATCGGATAAACCCCTGCGCGGCTCCTGCGGGAGCCGCCAGGTGAGAGGTTTGCGCGGCAGACCTCTCGCCTGGCATAGACAACGACCGACACAGAGAAAACCTATGGAACCTAAAAAAATTGTCCTCAACGTGAACGGCATCGAGGTCATCTACAACCATGTGATTCTCGTGCTCAAGGGTGTTTCGCTACAAGTCCCCGAGGGCAGCATTGTGGCTATTCTGGGCGGTAACGGCGCAGGCAAGACCACCACCCTGCGCGCCATCTCCAACCTGCTCCAGGGCGAGCGCGGCGAAGTCACCAAGGGCTCGATCGAGTTGCGCGGCGAGCGCATAGAAAACCTGTCGCCGGCCGACCTGGTGCAGCGCGGCGTGGTGCAGGTCATGGAAGGGCGGCACTGCTTTGCCCACCTGACCATCGAGGAAAACCTGATGACCGGCGCCTACACGCGTACCAGCAAGGCCGAGATCGCGGCCAACCTGGAAAAGGTCTACAACTATTTTCCGCGCCTGAAAACCCGGCGCACTTCCCTGGCGGCCTACACCTCGGGCGGGGAGCAGCAGATGTGCGCGATTGGCCGCGCGCTCATGGCCAACCCGAGCATGGTGCTGCTCGATGAGCCGTCCATGGGACTGGCGCCGCAGATCGTCGAGGAGGTGTTCAACATCGTCAAGGACCTGAACGATAAGGAAAAAGTCACCTTCCTGATCGCCGAGCAAAACACCAACATGGCCCTGAAATACGCCGACTACGGCTACATCATGGAGAGCGGCCGCGTCGTGATGGACGGCGTTGCCAGCGACCTGGCCAACAACGAGGACGTGAAGGAGTTTTACCTCGGCGTTGGCGGCGGCGAGCGCAAGAGCTTCAAGGACGTCAAAAGCTACAAGCGCCGCAAACGCTGGTTGGCTTGATAGCGATTAAGACCCTCGCCATGACTACATTTTTTGACACGCTAGAGACCCGCTCCCCCGCTGCGCGTGAAGCGGCCCTGATGGCGGCCCTGCCCCAGCAGATTGCCCAAGCCAAAGCGCATGCACCGGCCTTGGCCACCTTGCTGGCGGGCATTGATGGCGCCGCCATCCACTCCCGTGCAGCGCTGGCGCAGCTGCCCGTGACCCGCAAGCAGGAATTGCTGGAACGCCAGCAGGCGGCACGCCAAAAGGGCAGCGACATCTTTGGCGGCTTCAGCGCGCTGCGCTACGGTGCCCACATGCCCCATGTGTTTGCCAGCCCCGGCACCATTTACGAACCTGAAGGCACGCGCAAGGACTACTGGCGCATGGCGCGGGCCCTGTACGCGGCCGGGTTTCGGCCCGGCCAGCTGGTTCACAACAGCTTCAGCTACCACTTCGTACCCGCCGGCTCCATGATGGAGAGCGGCGCACACGCCTTGGGTTGCACGGTGTTTCCGGGCGGCACCGGACAGACCGAGCAGCAGGTGCAGGCCATGGCCGAGCTCCAGCCGGCGGGCTACATCGGCACGCCCAGTTTTCTCAAAATCATCGTGGAAAAGGCCGCCGAAATGAAGGTGGCCCTGCCCACCGTGACACGGGCGCTGGTCTCTGGCGAGGCCTTTCCGCCCAGCCTGCGCGACTGGTTTATCGATCGCGGCATCGCCGGCTACCAGTGCTATGCCACGGCCGACCTGGGCCTGATTGCCTACGAGACCGAAGCGCGCGAAGGGCTGGTGCTCGACGAAGGCGTGATTGTGGAAATTGTCCGTCCCGGCACCGGCGACCCGGTGGCCGAGGGCGAAGTCGGCGAGCTCGTGGTGACCACGCTCAACCCCGACTACCCGCTGATCCGTTTTGGTACCGGCGATTTGTCGGCGGTGCTGCCGGGCACTTGCCCCAGCGGCCGCACCAATACCCGCATCAAGGGCTGGATGGGACGCGCGGACCAGACCGTCAAGGTGCGCGGCATGTTTGTGCATCCGGGGCAGGTCGCCGAGATTGCCCGGCGTTTTCCCGAAGTGCTCAAGGCCAGGCTGGTGGTCAGCGGCGAGATGGCCAACGACAGCATGACGTTCCAGGCCGAGGCAGCTTCGACCCCTGAAGGGCTGGACCAGCGCATCAGCGAGGCCATCCGCGATGTCACCAAGCTGCGCGGCACCGTCCAGTTGCTCGCGCCAGGCACCCTGCCCAACGATGGCAAGGTGATTGAGGACGCACGCAGCTACAAGTAGAGCGGGAAAGGGATTGCCCCTAAGTAGTTCCCGCACTATGCACGGGGCAGCCGCCTCCTAAACTAGGCCGTTCATTACACGGAGCCCCCATGAAACGCCTGTTAGTTCTTGCCGCAGCGGCAGTCAGCCTTTTTGCCGCCAACGCCCAAACCTTCCCCGGTACCAAGCCCATCAGTCTGGTGGTTCCCTTCGCCGCCGGTGGCCCTACCGACCGCGTGGCGCGTGACTTGGCCGAAGCCCTGCGCAAATCCATGGGTGGCGGTGCCAACTTTGTAGTGGAAAACGTCAACGGGGCAGGCGGCACCATTGGCGCCACCAAAGTGGCCAAGGCTGTGGCCGACGGCCACACGCTGCTGCTGCACCATATCGGCATGGCGTCGGCACCGGCCCTGTACCGCAAGCTGCAGTACAAACCCCTGGAAGACTTCGAGTATTTGGGCATGATCAACGAAGTGCCGATGACGCTGATCGGCAAGCCCCAGCTAGAGGCCAATAATTACCGCGACTTCGAAAACTATATCCGCGCCCACGCGGGCAAACTCAACATTGCCCATGCCGGGCTGGGTTCAGCGTCCCACCTGTGCGGCTTGATGTGGCAATCGGCCATCAATGCGAAAGAAGCCATGACGACCATTCCGTTCGGCGGCACCGCGCCCGCCATGAACGCGCTGGTCGGCGGCCAGGTCGACCTGATGTGCGACCAGACCACCAACACCACCGGGCAAATCGAGGCGGGCCGCGTCAAGGTCTTTGCCGTGACGACGGCCAAGCCGCTGTCGGGCCACAAGCTGCTCAAGGACGTTCCCACCCTGCAGGAAATGGGCCTGAAGAAGTTTGACCTGACGATCTGGCACGGTCTGTATGCCCCCAAGGGCACGCCGCCTGCCGTGCTGGCCCAGATCAATACTGCACTCAAGCTGGCGCTCAAGGATCCCGAATTCATCAAGAAACAGGAAGGCCTGGGCGCCGTCGTGGTTACCGACAAGCGCGTGGAACCTGCCGCACACAAGGCCTTCGTGACGAGCGAGCTGGCCAAACTCAAACCCGTGATCGAGGCTGCCGGCAAGTTTGCCGACTGATCCATCGCGCTTTTCGCCAAGCCGCCCGGCCACCACCAGGCGGCTTTTTTTGTGGGAGTTCGGGATTGCCCCGATGGAAGCGGGCGCAGCACGCATCTAAGCTGAAGGCATCTCCTTAACCGCCGACTGACAGGAAGCTCATGACCCCATTTTTCAAGCCAAATCGCCGCTCTGCGCTTATCAGCTGTGCGCTGTCAGCTATTGTTTTTGCAGCAATCCCGGCGGCGGCACAAACCAGCTGGCCGACCAAGCCGGTCAGGATCGTGGTGCCTTTTGCACCCGGCGGCACCACCGATATTCTGGCCCGTGCCGTGGCGCCGGAGTTGTCCAAAGCGCTGGGCCAGCAGTTCATCGTCGAAAACCGCGCCGGCGCGGGCGGCAACATTGGCGCTGACCTGGTGGCCAAGTCGGCGCCCGATGGCTACACCGTCCTGATGGGCACGGTGGGCACGCACGGCATCAACAAGGCGCTCTATACCCGCCTGGCCTACGACCCGCAAAAAGACTTCGCGCCCATCACGCTCGTGGCCGGCGTGCCCAATGTGATGGTGATGAACACCGAGACCGCCAAAACCCTGGGCATCAACAGCGTGCCGGACTTTATCCGCTACGCAAAAGCCCACCCGGGCAAGCTCAACATGGCCTCCAGCGGCAATGGCACCTCGATTCACCTCGCGGGCGAGCTGTTCAAGTCGATGACCGGCATTTACATGGCCCACATTCCCTACAGCGGCTCGGGCCCGGCCATGATGGCCATGGTGGCCGGCAATGTCGATGTGATGTTCGACAACCTGCCCTCTGCCATGCCGCAGATCAAGGGAGGCAAGCTCAAGGCGTTTGCGGTGACCAGCGCCGAGCGTTCTGCCGCACTGCCGGATCTGCCGACCATTGCCGAGGCGGGCGGGCCCTCCCTCAAGGGTTTCGACGCGAGTTCGTGGTTTGGCCTGCTGGCGCCTGCGGGCACACCGCCCGACATCGTCAAGCGCATGCAGGAAGAGGTCGCCAAGGCACTGAACACCCCGGCCATGAAGGAAAAACTGCTGGCCCAGGGCGCCATTCCCAGCGGTAACACGCCCCAGCAGTTCACCGACTTCATCAATGCCGAGCATGAGAAATGGGCCAAGGTCGTGAAAGCCTCGGGCGCCAAAGTCGACTGACGGCCCCGCGCAGGCAAGCACAAAAAAAGCCCCGGAATCCGGGGCTTTTTCAATTCGCTGCGCGATCGGCGCTTGCGGCTAAAACCTACACGCCCCAGACCACCTCGTGGCCAGCCCGGTGGTTGCGCTGCAGCAGCTCGATGAAAGGCAGGGCGCGTTGACGCAGGCCTGGTCCATCCCCCTGCACCACCCCGGCCTCTTTTTCAGCGAGTTCTTCCTCCGCGATGGCGGCTTGCAGCGCCGCCATCGCCGCAGGCATCTGCTCGGGCAGGATGATGCCTTTTGGCCCGGCATCCTTGCCAATGATCTCCAGCACCCGACGCCCATTGGGCTCCAGCATGATCACATCACCGTAATCTTTTGATTTGAATTTGTACAGCATTGAAAACTCCTCTGGTTGAATACCCGATTCATTATCGGCAGCTTTGGCGTGCCTGTATGTAGGTCGTGTCCACCTCTTTTTTCGACCGGCCCGCGCTGACGCAAAATAGCAGGCATGTTCAATATTGCAACTGCTCAAAAACCGGCCGCTCAGGCGCTTCGCCAAGACGGGCTCAGCCTGCTATTGCCCGCCGACCTGACGACCGAGCTTCACCTCCCGACGCCCCAGTGGCTGCAGGGCTGGCAGCCGCTGACCGATTCCTGGGACCGGTTGCCGCCCGACGCCCACCTGCGCGACGGCGGGCATTACCGCCGGCGCCGCCATGGCTGTTTTGTACAGGCGCTGCCCAGCGGGACGCTGACGCAAACGCCGCACCGCGCGCACTGGCAGCCGACCGAATACAACGCCCTGCACGGCGGCTTTGAGCGCTGGTTTGACCCGATCGAGGCCGGCGTGGCCGAGGCGCCCGCCTGGACCGAACTGCTGACCAGCTTGGGTCAATTGTTTGCCCAGGTGAAGGCCGTACCGCGCTGGTTCATTGAAGCGCACCAGTTCCGCATCGACACCACCGGCGGCGTGGGCCGCCCGACACCCGAAGGTGCGCACCGCGACGGCGTGGATTTTGTCGTCGTGCTGCTGGTGGCGCGCCAAGGCGTCAAAGGCGGCGAAACCCGGGTCTTTGATGCGCATGGGCCGCATGGCATGCGCTTTCTGATGGAGCAACCGCTGACCGCCCTGCTGATGGACGACGAACGGGTGATTCACGAAACCACGCCGATACTTCCGGCCGATGACCCGGATGCAGACCAGGCAGTCAAGGGCTTTCGGGACACGCTGGTGCTGACCTACCGGGCGGCGGGTTTTCAGGCGCCCTGACGGCGGCGGGCCGCAACGCAGCCCCTTTTTCTTTTTCCTGCCCGCTGTACCGATGCAGCCCCGGGGACAACCCTGCTTGACGAATTTAGTTTAAACCTCAACAATTAAGGCTCAATCAATTCATAGAGTACGCATTCATGCACATTCTTTGCCTGGGCGGCGGCCCCGCCGGTCTGTATTTCGCGCTGTTGATGAAGCTGCAAGACCCGGCGCATCAAATCACCGTCGTCGAGCGCAACCGCCCGTTTGACACCTTTGGCTGGGGCGTCGTGCTCTCTGACCAGACGCTGGGCAACCTGCAAGCGGCCGATCCGGTCAGCGCGCAGCTGATTGGCGACGCCTTCAACCACTGGGAGGATGTCGAGATGTTTTTCAAGGGCCGCAGTGTGCGCTCGGGTGGCCACGGGTTTTGCGGCATTGGCCGCAAGCGGCTGCTCAACATCCTGCAGGACCGCTGCATCGCACTGGGCGTGGACCTGGTGTTTGAAACCGATGTGCAGGATGACCAGGCCATTGCCGCGCGCTACCAGGCCGACCTCGTGATCGCCAGCGACGGCCTGAACAGCCGCATCCGCAGCCGCTATGCCAGCGCCTTCCAGCCCGATGTCGAGCTGCGCAACTGCCGCTTTGTCTGGCTCGGCACGCACAAGACCTTTGACGCCTTCACCTTTGCCTTCGAGCAGACCGAGCACGGCTGGTTTGCCGCCCATGCCTACCAGTTTGACGCCACCACCTCGACCTTCATCGTCGAAACCCCCGAAGCGGTCTGGAAAGCCCACGGCCTGGACCAGTTGAGCCAGCAGGACGGCATTGCCTTTTGCGAGCGCCTGTTTGCCAGGTACCTCGACGGCCATGCGCTGATGAACAACGCCACCCATGTGCGCGGCTCGGCGATCTGGATCCGCTTTCCGCGCGTGGTCTGCGCGCGCTGGGTGCACCACGAAACGATTGCCGACAAGCGCGTGCCGATCGTGCTGATGGGCGACGCGGCGCACACGGCGCATTTCTCGATTGGCAGCGGCACCAAGCTGGCGCTCGAAGACGCGATTGAACTGGCGCGCTGCTTGGCGCAACAACCCGGTGCCGACGCCGCGCTGAACGCCTACGAGGCCGTGCGTTCGGTCGAGGTGCTCAAAATCCAGAACGCGGCGCGCAATTCGACCGAATGGTTTGAAAACGTCAACCGCTACAGCGGCCTGGAGCCCGAACAATTTTTCTATTCCATGATGACGCGCTCACAGCGCATCAGCCATGAAAACTTACGCTTGCGCGATGGCCAATGGCTACAGGGCTATGAGCAGTGGCTAGCAAAAAGCAGCGCCAGCGGCCGCCGCGCCGGGCCGCCCCAAGCAAGGCCAGCCCCCTCGGGGGGCAGCGCAGCACACGAAGTGGCAAGCGTGGGGGCGATACCACCGATGCTGCTGCCGCTGACGGTGCGCGGCTTGACGCTGAAAAACCGCATCGTCGTCTCGCCCATGGCCATGTACAGCGCCATTGACGGCGTGGCGCAGGACTTTCACCTGGTGCACCTGGGCGCACGCGCGATGGGTGGCGCGGCGCTGGTGTTTGTGGAAATGACCGCGCCCTGCCCCGAGGGCCGCATCACCCCGGGCTGCACCGGTTTGTGGAACGAGAAACAGATGCTGGCTTTCAAGCGAATTGCCGATTTCGTTCATGCCTCGGGCGCGGGCGCAAAAATAGGACTGCAGTTAGGCCACAGCGGCCCCAAGGGCTCGACCCAGGTCGGCTGGGAAGCGCCCGATGAGCCGCTGATTGAGGGCAACTGGCCGCTGCTGGCCGCCAGCGCGGTGGCCTACGGCCCGACCAACCAGCTACCGCAGGCCATGACGCGTGACGACATGGACCGCATCAAGGCCGAATTCGTGCAGTCCACGGATTACGCCGTGCAAGCCGGTTTTGACTGGCTGGAACTGCACTGCGCGCACGGCTATTTGCTGTCGAGCTTCATCACGCCGCTGGCCAACCTGCGCAGCGACGAGTACGGCGGCAGTTTAGAGGCCCGCTGCCGCTTTCCGCTCGAAGTGTTCAGCGCGATGCGCGCGGTGTGGCCCGAACACCTGCCCATGAGCGTTCGCATCTCGGCCCACGACTGGGCGCCTGGCGGCAACACCGCCGACGACGCGGTCGCCATCGCGCGGCTGTTCAAGGCCGCCGGCTGCGACGTCATCGACGTGTCGTCAGGCCAGACCACGCGCGCCGCCAAGCCGGTCTATGGCCGCATGTACCAGACGCCGTTTGCCGACCGCATCCGCAACGAAGTCGGAATACAAACCATCGCGGTCGGCGCGATTTCGGACGCCGACCAGGTCAACAGCATCATCGCCGCGGGCCGCGCCGACCTCTGCGCGCTGGCCCGGCCGCACCTGGCCGACCCGGCCTGGACGCTGCATGAAGCGGCCAAGCTGCAAAGCCGGCAAGTCGACTGGCCGCGGCCCTACCTGAGCGGCCGGGACCAGCTTTACCGCGAAATTTTTAAGCAAAAAGAGGCTGTAGCACAATCAGCACGGGCGCAAGCAGCTACTAAATAAATAGCAAATAATGTTTCAGCACAAGAAAAAACCCATGGACCTGGAAGCCCGCGGCCACAGCGACCACCCCGAAGCGCTGCGGCTCTGGCTTCGGCTGCTGACCTGCACCCAGCTGGTCGAAAAGCAGGTGCGCAGCCAGTTGCGCGCGCAGTTTGACACCACCCTGCCCCGCTTTGACCTGATGGCCCAGCTGGAACGCCACCCCGAAGGCCTGAAGATGAACGAGCTGTCGCGCCGCATGATGGTGACGGGCGGCAACGTCACCGGCATCACCGACCAGCTGGTGGCCGAAGGGCTGGTGGAACGCATGGATGTGGCCGGCGACCGCCGCGCCTACCGCGTTCGCCTGACGCCGCACGGGCGCGCGCTGTTTGGCGAGATGGCGCGCCAGCATGAGGCATGGATCGTGGCCGCCTTTGCGCCTCTTTTGCCCGGCGAGGTCGCCAGCCTGCACCAACTGCTGGGCAAGATCAAGCAGCACCACCACCCCGACAACACCCTGAACGACGACTCCCTTGAGGAACCCGCATGAAGCATTACATCCCCGACGCCAATCCCATGCGCCCGCAGTTTGACGCCCTGGCCCGCTACGAGGCGCAGCATTTCGCCTACGCGTTTGAGGACGGCGTGGCGACGTTGACGCTGAACCGCCCCGAGCGCAAAAATCCGCTGAGCTTTGCGTCTTATGCCGAGTTGCGCAACCTGTTTCGGGCGCTGGGCAGCGCCACCGATATCAAGGCGGTCGTGCTCACGGGCGCGGGCGGCAACTTCTGCTCGGGCGGCGACGTGCACGAGATCATTGGTCCGCTGACCCACATGACCATGCCCGAGTTGCTGGAATTCACCCGCATGACCGGCGACCTGGTCAAGGCGATGCGGCTGTGCCCGCAGCCCATCGTGGCGGCGATTGACGGCATTTGCGCCGGCGCTGGCGCCATGATGGCGCTGGCGTCTGACATTCGGCTGGGTACGGCGAAGGCCAAAACCGCCTTTCTGTTCACCCGCGTCGGCCTGGCGGGCGCCGACATGGGCGCCTGCGCCCTGCTGCCACGCCTGATCGGCCAGGGCCGCGCGTCGGAGCTGCTGTTCACCGGCCGCGCCATGACGGCGACCGAAGGCCTGCAGTGGGGCTTTTTCAACGCACTGCATGAACCCGACGCGCTGCCGGGCGCGGCGCACCAGCTGGCGCATGAACTGGCCAGCGGCCCGACCTTTGCCCACGCCATGACCAAGACCATGCTGCACCAGGAGTGGGCCATGACGCTGGACCAGGCGATAGAAGCCGAAGCCCAGGCGCAGGCGATCTGCATGCAGACGCAGGACTTCAAGCGCGCCTACGAGGCGTTTGCGGCCAAGCAAAAACCAGTGTTCAAGGGCGACTAAATTGGCCCCCACCCGAAGAAAGCCTGACGCATGAAACCCACCACCGCCCACCTGGCCCTGCCCTTTTTTGACGAGGTTCACCGCGCGCTCGGGCGGCGGCTGGCCGACTGGACCGTGCTGCAGCAGGTCGATGAACGCGACGACCGCCAGGCCTGCAGGGAATGGGTGCAGCGGCTGGGCGAGCACGGCTGGCTGCGCTACTGCGTGCCGGCCGGCCCGGACGGCGCCTGGGGCGGCGCACTCGCCCGACTCGACTCGCGGGCGCTGGTGATTCTGCGCGAAACGCTGGCGTTTCATTCGCCGCTGGCAGATTTTGCGTTGGCCATGCAGGGACTGGGCAGCGGCGCCATCACGCTGGCCGGCACGCCGGCGCAGCAAGCGGCCTATTTGCCGCAGGTCGCCAGCGGCGCAAAAATCGCCGCGTTCGCACTGAGCGAAGCCGATGCCGGCTCCGACGCCGGCGCCATGACGACCCGCGCAACGGCCAGCGCCCAGGAATGGACGCTCAACGGCAGCAAGACCTGGATCAGCAATGGTGGCATCGCGGACTTTTACGTCACCTTTGCCAAAACCGATCCCGCGCTAGGGGTGCGCGGCATCAGCGCCTTCATCGTCGACGCCGACAGCGCCGGGCTGGACAGCAGCGCGCACATCGCCGTGATGTCGCCGCACCCGCTGGCCACGCTCCAGTTCACTGATTGCCGGCTTGATGGCAGCGCACAACTCGGCGAATTGAACGGTGGCTTCAAGCTGGCGATGCAGACGCTGGATATTTTCCGCGCCTCGGTGGCGGGTGCGGCGCTCGGCATGGCGCGGCGCGCACTGTCCGAAGCGTTACGGCATGCCAAAACCCGCAAGATGTTCGGCCAGACGCTGGCCGACTTTCAACTGACGCAGGCCAAGATCGGCGAAATGGCCGCGCTGGTGGATGCCGCGGCGCTGCTGACCTACCGCGCCGCCTGGCTGCGCGATGAAGGCGAGCGCCTGGGCCAGCCGGTGCGCGTGACGGCAGAGGCTGCGATGGCCAAGATGACCGCCACTGAAAACGCCCAGCGCGTGATCGACATGGCGCTGCAGCTGCACGGCGGCCTGGGCGTGAAGGTCGGCACCAAGGTCGAAAGCCTGTACCGCGACATCCGCGCGCTGCGGATTTACGAAGGCGCGACCGAAATCCAGCAACTGATCATTGGCAAGGCGGTACTGCAATCATGACTTCCCTCGCACCGGCGGTACCCTCCGCACAAACCGACCGCTTCGCGCATGAGCGCCTGCCTGCGCCGGAGCAGTGGCCCCGGCTGGTGTACCCGCTGCCCGAACTGGTCATTCCCGACCAGGCCAATCTGGTCGAGAGTCTGTTCGCCAGGGCGCGTCAGGCCGGCCATGCCGACCGCCCCATGCTGCGCTCGGACGCCTGCACGCTGAGCTACGCCGAGGCCCAGCAGCGCGTGAACCAGATCGCGCAGCTGCTGACCGAGGACTTCAAGCTGGTGCCCGGCAACCGGGTCTTGCTTCGCGGCGGCAACAGCATCGAACTGGCGCTGGCCTGGCTGGGCGTGGTCCAGGCCGGTCTGATCGCCGTGGCGAGCATGCCGCTGCTGCGCGCCAAGGAGCTCGGCGAGATCATTGACAAGGCGCAACCGGCGCTGGCGCTGTGCGATGCCGCCCTGCTGGAAGAACTGCAGGCCGCGCAGGCACAACGTGGCGGGCTGCAGGCCATCGTTGCACTGAACGGCTCAAACGCGCCCGGCACGCTGGCCGCGCTGGCGGCGCAAAAAAGCGGCCAGGTCGCGCCCTGCCCGACATCGGCCGACGACATCGCGCTGATGGCCTTCACCTCGGGCACCACCGGCCAGCCCAAAGCCGCCGTGCACACGCACCGCGACGTGCTGGCCGCCTGCGAGGCCTGGCCGCGCCATGTGCTCAAGGCCAGGCCCGAAGACATCGTGATCGGTTCGCCGCCGCTGGCTTTTACCTTTGGGCTGGGCGGCCTGCTGCTGTTCCCGATGTGGGCCGGCGCGTCGGTCTACTACCCGTCGATCAGCTACACACCCGAGGCCATGGTGCAGCTGATCAAGCAGGTCGGCGCCACGGTCTGCTACACGGCACCGACGTTCTACCGCCAGATGGCACCGTTTGCGAAAATCCACGGCGTGCCCGGCCTGCGGCTGTGCGTGAGCGCCGGCGAGGGCCTGCCGGATGCCACGCGCCAGCTCTGGAAGGACGCCAGCGGGCTGGAAATGATTGACGGCATAGGCGCGACCGAGATGTTTCACATCTTCATTTCATCGGCCGGCGACCAGGTGCGGCGCGGTGCAGTGGGCCGGGTCGTGCCCGGCTACAGCGCCCGGGTAGTCGACGACCGGGGCGTTGAAGTGCCGCGCGGAAGCCTGGGCCGGCTGGCGGTGACCGGGCCGACCGGCTGCCGCTACCTCGACGACGCGCGCCAGGCCCGCTACGTTCAGGACGGCTGGAACTACCCGGGCGACGCCTTCGTACAGGACGCCGACGGCTATTTTTTCTACCAGGCGCGCGCCGACGACCTGATCATCACCTCGGGCTACAACGTGGCCGGGCCGGAAGTGGAAGACGCCTTGCTCAAACACCCGGCCGTGGCCGAGTGCGGCGTGGTCGGCCTGCCCGACGAGGCGCGCGGCATGCTGGTCAAGGCCTTCGTCGTGCTCAAGCCCGGTCAGCTGGCCGATGCCGCCCTGGTCAAGGCGCTGCAAGACCATGTCAAGGCCATGCTCGCGCCTTTCAAATACCCGCGCCAGATCGAATTTCTGGCCAAACTGCCGCGCACCGAAACCGGCAAGCTGCAACGCTTCAAGCTGCGCCAGCCATGATGTTCACCACGCAGAAACAGGTCCGCTTTCACCACTGCGACCCGGCCGGCATTGTTTTTTATCCGCAGTTTTTCTACCTGCTGCATGAGGTGCAGGAGGACTTTCTGGCCCACATCGGGTTTCCGGAACATGTGCTGATTGCGGGCGGCCACGGCCTGCCCATCGTGGACCTGAAAACCGAATTCCTCGGCATGTGCCGCCATGGGGACGAACTCACGATGACGCTGGTGCTGACCCGCATAGGCAGCACCAGTATCGGCATGCACTACCAAATTCACGGCAGTCCACCCGCCCCCGGCTTGGCGCCGCCGCGCCGGCTAAGCGCCCACGGTGTCGTGGTTTATTCGGCCCTGTCACCCGGCCGCGCCGCGCCCATTCCCGACGGCTTGCGCAGCGCCTTGCTGCCCTATCTGCAAACAACGCCAGACAAAACATGATCACCAAAATTCAACCGCCCGACTGGGCCGAACCCAAGGGTTACGCCAACGGCATCGTCGCGCGCGGCACGCTGCTTTTTGTCGGCGGCCAGATCGGCTGGAACGCCGCGCAGCAGTTCGAAAGCGATGATTTCGTGGCGCAGACGCGGCAGACGCTGCAAAACATCGCCGCCGTGCTCCAGGCCGGTGGCGCCGGTCCCGAGCATATGGTACGCATGACCTGGTACGTGGTCGACCGGATCGAATACGCCGCCAGGCTCAAGGAAGTGGGTACCGTCTACCGCGAAGTGATGGGGAAAAACTTCCCGGCCATGACCTGCGTGCAGGTGGCCGGACTGGTGGAAGCGCGTGCGCGTGTCGAAATCGAAGTCACTGCGGTGCTGCCCGACTAGCGCTGCCAATCTGGGACAGGCTGCGGGGCTGGCGCTTGCGGGGAGGCGACGGCCGCCTGAATCAGCCCGGACCTGGCCGGGTGGCTTTCTCGCGGTGGGTGCGGTGCATCGCGGCCACGTCAATAATCAGCGCGACATTGCCATCGCCCAGAATCGTCGCCGCTGAAATTCCCGGCACTTTGCGGTAGTTGGTTTCAAGATTTTTGACCACCACCTGGTGCTGCCCGAGCAGCTGATCCACCAGCAGCGCAAAACGGGTTCCTTCGGCCTGCACAATCACCGCGATGCCTTGCGTCGGAACGACCACGGCACCGGTGATGTCGAAAAACTTGTGCAGTTCCACCAGCGCCAGGTATTCGCCCCGCACATGCAGGACCTGCTCATCGCTGGTGATGGCATGAATATCCTTGGCGAGCGGCTGCAGGGATTCAATGACGTAGTTCAAGGGCAGGATGTAAACCTCTTGCCCGACCTGGACCGACATGCCGTTCAGGATGGCCAGCGTCAGGGGCAGCACGATCTTGATCGTCGTGCCCCGGCCTTGACGGGAAGCGATTTCAACATGGCCCCCCATTTCGTGGATGTTGCGCTTCACCACATCCATGCCGACGCCCCGGCCGGAAACGTCGGTCACGACCTCTGCCGTAGAAAAGCCTGGTGCAAAAATCAGTTGCCACACCTCATCATCCGGAATCGATGCGCTGATCACCATGCCTTGCTGCCGGGCCTTGGCCAGAATTTTTTCCCGGACCAAGCCGCCGCCATCGTCCTTGACCTCGATCAGGATGCTGCCGCCCTGATGCTGGGCGGACAGCGTCAGGCGCCCCACCGGGTCCTTGCCGGCCAGGGCGCGCTGCTCCGGCCCCTCAAGGCCGTGGTCCAAGCTGTTGCGCACCAGATGGGTGATCGGATCGATGATGCGCTCGATCAGGCTTTTGTCCAGTTCCGTCTCTTTGCCAACGGTCACCAGCTGCACCTGTTTGCCCAGCTTGGCAGACAGGTCCCGAATCAGGCGCGGGAAGCGGCTGAAGACATAGTCCATCGGCATCATCCGGATCGACATCACCGACACCTGCAAATCACGGGCGTTGCGCTCCAGATGCCCCATGCCACTCAGCAGCCGCTCGTGCAGCACCGGGTCCAGCGTCGAGGCCGTTTGCGTCAGCATGGACTGGGTAATCACCAGCTCCCCCACCAGGTTGATGATCTGGTCGACCTTGTCGACATCCACCCGGATCGAGTTGGACTCCTTGGCGTGGCCAGGTGATACCCCCGAGGTTACGGCAGCTGGCGCGACCATTGTGGCGGGCGGCTCAAGCACCACCGCCGCCGCTGCGGGGGACGCCAGCGGCATGGCCGAGGCAGCCGGCGCAGGACTTGGCGTTTCAGGCACGGCCTCAGGCGCGCACACGGGGTCCGTGGTGATTTCAATCTGATCGACGTCGACCACAAAACAACTCACCGCCATGATGTCATCGGCGGTGCAAGTCGTTTCCAGCCACAAGATCAAGCCGTCATCGGTCTGGGTTTGCGCCGTCACCTGGCCCAGGTTGGCCAACTCTTCGCTCAGCAACCTGCGGTCGTTTTCGGACACTTTGGAAAAGCGCACTTTCAGGGCCGTGCCCGATGCGGCGCTGGCGGCAGGCGCCAAGGCGACCTCAGGCACGGCGACAGGCGCGACCACGGGGGCCGCAACGGCCGCGACAGCTGGCGCGCCACTGCGCGCCTCCAGCGCCAGCTCCCGCAATACCGCACAGATCCGCGCGACCCCGTCGGGCTCGGGTTCAGCGCCATGGCGGTAGTCGTTCATTTGTTGTTGCAGCACGTCTTTGGTCTCCAAAAAGGTATCCATCATGGTGGTGGTCAATTTCAATTCACCATGACGCGCCCGGTCGAGCAAGTTTTCAAGCAAATGCGTGGTGTCGGTCAGGGCGGAAAAGCCAAACGTAGCGGCACCGCCCTTGATCGAGTGCGCGGCGCGAAACACCGCATTGAGGTGTTCGCTGTCGGGCGCCTGCAGATCAAGACCCAACAGCAGTTGCTCCATCTGCGCCAGCAACTCGTCGGCCTCTTCGAAAAATGCCTGATAAAACTGCGTAATGTCCATCGCGTGCGGATCTCTTGTTGGGGGGCTGGCTGGCCGCACAGTGCCGCAAGGCGGATGCGCGGCGCGACTTCAGGGGCTAAAGGCGCCCCGCCTCGGTCAGGCTGGCGACCACATCCAGCAGGGTTGCCGGCCGGACCGGCTTGGACAACCAGCCGCTGGCGCCCGCGTTTCTGGCCTCTGACTTGCTGTCGGCATGGCTGACCGTGCTCAACACCAGGATGGGCACCTGGGCGCAATCGCTGCGCAGCCGCAACTGACGCGTCAGCTCGCCGCCATCCATGGGCATCATGATCCAGTCCGTCAACACCAGGTCAACCGTCTCCCGGTTCAGGTGCGCCAGGGCGGCGTCCCCGTCTTCGGCCAGCAGCACGCGGTAGCCTGCCTCTTCCAGCACGGCTGTGGTCATTTGCCGCATCACAGCGGAATCGTCCACCACCAAAATTGTTTTACTTCTCATGTCATCCGATCCTAGGGTTGGGCGGCTGGGGGGCTCCCCGGACGTTGACCGACCAGGCCTTGCAGCGCCCCGGCTGACTTCATGCCGGCACTGGCTGCGTTGGCAGTTTCTATTTGCGTTTGCGTACGCTGGTTGAGCACCACAATGCTGATGCGGCGATTCATCGGTGACAACGGATCATCGGGCTTCAAATGCATGCTGGACGCCACCCCCATGACCCGCAGCACTTTCTTTTCCTCCATGCCGCCGGCAATCAGTTCGCGACGCGACGCGTTCGCCCGGTCGGCGGACAACTCCCAGTTGCTGTAGGACTTGCCACCCTGCGCGTACTGCGCTGAATCGGTATGCCCGGACAAAGTGATTTTGTTGGTTTGGGCACTGAGCACCGGGCCAAACTCGCGCAAGATGGTGCGCATGTAAGGCGCCACCACGGCGCTGGAGCGGTCGTACATGGCCCGGCTGTTGCTGTCGACGATCTGAATCCGCAGGCCTTCCGACGTGATGTCCACCAGCAACTGGGGCTTGAACTCCTTGAGAATCGGGTTCGCGTCGATCATCTCGTCGAGCTGCTGTTTGAGCTGGTTCAGGTCAGCGCCGTCACCCGACTCGCTTTCCTTGTCGCTTTCTTTTTCGCTTTCGCTCTCGGGTCCGCCGGGCTCGGGCTGCTTGACCTCGCCGACCGAACGGGTCGGATCTGCGCCGCCACCGGGAATCACGGTGCTGCTGTTGCTGCTGGCGGGGCCGCCGGTGAGCGCCACCTTGAGCGGCATTTTGAACTGCTCGGCAATGCCTGCCAATTGCTTGGGCGTGGACAAGCCCAGCAGCCACATGACCAGGAAAAAGGCCATCATGGCCGTCATGAAGTCAGCGTAGGCAATCTTCCAGCCGCCGCCATGGTGCCCCGCAGCGATGACGGGGCGCTTGATGATGACCCGCTTGGTAACGTCGCTCATGACGACTCAGGCGGGCGGGCTTCAGCGTTTCTTGACATCACGGACATGCCCATCGAGTTCGGTAAACGAGGGGCGTTCGGCCGAAAGCAGGATTTTCCGGCCAAATTCCACCGCCAGCTGCGGCGAGTAGCCGTTCAGGCTGGCCATCAGCGTCACCCTGATGCACTGGTAAACATGAAGCGATTCGGCCACCTTGTGCTCGATCAGCGTCGCCAGCGGCGACACAAAGCCATAGGCCAGCAAAACGCCCAGGAAGGTGCCCACCATGGCATGGGCAATCTGCTGGCCCATGACAGCCGGTGGCAAATCGGCCGAGCCCAGCGCATGCACCACACCCAGCACGGCGGCCACAATCCCCAGCGCGGGCAGCGCATCGCCGACCCGGGCCAGGCTGTGCGCCGGCACTGCAGCCTCATGCTTGTAGGTGTCCAGCTCCTGCTCCATGAGTTGATCGATCTCGAAGGCATCGGTGTTGCCGCCGACGATCAGGCGCAGGTAGTCGGTCATGAACTCCAGCACCGGGCCATCGTGCATGATCAACGGGTAGGCCGTAAAAATCGGGCTCCTGTGCGGGTCATCCACATCGGCCTCCAGCGTCATCATGCCGTCCTTGCGTCCTTGCGCCAGCAGCACATACAGCAAGGCCAGCAGCTCCAGGTAGAGTTCCTTGTCGTGCTTTTTCGCGCTGGCAAACAGCTTTGGCACGGCTTTCAGCGTGGAGCGTATGGTCTTGCCGTCGTTGCTGGCCACAAACGCGCCCACCGCAGCGCCGCCAATCATCAGCACTTCAATCGGCTGGTACAGCGCGCCAAAATGCCCGCCCATCAGCGCATAGCCGCCGAACACAGACCCCATCACAATCAAATAACCAAGAATGACCAGCACGACTTCTCGCTCCTGAAAACGCCAAAATTAACAAATCCTCGCCCCACCCGTCAGGCGCGCGGCCCATTCATCACATTGGCCAGCCACTGCGAAGGTGACATGGCCAGGTCATCGCCGCTCCTGGCGCTGCGTTCCCCGGTCACACCAGGTTTGACCTTGCACAGCTTGCCGGCCCGCGAAGGCGGCCGGCACAGCACACACACATAATTGCTCTGCGGATCGTGGGCGTGCGCCACAAAGTGGCCCATGCACCGGGTGCAGGTGCTCAGCTGCAGCATGTCGCTGTCAAAAAACCGCACCAGCGTCCAGGCCCGCGTGAAGTCCAGCACCGGGTCGCTGCCCTGGTGCTGCACCTGCTCCAGATAAAGCCGATAGCTTTTAATGACGGCCTCAATCCGCGTGCAGCCGCCATGCGTGACCATGAATTTGTAGATGTTGTAAAACATCGACGAGTGAATGTTGGACAGCCAGGTCATGAACCAGTCCGTGGAAAACGGCAGCAAGCCCTTGGGCGGCGAAACGCCCCTGATTTCTTTGTACAGCTTGATCAGGCGGTCACGGCTCAAGTGCGTTTCCGCTTCGAGGAACTGCAGCCGGGCGCCCAATTTGATCAGGTCGATCGCAAGATGGATTTCCCGCGCTTCACGGATAACACTTTTAGCCGGCATGATGGCCCGCATTGCAAAAAATTGCCAAAGTTCGACAAAAATACAGAAACGGATAACTCCAGAAACTGGATGCGCCACGTAACATCATCAAACCATCTCGATTTGCTGCCCGGACAAAAGAATGGCCGTATGCGCTTGCTGCAGCGCCAGATTTTTTCCGTCGTTGGTCAGGGCCGACAAAATCGGGTGGTCGTCAAACCGGAAACGGCACAACAGCAGGCTTGAATTTGCCAGCTTCACAATTTGAGACAGCGACAGATTACCCAGCAAATCAACCAATTCCCGACTCAGCCCCAAGCGGAACATCGCGGTAGCCACATCTTCCTTCACCAGGCGCTGCACCAGCAGCAGGTAAGCCAGATTGAGCTCACCGATTTCATTGACTGTTCCTGTTTTCATGGCTGTATGGCCTTCACTCTTAAATAACTCACGTTTCAAGGGTGCTGTCCACAACAGCACCGGCATCCTCACCCCGGTCATGGATCTGAAAATCCTTATTAACCACTCACAGAACGTCGCGTTTTTATCATGGATTTTTAGTTTTTTCGAATTTTTACAACTTTTATTATTACAACTGTTTTATTTTGTTTGGTGACTTGTAACTTCCAACAAATTCAAGAGTTATTAAATTGACAAATCAACAATTTCACGGAAAAATTCTTGAAGCTTTTCCGGCATCGGCTTCCATCCTCGACAACCAGGCCAGCACCTCGGCCACCGCCACGTACAACTCGGGCGGAATTTGTTGGTCCAGGTCCACATTCATCAGCAGCTTCACCAACTCCGGCGATTCATGCACGTACAGCCCGCTGTCACGCGCCCGCTGCACAATGGTGTCGGCCAGGGCGCCGTAGCCTTTGGCCACCACAATGGGCGCCTTGTTTTTGGCGGCATACGAAATGGCCACGGCACTGGGCCGATCAGGGTTCAGCGCGTCCGTCATGGCGCCGGGTCTTCGGGGCGGCCTGGCGCGGCAAGCGCGCCCACCTGCACCATGCCCAGTTGCAGCCCCAGCATGCCCATGCGCTCGGGCAGTTCGTCGCGCCCCTGCCTGAGCTGCGCCACCGTGGCGTGCTCGCTGGCAGCCAGACGCACTTCCAGCGTGTTGCCGACCAGGCGCAGGCGCACTTCGACGTCCTTGAGCGTCGGCAAACTCAGCGCCAGGCGCGTCTGCCAGCGGCGAGGCGCGGCTTCGCCCTCCGCAGCGGCGGGGCGGCCGTCGGGTTCCTCGTGAATTTCCCAGTCCATGGGCGTGCCCGGCCACGCTTCGCCGGCCCAGCGAAATGCAGGCTGCGCCAGCAACTCCAGCTGTTGCCGCACCAGCGCCACGGCTTCGGGGTGAATCGCTGCAGGCACGGGGGGCGTGCAGCGTGCGGCTTCCGGGGCGCTGGCGGTTTTGTCCGCAGGCTGCGCGCCGGCCAAGTCCTGCGCCGGCGCCGCACTGTCGTCAGCCCCAGCAGCGCGGCCACCGCCAGGCGGCAGCTGCGCTTGCGGCTCCAGCACCAGTTGCGCCAGCGGGCGCGTGCCCGCAGCCAGCTGCAGCAGGTGCGACTCATAAAACAGGCCGGACGTTTCCACCGTGCGGGCCAGGGCCGCCGCCAACTGGGGCGCTGGCGCCGGCTGGCTATCGGGCCAGAGCGCTTGCGTACCCATGATTTTTGACGCCGGGGCGGCGGGAAAATCCAGCAAGCCAGAGACCGTGCGGGCCGCCGCGCTCAGCGTGACGGCATCGGCCGAAGCCGCTGCTGGCGCCGCCTGGCTGCTGCTGCGGCTGCTGTCACCGCTGGCCGCCAGCCCCACACCCAGTTGCTGCTGCAGGGCTGCGCGCGAAGACAAGCGAGCGTCATTGACGACCTTGTCAACCTGGGTGAGCGGGGTGACCTGTGAAATGGCCGCCGGGCCGGCCACCTCGGGCGGCGCAGCGGGCCGCCCCGCAGGCGGCACCACCATCATTGTGTGGTGCTACTGGCCTGGCCGTAGGCTTTGTGCAGGCCTTGCTGCTGCTCCAGGCTGTTCAGCACACCCCTTAACTGCACCAACTGCGGCATCAGCAGGCTGGCAATTTCAGCATGGTTGGCCGTGATCCGGCCCAGCAACGGGTACTTGCGCGCTGACTGCGCGGCATCGAGCGCCATCACGGGCTCGATGATTTTGAGGCGATCAACGGTGTCGCTGTACTGCTGCTCCAGCGCCGGCAGCGCGCCCCACTGACCGGTGCGCGCCAGCGCCAGCATGCGTTCGATGAGCGACGCAATCTGCTCGTAGCAGTGCATGACTTCACTGTGAGAACTCACGTCACGCTCCCAGGGAAAGACGGCTGGCGGCAGGCGCCGCCAGGGGCTGGGGCGCATAACCCGCCTGCTGGGGCCCGATTTCACGCCAGGCCGAACCGATGCTGTCCAGCAGGCGGTCGGCCTCGTCAAGCAGCGCCGGGTCGTTACGCAGGTTGGCGTACAGGAGGCGCTGGGCGATGTAGTCGTAAAGCGCTGACAAATCCGCGACGAGTTCGGTGCCCGCTTGACCGCCGGCCTCAGCGTCCAGGCTGGCCTTCAGCCCGTTGTCCACAATGTTGATGGCCTTGGAAATAGCATTGCCCTTGGCCGCGATTTCACCTTTGGCCATATGGTGGCGAGCCATGGTGATGGCGGTTTTGGCACCCTCAAACAGCATGCTGATGAGCTGGTGCGGCGAGGCACTCATGGCGCCGCTTTCGTTGCCCATTTTGGCGTACGCACTGGCGCCCGTACTGTAGGCGTGGGGGGGGGTGTACACAGAATTTCTCCTTGCTTACTTGCTTGAATTCATGGCGTCAAACTGCGCCGTCAGGTAGCTGGTGGTGGAGTTCATGCTGGACATCATGATGTCCAGCTGTGTGAATTGTTTGCGGTAGCGCTCCACCGTGGCATCAATGCGGAGCTCCATCGCATCGTATTGCTTGTCCATCTGTTTGATCGAGCTCGTCAAACCATCCGCCGCCGCCTTCAAGGCACCGCCGGTAGCGGTAAAGCCCAGCGCCAGCGCAGACAGCTGCTTGCCGTAGCCCACCGTGTCGGTGGCCGAGCCCGAAAATAGCTTGGCCACACCGTCCAGGTTGGTGCTCAGCGCAGCCTCCAGCTTGGTGGAATCCACCTCCAGCGTGCCGTCTTTCTGGAACGACACGCCGATATTCGACAGCATCGTGAAGTCACCGGTCGCACCGCCTTGGGGCGAGGTCAGCGCCGAACGCAGGCTCACCTGCAGGTTGCGCAGTGTCGAGTCGCCCGTCAACGCAGAGCCTTTTTGAGTGTCTGCGTCGTAGCCTGTCAGCTTCGCGCCGGTACTCAGAAAACTGTTGTAACTGGCCACCATCGCATTGATGGCTGAGCTCACGCTGGCGGTATCGCGCGCCACCGTCAGCGTGCTCTCCCCGGGCTTGACCAGGGTGAGCGTCACCCCCTGCATGGATTCGGCCACGGTGTTGGTGGCGCTGCTGATGGCCAGGCCATTCACGGTGAGTTCAGCGTTTTTTGCTGCCACCGTCTCTGTCATCGTTGACGCGCCAAGCGGATCGTGGTTCATCAACGTGCCCAGCATCCCCGTACCGTCCGTCACCGAAATCGCCATGCTCGACGCTTCACCGGTTTTACTCGACACCAGAACCAGCCGAAAAGGCGTGCCACTGCCGTCATTCACGATGCTCGCGGTAACACCCGCATCCTTTTTAGCATTGATCGCGTCGCGAATGCCTTCAAGGGTGCTGTCAGCACCCACCGCGACGTTCGTGGAGACGCCACTGGCAAAGTCGAAATTGATGGTTCCGCTACCAATCACATCCGTCGCATCCGCCTGCCCAGCCGCCGCCAGAGACTGCGCCTGCGCCAGTTGGCTCACGTTGATGGCATAGCTGCCCGCCGCCGCCGTGGTGCCCGCACTGGCGGTCAGCACCGTCGTGAAACTTGACGCCGCCTTCACCTCCTGAAAAAGACTCAGGTCCGCCAACTTGGCCGATGCCGTCTGCAGCGTTGCGACCGCGCTTTGCAGCGTGCCGTACGCCGACAGCTTGGTGGTGTAACTGGCGGCCCGGGCGTCCATGGCCACCAGGGGCTGCTTTTCCGCCGTGCTCAGCTGCGCAAGCAAGCTGCTCAACTCGAGGTTGGAACCCACCCCCAGACTTGAAATTGACGACATGCGGACTCCTTGACTGGTTAAAAACTAAACCTTTTGGCTCACCAGAAGCCCCTGCAACTGGTCCAGTGCTTTGGACATGCGCACCATCTCTGCGGACGGCATTTGCCGGATCACCTCGCCCGTTTCCACATCCACCACCTTGGCAATCAGCGTGTCGGCCTCCTTGTCAAACTCGAACTGCACGCCAATCAACGCCATCTGCAGACTCTGGTTGATTTCGGCCAGCGCAGCACCTGCTTGCGTGGGCGTGGCTTCAGCCGCTTTGTCCCCGGGCACAGGGGCCACAGTTTCGCGCACCCGCCCGGTCGTGGGCGAGGGTGACGCGGACAAGCCAGCGGCTGCGGGCGGGCGCAGCGGCTGGGCCGTGACGGCGCTGATGGAAGCTGACATCGCGGTGTCTCCTGGTAAATCGCTAGGCACTCCCGCCTGAACCCCTCAAGCGGGACGGCCTAACGCAGGCGCAGCAGGCGCCTGGGTAGAACGAAAAAACCAAGAAGCGCGCACCCAAGGGCGCGCGCTTCTTAGGCTGATTAACGCAGCAGCGACAACACGCCCTGGGTCGACTGGTTGGCCTGGGCCAGCACCGAGGTACCGGCCTGCTGCAAGATGTTGGCGCGCGTCATGTTCGACACCTCGGTCGCGTAGTCGGCATCTTCAATGCGCGAACGCGAAGCCGACAGGTTGTTCAGGGTGGTACCGAGGTTGGAGATCACCGAGTCAAAACGGTTTTGTACTGCACCAAGCGCGCCGCGCAACTCATCCACCTTGGACAGTGCAGCGTCAATCGATGCAAGCGGGTCGGGGGTGAGCTCTTCGCCCAAGGTCACCGCACCATCCGCTCCCACATTCGCTGTATGGTAGACGTCGCTGCCATTTTTCTCACCCTTGACCACATAGCCGCCATCGCTGCCGTCAGCCAGCGTCAGCTTGTGCAGGGAAGGCGAGGTGCCAACCGAGGCGACGCTCAGGCCAGAAAGGTCAGCGGCGACTGCTGCGGTACCTGCACCTGCTGCTACTGCTATCGGAGGAATTTCATACGTCGTCAGCGCGGTGGAAAGGTCGGTGGGTGCGGCAGCTTCAGCAGCCCAGCCAGCATACGAAACCGTGCCGTCCGTAGCGAAGGTGGCCGCGACGGTGTTAGTACCACCGTCTCTCGACACATAGAATGCGCCGGCAGCATCCTCGTAGATACTAACCGCCGCAGCGGGATTGGTATCCGTAGACACGACATCGTCGACGTTCACGGTGGCACCGGCGCCGTCAGAGATTTGCTGACCAGCCGTAGCAGCCGTAGCAGTCGCTACGACAGGCGTGGCGCTGGTAAATTCCAACTTACCCGAAGCATTGTCGTAAGCCGCGGCATACAGCGTGGTACCGCCGTCGTCCGACACGTAAAGCAGGTCGGCGTTGGCGTCGTCGACGTAGACCGCCAAGGCGGGAGCACCCGAGGTGTCGACGGCCGTCAGGCCCACGGTCGTGACAGTACCGGCGGAAGCGGCTGAACCGGCAATTGCGGGCGTCACCGTGGTCGTGGCGGCCGTCGCCACTTTCGACAGATCCAGCGACTTATTGGTAATATTCAGGTTGCTCAGGCCTAGCGTCTTGGCGCTGATTTCCTGCAGAGCGATGTCGATGGTTTCACCGTCATTGGCACCGACCTGGACCGACAGCTTGCCAGCGCTAGCAGACAGCACCTTGGTGCCGTTGAAGTCGGTTTGCTCCGAAAGGCGGTTGATCTCATCCATGCGCTGGGTAATTTCAGCTTGGATCGACACCTTGTCTTCCGCAGAGTTGGAGCCATTGGCCGACTGCACGGACAGCTCACGAACGCGCTGCAGGTTGTTGTTGATTTCGTTCAGCGCGCCTTCGGTGGTTTGCGCCAACGAAATGCCGTCATTGGCGTTGCGCGAGGCTTGCGTCAGGCCCTTGATGTTGGCGGTGAAGCGGTTGGCAATGGCCTGGCCGGCAGCGTCGTCTTTGGCGCTGTTGATGCGCATGCCGGACGACAGGCGTTCAATCGCGGTGTTCAGGGCGCCTTGCGACTTGTTGAGGTTGTTCTGCGTGAGCAGCGACAGGGAATTGGTATTGATGATGGAAGACATGAAGGACTCCTGATTGCAAAGGTTGTGAGCTCCGGCAAACTCGCCGTCACGTTGGCCTTGCTTGCCGAGACACTGTGCAAGCCACCGTTACTTAGCTTATCGGCCGCTGCATGAAAAACCTTTAGGGCTGGATTCAAAAAATTTCTATGATTTAAAAAACCGGCCCCGTTGGTGTCCAGCCTGCGCAGGCCGGCCTATCGCCTGCGCATCGTCATTTACAAGAAAAATTGGACTTCAGCCCAACAAGATCGGGCGCAAGAAGCTATGAATAACGTAGCGTTTTCACAGGGCCTGAATCCAGCACGGATGCTTGGGGACTGGAGGCCCCTCCGGCATCAACACCCACCAAAAATATTTATCAAATACGGCTCAAACCCAATTGGGACGGCCACAAGCAGCTATCAAATTTAAATGCCCGACCGTTTCAGGCAGGCATGTTCATGATTTCCTGGTAGGCCGCCACCACCTTGTTGCGCACCTGCAGCCCCATTTGAAAGCCGATGTTGGCTTTTTGCAGGTCGACCATCACGTCGTTGAGCGCGACGCCGGGCTTGCCGAGTTCAAACGCTTCGGCCTGGCTGTAGGCGTTTTGCTGCGCATCGCTGATGCGCTCCATCGATTTTTTGAGCGCGCCGGCAAAGCCGCCGCTCGCCTCGTTGTCGGCCGCAGCGGGGCGCCCTGCGGCCGGGGCCATGGCCCGCATTTGTTGCAGCACGGACTCTATAGACGATATGGCCATGGTGTTTTCCTGAGGGGCAGCGGGCACGCCCGTTGCTAGATTGAAGGGTGCAAGCGTAGCAGCGGGGCGGTGCGCGCATCGCGCCAAAAGATGGCAAAACCCCCGGCTATTCGGCTGATCAAGCGCAAGGCGGCGCTCAGACAATCAGTCGCAGGGCCGGGGCGGGTCTGGCCGCAGCGGCTGACTCACCTCCTTTTTCCTGTCTCTTCTTTTAGTACTGCCCGTATGTCATCCGCCTTTGTCTTTTCTGCCCTTTTCCTGCGCTGCCGGCCTGCCCGCAGCGCGCGGGCGGGCCACGCGGTGACGGGCCGGTGAGCGCATGAGCGCCGCCGCTATCCCGGCCGGGGCCGCGCCGCCAGCGGCGTCGTTGCTGAACCAGTTGCGGGACAACCCGCGCCTGCCGCTGATGATTGGGGCGTCGTTTGTGGTGGCCGCGCTGGCCGCATTGTGGCTGTGGAGCCGCACGCCGGACTACGGCGTGCTGTACAGCAATTTGTCGGACCGCGATGGCGGCGCCATCATCGCGTCGCTGCAGCAAATGAACATTCCGTACAAGTTTGCCGCGGGCGGCGGCGCCCTGCTGGTGGAGTCGAGCAAGGTGCCCGAAGCGCGCTTGCGCCTGGCCTCGCAGGGCCTGCCCAAGGGCGGGTCGGTGGGGTTTGAGCTGATGGACAACCAGAAGTTTGGCACCAGCCAGTTTGCCGAGCAGGTGAACTACCAGCGCGCGCTGGAGGGCGAACTGGCGCGCTCGATCAACTCGATTTCTGCAGTGGAAACCGCGCGGGTGCACCTGGCCCTGCCCAAGCCGTCGCTGTTTGTGCGTGACCAGAAAAAACCCAGCGCTTCGGTGATTTTGTCGCTGCACCGGGGGCGCAGCATTGACGAAGGCCAGGTCAGCGCCATCGTGCACCTGATTTCAAGCAGCGTGCCGGAGCTGTCGGCCAAAAGCATTACCGTGGTGGACCAGGGCGGCAACCTGCTGTCGGCGGCCAACTCGGGCGCGCGCAGCCTGGACATTAGCCAGCTCAAGTACACGCAGGAGATAGAGCAGGGCTATATCCGCCGGATCGAGGCGATTTTGCAGCCGATTGTGGGCCCGGCCAATGTGCATGCGCAGGTCGCGGCCGACATTGATTTCTCCATCGTCGAAAACACCGACGAGAAGTACCGCCCCAACCAGGAACCGGGCAGCGCGGCCGTTCGCAGCCAGCAGTCGAGCGAGTCAACCCAGCAAGGCCAGTCCGGGCTGGGCGGCGTGCCGGGCGCCCTGAGCAACCAGCCGCCCACCACGCCGGTGGCCCCCCTCGCGCTGGCCGCTCCGGCCAAGCCGCTGCCAGGCACCCCGGCGGCGAACCCGACGGCGACAGACCCGCTCAAGACCGCCGCCGACGTGGCCCGCAGCCCACTGGGCGCGTTGGGCGCGGGCAGCGCGCGCAAGGACGGCACCACCAACTACGAGCTGGACCGCTCGATCCGCCATGTGCAGCAAGGGGCCGGCGGCATCAAGCGGCTGTCGGTGGCGGTGGTGGTGAACTACCGCAGCACCCTGAATGCGCAGGGCAAGCGGTCGGCGCAGGCGATGTCGGACGCGGAACTGACGCAAATCCAGAAACTGGTCCAGGAAGCCATGGGCTACAGCCAGGAGCGTGGCGACTCGCTCAACGTGGTGAACAGCCCTTTTGCCAAGGAAATTGACGAGGCGCCGGAAATACTGCCGCTGTGGCGCCAGGCCGAAAACATCGCGCTGGCCAAAATTCTGGGTCCCTACCTGCTGCTGGGCCTGCTGGCCTTGTTTGTGTGGTTTTCCATTTTGCGGCCGCTGCTGCGCAAGCATTTGCAGCCGCCGCCCGCGCTGCTGCAGCTGGTCAGCCCGGACGAGGTGGCGGCTGAAGCCCTGGCCAAGGCCGCAACGACCGGAAAGGCCGACGACGCCGAAGACGCCCAGGCCACGGAGTCCAAACCCCAAACCCCGCGCCATGTCGACAACATGCGCTACGCGCAGGAACTGGCCGCTTCAGACCCCCGCATGGTGGCCATGCTGATCAAGAACTGGATAGGGAAAAACAATGAATGATGGCCTCCGAAAAAGCGTCATTCTGTTGATGTCGCTGGGTGAAAACGGCGCGGGCAACGTGCTGCGGCAGCTGCCGCACAACCTGGTGGAGACCATGAGCGAAGCCATGGCCGGCCTGTCCAAGGTCAAGCGGGACGAAGTGAGCGCGGTGATGGAGGAGTTTCGCCTTGAAACCGAGCAGTACTCGGCGCTGCACCTGGACTCCAGCAACTACCTGCGCACGGTACTGAGCAAGGCGCTGGGCGACGAGCGTGCGGCCGACCTGCTCGCAACCATCCTGCAGTCCAACGAAACCGCCAGCGGCATTGACCGGCTCAACAAGCTGGACGCGACCGAGGTGGTCGAAATCATCCGGGACGAGCATCCGCAGATCATTGCCACGCTGCTGGTCCACATGGACCGCAGCAAGGCCGCCGAGGTGCTGGAAAAACTGCCGGAGCGCACCCGCAACGGCGCCGTGATGCGGGTGGCCACCTTTGGTGGCGTGCAACCTGCCGCCCTGAAGGAGCTGACCGAGGTGCTGAACGACATGTTGTCGGGCGACAGCGCCAAGGGCAGCCGACTGGGCGGCGTGCGGGTGGCCGCGGAAATTGTCAACATGATGAGCAGCGCCCAGGAAGAAGGCGTGATCAAGCATGTGCGCGAGCACGATGAGGCCCTGGCGCAAAAAATGATCGATGAAATGTTCCTGTTCGAGAACCTGCTGGGGGTCGAGGACCGCTACATCCAGCTGGTGCTCAAGGAAGTCGAATCGGAGTCGCTGATTGTCGCGCTCAAGGGTGCGCCGCAGGAGCTGCGCGAAAAATTCCTCAAAAACATGTCGCAACGGGCCGCCGAATCGCTGCGCGAAGACATGGAAATGCGCGGCCCGGTGCGGGTGTCGCAGGTCGAAGCCGAGCAAAAGAGCATTTTGCTGATCGTGCGCCGCCTGGCCGATGCGGGCCAAATCGAGCTGGTCGGCAAAGGCGACGACTCCTATGTTTGACCAGTTCCCCCTGGCCGAGGCGACGCCACCCATTGCAGCACCGGACGCCTGGCAACGCTGGGAAATGACGGACCTGGCGGAGGAATTACCGCCAGAACCCGCCCAACAAACCGCCGACCCAGACGCCGCAACCACGGCGCCAGCGCCCACCGTCCAGGTGGACGAGGCCGAGCTGGCGCGGCTGCGGGGGGAGGCCCGGCAAGCAGGCCAAGCCCAGGGCCACCAGGAAGGACACGCCGAGGGCTTTGCCCAAGGCCAGGAAGCCGGCATGGCGGCGGTGCGCGAGCAGGCTGCGCAGCTGCAGGCGCTGGCGCGGGCCTTGCCGGACGCGCTGCGTGCAGCCGAAAGCCAGCTGGCCAACGAGCTGCTGGCGCTGGCGCTGGACCTGGCCAAACAAGTGCTGGGCCAGGCGCTGGCGCAAGACCCGACGGCCCTGCTGGCGGTGGTGCGTGAACTGCTGCAGGCCGAGCCGGCCCTGACGGGCGCGCCGCAACTACAGCTGCACCCCGACGACGCGGCGCTGGTGAAGCAACACCTGACCGAAGACCTGCAGGCCGCAGGCTGGCGCATACGCGCCGATGCCACGATGCCGCGCGGCGGCTGCCGCGTGCAGGCGGCCAGCGGCGAGCGCGACGCGACGCTGGAAACCCGCTGGGAGCGGGTCGCCGCGGCGCTGGCACGCCACACGCCGGCTGCCACCGGGAGCGGCGATGACTGACCTGGCCGCGCTGGCCCCAACCAACCCGCACCTGGCGGCGTGGCAGGGCGTGCTCGGCGAGGCCCGCCGCGCTGTCGGCCTGACAGTGCCGGTGCGCAGCTACGGACGGCTGACCCGCGCGGTGGGGCTGGTGCTGGAAGCCGTGGGCCTGCGCCTGCCGGTGGGCAGCGACTGCCTGATTGAGCTGCCGCCCGGCTATGCCCAAAAAACCGCCGAAGCCGAGGTCGTGGGGTTTTCGGGCGACCGCATTTTCTTGATGCCGCAAAGCGCCGTGGATGGCCTGCTGCCGGGCGCGCGCATTTACGCGCTGGAGTCGCCAGCGGGCCAGAGCAGCGGCGCGGGGCCCAGAACCAAGCGCCTGCCGGTCGGCGCTGGCATGCTGGGCCGGGTGGTGGACGCAGCCGGCCGGCCGCTGGACGGCCTGGGGCAGCTTGATTTTGAGCGCAAGGTGCCGCTGGCCGCAGAGCCCATCAACCCGCTGACCCGCGCGCCGATTGACCAAGTGCTCGATGTCGGGGTGCGCGCCATCAACGCCATGCTGACCGTGGGGCGCGGCCAGCGCATGGGCCTGTTTGCGGGCTCGGGCGTGGGCAAAAGCGTGTTGCTCGGGATGATGGCGCGCTACACCAGCGCCGATGTGATTGTGGTCGGACTGATTGGCGAGCGCGGCCGCGAGGTCAAGGACTTCATTGAAAACACGCTGGGCGAGGAAGGCATGGCGCGCGCCGTGCTGGTGGCCGCCCCGGCCGACACCTCGCCGCTGATGCGGCTGCAGGGCGCGGCGTACGCCACCTGTCTGGCGGAGTATTTTCGGGACCAGGGCAAAAGCGTCTTGCTGATCATGGACTCACTGACGCGCTACGCGATGGCCCAGCGCGAAATCGCGCTGGCCGTGGGCGAGCCGCCGGCCACCAAGGGCTACCCGCCGTCGGTCTTTGCCAAGCTGCCGGCGCTGGTGGAGCGCGCGGGCAACGGCGCCATCAATGCCGAGGGCCAGGGCGGCTCGATCACCGCGTTCTACACGGTGCTGACCGAAGGCGACGACCAGCAGGACCCGATTGCCGACTCGGCCCGCGCCATTCTGGACGGCCATGTGGTGCTGTCGCGCAGCCTGGCCGAATCGGGCCACTACCCGGCGATTGACATTGAAGCGTCGATCAGCCGCGCCATGACGGCGCTGATTGAACCGCCGCAGTTTGAAGCGGTGCGCGGCGTCAAGCAGATGCTGTCGCGCTACCAGCGCAACCGCGACCTGATCAGCGTGGGCGCCTACGCGCCCGGCCATGACGCGCAGCTGGACAAGGCGATTGCCCTGTATCCAAAAATTGAAGCTTTTTTGCAGCAACCGATGCACGACCGCGCCGACTACGCGGCCTCCGTCAGCCAGTTGCACGGTTTATTCAGTGTGCGCTAGCCGCCACACGCCCTTTGCCGGAGCCCACACCATGCCCAACGCCCTCCCCCTGGCCCGACTGATTGAACTGGCCCAAAACAAAACCGACGAGGCCACGCGACGGCTGGGTCAGTTGCAGACCGCGCGCACGGGCGCGGCGGAAAAGCTCGAAATGCTGCTGCAATACCAGCAGGAATACATGGACCAGATGCAGCAGCAGCTGCGCGAAGGCGTGGCGGCGGCCCAGTTGCGCAACTTCGAGCAGTTCATTGACACCCTGGGCGGGGCGATTGAACAGCAGCGCGCACTGACGCTGCAGGCCGACACCCGGCTGGCCTACGGACGCAGCGACTGGCAAAGCACCAAGCGGCGCCTCAGCTCCTTTGACACACTGGCCGAGCGGGTGCAGCAGCAGGCCCTGCTGCTGATCAACAAAAGGGAGCAGCGCGACAGCGACGAGCGCTCGTCCCAGCAGTTCTTTCGGCGCGCCAGCATGCTGGCCGACTAGATTTACCCAGGACCGCGATGACCCTGATGCTTTCCCCCACCGCCGCGCCCCTTCCGCCCAGCAGCGCGCCGGCCAAGGCGGCCGCGCGTGGCGACGAGGCAGCGCCCAACAGCCCGGGCAGTTTTGGCGAGGTCTTGTCGCGTTCGCTGGAACCGGCTGACATACCGCCTGAAGCCCCCACCGGCAAGGCGGCCAAGCCCCTGGCTGCGCGGCGCCAGGCCGACGATGCACTGACGCCGGATGCGGACCAACAGGTCAATGCACTGGCGCTGGCCTGGGTTCCGCTGGAAAGCAGGCTGGCCAGCGCGCCGGCCGGCGGCGGCGCCGAAGCCCGCCCTGACACGGCGGCCATCGGTGCCCAAGCCGCGCTGGCAGCGGCTGGCCAGCGCGGCTTGGGCCGGGCGGCGCTGCCAGCCGGGCAGGCGCCGGGGACAGCAACCGAAGCCGAAAGTACGGTAATGAAGCTGGACACCGGCAACACCGCAGGGCCGGCAAGGCCTGAGGCATGGCGCAATGCCCGTCCGATGGACGCCGACCTGCCGCTTGCCGCGCCGCCCAACCCGGCCAAAACAGCTGCCAGCCTGACCCCTGCCGCCACGTCCCCCAGCGCAGCCAGCGACGCAGCCCCGGCCACCGCGCTGCCGCTGGCCGGCAGCCAGGCGCCCGATGCGGCCGCGCTGAGCGCCAGCGCCGCCCTGCCCGGCTTTCAGGCGGCGGCCGCGCCGGGCGCTGCCAGCCTGGCAGCCAGCCCCCCCAGCCCCATGCCCACTCCGACGCTGAGCCCTGAAGTGGGCAGCAGCGAATGGGGCAAGGCGCTGGGCCAGCAGGTGATCCACATGGGCACGGCAGGTCAGCAGGTGGCGGAACTGCAGCTCAACCCGCCGGGGCTGGGCCCGCTGAAAGTCACCCTGAGCCTCAGTGACCAGCAGATTCAGGCGGTCTTTGTGTCGGCCCATCCCTCGGTTCGCGCCGCGATCGAGGCCGCCTTGCCGCAGTTGCGCAGCAGCCTGGCCGACAGCGGGATCAGCCTGGGCAATACCTCGGTCAGCTCGGAAAGCCAGCAGCAGCCGGCCTTTGCGCAAGGCCAAAATGGCCACCCCGGCACGCGCAGTTACCGAAACAACAGCGCCCTGGACACGCAAGCGGTCACCGCCCGGCCGCTCACGGAGCCGCTGCAGCGGCGCGCGGGCATCAGCGTGGACACCTACGCCTGAGGCGAAAGCCGGCAGCGCGCCCAGCCCCCCGGCAAATGCCGGAGTTGAGCCGCTTTCCCCCTGTTTATCGATCGATGCCTGCGCCACCTTTTGGCCAACAATTCCTTTTCTACCTTACGCAGCACATTCATGGCCACAAGCACCCCCGAAGTCACGCCCCCCAAGGGTTCGAAAACCATCTTATGGCCGGCCCTGCTGGTGCTGGTCCTCGTGGCAGCAGGCGGCGCCGGCTATTTCTACCTGGCCAGCCAGAAGCCCCACACGGCAGCCGCACCGGTGCCCGTCGATCCGATTTTTGTCGCCCTCGATCCCTTCACGGTCAACCTGCAGCCCAGTGCCCGCATCCGCTTTTTGCACGCCGGCCTGACGCTGCAGGTGGCCGATGTCACGTCGCAGGGGCAAATCACGCAATACCTGCCCGAAGTGCGCAGCCGGGTACTGACGGTGCTGTCGAATCGCGCGTCGGAGTCGCTGCTGACACCCGAAAGCAAAGCCCTGCTGGCCGGCGAGATCAAGGCGGCCCTGAGCCTGCCCTTTGCCGCCAACCTGGCGCCGCCCAAAGTCGCCAGCGTGATGTTCACCACCTTCATGCTGCAGTGACGGCGGCCGGTCAAATTCGTCCATGGACAACAAACACGAGCTCTCTCAGGACGAGGTAGACGCGCTGCTGCAGGGCATCATCGGCGAGGTGGAGACGCCAGTCGCGCCACCCCCGGAGCCGCCACCCGTGGCGCGGCCGGTGCGGCCGAGCGAAGGACCGCTGACCTACAACCTCGGCACGGACGAGCGCATTGTGCGCGGCCGGATGACCACGCTGGAGGTCATCAACGAACGTTTTGCGCGGGAACTGCGCAGCTCGCTGCTGATCTTCATGCACCGCAGCGCCGACATTTCCGTCGGGGCGGTGCAAATCCAGAAGTACAGCGACTTCATCCGCAACTTGCCGGTGCCGGCCAATATCAACCTGATCCAGATGAAACCGTTGCGCGGCGCGGCGCTGTTTGTGTTTGAGCCCAAGCTGGTTTTTCTGGTGGTCGACAATTTGTTTGGCAGCGACGGGCGCTACCACATGCGGGTGGAAGGCCGCGACTTCACGCCGACCGAGCAACGCATCATCAAGCGCCTGCTGAACCTGACGTTGGACAGCTACGGCAAGGCCTGGCAGCCGGTCTACCCGCTTGATTTCGAGTACGTGCGCTCCGAGCTGCAGATCAAGCGGGCCAATATTGTGGCACCCAACGAAGTGGTGGTCTCGACCACCTTCCAGATCGAGTTTGGCCAGATCGGGGGCTCGCTGACGGTGTGCATTCCCTATTCGATGATCGAGCCGATACGCGGCCTGCTGGCCAACCCGCTGCTGGCCGAGGTGGAAGTGGACAAGCGCTGGATCAAGCAACTGGCGCAGCAGGTCACCAGCGCCGACGTGGAACTGGTGGCCCAGTACCTGACGCTCGAGTCAAGCATCGGCCAGCTGCTGAAAATGAAAGTCGGGGATGTGCTGCCGGTCGAGATTCCGACATCGATTACCGCCAGCATCAATGGCATTCCGGTCATGGAATGCGGTTATGGCACGTCCAACAAGCACTATGCCCTGCGGGTACAAAAAATGATCAACCACCAAACCAGTGATTCAAGCACCGAAAGCGACCATGACTGAAGCGACCAAGCAAGATCTGGCCAACGAGGTGGCGGACGACTGGGCCAGTGCGCTGGCCGCGCAGGCGCTCGCCACTGAGCCCCTCGCCGCCCCACGGGTGCTAACGCCGATCTCGACGCCAGCGGGCGAGCGGGTCTTTCCTCCGCTGCAAAGCAGTAGTGCGGTGTCGGAGATTGCCATGGGCGATGTCGCCCGGGTGCTCGATGTGCCGGTGCAGCTGACGGCCGAGCTGGGGCGCACGCGCATCACCATCAAAAACCTGCTGCAGCTGTCGCAAGGCTCTATCGTGGAGCTGGACGGCCTGGCGGGCGAACCGATGGACGTCTTCATCAACGGCTACCTGATTGCCCAGGGCGAGGTAGTGGTGGTCAACGACAAGTTCGGCATTCGCCTGACCGACATCGTCACGCCGTCAGAGCGTATTCAAAAACTGAACCGATGAAGCGGCTACGCCTTGCAGGGCTGGCCGGCCTGAGTCTGGCGGCCAGCGCCGCCTTTGCAGCGCTGCCCACGGTGCCAGCTGCGGCGGCCGCCGCCGAGCCGGCCCGGTCATTTGGCGCGCCCGGCCTGCTGCAGGCCGCGCTGGGGCTGGCCGTGGTGTTGGCGCTGATCTTTCTGAGCGGCTGGGCCGTGCGGCGCTTTGGCCTGCAAGCGCCCGGCAATGGCCGCCTGCTCAAGGTGGTGTCCAGCGTCATGGTGGGCCAGCGCGAGCGGGTGGTGGTGGTGGAAATTGGCGGCCAATGGCTGGTGCTCGGCGTCGCGGCGGGCCAGGTCCGCGCGCTGCACACCCTGCCCGCCCAAAACGGGCTGGGCGGGCCGGACGCGCAGACCGTGCTGGCCCCGAACGGTGCCACCGGCGCCGGTGCATTTTCACAAAAACTGCGGGAATCCCTGGACAAACTCAACCAGCTGAGAAAGCGGGACGCAGGGACATGATGTCGCTGCATGGGGCAGGCCGCAGGCCTGTGCGTTGGCGAGCAGGCAACGCCTGGTCGCGCTGTCGGCAGGGGCTGATGCTGCTGGGCTTGATGGGTTTACCGGCACTCGCGCTGGCCCAGGGCCTGCCGGGCATTGTCAGCACGCAGGGGCCGGGCGGCAGCCAGACCTGGTCGCTGAGCGTGCAGACGCTGGTGCTGCTGACGTCGCTGTCGTTTCTGCCGGCGCTGCTGCTGTCCATGACCAGCTTCACCCGCATCCTGATCGTGCTGGGACTGCTGCGCACGGCCATTGGCACGCAGTCTTCGCCGCCCAATCAGGTCCTGGTGGGGCTGTCGCTGTTCCTGACCTTTTTTGTCATGTCGCCGGTCTTTGACAAAGTCCACAGCGACGCCTACGTGCCTTTTTCGGAAAACAAGATCAGTGCCGAGCAGGCGCTGGAGCGCGGTGTCCAGCCCTTCAAGCAGTTCATGCTCAAGCAGACCCGCGAAGCGGACCTGGCGCTGTTTGCCAAACTGGCCAACGTCGGCCCCATGGAAGGGCCGGAACAGGTGACCTTGCGGATTTTGTTGCCGGCCTTTGTGATCAGCGAGCTCAAAACCGCGTTCCAGATCGGTTTCACCATCTTCATTCCGTTCCTGATCGTCGATCTGGTCGTGGCCAGCGTGCTGATGTCCATGGGCATGATGATGGTGCCGCCGGCCACCATTTCGCTGCCTTTCAAGCTGATGCTGTTCGTGCTGGTAGACGGCTGGCAGCTGCTGATCGGGGCCCTGGCCCAGAGCTTTTATACCTAGCGGGCCGGCGCAGGCAGCCCTCATGGATGAGTCCCAATGACCCCTGAATCCGTCATGACGCTTGGCTACGAGGCCATGAAGCTTTCGCTGCTGCTGGGGGCGCCGCTGCTGCTGGTGGCGCTGGTCACCGGTTTGCTGATCAGCCTGTTTCAGGCGGCCACCCAGATCAATGAAATGACGCTGTCCTTCATTCCCAAGCTGCTGGCCGTGTTTGCCACGCTGGTGATTGCCGGGCCCTGGATGCTGGACACGGTGCTCGATTACATGCGCAATCTGTTTTCCTCAATTCCGCAGCTGATAGGCTGATGCCGCCGGTTTTTTCAGCCACCTCAGAGCAGCTCAGCCTCTGGATGGTGAGCTTTCTCTGGCCGTTTGTGCGCATGCTGGCGCTCATCAGCACCGCGCCCCTGTTCAGCGAGGCCGCCGTGCCGCGCTCGGCCAAAGTCGGCCTGGCGGCGCTGCTGGCGATGGTCATCGCGCCGACGCTGGGGCCGCTCCCGACGGTCCCGCTGGTGTCTGCCGCCGGCTTCTGGATCCTGATCCAGCAAGTCCTGGTTGGTGCGGCGATGGGGTTTTCGATGCGCCTGGTGTTTGCCATGGTGCAGGCCGCGGGCGAGTACGCGGGTCTGCAGATGGGGCTGTCGTTCGCCTCCTTTTTTGACCCCACCAGCGGCGGCCAGACGATGGTGCTGGCACGCCTGCTGAACGTGATCGCGATGCTGATTTTTCTGGCCATCGACGGCCACCTGGTGCTCATCATGACGCTGGCCGAAAGCTTTCGCGCCCTGCCGATTGCCGACGCGCCGCTGGCCGGCGGCGGCTGGTACCTGCTGGCGCTGGCAGGCGGCCAGGTGATTTCGGGCGGACTGATGCTGGCGCTGCCGCTGATTGCCGCCTTGCTGACGCTGAACCTGGCCATGGGCATCCTGAACCGGGCGTCGCCGCAGTTCAGTGTTTTTTCGGTGGGTTTCCCGGTCACGCTGCTGGCGGGCATAGGCATGCTGCAGTTGCTGATGCAGTACATGGCGCCGTTTCTGGAGCCCCGGTTTGCGCAGGGCTTCGCGTCTATGCTGCAGTTCCTGCAAGGTCTGCGGCCGTAGCGCAACACGGACCAAAATTAATGGTCAAATAGGCCTCTAGCGCAATACAGACGGGCGCAAGCAGCTATTAATAAAGAAGCATGTTTGCGCCAAAAAGACAAGACCCGACCGTCTACAGGTAGTTGAACAGCGCGATCTGCTGGATTTTGACGAAGGTTTGCTGGCTCGCCTGCAGCGCGGTCTGGCGCTGGTAGTACTCGGCGATGGCGCTGGAGTAGTCCATGTCCTGCAAGTCAGACAGATAGCTCTTGTCGTACAGCGTTCGGCTGTCGCCGGTAACCGCCAGCGCATCGAGCTCCTGCAGGCGCGCGCCGACCGACGAGCGCACCGTCAGGACGTTGTCGTGGGCGCTGGTGATGTTGCGGTTGGCGGCGGCCAGCGCATCGACCACCATGGCTTGCCCCACCGCGCCGGCACCCTCCACCGGGGTATTGAGCGCCGCGATCACGTCCTGGATGGCCGCAAACACGTCATTGCCATCGCGCTGAAAAACACTGCGGCCATCGTCGGTGCCGGCCATCTGCCGCGAAACATCGACCTGCATCAGGCGCTGGCCCTGGTCGCCTACATACTTGATACCGCCATCGGCCTGGCTGGCGAAGGGCGGGCTGCCGCTCTTGAAACCGGCGAACAAAAACTGGCCGTTGCCGTCAACGCTGTTGGCCAGCCCCTGCAGCTGGTCCAGACTGCTTTGCAGGGTGGTCGCCATGGTGGCTCGGTCGGTGTCGGTGAAGGTGCCGTTGCCGGCTGCGATCAGGCTGGTTTTGACGTTTTGCAGCACCGTGGTGACGCTTTGCAGCACGTTTTCTTCGAGCGACAGGGTTTGTGTGGCCTGGTTGCGGCTGGCCGCGTACTGCGCCGTCAGGGCGATGGACTGGGACACGGCCAGCGCGCGGGTGGCGCCCAACGGATCGTCCGAGGGCGCCAGAATCTTGGTTCCAGCGCCAATTTGTTGCTGCACGCGCAGCAGGCTGCTCTGCTGCCCGCCCATGGCGGTGCGGCTTTGCTCGTAAAAAGACTGGGTGCTGATACGCATGGTGAATTCCTGGGTAAGGCCTAGCGGATGCCAAGGACCGCGTCAAACATGGTGGAGGCGGTCTGGATCACCTTGGCATTGGCCTGGTACATCTGCTGGAACATCAGCAGGTTGGCGGTTTCTTCGTCCTGGTTGACGCCCGACACCGACTGCTGGGCCGAGCGGATTTGCGCAGCCAGGCTGGTCTGGGCGGTGTTGGCAATTTCAAGCTGCCGGGCTTTGTTGCCGATGGTGCTGACCAGTTGGCCGTAGGCGTCGCCAAAGCTGGCGGTGCTGCCGCCCATGGTTTTCTTGTTTTGCAGCGCGCCCAGCAGCAAGGCGTTGCGGCCATCCGAAACGCCGCTGGTGTTGGCCTCGATGGTGAAGGTGTCGCCGTCGGAAGGCGTGCCGCTGAGGGTGACCGTCATGCCATTGAAAGAAAGGGCCTCGCCCGGGGTATAGGCCGCCGTGCTGGCATCGGGAAAGCCTGAAAACGTGTTGCTCGCGCTGTCGTACGTCAGCGTCACCGTACCGGTGCCGCCCAGAGGTGCCGCCGCATCCCGGTAGCTCGCGTCGACGGTTCCGGCACTGATCTTGCCGCTGCCCGCATTGCCAAACGTATTGCCCGTGACGATGGGCGACGCGGCCGCCACCTTGGCGGGATCCGTGACCAGCACCGCCAGGTCGCGCGCGCCGGTGCGGGTGGGCTGGATCAGGAACGAGTCGCCGGCCGTGGCGCTACCGGCTAAGGTGAGCGTTACACCGTCGTAAGCCCCGGTCACTGAATCCGGGCTAATCATCGTGTTGTCTGACAGCCGCGTCACCGCAAACGTCAAATCCGCCCTGACGTCCAGTCGGTAGTCGCTGGTGGTCAGTTGACAGGTGTCGGAAAACGCTGCGGTCACCGTCAAGCCGGCGGCATTCTTGCTGTTCGCGATCACGCCAGGGCTGGCCTCTGAAAAGAAATTCTCACCCAGCACGCCCTGGAGGTCGACCCCCTGCTGGTGCTGGGCATTGAAGCTATCGGCCAGCGCAATGGCGATGCGGCCCAGCGAATTTTGCGCGGTTGTGAGCGTTTCGCTTCGGAACTGCATCAGCCCGCCCAGCGAGCCACCGGAAATCATGCTTTCCTGCAACTCCACGGCCTTGCCAGCGGCATTCACCACCGCCAGCGTGGTGCGCTCGGGATTGCTGGCTGAACTGACCGCGACCAGGCGGGTAGCCTTGTCGCCCAGCGCCAGGGACTGGCCATTGCCCATGAACACGTTGTACTGGCCGCCATCCTGCACCACCACCCGGATGCCAACCAGCTTGCCCAGGTCGTTGACCAACTGGTCGCGCTGGTCAAGCAGGTCGTTGGGGGCCTGTCCGCCCGCCACGCCGTGGAACATGGCCACCTGCTTGTTGAGGCTGGCGATCTGCTCGGCATAGCTGTTGATCTGGTCGGCGCTGCCTGCCACCTGGCCATTGATGTCGGCGCTGAGGTTGCGCAGGTACTGGTCCATGGACCTGAACTGGTTGGCCAAGGCCTGGCTGGAGCCGATCAATTGCTCACGGGCGGCCGGGTCGGCCGGGGTGTTCGCGACCGCCTGCACATGGGTAAACAGCGTCTGCATCTGCGGCGCCAGGCCAGCGGTCTGGTTGGCCAGCAGGTTGTCGATCTGGCTGATCTGCGTGTAGTAGGTGCTTAGCGACTGGTTGGTCGACTGCGCCTGGTTAAGCTGTGACACCAGGTACTGGTCGTAGCTGCGGTTGACGTCCACCACCTTGGCGCCATTGCCGATGAACCCGACGCTGGGACTGTACACACCGCCGCTGGAGGCAATCTGTGCCGACTGGCGACTGTAGCCGGGGGTGTTCACGTTGGCCGTGTTGTGGCCCGTGGTCACGAGGGCGGCCTGCGCGGCGTTCAAGCCGCTAAGCCCGGTATAAAACATGCTGTTTGACATAACCCTGATCCTCTGAAGCGACTACCTGAACCCGACCGCTTTTTGACAGCCCTTACTGACTAACGACCAACGCCAGGAAAACTTGAGGGTGGTGGCGAAATTTAACGGCAACCCTCTGCCTCCCAAAGGCAGGCGGGCCGCCCAAAAAGCAGCCCCGCAAGCCGTTTTCGGGCGGGTCCACGGCCTCAAGCGACCCGGCCCTGAACACCCTTGCCTTAAAACTCTTCCCACTCACCGGCCGCGGCAGGCGCTGCAGCCGCAGCGGCCAGGCGCCGGGACGGCATGGCGGCAATCGCCGGTTTGGCCGCAGGCGGTTGCCGGTGCGTGGTGCGCGGGGCGCTGACGGACGGGCGGGGCGCGGCGTAGCTGCGCGGGCTTGGCGCGTGACTGTGGTCGAGCTGGAACACGCTGACGACCTGGGACAGGCTGGCCGCCTGCTCTTGCAGAGAAGCGGCAGCAGCAGCAGCCTCTTCAACCAGTGCGGCGTTTTGCTGGGTGACCTGGTCCATCTGGGTGATGGCCTGGTTGATCTGCTCGATGCCGGTGGTCTGCTCCTGGCTGGCCACCGAGATCTCGGCCATGATGTCG
>Ga0123337_10000674_pt1 | contig 53027 bp, 45 predicted proteins | sample frozenSSSSmetaG_FD_89792 | JGI IMG/M metagenome (GOLD analysis project Ga0123337, IMG submission 89792) | Glacier valley bacterial and archeal communities from Borup Fiord, Nunavut, Canada, to study Microbial Dark Matter (Phase II) -... | ecosystem: Environmental > Aquatic > Freshwater > Ice >... | reverse complement strand
GTGTTTGGTTTGTTAGGACTTGCCATGATAATCGAAGTTACGCAAGAACACTGTCCGATTCAGCACGACCATACCACCCTGATTGCCTAAAAGATGCTCAAACTGACCCTAAAATTAGAATAGTATTGACGTTGAGGCAAAAAGACGATCCAACGAAGGGAGCACACGTTATTGGTCGGTATTACGTAAAGGACTTTCAAATTAAAGCTAAATACGTAATTAAGCCGTCAGATATAGACAAGGCATATGTGAATGAAGGTGTTCGTACTTTTATATTTGTTGACGATATATCTGGAACGGGGTCTACATTTCTTGACGTCTATTCCGAATGTGATATTAATCAAATGAATAACTCTTATTTGATTTTTTCTCCACTTGCTATTCATGAAAAAGCCATAAAAAAGATAAATTTGGTCTGTAAAAATATTAAATACTGTTTTTCGGAAAAATTAGATAAAACTCATTCTTTTTTCTCTTTCGGGGAAGAAATATTCATTGATGGAGCACCTGTAACTGACCAAATAAAAGCCATGTAAGCAAAACTTATCAAAAACAAACTAGGAACTGTTGGCCAAAATTACAAGAAGGGATTTGGAAAGTTAGGGTTGCTATATTTATTTGAACATGCATGCCCTAATAATTCCCTACCAGTGCTGTATCATAACCGAGATGGATGGAACCCTTTATTTACCAGATAATGACAACTCAACTCGAGAATCCAATAGCTAAAAATAGGGCCGAAGAATTAGGCTACGATTTATGGGATGAGTTTGTGATCCCACCGTATTACAAAAGGCTTGATTTATTATCGGCAAAAAAACCTCGTGTAATTGTAGGCGGAAGGGGGTGCGGAAAAACTATGCTTATAAGGTACTTGTGCCATCAATCACAATTTTCTAAAAAGAGGAAGGTATTCGATGGTGATGAAATAGAAAATATAGGTATTTACTGGAAAATTGATACCCAATTCGCAAAATTCTTAACAAAAAGGGGAGTAGACGATATTGATTGGCAAAATGCTTTCGAGCATATGACTACTCTTGTAATATGCCAAGAAGTTATAAAAAGTTTAGAAAGCATAGCTCAATCTTCTTTCAATAATTTTAATATTGATGACTTAGATAATCTTGTTTTAAATAATCTAAAAGATTTTTCTGAAGAAGTACCAACAAGTATCAATGATTTGAAAAGATACATTAGGCAGCAATACAATAAATTTCAAATTTGGGCAAATAATACTAAGCGAAACGAAGCGCCCTTATTTTTTCCGAAGCATTTTGCTTTTGAGCTTATTAATAATATTAAAGAGCAAAGTAGCATCTTTGAAAAATTAATTTATTACGTGTATATCGATGAATACGAAAATCTATTAACAGAGCAGCAGTACTTAATTAATACTTGGCTTAAACACAGCGAACCTCCTGTCGTATTTAACATAGCGATGAAAAGGGAAGCCTTTAAAAATAAATCAACGATTGGTAACGAACAACTAGTTAGTATACATGATTATAGAGAACATGATCTTGAATCTTATCTTGAAGAAGATAATGATTTTAACTTATTTGCTGCTGAAATACTTTTTTTAAGATTATTTGATAAAATAATTGATCCACCAATAGATAGAGAAATATTAAGGGATCCATCTAACCAAGCCATTGTCAGTAGAAAGAACGACACATACAGAAAAAAAGTACTTGATTATGCTAAAAGATATTTTCCTAGTCCTACCTATGCGGAAATAGCAGAAGAAATTTTGTCAGATCCTACACTGAAAGGACGACTATTGAAGTTAATTGATATTGCACTAAAACAAAAAAAATCTACGATAAGACCCGAAGAGTTTATTTCTAAAAAACATCCTAGTGCATCAGTAATAACTTTTGCTCTTTTGAACAGAAGAATTAATGATATGGAAGTATTGGAAGAGCTAAATAAACTAAAAAATAATAAAGATAATAAGTTTACAGGTAGTTCCAATTGGATTCATAATAACCTAGTTGGGTGTATATTATTCATATACGAACCTTTGCCTAGACAATGTGAATTCTATTCTGGATTCGAGGGATTCTGCAAAATGTCTTATTATAATATTAGACATTTTTTAGAATTATGTAATCGATCTATAAATATAGACTTGCCTTTAGATGGTATCGTGCAATACAAACCGATTAATCCATCAGAACAAGCAGAAGGAGCGAAACAAGCTAGTACCAGTTTGTTAAAAGAAATTAATCAATTTGGTAATAATGGTACTGCAATACATAAATTCATAATAAGATTAGGAATGTATTTTGCCGTTCAGCAAAAAAATCCAGCACAGAGCGAACCCGAACAAAATCATTTTTCTGTTAGGAATGGAATTGAAGATTTGAATTTAAAAAGCTTTATTTCTGAATGCCTAAAATGGTCAGTTCTTTATGATCTGAAATTGACGAAGAAAAAAGGAGGATCAAGAAATCCGGAAGTTGAAGATAGTGAATATACTCTTAATCCAATATACACGCCTTACTTTGATATTAGCTACAGAAAGAAAAGAAGAGCAGAAATTTCAGAAAATGAATTGAGAATATTAATTGATGGGTCAAATGTCGATTTTAAAGAGTTATTGGCAAGAAAATCTAAATATCTTGATTTGATATTAGCGGAAACAGAGCTTCCATTATTTCAATATTTCAAAAAACAATTCAATGAAGATTGATACTCAGTCTGGAGACGATATAAGTGAAATTCATTTTTCAAAATACGATGTGGCATTTATGGGTGATCATATCGATGAGCGAGGTGAAGCTGCTAATAAGTTTATTGTTGGTAACGTTGATGAAATTATAACATTAAATTACCTGCCAAGCGAATTCCAAATAACAATAAATGGGGATTCGGTTCAAGTGTATGATTTTGGAGATCGTATACCTGATGTTAGCAACCGTAATATTTTAATTGACGCTACAACAATAGGATTTGTTGAGTTACTGATACTTTTACAAACATTGTTTGATTCAGGAAATCAAAATTTTTCTATTTTGTATGTCGAGCCTGCTTCGTATAATAAAAGGCAACGTGATCAGTTATTGCATTACAGAGACTTTGATTTATCTGTAGAAACATTAGGTTATGAAGCTATTCCCGGACATGCATTAACCATAAGTGATAATTACACTCAAAAAGTGATTTTTCTTTGCGGGTTTGAAGCTGAACGTATGGACAGGGTTATCGAAGATTCAGAAATACTGAGTAAAAATTGTAAATGCATATTTGGTATGCCTGCATTCAAACCCGGATGGGAGATGGATTCCTTTGCAAATAATATTAATATAATGAAAGGTAAGGGTATGAGAAGAGATATTGATTTTTGCGGAGCAACTAGTCCCTTTTCTGTATATGAGAAATTAAATAAGACATTTAAAGGTTTAACCGATGAGGATCAAATGTTTGTAGTGCCATTAGCTACGAAACCAATGAGCATTGGAGCTTGTCTATTTCTGGCTAGTACGCCTACAGATCAAGTTGCTGTGCTTTATGATCATCCTCAAAAAAGAGTGGGTAGGGGTATTGGAGTAGGTAAGTGGCACCTTTTTAACATCAGCGCATAATATGGATTTATTGGACAGGCACTACACTGAATCGATCTTTTCAGAATTGCTTATTAATTGCATAGATTATCAAAGACCACAATCCGTAATCGATTTGGGGATCGGAAGCGGATCGCTCACTTTAGCAGCTTACAATAAGTGGAAAGGTGCAAAATATTGGGGATGTGATATAGATAATGCAAGAATAATAGACACGAAGGTAAACTTACCTTTTGCTCAAATTGCTATTATAGATGGACTGGACCTCAAAAAAAAATTTCCTTTTAGATTGGGATCAATAGATATAGCTGTTTGCAACCCACCCTATTTCAAAGTAGATCATAAGGAGAGATATGATTCACTGTTTAAATCAGTCAATCTAGATGTAATTGGTACAATACCTTACATAACTGCGGATCTCATTTTTTTAGCTAATAACTTGTCTCTATTAAAGTATTATGGTCAACTTGGTATAATTTTGCCTGATGGCCTAATCACTAATGAAGCTTTCACAAAATTCAGAATTGCTCTTCTCAGTAACTATACTGTTAAATCTATAGTAGAACTACCACCGAATGTCTTTAAGAAAACTGAAGCAAGAACTCATATCCTTGTAATTGAAAAGGTCATCCCAAAGAGTATTTACACTATTAATATTTCGAGAGCTGACCTATCTGGAAACTGTAGCGATTCTATGGAAGTATCCAGTGATAAGATTTATGGTAGAATGGACTATTCCTTCGTTAATTGGAAGTTAAAGCAAGGTGATACCGGTAGATTAACTTTGAAAGACCTTGGTTGTGAAGTTATAAGAAGCTCTAGGACTGTAAAAGAGTTGAGAGAATTAGGTATTCCATTCTTGCATACTACAGATTTCAAGCATGGTTCATTTATTAAGATACCTAGCAACGTCACAATTAATGACAGCAGAGTCTGCGCTATTCCAGGCGACATAGTTATTGCTAGAGTAGGAAGGCGATGTAAAGTAGCAATGATAGAGAGTGGTGAAATTCGTATAAGTGACTGTTTATTTATAATAAGATCAAGTGATAATTATCGTATGCAAGTATTCGCAGCATTAGTATCTGAAATAGGGAATGAATGGTTTGAAAATAATGCACATGGCGTATGCTCTCAGGTTATTAGTAGATCTGATTTATTTTCTTTTAAACCATAGTTTGCAAACTTGATTATTTTTGACTGCTATTAAGGCGTCATATATAACATCAAATTCTTTGATGTATAATCTATTTCTATATATTTTTTAGAAATAATTGTAAATATTTTTTAATTAAACATCTAAAATATTTATCTTCAAAAACACTGATAATAAATGTTTTGATAATTTATAAATTATAGTTATTTCTAGTGTTTTAGTTGACTCAGTTAAAAATAGCAATAGCCCGTCCAAGTTATCTTGTCATTTTGAATATATGTATAATACGTAAAACCCTCTATTCTTATACGATTGTAAATCATCTTACCTTACTGTATAAAGTTGGTAATATGCCCTTCCCTGTATGCTAAAAACAGTTATTGATCTTTAGACTCTAAAGCTACTTTGATAATATCACTTGAATTCGCATTTCCAGTGCATATCACTTTTTCTTCCCTTTTGTCTATTTACCCGGCCAACTGCGACTGGCTAAATAAACAAAAGTCAGCCGTTCAATAGATTCTCCAGTAGCTTTGAGGTGACGAAACCAACTAAGCAATGGCAACTTACAAACGACTGACTCTGGCACAAAGGTACCTCATCCAGACACTTCACCAACAAGGACACACTCAGCAATTTATTGCCCAACAGACCCACCTCAGCCAGGCTACCGTCAGTCGGGAACTAGCCAGAAATACCCGCCAATATCCTCAACAGCCCTACCAGGCTGAGCAGGCTCAAAAACGGGCGGCTATCTGCAAAGCCCGAACGCCTTACAAACTCAAAGGCGAGTTGCTAACCCGTGTTGTCAATCGCCTGCGGGACTGGCTATCACCCGAACAAATCTGTGGCGAGTTAGCCCGGGCAAGTACTCCGACAAGCCTGCATCACGAGACAATCTATCGCTACATCTATCAAGGTCACAAAGCAGCCAACAGCCAAAAAGCTGACCATGAGTCACTTATTAGCTGTTTACGCATTCGTCACCGTAAGCGTTACAAACAGCGGGGAAAACCGGCTAAACGCCAACTGATCCCCAACCGGGTCAGTATTGACCACCGCCCAGCTATTGTGGAAACCAATACGGAGGTGGGCCACTGGGAAGCCGACACCGTCATTGGAAAGGGCCACGACGGCGTGTTGTTGACCCTGGTTGAGCGATGCACCAAGTTTGTATTGATCGTCAAACTCAAGTCCAAAAACGCGCTTGCTTTAGCTAAAGAAGCCGTTAAAGCACTACCTCGAAGTAAGTTGCCGGTGAAGACCATCACCTTCGATAACGGACTCGAATTTGCCTGTCACGAACACATTGCCCGGCAGTTGAAAGCGGTCACGTATTTTGCTCATCCGTACCACTCGTGGGAACGGGGACTTAACGAGAACACCAATGGGCTGATCCGGCAGTACATTCCCAAGAGTTGCCCGATTAGCATCGTTCGTCCCAGCGACGTATCTTGGATCGAAGACCAATTAAACCAACGCCCCCGCAAAACTTTAGGGTATTTAAGTCCGGCTGAATTTGCTCAGAAACAGATTTATGCACTGCAAATGTGAATGTGCGTCATATTTATCGTAGTTTAGATTTTCTGGTAACCATCTCTCAACTCTTAGTTTCAGAGGAAACGCAGTGAGATTTGCTAGCTCTTCTATCATAACCTGTCTTAAAACATCTAAATGCTCTTCTGTTCTTGCTACACTATCATGTATTGTAAATATTGGTGCGTCTGGGTATATCTTAGCAAATCGCTTAGTTATAACATTTAAGACAATATGCGATTCAATGCTATGCTGAGAACTTCATGAAAGAGCTAGATGATGTAATAAATAATTGGTCCGATCTACATTTTTTGAATGAATTTAATGAGTATACTAACTTTCCCACTGTAATAAAGTATGGTATTATTCTCAATGATCATTAATGAGTACATTCGACAATCAATGTTACACATAATATGCTGACAATCAAAGGTATAAACTTATTAACCTTACCTAATCTATATGCATTGACCTCATCCATACATATAATCCACTTATAATCAGCTGTTTAATGAAGAACAATCTGATCAGCTTCCGGAGCGAAAAGCCTTAAATTACACGATTTAAGGCTTTTTTTGTCACATCATAAGCTTGACTTTAGCCTCATAGTACCCGAGCCAAAGCGTTCGGCCATAGCTGACACCAGTACCAGCTCATTTTACGTGTCCCACTTCGCTTTCGGTTGTAAAATCTCGTTGTCTACCACAAATATGTTCGTATACAGGCGAGTCTATCACTGAAGGGTGCTGCTTGACATACCAACGGCTCGTCTACGTAGGAGAGTCACATACGCCCAGGCAGGCTTTGTTCAAAATGCGGAAGTCAAGCTAAATGAATGATGATTTTCTTGTTCACTGAAAGTCGATTATCTACGGCCATTTACTGAGCCACTCGTTTTCTTTCGCCCGCATGGTAGTTACCTCCTCGTCGGTTTTGTCGCCGTATCCGCAGAGGTGCAGTAGTCCGTGGGCCATGACCCGGCGCATTTCCTGTTCGGGTGCGGTACCCAGCTGGGTGGCGTTGTCCAGTACCCGGTCAACGCTGATGAATATATCGCCGTCGATTTTAGCGTCGGTTTCGCTGGTGTCGAACGTAATCACATCCGTATAATAATCGTGCTGGAGAAAGTCCCGATTCACCTGCAACAGGTGTTCGTCGGAACAGAAAATATAGTTCAGTTCACCCGCCGTTTCACATTCGGCGTCGGCCTGGCGTTTCAGCCACTGGCGGGTAAGCTGCTTCTGGGGCAGTTTATAATCGGTATCTTCGTTGAAAAATCGGATCATCTGTACTGGCGTTTTTTTAAACGCAAAAATACGCCATTCATCCATCAAGCCTTTTTTTATGAACGCCATTCAACTCATTGCCAAAAACCAGCCACTGCAACTCACCGACGTACCTCAGCCCGTTGCCGGGGTTGGCGAGGTGTTGGTACAAATCCGGGCAGCCGCGCTCAATCACCGCGACGTGTTCATTCAGCAGGGTTTATACCCCGGCATTAAATTGCCGGTCGTTCTGGGCTCTGACGGGGCGGGCGTGGTGGCGGAGGTGGGCGAAGGGGTTGACCCGGTCTGGCGCGGACAGTCTGTCATTATCAATCCGGCCCTAAACTGGGGTAGCAACCCCGCGTTCTACGGACCTGATTTCCAGATTCTTGGTATGCCCACCAACGGTACATTTGCGGAGTATATCGCTGTTCCGGTGAAAAATATCTATCGAAAACCGGCGCATCTGTCGTTTGAACAGGCGGCTGCGCTGCCACTGGCGGGGCTAACGGCCTGGCGGGCGTTGATGAGCCGCGCCAAACTCCGTACTGACGTTGAACCCGAACGGGTGCTGATAACGGGCATTGGCGGGGGCGCAGCTTTGTTCGCCCTGCAATTTGCCGTGACTGCCGGGGCTGAGGTCTGGGTAACGTCGGGGTCGGACGAGAAGCTGGCGCAGGCGCAGGATATGGGTGCTACCGGGGGCGTAAATTACCGGGAACCGGACTGGGCCAAAACGCTGATGACCCAAACGGGTGCCGAAAAGACAGGATACTTTGACGTAATTATCGACAGTGCGGGTGGACCGGGCTTTGCTAAGCTTATCGACGTAGCTGCGCCGGGTGGGCGTATTGCGTTCTTCGGCGGTACCACCGGAAACATTACCGACATCGTCCCGGCAAAGGTTTTTTTCAAGCAACTCAATATCTTCGGCAGCACGATGGGTAGCGACGTTGAGTTCGATGCGATGACGCAATTCGTGAGCGACCATGAACTTGTTCCCAAAGTTGATGAAGTGTTTCCTTTGGCCGACGCCGAGCAGGCTATTCGGCGGATGGATGCGGGCAAACAGTTCGGTAAGATTGTACTGACTATGAGCGCGTAACACGATGCTTAGCCTAATGTTATTGCCGTTTACTAAATTTAATTTGTAAATAATTGTATAAACCCATAGTTATCCACACTAAATCTGTGGATAACTATGGGTTTATACACATTTCCGCAAAAGGCCATAATTAGGGGAACACAGACCGAGCCGTGATTTTACCTTTGTAGCCATGACCCATACCCGACCACCATCCGTTGCGGATCTATTACAAGGCCGCTTAGGCAATCGGATGCAAACCGGACTGCTGCGCCAACTCCGAACCGCCAATGGGTTGGTGGACTTCTGCTCGAACGATTACCTTGGTTTTGCCCACTCGCCCGCCCTGCGCGACGCCATCCGACAGGCCGATACAGCACACACCGACGCCCTGACCGGTGCAACCGGCTCGCGGTTACTGGCCGGACAAACCGACCTCGCCGATGCACTCGAAACCAACCTCGCCACGTTCTACAAAACCGAAGCCGCGCTGCTGTTCAACTCCGGCTACGATGCCAACCTCGGTCTGTTAGCCTGCCTGCCACAACGGGGCGACGTCCTGCTAACCGATGAGCTGATCCACGCGAGTATGATTGACGGGGCACGACTCAGCTACGCCACCCGTTACCGTTTCCGGCACAACGACGTAGCTGATCTGGCCGAGAAACTGGAAGCAGCAACCCACCAAACCGCCGGTCAACTCTTCGTAGCGGTCGAGTCGGTGTATTCGATGGATGGCGACATGGCCCCCCTGCGTGAACTCTGCGATTTGTGCGACCACTACGGCGCGGCTCTGTTGGTTGACGAAGCCCACGCCACGGGTGTGTACGGCCCCAACGGCGAAGGGCTGGTGGTGGCAATGGGGTTGCAGGACCGGGTGCTGGCGCGGGTGCATACGTTCGGCAAGGCCCTCGGTGTACACGGCGCGGCAGTGGCTGGTCCGGTGGTGTTGCGCAACTATCTCATCAACTTTGCCCGTCCGTTCGTCTATTCCACTGCCCTGCCGCCCCACAGTTTGCTGGCCGTCGGCTGTGCGCACCGGCATCTACAGGCGAATCCTGAAGCCCAACACCAACTCCACGACCGGGTGCGCTATTTCCGGCGGTGCATTACGCAGCAACTCCCCCATTCCGTCTGGACCGACAGCACCTCGCCCATTCAATGTCTGATTGTACCCGGCAATGACAACGCCCGGCGCCTGGCTCACACCGTTCAGGAAGCCGGTTTCGATGTACGCGCCATCCTGAATCCCACAGTTCCGGCAGGGCAGGAACGCCTGCGCATTTGCATCCACGCCACGAATACGGAGGGAGAAATTGACAGATTAGTAGGTTGGACACTCTTGTCCGACCAGTCGCGAAGCGACTAATGGGGTAGTTACTTAGCATCAATTACGGTGTTAGTCGCTTCGCGACTGGTCGGACAAGAGTCGGTGCGCCGATGCAATTCAACTTACTCAAAACCCATGATAAAACTCATCATTGCCGGAATCAGCACTGAAATTGGCAAAACCGTAACGTCGGCTATTGTGGTCGAAGCGTTGCGGGCCGACTATTGGAAACCCGTGCAGTCGGGGGCGCTGGAAGATTCGGATACCGAAGCCGTTCGGGTACTCATCAGCAATCCGGTTTCGCAGTTTCACCCCGAAGCGTACCGACTGCGCGAACCGCTGTCGCCCCACGCAGCCGCTGAACTCGACGGCGTCCGGATTGACCCCAATCAGATTCAGGTGCCGCAAACCAACAACGCGCTGGTGATTGAACTGGCCGGTGGCCTGCTCGTACCGCTTAACGATCAGGACCTGACCATTGACTGGGTAGCGCAGTCGGGTTTACCCGTGTTGCTGGTGTCACGGAATTATCTGGGGAGCATTAATCATACGCTGCTCTCGGTGGAGGCACTGCGCAACCGGAATATTCCAATTTTGGGGTTGATTTTCAACGGCCCAACGGTTCCGGCTACCGAGTCGATTATCCTGAGCCACACCCAACTGTCCTGCATTGGCCGGATTGGCGAAGAGCCGGAAATCACACCTGCCGTTATCCGTCGCTACGCCAACGCTATCTCACCAACGCTGCACGAGGTCATCGAAGCGTTCGAGCAGAAACCGTGATGCCGACCCAACCTGCCCATTGCCAATGCTCAGGTCGCCAACCTGCGTAATGGGTAAGACTTTTTTGGTCGAACTGGTCGTAAACGCTTCGTCGACGGTTTCCAGATCAGATAACAGCACCGGGCGTTCTTCGACCGTGAAATCGCCCTGCGCGAGTTCCATGACGGTTCTCCGGGTGATGCCGTGCAGAATATGGCGGTCGGGCGTGATGAGCCGGGTACCTTTCACCAAAAAGAAATTACTGCGGCTCAGTTCGCTGATTTCGCCGTCGCGGTGGTAGAGCAAATCCTGCGCACCAGCCGCCCGAATGGCTTCGGCCATCAAAATTACGCGCTGGTAGTTTGTGCTTTTCACCTCGGCCATTTCGCGCACGTAATCGTCCAGAATGACCTTGATGCCCTGTTCATACTGCACCGGCGGCACGGGATGGATGCTTTCGGTCAGAATCAGCAGGTTCGGGCTTTCTACGCTGATACTATCCGATGAATACCCACCTGTCAAAACGAAGCGGAGCGCTACGTCGGGGTCGCCACTGCGTTGCACCAGGTCCATGACAACGGCGTAGGTTTCGTCTTTGCCGATGGGCAGGCGCATGTGCATCCGGCTGGCCGAGTTCTGGAACCGCTCCCAGTACCAGTCCCACTGAAAGGGCTTGCCGTTATAGGTCAGAAAATAATCGAACAGGCCGTAGCCACGTAGCAGACCGAGGTCCGTAATGCCGAGCGTAAGCTGGTCGGTGGGGGCAATGGTGCCGTTGAGATACCCGTAATGCATAGTGCAAAATTACGGCAATGTCTCAGAAAAACTGGCTCATTAGGTAGGTTAGTGTAACAGTATAGGATGACTCATGTTTGTTATGCTGACAAACGCATAGCATAAATGATAGAAAACAAACAAACGCACGAGCTTGGCCTTGGCGTAATTGGCATGGGCGGCTTCGGGCTGTTTGCGGTGCAGCAGTTTTTGCAGACGCCCCACGTCAAACTCATCGGCATTGCCGGGTCGAGCCGGGAGGAAGCTCACCGCACAGCCAGACGCTTCGGGGCCAACATGCTCGGCAGCATCGAAGAACTCGTAGCCCGGCCCGATGTTGACCTTGTTTACATTGCTACGCCCCCGTTCATGCATTACGAGCAGGCCATGCTTGCGCTGAACGCCGGAAAACACGTCATCTGTGAGAAACCGCTGGCCATGAACCCCGAGCAGGGCCGGGAAATGCTGGCACTCGCTCAGGAAAAGGGGCTGCTGATGGTCACCAACCTGATGCAGCGGTACAACCCGATGTTTGCCCGTGTCAAACACCTCATCGATAAAAACCTGCTCGGCGAGTTCCTACACGGCTACTTCGAGAATTACGCGGGCGATGAGGGGCTACGTCCTGAACACTGGTTCTGGGACCGTAGCCAATCGGGCGGTATTTTTATTGAACACGGCGTTCACTTCTTCGATCTGTTTGCGGGCTGGTTCGGTCCCGGAAAGGTCGTAGCAGCCCAGGCAATCCCACGTCCTGACAGCAATGACGTAATAGATCAGGTGCAGGCAACGGTCCAATACGGCGATGATACTACCGGCAAAAAGCTCGTGAATTTTTATCACGGCTTCACCCAAACGGGGCGCATGGACCGGCAGGAAATGCGGCTGCTCTTTGAGCGGGGCGACATTACGCTGTATGAGTGGGTACCTACCCGGCTGGTCATGCGGGCCGTGGTTGACGAAGAGACGACCCGCGCCCTGATGGATTTGTTTCCCGGTGCACAACTGAACGTAACGGCCAACATCGGCAAAGAACCCCTGCGCGGACGATTCAAAACGTTTTCGGCGTATCAGCAGATCGAACTCAGATTTGGCTTCGAGCAGGAAAAACAGCACGTGTATTCTGAACTGCTCCGGCTCATGTTCCGCGATCAGGTCAGCCATATTCTCGCTCCCGAAAGCCACCGCATCATCACCGAAGCAAACGGGTTAACATCGTTAGAAACGGCGGCAGACGCAGATGGACTGAGTAGTTTGCAGCAGTAGGTCGGACACTCCTGTCCGACCAGCCCGGAACGGGCTAACGATGTACCGTCGTCTCAGTTGCTTAGCTTGAACTACATTGTTAGCCCCTCCCCGGGGCTGGTCGGACAGGAGTGTCCAACCTACAACTGCAAACTGCTACCTTTGCCGGGTCTAACCAATTCACCGCCAACATGATTACCGAGTCGCTTCAACTTGAACAGCCGGACGGCCAAATTCCCGGCGCACCACTTCAGTCTGCCATTACCTACGAAAAAATTCCGACGCATATCTATGCCGACGCCAAAGCCGCGTCGCGGGCCGTTGCGCATGAAATTGCCGACCTCATCCGGCAGAAACAGGCCGAGGGCAAACCCGCTGTGCTGGGACTGGCCACCGGCTCGTCGCCCAAAACGGTCTATGCTGAACTGGTCAGGATGCACCGCGAAGAAGAGCTGAGTTTCCGTAATGTGGTGACGTTCAACCTTGACGAATACTACCCCATGGAGCCGACTTCGCGGCAAAGCTACTGGCGGTTCATGCGCGAACAGTTGTTCGATCTGGTCGATATTCCCACAGGCAATTACCACGTTCCCGAAGGGAACATGCCGCCCGATCAGGTGAGTCAGCACGCCAAACGCTACGATGCCGAGATTGAAGCTGCCGGTGGACTGGACTTTCAGTTGCTGGGTATTGGTGGCAATGGTCATATCGGCTTCAACGAGCCGGGGTCGCTGATCAATTCGCACACGCGGCTGATGATGCTCGACAACTCCACGCGGGCGGCTGCCTCTGCCGATTTTGGTGGATTGCCCAAAACCCCGCGCAAAGCCATTACCATGGGCGTATCGAGCATTCTGAACGCCCGGCGCGTGGTGTTGCTGGCCTGGGGTGAGCGCAAAGCGTCCGTTATTCGGGGTGCGGTAGAGGGGCTGGTAACGGAACTGAACCCAGCCTCATATCTGCAAACGCACCCGAACGCCCTGTTCGTAATCGACGAAGCGGCTGCCTCGGAACTGACCCGGATGAAAACACCCTGGCTGGTAGATTCCGTGATATGGGATAACCGGATGGTGAAGAAGGCCCTGACGTATCTTTCGCTGGCCCTCGACAAACCGATCCTGAAACTGACCGACCGCGATTATAACGACAACGGCATGAGCGATCTGCTGGCGCAGTACGGGCAGGCGTATGATATCAACATCGACATTTTTAACCAGCTTCAGCATACCATTACGGGCTGGCCCGGTGGCAAACCCAACGCCGACGATACCAACCGACCCGAACGCGCCGAACCCGCTCAAAAACGCTGCCTGATTTTCAGCCCCCACCCCGACGATGACATCATCTCGATGGGCGGCACCTTTCAGCGGCTGGTAGATCAGGGACACGACGTACACATAGGCTACCAAACCTCCGGCAACATTGCCGTGGCCGACGACGAGGCCCTGCGCTTTGCCGATTACGTGGTTGATTTCAACGAGAAGTTCGGCATTGACAGCCCCGAAGCGACGCGCATTTTCCGCGATGCCGCCGAATCTCTCCGCACCAAAGGCGATACGGAAATGGACAGTGCCGAGGTGCGCTGCGTAAAGGGTGTGATTCGGATGGGCGAAGCGAAATCGACCTGCCGCTTTGTGGGCATTCCTGTCGAGAACGCGCACTTTATGAACATGCCGTTCTATGAGACGGGTAAAGTGACAAAAAGACCGCTCAGCGAAGAAGACGTCAAGATTGTGATGGCCCTGATCGAAGAAATCAAGCCACACCAAATCTATGCCGCCGGTGATCTGGCCGACCCGCACGGCACCCACAAAGTCTGCTTAGACGCCGTACTGGAAGCTCTCCGGCGACTAAAAGACCGCGACTTTATGCGGGATTGCTGGGTGTGGCTGTACCGGGGGGCATGGGCCGAGTGGGGTATTCACGAAATCGAGATGGCCGTACCCATGTCGCCGGATCAGGTGATGAAGAAGCGGCTCGGTATTTTCAAGCACCAGTCGCAGAAAGACGGTGTGGTGTATCAGGGCACCGACGCCCGCGAGTTCTGGCAACGCGCCGAAGACCGCAACCGCGACACGGCAGACCTTTACAACCGCCTGGGCCTGTCGGAATACGAAGCCATGGAAGCCTTCGTGCGCTGGCATTTTTGAGGTGAGCCACCCGGAAAAGTACAACGCTCGACCACTAATAAGAGTAGACCGGGCGTTGTACTTTTCCGATTCCAGGCGGGTAACATGCAGGTACCCAGTAAACAGAAACTGCTCAAGATTGGGGGAACACTGTAAGCAGCACTCAAAGATGTCGATCTGAAAAAACTTGCTGACTTGAAGTAACCCAACCTCTAAACGCAATGGGGGCAGCTTTGTAGCTACCCCCATTGCGTTTAGAGGTTGTATATAAAACTTGCCATATGTCAAAAACTACCTACATTTAACCGGCCACCAGTTACACATTTACCTGCTAACGAAGCTGTTGGCGTAGTACTGCTTAAAATTGCACTCTTTATTGCGGCCGCTGTCGATCCAGGGTAAGTTGAAGCATACAATGCTGCTGCACCAGTTACGTGGGGGGTAGCCATAGATGTTCCATTATACGACGAATACGTGTTAAAGGCCGTTGTTGAGTTGATGGCTACACCCGGAGCACCAAGATCAACAGTGGTTGCACCGTATTGCGAAAAACTGGCCAGAGCCCCGGTCTTGTCGATAGCTGCTACGGCAATAACGTTAGGCAGGTCATAATTAGATGGATAGCTGGCCGTGGCATCATTGTTAGTGCCACTGTTACCGGCAGCGGCAATAAACAGAATATTTTGAGCATTAGCGCGGCTAACAGCGTCATAAAGGGCTTGGGAGAACCCCCCACCTCCCCAGGAATTATTTGTAGCCACGATATTTAGCCCTTTCGCTGCTTTGAGGTTAGTGAAGTAATCTACTGCTTTAACCGCATTGGCCGTTGTGCCACCATTACGCCCCAAAAATTTACCCGAAATCAATGTTATATTCCAATTGACCCCAACCACACCTGCGCCATTTGCCTTGGCACCGATTGTTCCAGATACGTGCGTACCATGGTTGTCTGATGATCCTCTGGTGCCTCCGTCATAGATTGTATTATCGTTATTAGCGAAGTCCCAGCCATGGATGTCGTCAACAAGGCCGTTTCCGTCGTTGTCTATTTTATCAGCCAGATCATTAGGGTTAGTCCAAACTTGACCGCTTAAATCAGGGTGGGTGAACTGAATACCTTCGTCTATGATACCTACATAAATGGAAGCCGAGCCAGTATGACCTACAGCCCAAGCTTCACCGGCTTGACTGCCATATTGGTTGGCCGGAGAAGTCGCATCACCGTACATACCCCACAACGATCCGTTGGTATAAAAGGGATCAGTTGACACAGCAGCGTGCTGGTAGATAAAATTAGGCTCAGCAAACTCAACACCAGATGCGCCTTGCAGGTCGGCAATGGCTTCCAGCACGTTCTTGTTCACTTTCACCAGCAGCAGGCCTTCCTTCTTACTGGCCCGCTCCATGGCTTTGGTAAGAATTTTCTCGATTGGTTGTCCCTTGACCTTGTCAAAGGCTTTTTGCTTGTCGTCATCTGACGCTCCTTCCACGAATTGAATCAAAAGTTCGCCATCCACATAACCCGTACCAGCGCTTAGCTTGGCATTGGCATCTGAACGGGTCGATGAGACAGGGGTCGTGATTTCCACCGGCTGGCAACTTACAATAGCCAGCGAAACGGTCAGGGCGATTGCCGCTACCCGGGTAGCTAAATACATACGCTTGTTGTTCATATACTTTTAAGATTTGAGTTTTGATGAAATGTATAAATAAAATCTGTATTTCAGGGCGAACATACGTTTTTTCAATTGAAATTTGGACTTTTGCCAAAGATTGATACTTTAGATAGTCAAATGAGCACGTTCAGCGACATCTTTACCGGCCCTATCATTCTGTTCATTCTACTGTTCTATAATCTGATGTTATTTTAAGCTGACGACGAATTCTGGGTAACACGGGCTTTTTCGGATTCAATCTTCTCAATAGCCAGCAATTCAGCGAGGGTCATTTCCTGTCAGTCCTCAATGTGTTTTTTCCCCGTCCATTACTCGCTTCTGCCGACGGTACGACAAATAAGCGGCCAGGAAGAAAACGTCTGCCAGTACAGCATACAGGTAGCTTCCAGTGGCAGCGGTCATCGCGATCAGCACGATTCCAAATCCGATGAGGGCCAGATAATTATTTTTCACGATATACGAAGATTTGGAAGTTATGTAAGTGAAGTTACGTAGAGTAAACGATAATCCAAACGTAGCATTGGCCCCTTCAGTAGCTAAAATCATCTGAGGTCAATTATATCACTACTCATGCTATGTAATACGTCGGCGGAGATGGTCAGGCAGATGATTGCGAGTGACCAAACGCCCGGATTGTCGTAGATTAGTATGTCGGATATTAATTCCGCCAACTCATAATGCTGCGACTTCTTCTGTGGTTTACCTGCCTGACACCCGCCCTGGCTCAGCTACCGCCCGGATTTGTACAGCGGCAGGTAGCCCGAAATCTGAACCCAACTACCGTTAGCTTTGCCCCGAATGGGCGGCTGTTCATTGCCGAAAAAGATGGGAAAATCCGCGAAGTCGTGGGTGACGTACTTCAGGGCGACCCGTTCATGACCCTGCCCAATGTGGACAATACCAACGAACGGGGGCTGTCGGGGCTGTGTTTCCATCCCGATTTTCCACGAACGCCGTATGTCTACGTTTACTACACCGTAAAAGGGGCCGACCACAACCGGCTGAGCCGGTTCAGTCTGAAAAACGGCCTGCCCGACCTCAGCAGCGAAGCCATCCTGTTCAATTTCGATATCCTGTACAGTACCATCCACAACGCCGGGGTGCTGCGCTTTGGCCCTGACCGCAAGCTATACGTATCACTCGGCGACGGCTCAAACGCACCCGCAGCGCAGCGGTTAGACAACTACCTCGGCAAAATTCTGCGCATGAACGACGACGGCAGTGTACCCGCCGACAATCCGTTTGTGGGCAAAACAACCGGTGGGTTCCAAACCATTTTCGCGCTGGGGTTCCGCAACCCGTTTTCGATGGACATCGACCCCGTGTCCGGGCGCATTCTGGTGGGTGATGTTGGGCTGGATTCGTTCGAGGAAGTGAACGACATTCGGGCGGGGCGCAACTACGGCTGGCCACTCGTCGAAGGAAAACGTACCAACCAGACCGCTCCCGATAATTACGCCGATCCTATTTACGCCTACGACCATGCGGATGCCTGCGCCATTACCGGCCTGACCATCTACAACCCGTCCTCGGTCCGGTTTCCGCCCGAATACCGGGGCCGCGCATTCTTCGCCGATTACTGCGCGGGCTTTATCCGTGTTCTTGACCCCGCCACCGGGCAGGTAACGGGCAATTTAGTGACTGGTATCGACCGGCCCATTTCCATGATTACCAGCCCCGACGGCTACCTGTACTATCTTGCGCGGGCCGGACTGGGGGGCGGTTCGCAGGAAGACAATACGGCTACCAGCAACGGATCGCTTTACAAAGTAACATTTCTCGACGCGGGTTTGCCGTACATTACGCAGCAGTCGGTAGGGAAGCTGGTGCCGGTGGGCGAGCCGGTTACGTTTGCGGTGGACGTGGTTGGGCAGAAACCACTGACCTTTCGCTGGTTTCGCAACGGTACGCTCGTTGCCGGAGCCAGTCAGCCGCAGTACGCCATCGGCAGCCCAACGCTGGCCGACAATGGCGCGTCGTTTCGCTGCGTTATCACCAACGCCCTCGGCATGGGCACCAGTCAGGATATGGTGCTGCGGGTGGTGCAGGGGCAACGTCCCGTAGCGCGGATTAACCAACCCATTACGGGAGCTATGTACCGGGGCGGCAGCACGATTGCCTACGCGGGCGAGGCCGTCAATACCAGTCAGCAGCCAGTTGCCGGTGCCAAACTAACCTGGTGGATCGACTTTCACCACGACGACCATACGCACCCCGCCCTCGATCCCGTTACCGGTCCGACGGCGGGGGTCTACACGGTGCCGCGCGTGGGCGAAACCGCTACCAACGTCTTTTACCGCGTTCATCTGCGGGCTACCGACGTAACGGGCCTGACCAGCGAAACTTTTGCAGACGTAAAGCCAGAATTAAGTACGGTTACCATTGGTAGTAAACCCGAAGGAGCCACGCTGACGCTGGATGGGCAACCCCGACAGGCGGGATTTAAGGTGGAGGCTGTGACGGGTACCGTACGAACGCTGGCGGTTAAACCCTACAGCGCTACTCCCGAAGGGTTTTCTCAATTCAGCGGCTGGAGCAACGGGCAAAAAACGCTCAGTCTGAACTACGAAATTCTACCCGGCAATGGTGCTACCCTGACCGCAACGTACAGCGCACTGCCCGCCCCCGGCGGCAACGGCCTGGTGGGCGAATATTTCAGTGGCCGCGCTGAATTTACCGGAACGCCCACCGTAACCCGTATCGACACGACCGTGAACTTCTACTGGGGAAACACCTCGCCCGACCCGCGCGTCTCGACCGACAACTTTTTGGCCCGCTGGACGGGTACGTTCGAGGTGCCTTTTTCAGATGCGTACACCTTTACTACCCAAACCGACGATGGGCTGCGTCTCTGGATTGACAACAAGCTGCTTATCGACAAGTGGCAGCCGCAGCCATCCTTTGAGTGGTCAGCTACGACGTCATTGACTGCCGGTCGCCCATACTCGATTCGGATGGAGTATCAGGAATTCAACGGCGAAGCCGAAGCCCGGCTCCGCTGGAGTTCGCCCCAGTTCGATAAGGCTGTTATCAGCAAGCCGTATCTGTTCGGCAAAGTACTCATCACGGCGAATGAACCCGTTACGGACGCCAGCCTGACCGTTTTCCCGCAACCCGCGCAGGATGCCGCAACAATCCGCTACGTGGCCAGCCAGCCGGGTTCCGCCCAACTCGACGTGGTGGATTTGCTCGGTCAGCGGCTGTTCGGGCAGCCGGTCCGGGTACTGGGCGGTACGAACGAATACCGCATTTCAGTAGCCGACTGGCCCGCAGGTCTGTATTTCGTATCATTCCGAACCGAGGGCGGCACAACGGTAAACAGGCGGTTACTGGTACGGTGATGTGCTATCATCGGTTCAGGCGGTTGCAGAGGTCCTGCCGACCCCGGCGCGATGCGTAGAGTACCTTGCCATTGGCCATCGTGACGGCTTTTTCGGCGTGATCGTAGCGTTGCATCTGGTCGAGGTTGACGAGCAGGCTGTTGCTGATGGAAAAGAAATTGCGGTGCTGGGTCAGAAACGCTTCGTACTGACCCAGATTCCGGGCTGCCATCAACGACTTGTTTTCGGCCAGGCAAAACCGGGTCGTTACGCCGTCAGCCTCCAGATAAACAATGTCCTCCACGTTGATGAACTCAATAACGCCCTGCGTGAGGTGAACGGCCATGCGCCGATTATGGGTATCGGGCGAGCGGACGAATTCCATCAGCAACTGAATCTGCTGCCGGAGAAAACTTTACCACACTCGAAACTACAGGTACGTCAAGCCCCCTGACAGCCCGCATCTCCAATGGTTTACCAGATGGCGACACGTACAGAATCCGGGTTAGCTCAACATCTGTTCCGGTAATCGGCACGTTGGCTACGCAGTCGCTGAAAATCAGGAATCAGGACAACAACCCAATTGTCAGCATCCGCACGGGCAACTGGAATGACCCCGATACATGGTCGTGCAACCGGGTGCCGCCGGTCTCCGATGTGGTGACCCTTACGGCGGGGCATACCGTTACGCTGCCGGGTAGCATCACGGGCTTTGCGCAGCGGCTGCAGCAGTACGGGTGGTGGCAAACTGCGGCTGGGGCAGTAGCGGTGTTAGCGGTACGGCTGATTCCTGACCAGCCGGAGGTCGTTTAGTTCAGGTAGCGTCATGGTACAGTCTGCCGGAACAACACCCCGCGCAATCCAGTTCGTTACCACCTGCGTTGTCAGGTCGTAGCGTTCGGCGTACCGCTTAATCGTGAGCCATTCCGTCAGGTCAACGTGCATTCCTGATGCACGGGCCAACTGAATGCTGGCGTCGGACTGTTGGCGAAATCGGGCAAGGTCGCCCTCCAGATCAATTTGTTTCGTTGTCATACTAGATCACTCGTTTTTTGAGGATGACTATTCTCACTTGTGGCCGGTAATCACTCGCCTTCCGGCATTTCTCTCAGCAGATCGTCAACGATTCGTTTGTGGTACAGGTAGCGGTTAATCCATTCAGTTTCCCTATCCTGCTCTTCCAACTCGTAGTAATGCTCGTCAAGGTAAGCTTTGGCGTAATCCCGCTGGCCCGTATGAATCCTGATGAGGTAATCAATCTGTTTGCGTGTCATGTTACTTCGCCTACCAGCCAATAAACATGCCGCTTGTTTCGTGACGAAACAAGCGGCATTTAAAGAAGGTTCTTAGCCTGATAGAAGTACCCGGTGCCCGTAACGGCCTAAAACCGCACCCGTACGCCCGCCAGGAAATTGCGCCCGGCTTGGGGGTAATAGCCGTTATCGGCTGCGACGCGGCCTTCCAAGACGTAGGCGTAGGTGTAGCCGTTTGATTCGTACAACTCGTTGAAGACATTGTTCAGCAAGAGCGTAAACGCGATTTCCTGCGCGAATTTCGGCTTGAGCGTATAGATCAGTCGGATGTCGTTGGTGAAGTACGGGTTCAGCTTGCGGCTTTCGTTCGATGTGTTATCGAGGTACTGCTTGCCGACGTATTTCGAGAGCAGACTCAGCTCCAGCTTTTTGGTGGCTGAATACATCAACTGACTCCCGGAAATAACGGCGGGCGAGAACGAAATATCGGTTTCGCTGTGTGCAACTGCCACCTGCTCACCGGTGTCGAAATTGTCGAGAAACTCGGTAAAGTTCTTTACGCGGTTGCGGCTAAACGTGGCATTTACGTTCCAGCGGAGGTTTTTGGTCAGGCGGGTGGCGGCTTCCAGTTCCAGCCCGGCGCGGTAACTGACCGGAATGTTGACGCGGTTATACGCCCCCACGTCATTCAACTGCCCCGACAGCACCAGCTGATTCCGGTAATCCATGTAAAAGCCGTTGGCCGTGAGCGACAGGTTCCGGCTTTGCCATTTGTAGCCCGCTTCGTAGTCAGTGAGTTCTTCGGGGTTGGGACGGCTTTGGGGGGTCGATTGCGTGTAATCGTTGCGATTGGGTTCGCGGTGACCCACGCCTACGGATGCGTAGGCCGTGCTGCGGTCGCTGAACACGTAAGTTAGTCCGGCTTTTGGGTTGAAAAACGTCAGCGTAGCCGTTTGCTGCACGTTCTGCAACTGACTATTGAAGCCCAGAAACGAGTAATCGACAGTACGTACCTGTAGGTCCAGGAAGCCGTTTAGTTTGCTGGTTGCCTGATAAAACGCTTTAGCGTAGAGGTTCAGGTCGTTTTTGGTAGCATTATCGTTGTAATACCGCTCGCGGATGTTGGTGTTACCGGCAATTCTGGTCCAGATGAGCTCGCCGTAGTGTTCGCCTTTGTACTGATTCCAGCCCCCGCCGAAGTTGGCCGTCAGCTTGCCGAAACTATTGTAATCGACCGAAAAAACGGTGCCATAAAAGTTATTATCGAGCCATAGCCGACGGATAATATCCGTTTTTTTGATGGTCGAATCGCCGATAATCACATTGGGCAGGCCGTATTTGCTGTACGAATCATTGGGTCGATATTCTTCGTAATAGCCCCGGCCTTTGGTGTAGAAGAAGGAGGCATTCAGCCGCCAGTTCCGGCTCAGCTCGTGCGACGAAATCAACTGATACTGGTCCTGCTGGTAGTTGTCTGTCTGGTTGTCGTAGGTAAAGGCGTTGTAGGTCCGGTTGGTTTTGAGGAATTCTTCCGGTACGCCGTTCCACGCCTGATAGGTTTTTTCCTGTCCCGAAAATACGTTCAGCCGCACAAAACTCTTATCCGAATACCACCCCCCCGACACATAGAACGACTTCAAATCCGAAGACGCCCGGTCAATGTAGCCATCCGAATGAATCGTTGACAGCCGCGCATCAACTACGAAATGATTTTTGAGCAGTCCCGTTCCGGCCATCACATTTGCCCGGCGCGTGCCGAACGACCCACCCGACAGATTGACTTCGGCGTAGGGGTCGCGCTGAAGGTCGTTGGTCTGGATATTGACCGACGCCCCAAATGCCCCCGCGCCGTTGGTGGAGGTACCGATGCCCCGCTGAATCTGAATGCTGCTCACCGACGATGCGAAATCGGGCATGTTCACGAAAAACGTCCCCTGCGATTCGGCATCATTGTACGGAATACCGTTCAGCGTTACGTTTACCCGCGTCGGGTCCGACCCACGAATCCGGATACCGGTATAGCCCACACCCGCGCCCGCATCGGACGTGGTCACGACCGAGGGCGTGAAATTGAGCAGTTGCGGAATGTCCTGTCCCAGATTAAGTTTCTGGATGGCCTGCTTCGATACGTCGGTATAGGCAATAGCCGATTTCTGATTGGCCCGCGTGGCACTCACGACCACCTCATCGACCACCAAAGCCGCTTTTTGCAGCGTAATCGTGATGGGTTGATTAGGCAGTCTGAGCGTCCGGGTCTGCGGTTCGTAGCCGAGCAACGACACCCGCAGCGTAGCGGTATCACTCGGAACGGCAAGCCGGAACCGCCCCGACGCATCGGCAAACGTACCCAGATACGTGCCCGAGAGCGTAATGGCCGCGCCGGGCAGCGGACCACCGTCGGCGTCGTTTACCCGACCGGAAACAGAGAATTGCGCCCAAACGGGCAGCGCAAACAGCCACATCAGGGCGGCTATCAGGTAAGTAATCGTCGTTTTTTTCATGATGAAAAACGGACGATAGGCAAAGGGGCCGAACCTACCTTTGGTTGATTGTATAAATTGGTTAAATGCGCAGACGTACCGTCTGCTGTTTCATTTCCCTTCGCGGCATTACCCGCGCAGGTTCAATGGGTATAATCTCAGCCCGTTTGGTGGGGCACCCCTTAGAAGATTAGCGGAACAAAGGTAAGGACTTTATCGCCAGTAATATCCTTTCTGCTTTCGGCGAAACAGGGTTTTCAGTCCGGCCATGCCATAATACGCAGCCAGCAACGCGTCGATGAACGGCATGGCGGCCCAGTGTACGGTGTGGCTTAGCCGGTAGCTGATGCGACCTACGATACCCCAGAATATAAGCCAGCGGAACGCGAAAACCGCCGTTGCAACAAGCAAGAGTTGCCAGTCTGACGCGGTGAACGGGCTCGCTGTGAGTTCTTTAATGAGCAGCATTCCACCCGCCACCAACGCCAGTAGCCAGCTCAGCACGTGCGAACCGGTGAGCAGTCCCAGCCGGATTTTGTTGCCGCGTTTATAGTAATGGCCTACGTTCAGGTGCCGCCGTTTCTGCACACGCCACTCGGCCCAGGTTTCTTTGGGTATCGACCAGGTGAACGCTTCCGGGTCCAGGCAAACGGCGGTGTTGCGGCCCGTAGCTACTTCGTTGATGAACAGGTCGTCGTCGCCACCCAGTACGTTTTTGTGGGTATAAAAGCCCCGATTGTCGAAGAACGTTTTGGTTCGATACGCCAGATTCCGGCCCACGCCCATGTAGGGCCGACCCGCCAGCGACAGTGACATATACTGCACGGCGGTAAACAGTGTTTCGGCCCGGATGAGCAGATTCAGGAAGCCGGGACGATGTTCATACGGTGAAAAACCCAGTACAATGGCTTTGGCCGGATTGACCAGTGGGGCCGTCATCTGCGCCAGCCAACTGGTTGATGCCGGGCGGCAGTCGGCATCAATGAGCAATACGGTGGGATACGTCGCTTTCTTGAGGGCAATGGTCAGCGCGTATTTCTTGGCCGTAATATGTTCGTGTTCGCGGTCGATGCGGATGAATCGGACGCGGCTGAGTTGGGCAATGTCGTGTTCGAGAAAGCGGTCGGTACCGTCGGTCGAGCGGTCGTCCATGACCAATACCTCAAAAGCGGGGTAGTCCTGTTCGTTCAGCAGTGGCAGTAGTTCGACAAGATTCTCCCGCTCATTATAGGCGCATACCACTACGGTAACGGGTGCCAACGCAGACGCGGGTTCGGTAGCGGGCCGCCGATGGAAAGCCGTGCGCGAAAAAACGAACAGGATATAAATAAGCTGAACACCCAGCACAAGCAGCCAGGCCAGGAGGAAGGCAGTAATCACAAACGGAATCAGTTGAACAATACGGCATTGGTTTTCAAGCCGCAAAGGTACGGGTTGCTTAACTTTGCACATGACTTTTTCGATTACCGCCCACGATTCGGCGTCGAAAGCCCGCACGGGGTCGCTGACTACCGATCACGGGCCGATACAAACGCCAATTTTTATGCCCGTCGGCACGGCAGGAACGGTCAAAGCCGTACACCAGCGCGAACTCGAAGCCGACGTCAACGCCGAAATTATCCTCGGCAATACCTACCATCTCTACCTGCGTCCCGGCCTCGACGTACTACAACAGGCGGGCGGACTGCACGGCTTCAACGGCTGGAAACGGCCCATTCTGACCGATTCGGGCGGATATCAGGTCTATTCGCTGTCCAAGACCCGCAAGATTAAGGAAGAAGGTGTTACGTTCATGTCGCACATCGACGGCTCCAAACACATCTTCACACCCGAAGGCGTCATGGACATTCAGCGTACTATCGGGGCCGACATCATCATGGCTTTCGACGAGTGCACACCCTACCCCTGCGAATACGACTACGCCCGCAAGTCGATGGAGATGACCCACCGCTGGCTCGACCGCTGCATTGCGCGCTTCGACAGTACGGAGGAACACTACGGCTACCGGCAAACACTGTTTCCCATCGTGCAGGGCAGTACCTATCCCGATTTGCGCCGACAGTCTGCCGAAGTCATTGCCAGCAAAGAGCGCGAGGGAAACGCCATTGGCGGCCTGGCCGTGGGCGAACCCGCCGAGGAAATGTACGCCATGATCGAACTGGTCAACGAGATTCTGCCCGCCAGCAAACCCCGCTATCTGATGGGCGTTGGTACGCCCGCCAACATCCTCGAAGCCATTGCGCGGGGCGTCGATATGTTTGACTGCGTGATGCCGACCCGCAACGCCCGACACGGATTTCTGTTCACGACGCAGGGCATCATCAACATCAAAAACCAGAAGTGGAGCCGTGATTTCAGCCCCATCGACGCTACGCTGGGTGGCTACGCCAGCACATTTTACAGCAAAGCCTACCTGCGCCACCTTTTCAAAGCCGATGAGCTGCTAAGCGGTCAGATTGCCAGTCTGCAAAACCTGACGTTTTACCTCTGGCTGGTTCGGCAGGCGCGGGCGCACATCGAAGCGGGTGATTTTGTGGCCTGGAAAAACGAGCAGGTCGTTAAGTTGATGCAGCGTTTATGAGGTAACTTTTCAGCAAATTAGATACATTTGGTAACTACTTACGTCAGAAGCCATACAACCGTAACCTGTTTACTGTGATCCTGCCAACACCACCGCTTAGTTCGGATTTATCGCCCAATGCCCTGTTTCGGCGGATGTGGTCCCAGCGTCGGCAGGTGGGCTGGGTTATTGCGCTATGTACGGGTCTGGGCGTGATGGTATCGCTGATGTTGCCGTTCGAGTACGAAGCCGATGCGCAGCTTATGCCCGAAATGACCGGCGGCTCCGGCGACGTGTTCCGGCGGCTGGCGTCGATGGCAAACCTGTCAGGTATTGATCTTTCCGAAACGGAGGGGATGGACGCCATCCGGCCTGACTTATATCCCAGTATTCTGCAAAGCAAACCGTTTCGGCTGTATTTGATTGGGCAGACCGTACCGACCACATCGGGCAAAATCACCGTTGGCGAACTCCTGCTTCCTGCCGAGACATGGCGAACGAAACTGACGGGATTTTGGGGATGGAAAAAGCCGACGTTGAGACCGGTCAGCTTAACGCCCGGTCTACCCCAGCCGCTGACCATCCGGCAAAAAAATCTGCTCGACGCCATCAGCAGGCGCGTAACGGCCCGGTTCGATACCCGTTCCGGCATTATCGCCATCTCCGCCCGGATGCCCGACGCGCTGAGTGCCGCTACGATAGCGCAGATGACGATGGACTACCTGACACGCTACGTAACCAACTACCGCACCGGTAAAGCCCGGCAGGATTTGGACTTCTATAACCAGCGACTAACCGAAGCGAAAAAACGCTACCAGACTGCACAACGGACGTTATTTGATTACAACGACCAGCATAAAAACCTGATTTTGCAGACCGCTACAATGGAGCGGCAGCAACTTAGTGATGAGTTAAGCATTGCGCAGTCGGTTTATATCGAACTGGCCCGTCAACACGAACAGGCGCGGCTGAAAGTGCAGCAGCAAACGCCCGTTTTTACCATACTGGAATCGCCCACGGTACCGCCCGAACGCATATCGCCCACCCGCACACTTGTTGTTGGATTCTTCGCCCTGTTCGGTGTGGTAATGGTCGTGTTATGGGCTGTACTGCGCCAACTCAACTGGTTTCAACACTGGCAAACGCTCACCGGCATTCGGCAATGATTGACCAACTCCTGACCAGACAAAAGCAGATTGCCGTCATCGGGCTGGGCTACGTGGGGTTACCACTGGCCCTGGCCCTGGCGCGTCCCTTTCGGGTCATTGGCTACGATACCAACGCCGACCGGGTGGCGCAGATGCAGCAGGGTATCGACCCTTCGCAGCAACTCGCGCCCGGCGATTTTGCCGGGCGCGATATTCAGTTTACTGCCGATGCCAACACCCTGCGAAACGCGCATTTCTTTATCATTGCCGTACCCACCCCGGTCGATGAATACAAAGTCCCCGATTTACAGTACCTGCGCCGGGCGTCGGAAACGGTGGGCCGCGCCCTGAAACCCGGCGACTGCGTAGTGTATGAATCGACGGTCTATCCCGGCTGTACCGAAGACGACTGTCTGCCCGTGCTGGAACAAACGTCGGGTCTGATACTGGGTCAGGATTTTTCGCTTGGCTACTCACCCGAACGCATCAGCCCCGGCGACAAAACCCGCTCACTGACCGACATTCAGAAAGTGGTATCGGGCCACGACGCCGGAGCCGCCCAAACCATTGCCGATGTGTACGGGCGTGTCATTACGGCAGGGGTCTATGTAGCGCCCAGTATTCAGGTAGCCGAAGCGGCCAAAGTGGTCGAGAACGTGCAGCGTGACCTGAACATTTCGCTGATGAATGAGCTGGCCATTATCTTCGACCGGATGAAACTCGACACGCAGGAAGTGCTGAAAGCCGCTGGTACCAAATGGAATTTTCTGCCCTTTACGCCTGGTCTGGTGGGCGGTCACTGCATCGGCATCGACCCGTATTATCTGCTGTATAAAGCCCGCCAACTCGGCTACGATCCGCAGGTGATAAACTCCGGTCGGCGTATCAACGACGGGATGCCCGCGTTTGTGGCGACCAAAGTGGTCCAGATACTGCTACACAACAATACCGATTTGCGGCAGTGCCGGGTGCTGGTCATGGGCCTGACCTTCAAGGAAAATATGGCCGACATCCGCAACTCGCGCGTGGCCGACCTGATTACCGAACTGCGCAACTACGCCGTCACCGTTGACGTAACCGACCCCCACGCCCGCCCCACCGATGCCCTCGCCGATTATAACCTGACCCTGCTGCCCAAACCCACCGGCCCCTACCATGCCGTCATCATAGCCGTTGCGCACGACGCATACCGAAGTTTGGATGCCGGTTATTTCCAGTCGCTCATGCCCGACGGGCCGATTTTGCTTGATTTGAAATCGATATACACGCCATCAGAGTTTGTTGGATTTGACTACTGGCGGCTATGAACTGGATACGCAGCCTGATTATCAGCCTGTTTTTGCTGGGTTGTCTGCGGTCGGTGTCCGTTCTGGCTCTGTTGCTGGCTATTACCGTTTTGTGCGGGTACGTGGCCGGAACACTCCGAAAGCCCGTTTCCTACTGGGTGTTTTTGTATCCGGTTGTGGGTTACGCACTGGCGCAGGGGTTTGCGGGCTATACGTTTTTCGAGATTGGCGACGGGCCTACGTATTTCACCGTCATGGACGAAATTATTCCCCGCCTTCGGAACGATATAGTCGGGGTACTGGGGCTGGTAGCGGCTATTGGCCCCAAATACCTCAACGCGGGTTTTCTGCCCACGGCCCTGCTGCCCGGTTTCCTCTTCAACAATCCCGATGCGGAGACGTACCAACTCACGCAGGTGTTTGTCCATGCCGGGCTGGTGAGCGGATTGCTTGGTCTGACAACGCGCTGGGATGTCATCTGCGAACCGTACCGGACGCCGGTATTTCTGTTCATGCTCATATCGCCGGGCTATCTGGCATTGTTGGCGTATCCAACCCGTCACCACGTTACGTCGTTCGGTATTTTTCTGTTTTTCATCTCGCTCGAAGCCTGTCTTGCGAAGCGGACGCCGGGTAGATTACTGGCGCTGGGGTTGGCGGTTGTACTGCTTTTTCTCTGCAAAGCCGCCCTATTGCCGTTCATGTTGCTGTATAGTCTGGTGCGATTGTATCAACCCAACCGGTTCTGGCTGAATCTGATTATAGGGAGTCTGCTGCTGGTCAGTACGGTTTACGTCTACCAATATGTGTTGCCTTTTTATGATGCCCGCTACGCTGCCGAGACCATCGGTGTATTTCGGGGGGCGTGGCTGGGGCCGCTGCTGCCGCTGTATAAATACGTCATGGCCCTTATTTCACCGTTTCCGTATTACAAATTCGGGCTGATGGTCGATACCGTTGCCTACGGTGGAAACTGGCTGTTGCTGAGCCTGTTCGTACCAGCGGGCATCATTGGTCTATGGCTATTGGGGCGGATACTGCTCAGCCCGCGCAGGTTGTGGCAATATGATGCCGATACCCGGCGGCTGTTTAGCTACGGGGGTATTATGTCGCTGTCTATTCTGGGCGGCTCTACGGGGTTTATGCTGTATATTCTGGTCTTCCTGCCGTTTTTCGCCCCGCTGTTCGTCATCCGCGAATACCCGCTGCCGATCGTGCTGGTATTGCTGGCCCTGCTGCTGCTAAACGTGGCGGTGCTGTTGATGAACGGCGATAACCTGTTCGATTATCTCTGACCATGGTGATTGTAAAACTAACCGGCGGCATGGGCAATCAACTGTTTCAGTACGCAATGGGGCGGGCAGTGGCCAATCGGCATAACGTTCCGCTCAAACTCGACCGGCATTTTCTGGACAATCAGCCCAATAATCAGCCCTTCGCCCGGCGCAACTATGCCCTCGATATGTTTACGATTAACGCCGGACGGGCCAGCGCAGCGGAGGTGAGCCGGTACGTTCCGCTGGCGGCATACCGGCCCCGGCTTCGACGGCAACGGTACGGACAGCGACTGATACAACGGGTCGTTCAGGCCCTGAATCCGCATTATATCACCGAGGAGAATGCCGACGCTTACAACCCCAATTCGCTATCCAATGCCCCGGCCCACTGCTATCTGGACGGCTATTGGCAGTCCGAAAAGTACGTTGACTCCATCCGGGATGAACTCCGTGCTGAGCTGAATTTCGTCCGGCCATTGACTGGCAAAGCGGCTGCACTGGCCGATGTGATCCATTCCTGCCAAGCCGTTTGCATCCATGTCCGGCGAACAGATTTCCTGACTGACTCCCAACAAACTACGCTGACGACATCGCAGATTGAGCAGGCAACAACTTACCTGATTAGACAGGGCGTTTCGCCAACGCTGTTTGTTTTTTCGGACGATATCCCCTGGTGTCGTCAGCACGTTCGGGCCGGTGGCTTGCCACTTCACGTTGTGGACGAAGCCGTGGGTGACACCGATACGTCGTTTCAGTTGATGACCCGCTGCCGCCACTTTATTTTGTCGGTCAGTACGTTCGGCTGGTGGGCAGCCTGGCTGGCTGCGCACCCCGAAAAAATCGTGCTACACCCCCGCCACCCACGCGCTACCGACTGGGCCGCCGACGGCTGGATTTCCCTCGATACCGTTTTCACCCCCGCCCACTAAGCCATGACTACCCCCCTTGTTTCTGTCGTCATGGCCTGTTATAATGCCGAAAAAACGCTGATGGTTGCCATCGACAGCATCCTGAATCAGACCCTTCACAATCTGGAATTTATCATCGTGAACGACGGCAGTACCGACCAGACCACCAACATACTGAATCGCTACGCAAATATGGACAGGCGAATTCTGGTGATACGTAATCCCAAAAACAGGGGGCAGTCCTGGTGCCGGAACCGGGCTGTCGAACGGGCGCGGGGGCGGTATATCGCCAGTATGGATGCCGACGATTATAGTTTCCCGGAGCGGCTTGCCCGGCAGGTACGGTTCATGGACGCCTGCCCAAACATCGACGTCCTGGGTACTGCTGCCGAACTCGTTGGCACAACCGGGCAACCCATCGGCATACTGGTGCTGCCCGCCGAACACGCGCAAATTGTGGCGCAGCGGTATATCAAACCACTGCTCATTCATCCGACGGTGCTGTTCCGGGCCGACTTTTTTAACCGTTTTGGGCTGTATAACGAGTCGTTACGCAGTGGCGAAGACCTCGATTTGTGGCTCCGCGCCCGGCATTCAGCTACGTACCGAAACCTGCCCGATGTCCTGTTACGATACACCTACAAACCGAAAAAACCAGTCCGGGCGTACCTCGGCGATTTAGGCGTTCAGTATCGGCATATCCGCAGCAGTGGTGAGTTGTTCAGCAAGGGTTACGAATTAGTGTATTTCGCCCTGCGCTACGTCTGGGTTCACCTCACCAACCGGAAGCGATGAACATTCTGCTCACCGCCGACTGGTTTTATCCCTCGCCCATAAGCGGGCCGGGCAACGCAACGTACTGGCTGGCCAAAGCTCTCACCCGCGCCGGACATGGCGTAACTATCGTGGCAACGGCGCAGGATTTACCCGCGTCGGTACCGCGCAATCGCTGGCTGACGCAGGATTTTGGCCGGGTTATTTACACAACAAATCCGCACGTTTACTTACCGTTTCGTCATGTCTGGGAAGGCTTTCGGGCCATGCGCGGGGTCGATGTGGTGCATATAAACAGCCTATTCTATCCGGGTTCGGTGGTGTTTGTGATGCTGGCGCGGCTGCTGGGGAAGCCAGTTGTCTGGTCGCCCCACGGTGAGTTGAGTCCGGTAGCGCTGGCATTCAGCCCGCGCCGAAAACGGGTGGTGTTGCCGATGTTCCGGTGGTTGAGCCGTGGAATTACATGCCATGCCACGAGTCCGGCTGAGGTAGCGCAAATCCGGCAGCAGTTTGGTTCAAATACCCGCGTGTCTGAGTTGCCGAACCGAATGGAGTTACCCGTGCGGAAGCGTCACGATGCTGAGCGCAGCCCGGCTGAATGCAGCCCGGCCAGTTCGTTTCTGCTGTTTTTGGGGCGACTGCATCCCGTAAAAGCCATTGACCAGCTCCTCAGCGCACTGGCCCAATCCGCCCTGTTTCGCGCCGGACCGTACACGCTGATCATTGCCGGACCTGATGATGGGAGTTACCAGACGTTACTTGAACAGACAAAGCGGATGAACCTGACCGACAAAGTCAACTTCGTGGGGCTGGTAACGGGCAATGCTAAAGCTCAGCTGTTTGCCGACGCACTGGTAACGATTCTACCGTCGCACTCCGAAAATTTTGGCGTTGTCGTCATCGAATCGCTGGCACAGGGAACGCCCGTCATTGCCGCCACCGGTACGCCCTGGCAACTGCTGGCCACCGATGGCGCGGGGCACTGGGTCACCAACGACCCGGCATCGCTCCGGCTGGCCATCGACACCTACCTGACCATGCCGCCCAGCGAATACCAAACCTACCGAGAACGAGCCTACCGGCTTGCTCACAACCGGTTTGATACGTACAAAGGTGTTGGCGACTGGGAGCGACTGTATCAGTCGGCAATTGATAGCGCGGGAAAGGAGAGCCGGGACAATAACGCCGTTGTTTTTCACGATGCCAACGCCGTTAGTTTCTCTCATAAATACGCGGCCTCATCCGATTTTCAGGAGCGGTTCCGGGTGTGGACTGGCCTGTTTGCGCGGTACGTTCGCCCAACGGATACGGTGCTGGACCTGGGCTGCGGATCGGGTATTTTTAGTCGTTATCTCGCCGAAAAAGGCTGTACCGTGACGGGCGTCGATGCGTCACCAGCCATGATTGCGCTGTGCCATGAACAGAAAACACGGGCCAACGTTGGGTTCGCGCTGGCATCTCTGCCACTGAGTAACCCCGCTGAATATGCCGGGCAGGATGTGGTACTGCTGTCGAGCGTGCTGGAATATCTGGATGATATGCCCGGTATGCTTCATCAGGCACATGAATTGCTGAAACCCGGTGGCCTGCTGGTCGTTTCGATGCCGAACCGCCAAAGCGCGTACCGAACGTTGGAACGTCTTGCGTTCCGGCTCACGGGCAAACCTGCCTACTATGCTCACGTCCGGCACGTTGTTGCCGCCGATGCCTTTGCCCGTCAACTATCCGCGTTTGGCTTCGACCAGCTCGATACGGCTTACTATGCGGGTTCTAACCCAGTTTCCCAGCTGCTAACGCTACTTCTTCCAGAGCAACACGTGAACAACCTGTTTGTGAGTGTGTACCGGAAACGGGATCATGAATCAGTCGAACTAAAAGACATTAATGGCTAACCGAATACGAATAATGAAACTCCTGCTCGTGGTCGGTACGCGGCCCAACCTGATGAAGGCGTCGGCATTGCTCCGGGCATTTAGGGCGGAGCCAGCCATTGGCACGGTACTGGTGCATACGGGCCAGCACTACGACGATAGCCTGAGCGGGCAGTTTTTCACGCAACTCGGTTTATCTGCACCTGATTACGCGCTGAACGTATCGCCGGGGTCAATTACGCAGCAGACCGTCAGCATCATGGCACGGCTTGAACCCGTATTGCTGGCCGAACAGCCTGACTGGGTCGTGGTCATTGGCGACGTGACGAGTACACTATCTGCGGCACGGGTAGCCAATCGACTCGGTATTCGGGTGGCGCACGTTGAAGCAGGGCTGCGCTCCTTCGACCACACAATGCCCGAAGAAACGAACCGCGTCCTGACCGATGAACTTGCCGATGTCCTGTTCGTAACTGAGCAATCGGGCGTCGATAACCTGCTGCGCGAAGGAATCCCCCCCGAAAAAATCCAGTTTGTTGGCAACGTCTTAATCGACGCGCTGGTGCACTACCGCCCCAAAGCCAATAGGCTCAATACGGTTGGTGCGCTGGGTCTGATACCGAAGCAATACGCGTTGATGACTATGCACCGCCCCGCCAATGTCGACACCAAAGTCGGTTTACAGGCGGTATTGCACATCGCTGAAACCACCGCCCGGCAACTGACGGTCGTGTTGCCGCTGCATCCACGCACCCGCGCCGGGTTAGTTCGATTTGGTTTGTTCGACACGCTCACACAACTGAAAAACGTCCGTTTACTGGAACCGCAGGGCTATCTGGAGTTTTTAAACCTGCTCGAACACGCGGCTGTCGTCCTGACTGATTCGGGTGGAGTGCAGGAAGAAACGACTTTCCTCAACGTACCGTGTCTAACCCTCCGCACCACCACCGAGCGGCCCGCTACCATTACGCACGGCACCAATCAACTCATTCCATCGCTTGACCCGGTCATCATTCAGGAAAAGATAACCGAAATCCGGGTCGTAGACGTACAACCCGACGCAACGCCCCCGCTTTGGGACGGGCGAGCGGCCGAACGCATCCGGGGCTTTTTCCTAAACTCGGCCAGTACAAAGACGGAATAAGTAAAATTATTTGTAACTCTGTGCGCTTTTTTGTGAATCTGTATTAAAAATAAATGAACCAACTCATTCTTAACCTCAAAACCGGGCAACTCGCGCTCGAAACCGTACCGGTGCCGCAGGTGGGGCCGGGGCAGGTGCTGATTCGGTCGCGGAGGTCGCTGGTGTCGCCGGGTACAGAGCGGATGCTGGTAGCGTTTGGACGGGGTAGTTTGTTCAGTAAAGCTCAGCAACAACCAGAGCGCGTTCGGCAGGTATTCGATAAAATTAAAACCGACGGACTGGGGCCCACCATCAACGCCATCCGTCGGCGGCTTGACCAACCAATACCACTGGGGTACTGCAATACGGGTGAGGTTATGGCCGTAGGTGCCGACGTTACGGATGTGTGCATCGGCCAGCGCGTAGCCAGCAACGGCCCCCACGCCGAGGTTGTTTGTGTGCCGCGCAAGCTGGTTGCACCGATTCCCGACGGAGTCAGCGACGATGAGGCCGCGTTTACCGTAGCCGGGGCCATTGCGTTACAAAGCGTCCGGCTCATCGGCCCCACGCTGGGCGAAACTGTGGTTGTCATCGGTCTGGGACTAATTGGCCTGCTCACCGTCAGCTTACTGGAACTTCACGGGTGCTGCGTCATTGGTATCGACTCTGACGAAACCCGTTGCATACTGGCCCGAAAGCGCGGGATTACCGCCCTGAACCCCGCCGAAATCGACGTAGTACGGGCGGTGCTGGAACGAACTGGACACGGGGCAGACGGCGTCGTGATTGCAGCGGCATCGGAGTCCGGCGAGATTATAGCGCAGGCCGCCCGCATGAGTCGGCAGCGGGGGCGGGCTGTGGTGTCGGGCGTAGTACCGATGCATCTAAACCGCGCTGATTTTTTTGCCAAAGAACTGACGCTTCAGGTATCGCACAGCTACGGCCCCGGTCGGCACGACGTGCAGTATGAACAGCACGGCCATGATTATCCCGTTGGTTACGTGCGCTGGACCGAGAACGGCAATTTTCAGGAGATACTCCGGTTACTTTCCGACAAAAAATTACCGGTCAATGACCTGATTACCGACGTTGTGCCGCTGACCGAATTTGCCGATGTTTATGCCCCGAAAAGCCAGCAAAGGGCCATTGCTACGCTGTTTAGCTATCCTGACACCGTTGACCTAAACCCGGTTGTTCAGCTACGTGAATCCCGGTTTTCAGGTAATCTGGGTGGGGTAGGTATGATTGGTGCGGGTAATTTTGCCGATGCTACCCTACTCCCGGCCTTGCTAAATGCTGGCCTGACGCCCCTGATGATTGCCAGTGTGGGCGGGCTGAACGCGACCCGGCTGGCCCGCAAATTCGGCATCGCCCAAAGTACGTCGGACTACCGGCAGATTCTCGACAATCCCGCCATCGACCTGTGTGTCATTGCCACCCGGCACGACAGTCACGCCCACCTGACTATTGCCGCGTTGCAAGCCGGAAAGCACGTATTTGTGGAGAAACCGCTGGCCTTGTATGACCACGAACTAAGCGAAATCATAACCGCACAACAACAGTCGGGCCGGGCCGTAACGGTAGGGTTCAACCGCCGGTTTTCGCCTTTTGTGCAGAAAATGAAGGGATTACTCGGTAGTAGCGCGTGGCACGAGGTACCGATAAACGTGGTAGCGACGATGAACGCCGGTAACGTACCGCCCGATTCGTGGCTGCACGACCGGGCCGTTGGGGGCGGACGACTCATTGCCGAAGCGGTGCATCTGGTCGATTTGATTACGTTTCTGACCGGTAGTCGCGTAACGCGTGTATGCCTGAACGCAATGGGAACGAATCCAACTGATACTACTGATTCGGCTACGTTGCTGTTACACTACGAAAACGGTGCGACGGGTACGGTCCATTACTTTGCCAACGGCAGCACGGCCTATCCTAAAGAGCGGGTGGAAGCGTACAGTCAGGGCCGGACGCTGGTGCTGGACAATTATCGAAAACTGACGGGCTACGGGTTCAAAAACTTTTCCAGCCTGCGAGGGCGGCAGGATAAAGGTCACCGTGCTCTGCTGACCCGCATAGCCGCATTACTTCGCGATGGAGGTCCCCCACCCATTCCGTTTGCCGACAGTGTCAACGCCACCCAAACGATGCTAGCGGCTCTGCAAAGCAGACGTGGCCAATGCTGGGTTGAGGTAACCGTTACACCCGAACGGATATGAGGTTGGCGGGGCGTTATGGGCGAACACTGCGGCACCTGACCGCCCGGCAGTTGATGTATCAGGTCTGGTACCGGTTCCGCACCAGGTTTCAGGGCTTCATAGCCGTGCTACCATTTCCTGAGCCGCAGTTAACAGGTCGGGGTACCTTTCCTGTTACGTTTACCTTTCTCAACCAAACCGTTCACTTTCCTGAACGTATCGACTGGAATTATGCCGGAAACGGTAAACTCTGGACGTACCACCTCAACTATTTCGACACCCTCAACGCACCCAACGCATCCGCAGAAACCAGCCTCGCGATGATTCATGATTTTATCGACCAATATGCCGGCCTGCGCGATGGGCGGGAACCCTACCCAACGTCGCTACGACTGGTAAACTGGATTCGCTTTTTGCATAAAAATCAGGTTCACGACGCCCGCGTCGATGGCAGTTTACGGGTGCAGACGCGATTGTTGCGGCACCGCCTGGAGTATCACCTCGGCGGTAATCACCTGCTCGAAAACGGATTTGCGCTGCTCATGGCCTCGGCGTATCTGCACCATGAACGCTGGCACAAAAAAGCCGTTCGGCTGGTCCGGGCCGAACTCCAGGAACAAATTTTACCCGATGGCGGCCACTACGAACGTAGCCCTGCCTACCACCGCGACATACTTGGACGGCTGCGGTATGTGCTCGACTTCCTGTCCCAAAAGCCGTGGCTACCTGACCCGTTATTCACCTCGTTACTCGACAGAAAAGCAGCACAGATGCAGCAGTGGCTCGGGGCCGTAACCTTCCGAAATGGCGATTTGCCCATGCTGAACGATGGCATTTCTATCGCTAAGGCAGGTAACACCGGCACATCAGCATGGCGAACAGAAACGTACCGGATGTTTCGACAACCACGCTACGAACTTCTGACCGATGTGGGCGCGGTGGGGTCAGATCACCAGCCGGGCCACGCTCACGCCGATTCGCTGAGTTTTTTGCTACACGTGGATAACCAGCCCCTACTGGTCGATACGGGTACCTCCACCTACGAAGCGGGCCAACGGCGGCAGCATGAACGCAGCACGGCGGCTCACAATACGGTGGCGGTGGCCGGGCAAAACTCATCGGAGGTGTGGGCGGTGTTTCGGGTAGGGCGCCGGGCGCGGGCGGAGGTACTGACCGATACAGACACTAGGCTAACCGCCCGGCACGATGGCTACCGGCATCTCGGCCTGCTGCACGAACGAAGCTGGTCATGTACTCCCGACACGATTCAGATAACTGACCGCATTATTGGTAGACAGCGGCCCCAAAATCTGCCCAACACAGCCCGGTTTCACGCCCATACCGACGTATTGATGCAACTCACCGATACGGGTGCGACGCTTGGCCCAACACGGATCACGTTTGCTTCCCCTGACCCGATCATGTTCCGGTTAGTGAGCTACGAAATGGCTGACGGATTCAACCGGTTAAAGCCCGGCGTTTGTCTGGAAGTTAAATTTATAGCAGATTTAGTGACGAATATCCACCTTTGAAATTTAGTCCACACCCGTTTGATGCGCGTTCTCTACCTGACGTTTTACTTTGAGCCGGATCTGAGTGCCGGATCGTTTCGGAATACCGCACTGTCTGCGGAACTGGCTCGCCAACTCGCGCCCAATGGGGGCCAGGTTCACGTCATTACGACCCAGCCAAACCGATACCCATCGTTCAGCCCCCCCGCTCCGGCCCACGAACAGCGGGGGAATCTGACTATCGACCGCGTACCGGTTTCCACGCACCAAAATGGCTATTTCGACCAGATGCACTCATTCTGGGGATATGCCCGGACGGTACGGAAACTGGCAAAGCAACAGCAATACGATCTGGTTTTCGTATCGTCATCACGGTTATTTTCAGCCTTGCTGGGGGCGTGGCTAAGCAATCGGTTGGGTATTCCGCTGGTGCTGGACGTGCGGGACTTGTTTCGCGAAGTGATGCTGGATATGCTGAACACTCCGGTACGGATGTTGCTCGCGCCTATACTCTGGATAATCGAAACCTACACGTTTGGCCAGGCGCGGCACATTAATATGGTTTCGGAAGGGTTTCGGGATTATTTCAGCCGATTCGGACAGGCATCGTACAGCTATTTTACGAACGGTATCGACGCCGAATTTCTAAACATGCCTTCGTCCATCCTGCCCCCATCGAATCAGACTAAAACCATTTTCTACGCCGGGAACATCGGCGCGGGGCAGGACCTGCATACACTCATCCCCGAAGCCGCCCGGCTGCTGGGCAGTACGTACCGATTTATTGTCATTGGCGACGGGGGGGGCCTTCTCAAACTCGAAATAGCCGTGCAATTGATGGGCGTAAACAACGTAGAAATATATTCACCCGTCAGTCGGCAAACCGTACTCAACTTTTATCAACAAGCTGATTACCTGCTGGTTCACCTGGCTGATATTGGGGCACTGAAGCGGGTACTGCCGTCAAAACTGTTCGAGTACGGGGCTACGGATAAGCCAATTCTGGCGGGTGTTTCCGGTTATCCCGCTCAGTTTGTCCAGCAACACCTGGACAACGCGATCCTCTTTAATCCCGGCGATGCCCACAGCCTGACCGCTCAACTGCGCGAGACGCCATACCGTCTCCAAAATCGCCCCGAATTTCGGCGGCAGTTTAATCGGCAGGCCATCGTAGAAGACATGGCTAAATGCATTCGGTTGGTTGTAGAGCCTGAACTGGTTAATGTGGTTTGATTTTTGCGAAGGCCTGACCAAAAAATAAGGCCAGCCTAACGACTGACCTTACTTGGATATCAACAGGTGTTGACCGATTACTTCACGCTTTGACCAATGGCAATCAGATTTTCAGGCGTCTGGTAGCCAAGGACTTTTTTCAGCACCCGTCCGTTACCGTCAATGAACATCAGCGTTGGGTAGGCTTCGAGCGGGTAAACCTGCATCAGGGCCGGGCCTTCGCCTTTTTCCATATCCATTTTTACATTGATGAACCGGCCATTGTAATAATCACCGACGGTTTTTTGGGTGAACACATTCTTTTGCAGCATCTTACACGGGCCGCACCAGCTGGCGTAGGCATCCAGAAAAATTATTTTCTTCTGGGCTTTGGCCTGCTTCAGAACTTCGCGCCAGGACGTGTCAGTAAACTTGATGCCAGATTCAGCAGAGATGTTAATCTCCGTAGTCATGTCAGCAGAAGCGGGCGGAGCCGCATTGGGGGTAACGGCGCCAAAACTTGCCAGCAGAAGTGTTAAAAGCCAGGTTATAGTTGTCATGTTTATGTGCAGCAGGCCGCTGTCTTTAGGTTACTGGATAATAACGCCGACCGACGCGCCTTTCGTTTCCGCCAGCCGGGTTTTAAGCCTATCTGACATCGGTCCGATACGGGGTCATATACAATTCGTGTGCCATTGTCAAGACTATTTCCGAACTTTGGGATTCGTTTCCGTAAATACATTATGCCCGTTAAGCAATCCGAATTTATTGTCAGCAACTCCGACCCCGCCAAATGCCCCGCACCTGACCGGCCTGAATTTGCGTTCATTGGCCGCTCCAACGTTGGCAAATCGTCGCTGATCAACATGATCACGGGCCGGACGTCGCTTGCTAAAATATCAGGCAGACCGGGCAAAACGCAGCTTGTCAACCATTTTCTAATCGATAACGCCTGGTATTTAGTCGATTTGCCGGGCTATGGCTATGCGCAGGTAAGCAAAACCGAACGCGAGAAATTTGCCGCTCTCATTGATACGTATCTCCGCACCCGGTCTAATCTTGTCTGCACGTTTGTGCTGGTCGATTCACGAATTGACCCACAAAAGCTCGACCTCGATTTCATGACTAATCTGGGCGAGCGCCAGTTGCCTTTCGTTATTGTCTTCACCAAAACCGAAAAGCTAAGTGGTACGAAACTGGCGGAGCAGTTATCCAATTATCGCGCCAGACTGCTGGAAACCTGGGCTGAAACACCACAAATTTTTGTTACATCGGCCACCGCCGGAACAGGCCGCGAAGAACTGCTCACATTTATACAATCGTTAACAACAAAATAAATGAGTGAATGAACGAGTTGTGAATGAGTGAATATTGCTGACGCGAAAAGGCTGATGCGCCAGCGGTATTCACTCATTCACAACTCGCTCATTCACTCATTAATCATCTCTATGGAAGGCTTAAAACAAATTGCCAGTGTGGCCGGGTACAGTGGTCTGTACCGCATCGTGAAACCGGGCCGGGCGGGCGTTATCGTCGAAACCCTGGACGACAAAAAAACAAAGACTATGATGGGGCCAACCGCCCGCGTATCGGTCCTGAATGATATTTCCATCTACGTCGATGGCGATGAAGAAAACAAGTCGGCACCACTTGCTGTGGTATTGCAAAACGTCAACGAGAAATACGGCGAGAGCCTGACCGTCAATCCTAAAGGCTCGAACGAGGAACTGGCTGAGTTTATGGCCACCGTAGTACCCAATTACGACCGCGACCGGGTGCGCTCTACCGACATCAAGAAACTCATTGTCTGGTACACTACCCTGCGCCAATACGCCCCGGAGATGTTCAGGAAAGACGACAGCGCTGCTGAAACGGAACTTGTAGAACCTGCCGACGTAGTCGCAGCATCTACGACCGATACCCCAGTAGACAAGGCCGAAACTGAAACGGCAGAATAGACCTGACTGACCCCGTAAAAAAAGCCGGTACGCTTCGTGCGTACCGGCTTTTTCATTATTCAGAAAACGCAGTTGGAGCGGCCCTATTTTTTCAATGTCCAGGCGGATACGAAGCCGCTCGAAAAGGCCTGCGGCAAAAAATCGGCGATCCAGTTGTCGAATCGTTGTAGGGCCTCGACCCGGTTGGCCAGCATGGAATACGGCAGCACCGATTCGATGAAATCGGTAACGCCAAACGCCTGAAGCTCAAAACCCTCACTCTCAAATAGCTTTTTCAGGCTTGTCTTCGTAAAAAACTGCACGTGCGTCAGGTCTTCGGCTTCTGACTGAATGGTGGTGCCTTTGTAGCCCAGTGCTTTCTTGGCTCCGGCCACCATACTCCACGTAACTTTATTTTTCATGGCGGCCTGCATGGGCTTGGTCATGAAAAACTCTCTGGGACCGTAGCCATTGGGCACCGTCACGAGCAGCACGCCATCAGGTTTCAGCAACGTCGAGAGGGTATGTACAACGGGCTGTGGCGCGTGCAGATGCTCTACCACTTCGGAGCAGATGATGGCATCGAACTTGTCGTCAATGTCCAGTTCTTCGGCAGGGATATTTTCAAAACGGAGGTTTGGGTACGTATTGAGCGAGCAGGCCGTTTCGATGGTCTTCGCCGAAATGTCGATACCCAGCACATCGAAGCCGAGCGAAGCCATTTGGCGGCTGTTGTTCCCATTACCGCAGCCTACGTCCAGAATTTTCGCGTTCGGTCGGTTCAATTCCACAATGGCCGACTGAATGAACTTCAACCGCTTCAGGTCTTCGGCGCGGGTATAGCTCGTTTTATTGACAAATTCCATTATTGCAGGGGCTATTAGGGATTTTTATGGCCCCGGCCACCCGGCCCGAACCCGTTAAATACGGATATTCATCCACTTTTTGTTTTGCAATCGACGCGGACGGATGTCCGCAGTTAACGGGACCGGAACGGGTGTCTTGAACAGCGACTACTCTACTGAACTCAGTTTTACCGTATTGGTGCGCCGGTGCTGGGCGAAGGGAACGCTGAGTGTATTGATGAAGATGTCGCCCAGGTCAAGTTTATTCTGGCTCACCAATATCTTTTTGATGCCCTCAACGGTCTGGTCGATGTTCAGAGCATAATTCTGTTCGTAGGGCAGCACCTGAACGCCCCAGTACAGCCCCAGCGTGTTGCGGAGTTGTGGGTCGTTGGAGAAAACGTAGATGTCCGCTTTGGGGCGGTGATGCGAGATGCGGACTGCCGTATAGCCGGAGTTAGTGATGCCGATAACGGCCCGGGCATGGGTATCGCGGGCCAGGCGGCAGGCACTCATTACTACGTTGTCATTGATGACGTTCTCGGTCGGCTGCTCGTTTACGTAGGCGTGGTAGCGGTAGTAAATCTTGTCTGTTGTCTGCTCTACCTGCTTAATGGTGTTGGACATTGCCTCGACAGCCAGTACGGGGTACTTGCCCGATGCCGTTTCGGCACTGAGCATTACGGCATCGGCTCCGTCCATGACCGAGTTGGCGATATCGTTGATTTCGGCACGGGTGGGGCGGGGAGCGTCAATCATACTTTCGAGCATCTGCGTGGCTACAATCACGGGCTTGGCCGCCCTGTTGCACTTCTCAACCAGCATCTTCTGAATCATCGGCACTTCTTCGGCGGGCAGTTCAACGCCGAGGTCGCCCCGCGCCACCATCAGTCCGTCGGTAGCGGCAATGATTTCATCGATGTTTTCGATGGCTTCTGGCTTCTCGATTTTGGCAATAACCCGGCAGCTTTTGCCTTTGGAGCGGATGTATTCTTTGATTTCGAGAATTTCCGACGCTTCCCGAACGAATGACAGGGCAATCCATTCGACGTTGTTTTCGAGACCAAACTCCAGGTCTTCCCAGTCTTTTTCGGTCACGGCGGGCATGGACACCTTCGTGTTGGGCAGGTTCACGCCTTTTTTAGACTTCATCAGGCCGCCGTACACGACTTCCGTCACAACGTCGGTGCCTTCAGTGCGGAGTACGCGCACTTCCAGTTTGCCATCGTCCATCAAAATCCGTTCGCCGGGGTGCACATCGCGATACATGTCCTTGTAGGGCGTACTAACGCGCTCGGCGGTGCCGATGATGTCGTCGTTAGTGAAGGTGAGCGTATTGCCGGCTTCGAGCAGGACGCCGTCTTTATTTTCGACGTTGCCGATGCGGATTTTCGGGCCCTGCAAATCCTGCAAAATGCAGAGGTTGAGGTTATAATCAGCGTTGATCTGCCGGATGCGTTCGAGCCGCGTCAGGTGGTCTTCGTGGGTGCCGTGGGAGAAGTTGAGCCGGAAAACGTTTACCCCGGCCTGCGCCAGTGCCAGCAGTTGTTCGGTGGTTTCGGAAGACGGGCCAGTGGTGGCGACAATCTTGGTTTTCTTGGACATGGGGTACGGGAAAGTTGGGCAAAACGACTAAAAGCCGCTGCAAAAATAACCCGCTCCAACCATTTACGGCTGTATTAACTGAAATTTCACGAAGCAGCCTGACTCACCAGACGATTGGAACGAGATCGCTATATAATGGAAAGTTCCTGTCCGACGACACAATTGTCAGCCCATCGGCGAGTGCTGTTGCCAGAATCAGGCGGTCAAACGGGTCTCTATGTTCATCATAGAAAGGCAGTTGATCGTAAGCAGAAAGGTGACTTGGGGTCATTGGTAGCCAGGTGAATCCTGATTGTTGAGCCGCCTGAATTAAGTCGGCCACAGGTTGGGAGAAGCGGATTTTTCGGGAGATTTTCAGCTTAATAGCTATCTCGAAAAAGCTGATCGGGCTGACAAATACATCATCAGCGAGTATGATTGCCTGTTCGGCTACAGTACTTAGTCGAGCATCATTTTCGAGCGACCACAACACGGCTTCGGTATCCAGTAAAATCCGCATTACATATAGTCTTTCAGGTCGTCAATAGGGTCATTGAAACCTTCTTCTGTCTTTATTTGGCCCTTTAGCAAGCCAAATTGCCGTTTCGGCTTTACGGAAGATTCATCGGGAATTTCTTCAACAACGGTCACAATCACTTTAGCCCTGCTACTATTAACAGGTAACGCTTCGTCTAATGTTACCTGCCCGTTTTGGTAGATTCCAAACACTGCCTTTGTCATAGCTATCTGTTTTTTCTCAATAACGCGATTTCCCGGTAAACTGTCTAAAACGTCAGCCCCCTAATCTTATCCATGTACGACCGGCTGACGCGCACTACGTCGCCATTTTGCAGGATTACGTCGTAGCTGGACGGGTACTTCTGAATTTCGCGGATGACGTGCAGGTTCACAATGTCAGATCGGTGTACGCGGATGAAGTGTTGCGGATTGAGCCGGGCTTCCAGTGCGCCGATGCCGTAATTACTCAAGTGTTTACCCGTTGCCGTAACGAGCGTGGCGTAGTCGCCCTCAGCTTCGATGCGGAGGATATCGGCCACGGCTACGGTTATGAGCCGGTTACCGGTTTGTACGAGTATTTTTTCGGGATACGTGGCTGATGCCGTGAGCAGGCTTTCAGCCAGCGGCTGGAGTTTCTGGATGCTGTTCAGACCGGACGTAATGCGCTGGATGGCCTGAGCGAAGCGGGCGCGGGTGTAAGGCTTAAGCAGGTAATCGACCGCGTGCACCTCAAACGCCTGGAGCGCGTACTGATCATAAGCCGTCGAGAAGATGATCTGCGGAATCTCATCTACGTGGGTCAGAACGTCGAAACCGGTCAGGCCGGGCATCTGCACGTCCAGAAAAATCAAATCGGGTTTAAACTCATTGATGAGCCGCACGGCATCGACGCCGTTGTTGGCTTCGCCCACTACAATCAGGGCCGGGTATTCAGTCAAATATTCCCGAATCAGGCTGCGCCCGGCAGCCTCGTCGTCAATGATGATTACTTTCTGCATTGTTTTGTCATTCTGAGGCACGAAGAATCTCAATGTAATTTGACTCAATGATTAGGAAAGACTGGGATTCTTCCTGCCTCAGAATGACAAAAAACCTCTGTAAATCTCTCCGTCTTCTCCGCGTACTTCTGTGTCCCAGCCTTACCTTTAACCGGCACTGCGAAGCGAACGACCACGCCGTGCGGTTGATTTTCAGTGATGACTAACTCCGTACCATACATCTTTTCGAGCCGCAATCGGGTGTTGGTCAGGCCCACGCCGTTGCCAGTCTCGGTGGAATTATTCATACCTACGCCCGTGTCGGCTATTTCAATGCGTAGCTCGTCCTGTTTCCGGTGAATGCTGACATGTACTTCGCCCCCGTCAATACGTGATGATATGCCGTGCCGCACTGAATTTTCGACCAGCGGCTGGAGCAGCATCGGTGGCAACAGGCAGTCCAGCACCTCGTCGGCTACGTTGAACTGAACGCGGAGCCGGTCGCCGAAGCGGGCTTTTTCAAGGTCCAAGTACTTTTGAACGAAATTGATTTCGTCGCGAACGGTGGCTTCGTCCGTGCGCGATGCCTGGAGCTGGTAGCGGAATAAATCGGCGAGGTCGGCGAGGAGTTCGCGGGTTCGTTCCTGAGCGGGCGGTACGCTCGCACTGATGGTATTAAAGACGTTATACAGAAAGTGCGGGTTTAGCTGCGCTTTTAGAGCCGTGAGTTCGCTTTTTACGGCCAGTTCGCGCAGTTGAATTTCCCGGATGCGCTGCTGCTGTAAATCGCGGTAATAGGCATAGGCGTGAAAGATGCCGAACTGCACCAGATAAAACAGCGTGCCGATGTACGTGTCCCAAACCTGCCCGCTATCGCGCAACCGCCTGATATCCACCGCATCTGAAATAGCGTAATAAACGCTCTGCCAGATAACGATAAACAGCGGAAGTAGAATAATATGCAGGGATACCCGCCGAACCAGCGACCAGTGTCGTAACCGCACAAACAGCAGATACCAGATCGGAATGGTAAAGAGCAGTTTCAGGCCATAATCCAGAAAAACACGCGGTAATTCGCCAATGAAATAGTCGGGTAGCGACACCTTTGCCCATTCGCGCTGACTAATCGACAACACCCCACCGTAGAACAGGGCCGCTATTACGTACATACTCAGCACGAGCAGGAGAGGACGGGGAGAACCGGGGTTTTTCATGAGTTTTCTGGGGCGGGCGGGGTTTGTCATATGATTTTGTCATTCTGAGGTACGAAGAATCTCTTCGTAGAGAGAAAACGCTTGTCATAGAGATTCTTCGTTCCTCAGAATGACAAAAAACTAGAATGATAAAACTCTCACTACAAACTTACCCATCTCCCTAACTCATCCAATCTCCTTTTCCGACGAAGCGACGAATACGTCGATGAATGACATGGGCCAGTAATTCACCGACGTATCCGGCAACTCGCCGATTGCGGCTGGTTATGGGTAAGGTAACCCGGTAGTTTTGGTTCATCAAATCAACCAAATTTATGAAAAAGCTCCTCCTATTCCTCCTGTTTATTGCTGCTACGCCCGCTTTTGCCCAAACCGCTGTAATCAGCGGTACCGCCGTATCAGCCTCCGGGCAAGTTATTCCATTTGCTACGGCGGCTTTACGGTTAGCAACGGATTCGTCGCTGGTCAAGGCGGCCGTTGCTGGTGCCGACGGGGCGTTTGTGTTCGCCGGATTACGGGCGGGCTCGTATCAGATCGGGCTGACGGGCGTGGGCTACGCGGCCTGGACCTCGAAAATCGTTACAATGACCGATGGACAGACCGCTGTGCTGCCACCCGCCATGCTGACCGAAACGGCACAGTCGTTGGCCGAGGTGAGCGTAAAAGCCACGAAACCGCTAGTAGAGGTCTTGCCCGACAAACTGGTGCTGAACGTACAGAGCAGTATTACGGCTCTGGGCAGTTCGGCTATTGAACTACTCCAGAAAGCACCGGGCGTGTTGATTGACCCGAATGACAATATCATCTTGCAGGGCAAAAACGGCGTTCGGGTCTTTATCGACGGCAAACCCTCACCCCTCGGCCCGGCAGATTTGGCCATTTATCTACGCACGTTACAGGCCACTGACATTGACGCCATCGAGATTATCACCCAGCCCTCGGCCCGCTTTGACGCACAGGGTAACGCCGGCATCATCAACATCCGGCTCAAGAAGAATAAAAACTTCGGCACCAACGGCAGCGCAACGCTCGGCTTGGCCATGGGTAAGTATTATCCAAAATACAATGGCTCGGTCTCGCTGAACAACCGCACAAAAAAGACCAACCTATTCGCTACGTATAGTCAGCGCAACGCCCGCGACTGGTCGTTTATCAACCTGTATCGGGAGCAGTCCGGACAATTCTTCGATCAGCGCAGCGAAACCACCACCGGGTCGGCAGCGCATAACGCCCGGCTGGGGGCCGACTGGTTTCTGAACCGGTTCAGTACTCTCGGCGTGTTGCTGGATGGTACCTTTCGCGATGCCACCGGCAGTACGCTGGGCCGGACGCCCATCGGAACCCTGCCCGACCGAACCGCTACCCAATTGCTTATTGCCAACAACAGTAATGCCAGCAACCGCGTCAACGGAAACGCCAACCTCAACTACCGATTCGCCGATACATCCGGCCACGAGCTGACCCTCGATGCCGATTTGGGTAGCTTCCGCTCAACCGGCAGCAACTACCAGCCCAACCGTTACGTAAACCCTGAAACCAACGCGCTGCTACTGGAACGTAACTACCGCATGAACACCGCCACCGACATCACGCTGCGAACGCTCAAAGCCGACTACAGTCAGCCACTATGGGGTGGTAAACTCAGCGCGGGCTTCAAACTGTCGTCGGTACAGACGGACAATGCTTTCGACTTTTACGACGTACAGAACGGGCAGGACGTCCTGAACCGCAACCAGACCAATCGTTTTGTCTATACCGAAAACGTAAATGCGGGCTATGGCTCGTTCGAGAAAACGAAGGGCAAGTGGCAGACACAGATTGGTCTGCGGCTGGAGCATACGCACTCTGACGGGCAACTAATTGGTGCGATTGAGCAAACCGCCGATAGCCGCGTAACGCGCCGGTACCTGAACGCTTTTCCGAGCGCAGGCCTGACCTGGAATCGCAACGAGAGCAATACCTTCTCGCTCAATTACAGCCGCCGGATTGACCGCCCAACCTACGAAAGCCTGAATCCGTTCGAGTCGAAGTTAGACGAGTTGACGTATCAGAAAGGCAATGCGTTTCTGCGTCCGCAATACACCAATACGTGGCAATTGTCTCACACCTACAAATACAAACTCACAACCTCACTCAGCTATAGCGATACGCAGGATTATTTCACGTCCATTACCGACACCGTAGCCACCGCCCCCGGCGAACGCCCCCGCAACTTTATCACCACCCGCAATCTGGCCAGTCAGCAGGTGGTATCGCTGGCGGTGAGTTACCCGTTCAACATCGCAAAATGGTGGAATGTCTATCTGAACGTCAGCGCGTACCACTCGGCCAACCGAGCTAACTTCGGCGATGGTAAGACCATTGGGCTGGCCGCCAACGTGCTGAGCCTATACGCGCAGCAGACCATTACGCTGCCTGGCGCGTGGCGGCTTGAAGTATCGGGTTATTACACCTCGCCATCCATCTGGGGCGGCACGTTCCAGAACCGGCGGTATTGGGGTAGTACGGTAGGTTTACAGCGTAAAGTACTACATGACCGCGGGTCGGTAGTGCTAACCGTGAGCGACCCGTTCAACAGTCAGCGGTGGCGGGGCATCAGTCAGTTTGGCGGGCTGTACATGGACGCGAGTGGTGGCTACGAAAGCCGGCAGGTGCGGCTGAACGTAACGTATAACTTCGGCAGCAAGCAGATCAAAGCCGCCCGGCAGCGCAAAACGGGCCTGGAAGACGAAAAAAATCGAATCAACTGATATCCCGTACACCAATCTCTTTACAAGAATCACGAAACCGTATATCACAACAAGGTCATGCGTTTATTGACAGGATTACTCAACGGCATTTTATGTACAGGCTTATCGATCAGCAGCTACGCCCAAACGGTTGATACGGCCGAAATGCCACCAGCGGCATCGACCGTATCCCGAGACTCGTTGGTTCAGGCGCTGATCGGTACGTGGGAAATTGATCTGCGTCCCTCGCCCGATGCGGCTCCCTACCTCAAGAAATTTGTCGTTACGGGCTATACTGATGACTCGCTGAGCGGAGTTTTCTACGACACTGTTTTTTCGGACGGCAAAATCAATACGGCCTGGGGAAAAATCTACTTTGCCTTCACCACCGCCGACCGGTCCGGCACCTACTATCACAATGGTTACCTCTACGAAAACAAACTCTATGGTATGTCGTATTCTACCGGCCGGGGTTTCGTAATTCCCTGGTTCAGCGTTCGGAAAAAGTGAGGGAGGCCGTATACGCCTGCTGTAAACGTAATGGTATCAGCACCAAAGGCCATCCGGCAGCACAAAACGGAGCTGGATAATGAGAAGGTACGGTTGTGATGTACAGAATCTCAAAATGAGCACCTCAGCGTAGAAGAAGACGCGAAAGAAAATGGACGCGACTATCGACAAAGAGCAAATCAGAAAAGCATTGAAGACCCTGATCGTTCAGGAACCAGCGCCCCAAATCTACATACCAAAGCCCCAGCGGGCTTCCTTCAAAGGGCTAAAGTCAGGCTCAGACTACGACAATACATAAGGCCAGGCTCAATTTTGTTAGCTACCCCTAAAAAAATCACACCTATGCAAACTATTTTACCGATCGTTCGGTTTAATTGTACATAACCGTAAGCGTAGTATGGCAAATGTGAAAGTAGAACAAGACGTGGTCATTGACCGATTGATGAGCGTTTTTCAGTCGGTAGGCTACGACGGAGCCAGTTTGAGCGAACTTGCTACCGCCACTGGCCTACAGAAAGCGAGTTTGTACCACCGCTTTCCCGGGGGTAAACAGGCGATGGCCAATGCCGTACTCGACCACGTAGCCGGATTGATAGATAATCAGCTTGCCAACGTGCTGCAATCATCGGCCCCGGCACCAGTTCGCCTGAGCAGCGCATTGACGATTATTCGCCAGATTTACGACGGCGGTCGGCTGGCCTGTGTGCTTCGGGCTTTATCGCACGGCACAGCCGCCGGGTTATTTCGGGAGCCGATAGCGGCCATTTTCAGGACGTGGGTTGCTGCGTTTGACCACTTAGCCCGCGATTTTGGTTTCGATACCAGAACCGCCCAGCGATTGGCAGAGTCCACGCTGATTCGGGTGCAGGGGTCACTGATTCTGGCCCAGACACTGCAAAATCCGGGTATTTTTGACCAGGTTCTGCTTGATATAGAAACCGATTTTCGTTCCCAACAGTAAATCAGCCGGTATGACCAATGGTTTATTGTTACCAAAATATTTACCGAATGTTCGGTAAATTACCCAGTTCATTTCAACTAATTCAGTTCACCAAATTAACCAAAACCATGTCTCAATTTACCGTCCCAACCCGCGACCAGGTGTCGTCCGCATCACAGGAAGCCTTCGATGGCCTGCAAAAAGCCCTCGGTTTTGTCCCGAATCTGTATGCAACAATCGCCTATTCCGACAACGGCCTACCCAAATACTTAGCCTTCCAGGGGGCTAAAACGTCGCTCTCTAACAAGGAAAAAGAAGCGGTTAACCTTGTAGTGAGCGAAATAAACGGGTGCCGCTACTGCCAGAGTGCGCACACAGTTCTGGGCAAGATGAACGGTTTTTCGGATAGCGATATTCTCGGTCTGCGGGCGGGCCACAGCAGCAACGAGAGGCTGAACGCACTGACTACCCTGGCCAAAGACGTCACCGAAAACAAAGGCCGGGTATCGCCCGCAACGCTGGAAGCCTTCTACGCAGCGGGTTATACCAATGGCAATCTGGTGGATGTGATTTTACAGGTGAGTGACAAAATTGCCATGAATTACCTACACAACCTGACCGAAATACCCATTGATTTCCCGGTGGCGCCGGCTTTGGAAACGCAAGCAGCCTAACATACGATCATTACACTGTGCGGTCATTGGTCATGAGAACCAGCACCCAATGCCCAATGGCCGCGCAGTATAATGGCGAATGACCAGCTGATGATGAACAAGACCGAAGAATTTTATGACGATGTTCCCTTCGTGCATGAAGAATGTGGCGACACGATGTGGGACGAGACGGCACTAAACCAACTAACAACTGATATGACTTCCCAACGACCACCCCTGCCGCCTTTTACGCTCGAAACCGCCCGGCAAAAAGTACAACTGGCCGAAGATGCCTGGAATACCAAAGATCCCGAACGGGTTAGTCTGGCCTACACGCCTGACACCGAATGGCGCAACCGCGCCGAGTTCATCAACGGTCGCGACGAAGTGAAAGCGTTCCTGACCCGAAAATGGTCAACCGAACAAGGCTATCGATTGAAGAAAGAACTCTGGGGATTCCGGGAAAACCGGATGGCCGTGCGCTTTGAGTACGAATGGCACGACGAAAGTGGTCAATGGTACCGCAGCTACGGTAACGAACTCTGGGAATTTGACGAGAACGGTCTGATGGCCAAACGATTCGCCAGCATCAACGACGCACCCATTGCCGAGAGCGACCGGCGCGTTTTTTAATCCTCCAACTCATGGCCCACAATTATGCATCCCTCGCCTTTACCGAACCCGTCAAAGCCATGCAGGAACGCTACGGTAGTCGAAGCACCTACGCCCGCATAGAACAGCAAACCCGATTTGATGGCCTGACCGACAACGAGGTTAAGTTTATTGCCAACCGGGACAGTTTTTACATAGCTTCAATTGGTGAAAACGGGTTCCCCTACATTCAGCACCGGGGTGGACCGAAGGGGTTCATGAAGGCAATTGACCCGCTTACCCTCGGCTTTGTTGACTTCAGCGGCAACAGGCAGTATATCTCGGCCGGCAACCTGCTAACCCATCCGCATGTATCACTATTTCTGATGGACTATCCCCACCAGACTCGCCTGAAAATTTACGCCAAAGCCGAGATCATTGAACTCGCAGACCGGCCTGACCTTTTTGAGCAATTGGACCCGAATGGCTATAAACACCGCCCCGAACGGATGATGTTGCTACACGTGGAAGCTTTTGATTGGAACTGCCCGCAACATATCACCCCGCGCTACACTACCGACGAAATCAGTGCGATTCTGGCTCCAAAATATGAATATATTGCCCAACTGGAAGCGGAGGTAGCACGACTGAGAGCGGGTTAGTAGCTGAACAAACTAACGAGCACAAAGCTACACCACTATGAATGTGCAGGGCGGATAAGAAGCCTGGCACTAAACAGATTTATGTAATGCGGCTTAACAGGTTCTGATTGGCAGATAGCACCCGGCGAGGTATTCAAGGTTTCCTGCTCTTTGGCACCCGGCATGGGCGTGAACGGTATCGGCATGAATTTTTTATGGCCAACAGCCAGTTTGAATACCCTGCCATAGTGAGGCAAGTTACATCAGAGGTAGATGCAGAATACAACCCCTCATGGCTGAATAAAAGAATCTAAACTAATTAATGCAAGTTGCGTAGTGTCTCAGCGAGGTAAAGTCTTTCAAATCAAGGTAATTGGGGTCGCCAAACACTAAGCACCTCAAAATGAAAGACTTCACCATTGCAATTTATTGCTTTCTCGATG